>OIZI01000727.1_pt1 | contig 15837 bp, 13 predicted proteins | sample 1588441 | NCBI WGS metagenome assembly OIZI01 (sample SAMN03283284) | human gut metagenome | biome: human-associated habitat; material: feces | host: Homo sapiens | place: Peru | collected 2012 | reverse complement strand
CTGCCACACCAGTGACGACGGTCACTGGTTCGCAGCGACATGCTTTTCTAACAGCTCCAATCCCCCGGATTTTCAAACATTTCCCATACGGCGCAGGCGCTTAGTAGCTTCCGTCATTGGGGGCAGATTCGTTTTTCTCCATGGCCTTGGCGAGCTTAACAATCCGGGAGGTGCCCAGCCGGGAAGCGCCCAGGCGGATGAACTCCTCGGCATCGGCCAGGGACGAGATGCCGCCGGCGGCCTTAATCTTCACATGGGGGGCAACGTGCTTGGCAAACAGCTCCACATCGTGGAAGGTAGCTCCCGCGGTGGAGAAGCCGGTGGAGGTCTTGATATAGTCCGCGCCGGAGTCGGAAACAGCCTTGCACAGGGCAATCTTTTCGTCGTCGGTCAGCAGACAGGTTTCGATAATCACCTTCAGGAGCTTGCCCTTGCAGGCCTTTTTCACGGCGGCGATTTCGTCCCGCACGGCATCAAACAGCCCCGCCTTAGCCCAGCCGATATTGATAACCATATCCACCTCGTCCGCGCCGTTGTCCACAGCGTCGGAGGCCATGAAGCACTTGGAAGCGGTGGTGGCGTAGCCGTTGGGGAAGCCGATGACGGTGCAGATGGCGAGCTTCTCCCCTACATATTCCTTGGCCTGCTTTACATAGCAGGCGGGGATGCAGACGGAAGCGGTGTGGTACTTCATGCCATCATCGCAGATGCCCTTGATGTCTGCCCAGGTCGCGGTCTGGGAAAGCAGGGTATGGTCGCACTTGGCGAGAATTTCAGAAAGTTCCATGGGAATGTACTCCTTTAAAAAGAAAATAATATTACTGGTGTCCGTGGAGGCGGATGACCTTATGTTCCTTGATGCCACGGATATAGCACTTGTGGCACATGGCGATATAGGCATCGTTGCCGCCGAGGAACACCTGAGCGCCCTGGGTTACGATATGGCCCTGGCTGTCGATTCTGGCGTTGACAGTGGCCTTGGCCCCGCAGTCGCAGATGGTTTTGATCTCCTGAATGGTATCCGCCACCTCCATAAGCCGCAGAGAGCCGGGAAACAGATGGGTCTGGAAATCGGTCCGCAGGCCAAAGCACATCACAGGCACGTTGTAGTCGTCCACAATGCCCCGGAGCTGGTCAATCTGCTCCACCGTCAGGAACTGGCACTCGTCTACGATGATCACATCGCAGGAGCCCAGATGCTCCTCCTGGAACCAGCGGTAGGCATCTTTTTCCGGAGGCAGCACGTCGGCCTTCGCGCTGAGGCCGATGCGGCTGGAGAGCATGTGCACCCCGTCCCGCAAATCGGCGCTGGGCTTTAAAAGCCAGACCCGCAGATCGTTTTCCTCGTAGTTATACTTTGTAATCAGCGCCTGAGCCGTCTTGCTGGAGCCCATTGCTCCGTATTTGAAATAAAGCTTTGCCATTGGGTTCTTCCTCCCTATCGTCTCTCGGCTCCATTATACCGAAAAACGCCGCTCTTTGCAAGCCCATTTCCGTGAAATCATACAAAGCCGGGATTCATTAAGATTTCTTAAAAACTGCCATGGCGTTCTTGCAAATTTTGCAAGGTCATGATATGCTGGATACGGAGAAGAAAACAAACCGCAAAAAGGAGGAAAACCATGAAAAAGCTATTTGTTCTGCTTTTGTCCGCTGCCCTGCTGCTCACAGGCTGCGGAAGCAAAAGCGCGTCCACCGGTTCGTACGCCATTTCCGAAACCGCCGCCGCCAACGACCTACTTTTCGAGGGCAGCAGCTTTGAAACCGATTTTGGGGACAGCCAGACCCTTCCCCAGGGGCAGAAGTTCATCATCACCATGGACATTCAGGCGGAGGCCGAGGACCTGGATGCCGCTCTGTCCGCGGTAACGGAAAAGGCGGGAGCCCTCGGCGGCTATATCGAGGACCAGAGCCAGTATAACGGCAGCCTCTACTCCGGCCGCCGCTACCGCAGCGCCAGTCTGACGGTCCGCATCCCCGCGGAAAAGCTGGAGGAATTCACAGCCGCTGTGGAAAACGCCGGAAACGTGGTCTCCTCTTCCCGTTCCACTCAGGACGTGACGCTGCAATATGTGGACACCGAAAGCCGCATCACCGCCCTGAAAACCGAGCAGGCCCGGCTTCTGGAGCTGATGGACGAGGCCGCAACCATGTCCGACCTCCTGGAAATCGAGTCTCGGCTGACCGATGTCCGTGGGGAGCTGGAGCAGTACACCTCCCGGCTTAAAGTCCTGGAAAACCAGGTGGACTACGCCACGGTGAACCTGGACCTTACCGAGGTCACGGAATACACGCCGGTTGCCGAAAAGACCCGGCTGCAAAAAATCCGGGATGGATTTGTAGACAGCATCCGGGGCGTATGGAACGGGATTCTGGATTTTGTAAGCCTCGTGATTATCGACCTTCCCTACCTGGTGGTCTTCGGCCTGGTTCTGTGGGCCGTCATCGCCCTCATCCGCCGGGGCATCCGGAAGCGGAAAAAGGCCAAGGCCGACAATCCCAATGCATAAAGCTTTGGAGCTGTTAGAAAAGTATGTCACTGGTTCGCAATGACAGGTTGTTTTCTAACAGCTCCATTTTTTTACTTCTTGTCTTTGTTTCTCCGCTTTTCCAGCTCCGGCTTGTAGGCAAGGCAGGCGCACACGCCAAATACGGCGGCGCACAAAAGGCTTACCTTCCAGCCCAGGGCAAAGGCCTTGTTCTGATAGCGCAGCTGGACGGTGTGGGTTCCCTCCGTCAGGTTCGTGGAAATCATACAGTCCCCTACCAGGGTAATTTCCGCCTCCCGGCCGTCAACATACAGGTGCCAGTTGCCGTTCTGGGGAACGGAGGTGTACAATAGCCCATCCCGGTTGCAGGTGATGGTGCCCTCCACCCTGGTCTGGCGGAAGGAGGTAAGGTCCAGGGTAGAGGCGTTCAAGATGTCATAGCCCTCGTAGAACAGGTTGTTGTCCAGTTGGGCGGCGGTGACGGTCATGGTGCCGGATTCATCCTTGTCGCACAGCACCCGGACCTCCACGCTGTCCGTTTCCGTCACATCCCCCACTGCCACCATCTGGGGCAGGCTGATGGTATCCCGGTAGTATTCCACTCCGTTCACCGCCACCACAAAGTCATTCCGCTTGGGAAGGTCCAGGTAGACGCATACAAAGCCGTCGGTCCCGGGGGTGAAGAAATAGGATACATAGGCCCCCTCCTCACACTTGGTATAGCTCACCCGGCTTCCGCTGCCGGTGACCTCCGTGCCATTGCCCAGGGTAACCACCTTATTTCCGGAAATCATGGTCCAGACATTCTGGGAAAGCCCTGTCATAGCGGAGAAAATGCCGTTTTGCAGTCCGAAGGGCTCGTTGGCGGAAAAATCCACCTGGGCCAAATCCGGCTCCGCCAAAAAGCCCAGCGGAAGATAGGCCTTGTTTTCCATGAGATACACCTTTTCGTAGTGGTGTACCTGCTCATACATGGAGCCCGACAGATCCCGCCCATCCCGGTCCATCAGGTATTTGAGGTCCAGCAGGAGATTGGCCACCGGCGAGCTTTCCTCGTAGCAGTAGCGATTGTAGGTGTTCTTGGCTCCATAGCCAAGGGCCTTCATAAACTCCGTCACCTTGACATTGGCGGAGCTTGTAAAGGCGGAAATGCCATTGTAGCCGTTGAGGGCATCGTCGTTGAGGGTCTGGGCGTGGGTGACCTCCGTCCTGTAGAAGGGCTCCTTTTCCCGCTCTTTCAGGTAGCGGAACATGGAGGCCGCCGCCTCGGTGCCCTTGGGGTAGTTGGAAACCCCGGTGCCCGGGAAGTACAGACCGAAGGACAGCAGGTTACAGGCCATTTCCAGAATCATCAGCACCAGCACCGCCAGCCTGGAATGAACCCGGAAGCAGCTCTGGAGATACCGCGCCCTGCTCATATCCTTTTCTTCCGGCTCCTCCGGAAGCTTCACCTTCCGCTTGCCATAGAGCAGCGCCCCGGTAAAGGCCAGCAAGAAGCCAAAATTATAGATAAGATATACATGGAACTCCAAGGTCACCCCAAAAAGCTCCACGCTCTGGGTAGACAGGGCATCATTGGAGCAGCACAGCAGGGCCCCAGTGAACAGCGCCGCCGCCAGAATGTGCCATGGGGTGAACCGCCGCCGGAGAAGCCAGCCCCGGTAGGCCATATACAGGAGCACAAAGCTGAACAGGAAGCTGAACCGGTAGGGAATCATATTGGGGAAATGGAAGCCATGCCAGATATAGTCCAGCTGCCGGATGATGAAGCTGAGCATAAAGAACAGCAGCAGAGCGACGCTGCAAATTTTATCCCGCAGCTTTACCTCCTTTGCCATCAGGAACAGGAACGCCAACTCCATGGCAAAAACGCCGCAGTAGAGATTGGGAAGCCCCTCTTTGAAGTTGGGCTCCAGGGCACCGCCCATGTTGCCCGCCACCTGGCGCATGGCATCCAAAAGGCCCTTGAGGGTATTCTCCGTAGCGATGTTCAGCCGGAAGCCCTTGGGAAAGGCGTTGACACTGGACTGGGTGGTCTGCAGCGCCGCCAGGGTGGGGAGCTCCAGAATGGCCGTCATGCCGATGGCAAGCAGGGAGTAAAAGGCGATGCGTAAAAGGTCCAGCCCCGCCCGCTTCCAGCCGGGAAACCGGCAGATTTCGTAGCAGAAAAACACCAGCGCCACGAAAATACACACAAAAAAGCCCACATAATAGTTGATAAACACAGCCAGAAACAGGCTCACGGTATACAGAAAGAAGCGCTTCTCCCGTAACAGGGAAATCTCCCCCAGCACCACCAGCGGAAGCAGGGCGAAGGTATCCAGCCACATAATGTTCCACTGGAATCCCAGCGCCCAGGCGCACAGGGCATAGAACGCGCTGAAGCCCACCAGGGAAAAGTCCTTTTTCCCATAGAGCTTCTGCAAAAACAGGGAGAAAAACAGCCCCGCAAGCCCCAGCTTCACAGGCATCATCAAGGAAAAATAGCTCAGCAGCCACTTTTCCGGCACCAGCACGCTGAGAAGATTCAGTGGGCTTCCCAGGTAGTAGGAGATAAGTCCTAAGTAGTCCAGGCCCATGCCGATGCTCCAGTTATACAGCAGCGACTGCCCCTGCCGCAGCGAGCTTCGGAAGGCCACGAAGAAGGGATAGTACTGGTGGTACATATCCGAATACAGCATGGAGTATTTTCCGAAGGGCTTATAGCCGCTGATCAGCATCACCAGCAGCATCCCCACAAAGGGGAAGACAAAGGACAGCGCCGTAAAATTCCATTTTTTCTTTCTCAAATCAGGTATTCGCATTTGAGGAACCTCCGAGGGTGCATTCATAGCCGCAGGGCCCAAAGGGCCTGCCGCGGAGATGATATTCTATCACATTTTCTCCCCAAGGTAAAGAACCGATACGCCGTCAAACAAGAATTTTTCCTTACGGAGCCTAAAGAAAGAAGGCCGCGCAAGCAGCCTTCCTCTTGTTTTGTCAAAGCAAGTCCTTTTCCTCTTCTTCCCCGCAGCAGCAGTGGTGCTCCTCCTGCTCCATGTTGGTCAGCTCGCTGACCCGGACCTGGCGGCGGAGCTTCATCTCCTCCACGCGCTTGTGGAGGGTTTCTTTAACGGCGATGGAATTGCGGATATTCTTCATAACCAGGGTTGGGCAGGTTTTGTCCGAGGACAAAACCGTCACGGTGCCGACCCCGAAAATCCGCTGCAGCAGACTCCGGCTGGTGGCAATATCCCGGACACGGTACAGGAGGATTTCATCGTCCTTCACATTCAAAAACCCTTTTGAAAGGAACAGCCGGTCCTCCGAGAGCATATACCGGGTAAAGGACAGCGGCATGCCCAAAAAGCGCTTGCGGTCCTTCCAAAGATAATGGATGGTCTCCTTTTCCATAACGGCGAAAGCCTCCTTTTTCTATTTTGTATTTATTTTACTCCCGCCCCGGGAAAAAGTCAATGCCCTACAGGATGATACACACCAGACCCGCGGCCCCCTCGTTGACCAGTCGGACCAGAGTCCCCCGGTATTTTTCCCGGACATCCTCCGGAAGCCGAACAAGCTTTGCGTTTAGCCCCTCCTGAATCATCTCATAGACGGATTTTCCGAAGATATTGCTTTGCCACAGCTTCTCCGGGGCCTCCCCCTGCAAAAATTCGATGAGCTCCCGGGATTGCTTCTCATCCCCCACCATGGGGCTGATTTCCGTATCGATATCCACCCGCATGAGATGAATCGACGGAGCCGTGGCCCGAAGCTTGACCCCATAGGTGCCGCCCTTTTTGAGGATTTCCGGCTTTTCCAGCTTCATCTCCTCCGGCGCGGGCTTTACCACCCCGTAGCCCGTGGCCCTTACCGACAAAATGGCATCCTGCAGCCGGTCATACTCCCGCTTGACCTTCCCAAGCTCCGTCAGCAGCCCCAGAAGCTGCCCGTCACTTTCCACCGGCAGCCCGGACCTGTCGCTGAGCACCTGATAGAACAGGCTCTCCGGGAAATCCACAGAGACATTTACCCGGCCGGTGGCCAAATCCAGGGATTTAATCCCCGCGCTTTTCACCTGTGGCAGGTCCAGAAGCGACGAAACCGCCTCCTCCGCCTGGCCCAGGGTGCCGATGCCCTCCGCCAGCTCCAGCAGGCCCTTGTAAAGCGCCGCCTTGACGGGATGGTCCGGCTCCAGGGCATCCATCCACCGGGGGAGCCACACCTGCATGGCGGTCATGGGAAAGTTCATCAGCATCGCCCCGAACAGCCTGCGGATGGCGCTTTCGTCCGCCGCCTGGCAGTCTAACACCACGCTTTGAATGCCAAAGGCCTTGTCAAGGCTCTCCCGGACCTCCCGGGCCGCCGGGCCCTCCGGCTCCCTGCTGTTGATGACCACCAGGAATGGCTTTCCCGTGGCCCGCATATCGGTAATGGCCCGTTTTTCCGCGGCGACATAGTCCTGCCTCGGGAGATCCGTCACCGTGCCGTCGGTGGTCACCACCAGGCCGATGGTGGCGTGGCCCTCCATCACCTTCTGGGTGCCCAGCTCCGCCGCCTGGGTCATGGGGATTTCCCGGTCGAACCAGGGGGTTGTGACCATTCTGGGGGCACCGTCCTCCTCCGCGCCCATGGCCCCGGGGACCATATAGCCCACGGAATCAATCATGCGGATGCTGAGTCTTGCGGTGCCGTCCGGGGAGACCTCCACCGCCTCCTCCGGGACGAACTTGGGCTCCGCCGTCATAATGGTCTTTCCGGAACCGCATTGGGGGAGCTCATCCCGTGCCCGCTCTGCCCGGAAGGGATCCTCCATGGCGGGAAGCACCAGCACCTCCATAATCCGCTTCACCAGCGTGGATTTTCCGGTCCGCACCGGCCCCACCACGCCGATATAGATATTGCCGCCGGTTCTGGCGGCGATATCCCCATAAATTGTTTCCATAGCCAGCCTCCTCCTTCGGCAGGAGTGACCCTGCCATGGTTTGTTTCCATGGTATGCGGGTTTCCCGTCTTGCAGAACGCTTTTCTCCGGAGAGCGGGCATCGTTTTTCTCCTGGCGAAAGGGGGCAAAAATCTGCTGTAAATACGCAGGGCTCATGCCGATGCCGCTATCGGAGATGGTCCACCGGTAGGTGACCACACCGTCCTTCTCCCCCAGATACTCCACGACGCTGTGAATTTTTCCGTTTGGCTTGTTATACTTGATGCAATTGGAGTAAATATGTTATAATTATTATGCAATGGTATGTCCTTTACTCAGGCGAATGATGTAAAAATGGCGTATCCGCCGGAACGCCAAACGGAAAACGCCTGGAAAAGCCGAAGGAATTTCAAGGAGATTGCTCTTAACGGGTTATTCCATCTCTCTATAGAGGGCAGCAATTTTCTCCGTAATCGGAATTAGTCTGCAATCTTCAATCGAGTACACCTGATCGCATAGTTGTTCAATGTCTTTGAAATGGTGTGAAGTCAGGAAAATGGTCTTGCCTTCCGCTTTCAGCATACGGATGATGGTTTTTACATCCTCATAGGTTTTGTAGTCCAGTGCGTTAAAAGGCTCATCCAAAATCAGAATATCCTGCCCCTCCATAATCGCCTGTGCAATCCCCAGCTTCTGCTTCATGCCAAGAGAATAATCGTCTACTTTCGTTTTATTATCAGGGTCAAGCCCCACTTTGCTCATGGCCTGTCGGATTTCTTTTTCTCCAATTTTCCCTTGAATGTCCGCAAGGAATTTCAGATTTTGAAAGCCATTGTAAATACCAATAAAACCGGGGGAATTGATAAATACTCCCAAACTTTCGGGGAAGTCGCGGCCATTTTTGCCAAGCTGGTTTCCGCGCACATAAACACTGCCCCGATCAGGCTTCTCGAAACCGCATAAAATCTTGAACAGCACCGACTTTCCGCTGCCGTTCGCGCCAACCAAACCAACAGTTGTTCCCTGTTCTATGGACAGGGAAATATCTTGAAGAATTGCCCTGCCTCCAAAACTTTTTGATACATTTTTGACTTCAATATAGGAACTCATATTCTGTCCTCCTAATTCAATATTTTCTTGTAGCCACACATAAGGATTCCCGCAATCAACAGCGTTGAAATGGCAGCCTCTATCCCTAAGGCGGATACGGCAGAAATTCCAGTCTCCGGTTCCACAATGGAAATTCTTGTCAGGCTGGAAAGGCCAAGGGGCAGATAAGTTATCCAGTTTCCCGGAAGGATACAGAGCAGATTCCCCACCACTAACACAAGAAAACCGATTGTTACCTGCCTTGTTGCAATATAAATGCTGAACATAATCAGATATTGTGCAAGTATATCGAGGTACTTCATCAAAACCGCATAGCTTAGAAGCCGAAATGAAGTGATTGTTGATCCGGTTCTGAATAGAACTACCCCCACAAGGCCAGCCATAAGCCAAAAAAACGCATATATTATGAGAAATTTTGTACTGACCGATAGGATCCCCTTCACGAGATGCCTACGGCTTTTTGCACGCACAGAAATAAAAATAGATTGTCCATTAACCGTATGTTCCACAAAAGCCGCCAGCAGGTATAGCGGTACACCGCCGGTAATCAGCATTTCCAGAAACGGGAACACCTGAAAATATCCTGTTCCGTGTCCCGCAAACAGCGAATATATCCATTCTGCGTCGGATTCTGCATATCCCAGCCCTTTATAAAGCGTAGTTCTAACCACAACGGCGAGAAGGATCAGAATATTGCGCTTCGTCATCAGTTCATAGGAATAGTACGCGGCAATCCCGTGACATTTCAGGCGAAGTTGTGGCAAATGCCCCCGCCACGCGAACCGCACAGAAAACAGAATTGTCAGTACAAATAGCAGCAGCGTGAATCCTGTAATCCACGGACGAGTCGGCCCTCCAAAATTGTGGTGTAAAATCAGCAAATGATTAAAACCTGTCAGTGGAAGGTTTTGAATCGCGGGAAGCTTTATCCACACAGCCGAAACGATATAAAGAGCCATAATGATTCGGACAGTCCATTTTCTCCCGGCAAAGTGTCCAATCCACATGCAGATTCCAAATATCAGCCAGCACCCAACAAACTGATAGAGCGTAAATCCCACAAACGCCTGTAAAGGGTTCGAGAAAACCTGCTGCAATATGGGAAATAGTTCTGTTTCTGCTGCTCCTCCAACAACATTCCAGGCGTTGCCGAAAGGTAATCCGATACCGGACAGAAGAATTGCCCCAGTTTGAACAGCTGTCAGAATGACTGCAATCAAACCAACCCCAATCCATTTTTTCAGAAAATAAGAATGGTAACTTTGAAACCGTAAGAGGATTGACTCGCCGTCGTCATCGATAAAGGAATAACAGCTTAACAGTACAATCGGAAGCACAAAATAGGTCAGATAGTAATGGTCTGATACCGCCGACAAGATGTGCCGCTCGTATGCAATCCCTCCGTTTAACCTCCCGCTGATGGAAAAAAGCATACATCCGGCAAATAAAGCAAGCAACTTTCCGCATCCCCACAAACGAAGATTTTTCCGGATAAGCGCAATCATAATGAACTCCTAAATGGTTACAACAGCATTTTTCTTAGAAAGGAGAAACGCTGTCAGGCCAATCACAATGCTTAAGACGATTGGGCCAAAGAGGAAAGAGGAAATCGATACCACCTTTGGATCGACTGTTGCGGGATCAAAAGCGACGACCAGCCGCAGTCTCTCCAAGCGGAGAATCGCCAGGACAAAATTTTCTAAAATGGAATACACAAACGGCCCGGTAAGGATCACAAAAATGTTCTTGCGGTATAAAGCGAGGACAAACCCGAAGGTCATTACAAAAAGGCTGACGATGCCTCTCCAAAGGGACAGGGCAACTGCATAGAACAGCGGGGTCTTTATAAACGCGTTTTCAAATACATGGCGAAACGGATTCTTAACGAAAGGAACCACTGGCGGTTTCACATAGAGGGCAAACACCGCCGATAGTATATAAGGGATCACGATGATACAAAGGGTTCCCAGCGCATACGCAATCCATTTGGCAGTCAGGTACTTCTTCATTTTCACCCGCGGCATGACATAGAGCAGGAAGTTATTTTTGCGCTCATAATACAAATTCCAGCATAGCGGCACCACAACAAACAGCGGATAAAACAGAGAAAACAGTTCTGTTCCAACTTCCCATGCCTCTAAATCGTAGTGCAGTACATAGTTTTGGTAAATTGTGCAGGACAGCACACTCATGGCGATCGCCAGAAGAACCGTTGTCAATAGCACCGGCAGAAAAACTTTTTTCCACTCATTTTTCACAAGTTCTACCATATTTCATTCATTCCTTTCTTTGTTTTTTCCAGTATATCAAATGCTCTCAAACGATTCAACAGGCCAGAAACAAGAGCGGATTTTAAGGGAACAAAATAAATTTCGTTCCCTTAAAACCCTCGTTCATACCCTTTTTATGGCATGCATACGCCAAAGACAACATAATTTTCATTCAAAATGGATTCGTTGCGGGTCAGAATTTTTCCATGATACCGTTCCGTCATGCGCAGGATATTATACAGACCAAAGCCGTGCCCGTCCCGATTCGTCTTTGTTGTTATGCCTTTTCCAAACAAGGCCATAAATTCAGTATTTGACAGCGGCAGAGCCGGATTGGAAACTGTCAACTCCAGAAAATCCCCCTGTTTCTTGCTGGATAAAAAAATAGTACTTCCTTTCGGTGAAGCCTCGATTGCATTATCCAATAAAATTCCAATGACCTCGATCCATTCTGTTTCCGGGGTGACCGTTTTTTTGAAAAGACCGTGTAAAGATAATTCTATGTGACAATTTGCCGCTTCTGCCTGCTTTATTTTTCCAAACAGCATCCCGGCAATCATTTTACTGTCGCATGAGAGCAGTTCCCTGTCATTCAAGCTGATTCCAATACTTCCTGTGAGAGCCGTCACTTCTTTCCGGGCTTCTTCTAAAGTATCAGCAGAGGCAACGGCAGCCTCAATCGCCATCATCCGGTTATTAAATTCATGCTGCCTTGCCCTGACCTGTGAGATCAATTCTTCTACAACAGGCACATACTGCTCTATCATATGGATGCGCTTTTGCTCCTGCGTTCGGCGCTGATGCAGGAACAGCAATATACTGTCCAGCAGCAGGACCGCAAGGATCAGTATCATAACTCCCCATAGGTTGGCAAGAAGCCTATCCACATCAAACGAGAGGATCGAAAGCACTGCCATGAGAAGCACAGCGATATTGGCAGATACAATCAAAACTGTAAAATCACTTCTTTGGACGAGCTGATGGATCAATCTGAAAAGCGGCGTGAACTCCAGCACGACTATAAGGCACAATGCCGCTATACGGCTGCCCAACAGGAGTAAAATATCCGCGGCTCCGCAGATAGCAAAAAGAACCGCGCACAGACATTTGACAAACAGGAAAACGGAGAAAGCCGCCATTGTGCCGCAGAAAACCGTACCGCTGGAATTGGAGCCGAAGAAAATACTGTTCAACAACAACACTGCAAAAATCAAAAACAGCAATCCGGCAATGTTGTCTGCCGGTAGTATTTCAAAACCTTCACTGCGGAAAGATGCCGTCATATTGGTACCAATAGAGAAATCCAGTCTCAGCGCAACACAAAGCACAAGAAGAATCGGAAAAATGAAAAAATCCTTTGCCTTTTTTTCTGTCCTTTTCCGGAAAACAACTTCGCAGCAGAGTGCCAGTATTCCCACATCCAATCCTAACTGTATCAGATTCATCAGTAAGTTCATGCTTACCCCCATAATTCGGCCTGATATTTATTTCCGATGGGGATTGTATCCGCAAATCCTTTCAGAAAAATCTTCCGTCCGGATTTGTCAATTTTTTCGATATGGGATTTGTTCACGACATAACTCTTATGGCACTGAACAAATGCTGGATCATCAAGCAACGCCAATAAACCAGACAAAGTGTACCCGGAAATCGTATCTTCTTTCATGCCGGACAGGCGGCTGCTGGTATGGATCACAAGTTTTTTCCCAAAGGCTTCGATATAGGCAATATCCTGTGTAACATATTCTAAGATAAATTGCTTTTGCTCAATCTGGACGGTTTTTGCTTGTTGGTTCATCTGTTTCGACAATCCCAGCGCGTCACGAAATGCCGTTACAAATTCTTCTTCTCCAAATGGCTTTACAAGAAAACTGTAACACTTCACTTCTCGATAGGCTGAAAGTTCTTCTCCCGCCAATGCCGTTTCAAAAATAATCGGCGTATATTTATATTCCGGCAATTCGCGGAGCTGCTTTGCTAAACTGGTTCCTTTATAGTCCTCTAACTGAATATCAAGGATAAACAGGGAAACATCGTTCGCTTTTGCGTATTGCAGGGCTTCTCTGGCCTCGGAAACAGAATGTATCTCCAGATCGGCAGATATATTGCTAATATACCGCACAATTTTCTTTACTGCACTTATATTATCTTCTACTAATAGCACCTTACCCATGTTACAATTTCTCCCCGCTTCGGGACAGGACATATATTCCATCTTCATACATCCTTTCTCCAAACTTCATTAGTACAATTATATACAGGAAGACGTACAATATCAAGGTGAAACGTGTGTATTGTTTTAGGTAATTCTTTTCACGCAAACCAAAAATAACCCTTGTGGAAAAGAACGGTATCTGTTATAATTATTATGTAATGATATGTCCTTTGCTCAGGCAAATAGTGTAAAATGGTGTAACAGCCAAAATAGCTGAGCACAAACAGCCTAGAGAAATCAAAGGAATTTAAAGGAGAATGAGACAATATGAAATTAGGTATCGTGGGACTGCCCAATGTGGGCAAATCCACCCTGTTTAACGCCATCACCAATGCCGGTGTTCCTGCCGACAACTACGCTTTCTGCACCATTGACCCCAATGTGGGTGTGGTTTCTGTGCCGGATGAGCGGCTGAGCTGGCTTGCCGAGCTCCATCAGCCCAAGAAGGTCACCCCTGCTGTGATTGAGTTTGTGGATATCGCCGGGCTTGTAAAGGGCGCTTCCAAGGGCGAGGGCCTGGGCAACAAGTTTTTGAGCAATATCCGCACCACCGATGCCATTGTCCATGTGGTCCGGTGCTTTGAGGATGCCAACGTGACCCACGTAGAGGGCTCTACCGACCCCCTGCGGGATATTGACATCATCAACCTGGAGCTTGTGATGGCGGACATCGAAATGGTGGAGCGCCGGATTGACAAATGCCAGAAGGCGGCCAAGGGCGGCGACAAGCGCTTCCTGAAGGAGGCCGAGCTATTTACAGAACTGCTGGCCCACTTGAACCAGGGGAAGCTGGCCCGGACCTTTGAATGCAGCGAGGAGGACATGGCCCTGATTGCCACCTCTGACCTGCTGACCCTGAAAAAGACCATCTATGTCGCCAACCTGGCGGAAAACGAGGTAAACAACCCGGAGAGCAGCCGCCACTATATGGCCGTCAAGAAGCTTGCCGAGGAGGAGGGCAGTCAGCTGATTCCCATCTGCGCCAAGCTGGAGGCCGACATCGCCGAGCTGGATGACCCGGAGGAAAAGGCCATGTTCATGGAGGAGCTGGGTGTCAAGGAATCCGGTCTGGACCGGCTGATCCGCAGCAGCTACACCCTGCTGGGCCTCATCTCCTTCCTGACCGCAGGCTCCGACGAGTGCCGGGCCTGGACCATCAAGAAGGGTACCAAGGCCCCCCAGGCCGCCGGCAAAATCCACACCGACTTTGAGCGGGGCTTCATCCGGGCTGAGGTCATCGCCTTTGAGGACATGAAGGCCTGCGGCACCATGGCCGCCGCCAAGGCAAAGGGCCTGGTCCGCAGCGAGGGCAAGGACTATGTCATGAAGGACGGCGACATCGTCAACTTCCTGTTTAACGTCTAAACACACAGGGACGGCACTTTCGCCGTCCCTGTTGTCGTTTCATTGAAGGATACCCAGCAGCAGCAAATGCACCGGATAGAACAGGTAAAACCCCCAGGAAAGAGCCCGGCTTTTGGTTGCCTTTTCCCCGGAATACAGGGCGATGGGAACCATGGCGCACACCCCGAACAGCTGAATCGGTACTTCGGCCCCATCAATTTCAATTGGGATACTCGACATGGCAAGGCCCACCAGCGCAAGCCCCAAACTCTGAGCAAGCAGTGCTTTCTCCCGTCCCCTGGTCAGGCCAAACAGGGCAATCATCAAAATTCCCCAGCCGCCGTAGCTGACGCGCAGCAACTCTGCCCCCACGGCAAAGCCCGCGAGCCACAACAGCCTTCCCGCGGGATGCCCCGTCTTTTCCATCCGGTCCAGAAGCAGCGCGCCCAGCAGCAGCGTCCATATGACATTCTGGTGCAGCCACACAGAGGCCCCGGGATAGAGCACAAAATCATAAATGGGCTCCGACAGCACCGCCATGAAAAGCAAACGCAGAAAATATTTTTTCCTGCTCCCGGTGTGGGCGATGCCCTCCGCAATCAGGAAGCAGTAAAGGGGAAACGCCAGCCGCCCCACTGCCCGGAACCATAAATTTTTCTCAAACAGCAGCGCCCAGTGGTCCAGGAGCATGGTGCCGCAGGCCAGCAGTTTCAGCCCCTCCTGGGGTAGTTTCTTTTCCACAACCCCACCTTCTTTCCCCAGAACTATACCACAGAAGGGCAAAAAACGCAAAGGCGTTTCTGCCATGATTCCCGCCAACGGATATTACCGTCAGCGCTTCGACCGCAAGGTCTATAAGCGCTCCTCAGACGGCGGCTTTCCCTGCTCCACCGGGACGGATCCCCGGGGCCCGGCTGGAGCTCATTGCCCCCCCTTTGGTCTCTTGATAAAAAAGAGTACTCAATTACTGAAACAACTTGCTCGCCGGTACTGGACAAGCGGCCCAAAGAGGATTATAATAAAAGCACAAAGAAGCAATGCTTCCGGGAGGGCAATTTATGAAACTCGACACCAAGCGAACGGTTCTGGTGGGCTTCGCGTTCCTGTCCATCTGTGCTTTCTGGCAGATGTACGACAACCTGGTGCCCCTGATCCTGACCAACACCTTTCACCTGAACGAAACCATCTCCGGTGCCATTATGGCAGCGGACAATGTGCTGGCCCTGTTCCTGCTGCCCCTGTTCGGAGGCCTGTCCGACAAGTGCAAGAGCCCTCTGGGCCGCCGCAGGCCCTTCATTCTCTTCGGCACCCTGGCGGCCATCGCCCTGATGCTGCTGCTACCCCTGCTTGCCGACAGCTACCACGCTGCCCCTGCCGGGCGGACTCTGGCCCTGTTTATCTGTGCCCTGGGCCTGCTCCTCGTCGCCATGGGCACCTACCGCAGCCCCGCTGTGGCCCTGATGCCGGATATCACCCCCAAGCCCCTGCGCTCCAAGGCCAACGCCA
>OIZI01000725.1_pt1 | contig 15849 bp, 15 predicted proteins | sample 1588441 | NCBI WGS metagenome assembly OIZI01 (sample SAMN03283284) | human gut metagenome | biome: human-associated habitat; material: feces | host: Homo sapiens | place: Peru | collected 2012 | reverse complement strand
TCCGGGTTTCGAGACCTTACGAGATTTCTTTGTCAGCGCGGGAACAGCCGCAGGCATTCGGTGCGATAGTCTGCGGCTGTCGGTAATCTTTGATTATGGCATCCCACGCCGCGGGGTTCCCCTTCCATATGGAAGAGGACACTGATGATCTGCATCAATTCTAAAAATGTGTCCTACCTCGATTGCCTGTGGGGAGAACTCTACGGCAGCATCAACAACGGATTTTTGCGGATATTCGCCAAATAGCATTATCAAGGTGTGTTTTTTGCAAAGCAGTGTGCAATTTGCGTTGACAAGCAGCAAAAAGAACGCTATAATAACGCCGTTATCGATAATGATATTATTATTTAGGCGCAGAGGGAGGAAGACATGGCCAATAGAGATCACTCCCTGGATGATGGGATCATTCAGGCTGCATACTCGGAGTTTCTTGCTTATGGTTTTCAGAAGGCTTCTGTGCACAAGATCGCCGAAAAAGCCGGCGTCACAACGGGAGCGATCTACACAAGATACAAAAACAAAGACGCGTTGTTTGCCAGTTTGCTTCAGAATTTTTTTGAGACGATGGGGACCTTGTTTACACCCATTGCCGAAGAATACGAAAAAGCAAAGCGCAGCGCGCAGCTGGAGGATATCCTCCGCGCCATAAACGCCGAAGAACAGGTATATTTCCGGCTGCTGACCGAACATCGTGACGACTGCACTTTGTTTTTCTGCCGCAGCGATGGCAGCTCCATGGAAACCATGCTGCATAAGCTGATGGATCAAAAGGCGGAACAAACGGTGGAATTCTTTTCACATATCTATGGGAAAGCGCCAAATGCCGATGCGATCCGTCTTTTGATGGGCTCTCAGTTCTGGTATTTCCGTCAGCTGCTGGATCAGCATATGGAGGAAGACGGAATGCTTACCTGCTTACAAGCGGTCCTTGATTTTACCAACGCCGGTTGGCGGCAGCTATGCGATACCTTGCAACAAATCCGAAAAGTTGACTCGGACGGTCCATCCGTCCGTTTCTTATGGCCATCCGGAACGGCTGAAGGACCGCAGCGTCTATGCGCTGTCCAGCGGCGAGGGACAGCGCATCTCCATTCTCTCGGCATGGGCCATGGACACAGATATTTTTCTCCTTGACGAGCCAACGGCAAATCTCGACCTCGCAGCCACGCAGCAGTGAAAAGAGATCCTGCTGGCGCTGAAAACGCAGCCGGTCTTATCCCGTGATCGCCGGCTCTGCGACGTTCAGCCATATTCCATTCAAAAAGGAGTCTTTCACCATGTCCATTGCGCGGGCCATCATGAAGGACGCGCCCAGCATCATTCTGGATGAGGAGACAGCCAATGTGGACCCGGAAAATGAAAAGGAACTGATGGAGGCCGTTGCAGAATTGACCCACGATAAGACGGTCATCAGGAGCATCAGCGCAAGGTTTCCCCACCGCCAGCGTCTCGCTCCCACGAAGGCAGGCATCGCGCCCAAGCAGCAAGAGCCAGCACCATAACGGTGATAACGTTGATAAATGAACGACTATAGATGCAGTGAAGCATCAATGCAATTTTCCTCGGATTGGTGCAATTACGCGGTCTTTTACAATGCTGCGGAAGTAGGCATATTCTTCACAACGGTGATATGCCAGCCAAAATATGGCATTCGGTACAATCGCCGTGAACATTGTCACGACTGCAAAACGCAAGACCGTTGTTGCAGAAGAAAGAACTACATATCGGATCGTCAGCATGACAATCAAAATAGTTGTGAGCAGGAGAACTCTCCTGAAATAACGGGCGAAGAAAGGCTTACATGAAACTTCAAACCCATACCTATGGAGAATAAGCGGATCGTACCACAGGCTGATCGCTGCCCGCGACAAAAATGTGGCGAACAGAACACCAAAGACTCCCCATAGCTTTCCGAGAAAGATCGAAAGAACAATATTTAGGATCGCCACCAAAATTGGCCGAAACTTTCCTTGCTTAAATAACCCTATGGTTGAACGAAATACCCACAGAGTATTCATATAGCCCGCCACAAAGAAGTTGATTGCAATGGCAATCGATATGGGAAGCCCCAGTACAAAGCGCTCGCCAGCCCATATCTGTACAAACGGATCTAATAATGTAACCAGCGCAATAAAGCTGAACCCATACAACCAAAAATTCAGGAATTCAACTTTCTTGAATAGTGCATAGCCCGCATGTTTATCTTCCGTTGCGAAGAAATTTCCGAGGCTTCCCGTAATGGCTGCTGTGATCTGGCAAAGCACACTGGTTACGGAATCGCATATGAGCGTATAGTTTGACAGTCGCCCGACCCATAAAACGCCGACAACGGCAGAAATGATAATGTTATCCGTTCCATTCAGCGCAACATGACCGACTTTGGTAAGGAAAAGAGCTCCCGTATTTTTTAGTAGCTGTTGTTTTTCACCGTCATTCAACTGTTCATTTTTATATTTCGAAACTTCTGGATATTTTTTTCCCGCCAAATACGCAACACAAGCATTCACAAAAACAGTTCCCGCAAGTTGGACTAAAAGGTATACCAAGTATGCTCTAAACAGGAGCAAGAGCAAAACTTGTAGAACTGCTTGAATGATCGATGCCATATTTTGGACATTTGTTTTCACATAATCTCTTTGATCTGCTGAAAAAAGAGTTCCTTTATAGGCTGCGAAGCAATATGATAGACCGGAGTTCAAAAGAAAAACCACATAATATAGCGTGAGCAACGGAACATCAGGTTTGTCTTTGATAATTACATCCATGAAAGGAATAACACAAAGTCCCAACGCTACTATTACGACCCCTACAACAAAATATACTTTTTTGAAATACAGAAGAAGTCCGGCAACTTTTTGATAATTGTGTGTTGCCATTGGCTCGTACATGTGATAAACCATCGCTGAGCCAAAGCCTAATTCCGCAAGGGAAAGAACCGTCAGAATGTTACTATATAATCCATTCACACTAAGGTAGGCTTCATCCAAGCAGTGAATGAAAATAGTTCTAACCGCAAAATTAAGAATAATTGTGAGCATTCTTCCCAGCAAGCCCGTTGCCAAGTTAAGTGCAGAATTCTTCAAACGGCTGTTTCCCATTGAGTCAATCTCCAAATCTCCTAATAGAGCGGCTTTCCTTTTCCTTGCAGGGTATACCAAGCATGGCGCAAGAAAAACCTGAATTTGCGCTTTGCCTTTTGCAGCAGCGTCTCCTGAAAAAAAGTCTCAATTGCTCTTTCTAAATCACACCTCTCTGTATAGGCATAAAACGCAGCTCTCTGCGCCCCTTCATCAAAAGATGTAAGCAAACTTTGATTGTATTTCAGGATTTTATCAATTTCAAACTGGCGACGAACAATCTCGCTTCTGTTCAAAAAGAGAGTTCCTTTTTCTGAATTTACAATGACCGCCGAAAGGCCATTGTTGTCATCCATATCCGGTATCGAAATCTCTGCACCCCAAAGGTCGCCAATTGTCAGGTCGCTGCCGCTTTTAAAAGCCCGAAACTGGCAAGAAAAACAGCTTTCTTTTAGGGTCACGCCCCGAAAATAGCCTTGCATATATGTATCAAACGTCATGGGTTCCGAATGGACTTTTCCATTTGCAAACTCCATTCTCACAGAGCTATTATGCCAACCCTTCTTCTTGTTACGAAACTCCATCCTTGTAAGCCTTGCGCCATATTTCCTTTCCTGCATACCAATATACGTTTGCAGCATATGGTCGCTGGGAATCCCATGGCAGATCAACTCCACAAGGACCAGATTCGGATACTCTTTTCCAAGAAATGTGCGCAGTCCCGCGACCTGGCAGGGGCACCCGCTGAATAAAACCTTACATCCCTTTTCCAGCACATCTTTAACTTCCCGATAGCAATACCCCACATCGCTTTGGGCATACTTGGAGCCCATCATCCGCAGAATATCTTCCTTGGCATCGGAAAGGATGTGCTTGACATGAAACTCGTCATCAAACACTGCGCCGCATACGTATCCGCCATCGCGGAGCATTTGGTCGGCAAGCTCATAAAAAACACCGCCCGAGCTGCTGCGCATCCGCATAGGGTCATTCTCGCTTTTGGCTGCAAAGGCTACAGGATACCCCTCATCAGGTTTTCCTTTGTTCCCCAGAATTGGACAGGCCTTTTCACATTGGTTGCAATGAATGCAAATGTCTTCATTGATCTGAGGATATCTAAAATCCAGATGAACCTTGTCCAAGCTGATCGCATCTACCGGGCAAGCATTTATGCAAGCGCCGCAGATCGCACATTCTTGAACCGAAACCTTATCAATCATCTCTCCACATCCCTCAGCACTTCGTCTATATATGCTTTTGCGTGGTCGATCTCATCTTTCAGGCAGCGGCGCACGGCTGTCCAGTCCGTGCCAGCCGGGATCCCCGTCTCCGTTGTTACCATGTGGTCAGATAGCCCCAGCATGGTGGTAAAGTCGCGCATCCGCGTATTGATTTTCTCCGTGCGCTCCACGACGGCGAATTCCCTCTCGAATATCACCGAAAATGCCGTTGCATGGAAGGAGTTGGACAGGACAAAGTCTGCGCCCTGTACCAATCCAAGGAAATTCTCCGGTCCGCAGAGTGAGAAGCAGCGCTCGGCATACGGAATCTTGAAGACCGAGTAGATATGCAAGCCTCGTTCCGCCGCAATTCTCCCCGCCAACTTGCGGACAGCAGGGCTATTATCAAAGTCATATACCAGCAGGTAGGGAGCCTCGCACCCCTCCGGTCTCTCAGCCATCGCCTCCCACTGTGCCCGGTCAAGCAGGAATACCGGATCAAGGACGGTTACAGCGTTTGTGATCCCCAACGTCTTCAGCACAGAAAGACCGGACTTTTCGCGCACAGCAATATGGTCAAAACGTTTGAGATACTGCGCCGTCACCTCCCGCAGCTCCTGCGGAAACTCATCCACCGCAAAGCTGGCCGCGTAGGATGCGCGAATGCCATGCAGCGCAAAATCCAGATAGAAGGCCGGATCTTTCCCGTTGGGAAACAGCGGATTCCAGATCTGGTCGCTTCCAGCGAGAAACGCATCCGCCTCCGGCGGCTCCTTTTTCAGTTCCTCGTTGGAGGTGTATCGTTTTGTGAGATCAAGGTACTTGGCCGTAAAGCTGTCAAACGCCTTTTTGCGCGGCAGCATATGTAATCTGCCCGGGAGCTTCGCCAGCAGGTACGCCTGTTTCAGAAACGGCTTGTCGTATTTGGGGTTTTCGACGATATCCAGCCGGTAATGCTTCGATAGATAATCCGGTTTATAGTCGATGATCTTCACATCATGCCCCAGCGACTTCAAATAGGTTTGCATGGCGTAAGCCTGTAAGGATGCACCGACATTGTATACGTCGTGGCAAGTAATTGTACAAATTTTCATGGCTTGCCTTTTTCCATAATCCTTCTCACAATCCGCCCCAACTTTGCCTTCATCTGTGTGCGTTTCGGAAGCCAACTCATGGAGTACCAGTGGATCGAATATGTATTCTCTGTTTTCGCCAGTTTCCCAGTTGTACTGTCCATGGGGTTGAAGTAATCATCCGGATAGACATGGATACCTGCGACGATCTGTTCCTGCCCATTACAGATAAGTCCAAAGCGTTCCAACACATCCGTATTGAGATGCGGGCAGCCTACGGCGTTCAGACTTCCGTCCGCGTTGGCGAAGTGCAGCTTTTTGTATTCATCGATCATGGCCTGCACAATGGGCTGATGCGGCACGGCCGCCATAACCTGCCCGCTGTTGACAAACCGGTTATTTTCAAATCCAATAAATCCCTCGTCATTCAGCAATGGCGAAATATCCCGCACAACCTCCACGTCGGTGTCGAAATACACGCCGCCGTACTGCTCCAGCACGACAAGGCGCATGACGTCGGACACGAAAGCGTACTTTTTCGCGGCATACGCCTCCGCCATGAAGGGCATGGCAAGATAATCGCAGTTGTCCTCGTTCCACTCGCGGATCTCAAAATCCGGGCAGAACTTCTTCCAGCTGGCGATGCACTTCTTGGCAAGCTCCGGCTTTTCGCCTCGGCCAAACCAGCAGTAGTGGATGATTTTGGGGATCATGGGTTCAGTCCTCCATCAGCGCGTAGATCTTTTCGACCTCCGCGCTGTTCGTATAGTCTCGCTTCGCGCAGTTCTCCGACAGCCGCTGCATCCGGGCAGGGTCGCGCAGCAACGCGGCAATTCCGGCGGCGCAGCCCGCATTGTCCATGGGGACGATCAGGCCATCCACACCGTCCTCCAGCTGGCTGCCGGAGGTAGCGTAGTCCGTGATGACGACAGGCTTTCCAAGAAGCTGCGCCTCCCGCACGGTGACGGCCTTGCCCTCATAGCGGGAGGGCTGCACATACAGGTCGCAGGCGCGCATATAGGGGTAGGGGTTGTCCTTTTTGCCGAGGATGATGACGCGATCCTGCATACCGGCTTCGGCGATCTTCTGGCGGATCAGCATCTCGTCACCGCCATAGCCGATGAGATACCACGTTACGTCAAGGCCGTCCGCCACCAGACGACGGCAGATATCCGGCACATTGTCGAAGTTTTTCTGTTCTGAAAAGCGACCAACAGACAATAATTTAAACGGTTTTTCTTTTTGCATTTCGCCCTGCGAATTATTGGATTGGCGTTCGATCAGATTTTGGGGAAGAATATTCTCCACTGTTGCTGTCAAATGCGAGAGTTCAGGAAACTCTGTATCGAATGCAGCAGTCACTTGCTCCGACACGCCGCAAATTGTGTCAAATCTGTCCCACATGGCAAGCTCCGTCGAGCGGTCGAAGGTCAGCGCCGTGTAGTCCGTGTGGATCCATGCTGCATATTTCCTCGCCCTCGCCCGTTCCCGTGCAAAGTAGTGCGGCGTCAGAAAACTGATGGCAAGATCATAGGTTTTGTCGGAAATCTGCGGCATAGAGCGCAGTGTGTACTTATGGCTATACGTCAGCGCGGTGACGGACGGCTTCTCGCTTGGGTGCTGCTTGTCAAAACGCCGCGCCGCAAGCTTTCCTTTCAGCCGCCCGCATAGCACGCCCAGCTGTCCGCTCTTGACGAGCGACGCCATCGGCACGGCCAGCGACGCATACTGCGGAATCTCCGGCAAAAGATTTGCCTTGGGATTCAGATATGGCATCAGCTCGCCGCTGTGCCGCATCAGAAAGAGGTCAACGTCATAGCGGTCATAGTCGATGGAATCCAGCAGCCCCAGCAGGCTGCGCTCCACGCCCCCAAGCTCCATGGCCTGGGAGAAGATGAGAACGGATGGTTTCATCGAGCCTTTCTCCTGATATACCTCGTCAGCGCCCACCCAGCCGGTGTACACAGCACCGTCAGCAGTTTGCGGGGCGATTCCTTGATATAGTTCCGGTTTCCCGCGATCTGGCTGCTGGAGCAGTAGTGGATACAGTCCAGCAGCAAGCGCTTAAAGGACTCCGGATGCTGCATCTTCACCACGCGCCAGAAAGCAAAACCCTGCGGATTTTTGAGATACTGCCGCAACATGTTATTGCTGGAACCATCGGGCTGGTATTCTACATTGCAAAGCACCTCATTCAGCACGGCCAGTTTGTAGTCTTGGTCTATCAATAGATATTTATAGGCCAGACTGACATATTTTTCGCCTTCAAACACGGGGTACTCCGGATATGCATTGATGATACCCGTGCGATAGACCAGCTTCTTGTCGCCGGTTCCGCCCGCAGCATAGTAACCGGAGAGCGTCGTTTCTGTCACAGCAGCAGGGAAATCCTTGCCGATAATTTTTCCCTCAAAGTCGGCATCCAGACCAACGATGCCGGCATAGCCCTTGTCCTTGACCTCGGCCCATTTGCGCAGGATCTTCTCCACCGCGCCAACTGCCAGCATGTCGTCGGAATCGATGCAGGTGTTCAGTTCCGTGTGGATATTGGCGTAGGCCGCATTGTGAGCCGTGTGCATCCCGCCATTTTCCTTGTAGATATACTGAATCTCAAATCCGTTGTCGCGGCTCTGCCAATCACGCACTAGTTCTGCGGTCTTGTCGGCAGAGCCGTCGTCTACGATCAGCCAGATGAATTTCTTGCAATTCTGGCGGCAAAGACTTTCATAGGTGCGCGGCAGGGTGTGTGCGCGGTTGTAGGCAGGGGTAAAGATGGTGAGGATAGGCTCAGCAATTCTGTTCATAAGCGTTGATGTAGAACTCCTGTAGTTTTACGGCCTCGGTAGTGATATCGAAGCCATGGGCGGCGATTTCTGCTCGACGGTCGATGCGGGGGAAATTCCGTTTTTCAAGGATATTATCCGCCCAAGTCTCAGTCGAAGAAGATAACCTCTCGGCGGTAACGAGATCCGTCAAATATGCCTCCCTCGGGATCGTGTCGGAAACGACGCACGGCAATCCGGCGGCCTGTGCTTCAATCAGCACAATTCCAAGTCCCTCGTACAGCGACGGGAACACAAACACGTCCATCGCCTGCATCAGATCGGCAACATCACTGCGGACACCGAGAAAACGGACATGCTCTGCAATTCCCAGCGCGTGAGCTTTAGCCTGTATCTTCAGCATATTCTCGCCGCCGCCAACCAGCAAAAGGACTGCGTTCGGCTCTTTTTTCAGCAGCGCGGCAAAGATGTCGAGCAGAAATAGATGGTTCTTCTGCGGATTGAATCTGCCAACATGGCCAATAATCAACTTATCTGCCAAACCTAACTGATGGCGCATTTCTATACGTTTTTTCGGATTAAACGAATAGGCAGTAGCATCGATGGCATTGTTGATAATCTGATACGGTGCTCCTCCAAACATCCAATCACCTGCATCCTTCCCACAAGCAAATAAATTACTAGTATATTTAGGGATGCTCCGCTTATACCATAGCTTGATGGGATATTTCAGATTCTTGTCTTGGTTTGCATTATGGCTGTGGGCGATGCGGACCGGAATATTATGCTGTGCAGCGGCCCTCAGGATTACCGAACTAAGGCAGTCCTGATGTACATGAACAATTTTGTATTCCGGGTGTTCATCAAAAAAGTGATTTAGAGCAGCTAAATAGCCTTCGCTCCAAGGCACCAGCCGGGGCAAACGATAGAGCTTTCCACCAAGGGATTCGATTTCATCGTCAAACGCCGCTCGCTCCTGGCGGTGTACCAGAAAATCGAACTGCACCCTTTCCCGGTCAATGTGGCGGTAATAATTCATGAGCGTGGATTCCAGGCCGCCGCGCTCCATGTGGGTGACAACTTGTAAAACGCGAATTGGAGTCATCATTTATCTCCCTGCCAAGTTTAAGTATTCTGACAAGCTCAGTCGTGCAAAATCCTGGTCAAATGGCCGATTGATCGCATTTTCATAACAGAAATACACAAGATAACCCGCTACCATCAAAATTTTCAATATTCTCCCGTCTCTGCCGCCGATCTTCTTTAACATCCACGGGAGCGACAGCGACTGAAAAATCAGGAAATAGTTTGCCAGCCGCGCAAAATAATTTGCCGTGCCGAACAGGCCCACAAACATAATGGCGCCATTGAGCATGGTCAGGTTCACCATGAGGTTCTCCGTTTCAGAGCTGTCTGCGAACAGCTTCTTGCGGTAAATATACGACAGCACCAGCGGCACATTGCAGACAAGTACACGGAAAATATTAACGCCCTCGCCTGTAAACTCAGAAATCGTGTATTCCTCTCCCAATAGCGTTGTGATATTGACGACCATGCCAAGCAGCGGGCGGAGGAGAAATCCCGCCGCAAGGGAAAATGCCAGCATCCAGTAGGTCCTCTTTGTCCACGGACGAAACTCCATGAACGGCACCAGCAGATACATCAGCGAATAAGGGTGGATCAGCGACGCGATCAGGATGCCCGCTATAAAGAAACCCCACTTCCTTTTAAGCGCAAACGTTACTGTAATGACTGCAATACCGACGGCGGCGGCCTGCTTGATGCCCGCGAAAACAAACGTATAACAGCCGGTGGTAAACAGCAGGAAAACCGTCAGCGGATAATCTACAGAATATCTGTGCGCAAAAATAAAGTAGCAGCCAACCGTCAGGAAAGCCCAGAACATCAGAAAATTCTGTGTGGATACACCGCAAATTTTCAACTGGTAATTGATCCAGTTAAAGAGCGGGTTCGCGCCTACACTCTTGTCTGTCATTTTCCACGAGCCTTCTGTGATCAGCTCATAAGCATGGCGATACGCCTCCGTGTCATTGCACTGTGTCCGCAGTCCCGCAAAGCCTGCCAGCAGGATGATGATCAGCAGGGTGCAGAAAACCAATCTGTGCCGTTGGGCATGGTTCATCGGTCCCATCGTAACATGATCCGCACACCACGCCAGTGCAGCCGTTATGAGCATGAGGATGACTAACTCTCGCATTTCAGATCTCCAAGTGTTTGATCGTCTCCGCCACAACGGCGGTTTTACTGAATCTTTGCTCCATCCGCGTCCGACCGCGGCGACCCATTTCAGCCTGCCGATTCTCCGGCAGCTCTGCAAAGCGCCGCATCGCGTCGCAAAGCGCGTCTGCATCCTTTGTCGGGCACAGATATCCGCTGACACCGTCCTCCACCGCCTCGCGGCAGCCGGGGATATCGCTGGTGATGAGGGCGCGGCCGGTGGCGGCACCCTCCAATAGAACATTGGACATGCCCTCGTGGTACGATGGCAGCACGACGCAGCTCGCCATGGCGTAAAAGCGCTTCATATCCGACTGATAGCCGTGATACTTGACCACGCCAGCCTGCTCCAATTTATCCACGAGGGGCTTATATTCCTCTTCAAATGAGCCGACGATATGAAACTCCACGCCGTCGCCGTATTCCTGCTTCATTCGCTTTGCGGCGGCAAACAGCTCGTCCACACCCTTTTCGCGCATGACGCGACCCACAAAAAGAAACCGTACCGGCCCCTCCTGCGGGTAGGGCTGATAGGGATAATCTTCTAAATTGACGCCCGCGCCGTTGAGCACCACGTCGCGCCCCTGCGGCACAACGCCGGTGGCAGCGAGGGTGTCCCGATTCCCGGCATTCTCAAAAAAAACGACCCTCGCACCCTGCAACGCCGGTTTGTAGAGCGCCAGCACAAACTTCTTGAGCCAGCCGCCGTTTTCGATGGCGCTGCCAAGTCCCGTGATGTTCACGGCATAGGGGATGTGCGCCATCCGGCAGGCTAAGCCACCGTAGATGTTGGGCTTGATGGTGTATGCCAGAACCAAATCCGGCTTGACCTCTTTCAGCATGGCCCTGTACTGCCGGAAGAGTTTGCTGTCATGGATGGGGTTCATTCCTCGGCGGTCAACGGGAAGTTCAATCACCTCGTCCACCAACTCATGAAGTTCCTCCCAGCGGTCGTTATGTGGGACAGCAACCGTAACATGCGCGTGTTTTTTCAGTTCTGAGATCAAGTCCTTGCGGAAATCGTAAAGGCCGCCGCTGTGATTGGCCAGTATTGCAATTCGCTTTTTCATTTGTTATCTCGAATAAATCGGCAGGGATTTCCGTAGGCCACTTTATTGGAGGGAATATCCTTTGTAACAATAGCACCAGCGCCTATTAAGCAATTTTCTCCAACTCGCTTCCCAAGAGTAACAACTACACCGTCATCCAGCAGAGTATTTTCGCCAATGCTAACACCGCCGGACAACACTACTCCCGAGGCGATATAAACATGGTCGCCTATAACATTATCATGGTTCACTTGTGAGCCGGTATTAACCACCACGTTGTCGCCAATAACTGGATTCGGCGTAATCAAGCAACCGCATTCTATCAAAACACCTTTGCCTATTTTCGCGCGGGGCGAAATGACTGCATTGGGATGAATAATATTAACGGGTTCCCAACCCCGGTTAATCATATATTTAAATGTATTCCTGCGATATTTCATTGCACCGAAAGCAATAAAGAATTTATTCGTTTTGTATTGCCTTTGTATTGCATCTAACTTAGCAGGAGAATAGTCCCCCAAAATTTCGACACCATGAGAAATCGTTCCTTTTTTGGCCGCATCGCCATCCAACACACCGATTACATGGTATCTCCTTTGTGATTCGACATTGTACATAACAACGCCACAATGCTGGCCGCCACCAATGAGTATAATATCTTCCATAAAACACCCCATGCTTACATCCAAGCATTTATTCCAGTCTGTTTCCAACGAAATCTTCCATTGTTGCGCTGCCTTCTGCGCTGATCCCCTCGCGGGCGAAGACGCAGCGGATCGTCATGAAGATGATCTTCACGTCCAGCGCGAAGCTGATGTTGTCTACATAGTCCACATCGTAGGCGAACCGTTCCTCCCACGACGCAAGGTTTCGCCCGTGCACCTGCGCCCAGCCGGTAAGGCCGGGGCGTACATCGTGGCGGCGATGCTGCTCGTCGTTATACAGCGGCAGGTACTTTACCAGCAGCGGTCTCGGCCCCACGATGCTCATCTTGCCGCGGAAAATATCCCACAGCTCCGGCAGCTCATCCAGGCTTGTTGCTCTCAAATTGCGGCCAAACTTCCCTAACCGGATTTCGTCTGGCAGCAGGTTGCCGTTTTCATCCCGCGCGTCGCTCATACTGCGGAACTTATGGAGTTTGAAAATTTTCTCATCCCTTCCCGGGCGCTCCTGGCAGAAGATCACAGGACTGTCCAGCTTCACACGCACAAGAATCGCCGTCACCAGCAGCAGCGGCGACAGGACGATCAGCGCGCACCCGGACAGCACGATGTCCAGCAGGCGCTTGATGTATTTTTCATAAAACCCCGCCTTGTGCCGCATCAGAACATCCCCCGGATGACCTTGCACACGCGGTCAACGTCGTCCATGCTCATTTTCGTGTCGCTGGGCAGGCACACGCCGCGGTCAAACAGATCGTCGCACACCGTCTTTTCGCTGACGCGGACAAAGGGGCAATCCGCAAAGACCGGCTGCAAATGCATGGGCTTCCAGAGGTAGCGCCCCTCAATGCCAGCCTCGTTCAGCTTTGCCAGCATTTCGCCGGGCGTCACGCCGCAGCCCTCGTCCAGCAAAGCGACAGACAGCCAGCGGTTCGATTCCGCGCAGTCCAGCTTCGGCTGCATGGTCAGCGGCAGGTCTTTCAGGTTTTCGGAGTAGCGGGCAAAGATAGCCCGCTTCTGCTCCACGCGCAGCGGCAGCACTTTCATCTGCCCGCGCCCAATGCCCGCGCAGATGTTGCTCATGCGGTAGTTGAAGCCGATTTCCTCGTGCTGGTACCACGGCGCGTTTTCGCGGGCCTGCGTTGCCAGCTTCAGGGCATGCTTGGCTTCCTCTTCCGTCTGGCACAGCAACATCCCGCCGCCGGAGGTGGTGATAATTTTATTGCCGTTGAAGGACAGACCGCCGAACTCGCCAAAGGTGCCGCACTTCTGGCCGTTGTATGTAGAACCCAGCGCCTCGGCGGCATCCTCAATCAGGGGAACGTTGTGCTCACGGCAGATGGCGATGATTTCATCCAGTTTGGCTGGGTTGCCGTACAGATGCACCGCGACCACCGCCTTTGGCACACCGTATAGTTCAAAGGCATGGCGAAGAGCAGCGGGATCCATATTCCATGTCTCCCGCTCGGAGTCGATGAACACCGGCTTCGCGCCGCAGTAGATGACAGGGTTGGCCGAAGCGGAGAAGGTCAGGCTCTGGCAGAACACCGCATCGCCGCGCTTCACGCCCGCGAGGATCATCGCCAGATGCAGCGCCGCCGTGCCGGCAGACAGAGCGACAGGATAGCCCTTGCCCATGTAGGTACCCATCGCTTTTTCAAATTCGTTAACATTCTCGCCCAGCGGCGCGATCCAGTTCTTCCGAAATGCGTCGTTAATGTACTCCAGTTCATAGCCCTCACCCGACATATGCGGGCTGGCCAGCAAAAGTCGTTTATCCATTTTCCGCTCCTGTGTTTTTTGTCCAACGGATGCCAAAGTATGCTTCTGTCGGGCATGTTGGTTGTGTTCAAAAGTATCGTGAATCCGCGCCATGTCTTTCTGCCACTATGGCATGCAGCAATATGCAAGTTCATCGATCTGGCATATTGCTGCTTCCCACCCGAAAAACGTTGGGATTACACCATTTTTATCGCTCAATTATACTGCATATAGATAAAAAGTGCAATACCTAACAACAGATGAAAAAGCAGGGCGTGGTCACGAGCCAGCATATTCTCCTTCCTTTCACAAGGGAGTTGCCCATGGAATCCTTCAATCTGGAATATTACCGCGCCTTTTATACGGTGGCACAGACCGGCAATGTCACAAAGGCCGCCGAGCTGCTGTGCCTGTCCCAGCCCGCCGTAACCCGCTCCATCCACCGGCTGGAGGAGTCTCTTGGCTGCAAGTTGTTTACCCGCGTTTCCCGCGGCGTGCGGCTCACCGCGGAAGGCACGGCGCTTTTTCCCATGTGGACAGCGCTTTCAAATCTCTGTCCAACGGCGAACGCGAGCTGAAGCGGCTGGCCGCTTTTGAAGCAGGTACGCTGATCATCGGCGCTGCGGAGACGCCGCTGTACCATTTCCTGCTGCCGAAGCTGGGACAGTTCCGGGAGATGCATCCCAATGTGACGCTTCAGGTGCAGGGCAGTTCCACACATGAGACGATCCAGATGCTCCGCGCAGAGCAGGCGGACGTAGTGCTGGCAGTTTCTCCGCTGACAGATGTGGAGGACTTGTCCGTGACTGAGCTTGCCTCTTTTCGTGACGTGTTTGTGGCCGGGCCCAGATTCAAATCGCCGGCCGGACGGCATTCTGCCATCCCTGTTCGCACAGAGCCTTCTGGCGCAGGAGGGCTTTTTCGCGCTCGATACAGAGCCCATCCCTGCCCGCCAGATTCTGTTGGTGCATCGCGGCGAGGGTCGAACCTCACTGCTGTGCATACTCACAAGCAGTAAAAGAAAAAAGCCTTGCTACATCAAGGCTTTGCAGATGAGAAGAACTCCGCTTTTCGGCAAGAATGTTCGAAAAACGGAGTTCATTTCATTACCACAGCCCTATCACACGCTGCATCAGCAGACTGACGGCGGTGATGCCCGCCCAGCAGCAGGCTCCCAACAGCAGAGGTTTCCCCCCGCTCTTTACCAGCTTGACCACGTTGCTGTTCAGTCCGATGGCCGCCATAGCCATGATGATGAAGAACTTGCTCAGCTCCTTCAGCGGCTGAAACACCGCTGACGGTACGCCCAAGGACGTGCAGATGGTGGTGACTACCGACGCGCAGACGAACCACAGGATGAATAGGGGGAACGCGTTCTTCAGCCGGAAGCCGCCCTGCCCCGTTCCCGCCTTCTTCGCCTGCATCAGCGACAGCACCAGTGTGATGGGGATGATGGCCAGCGTGCGGGTCAGCTTGACCATCGTTGCAAAGTCACCGGCTGCTTCACTGAAAGCGTAACCGGTGGCTACAACGCTCGAAGTATCATTGACCGCCGTACCGGCCCAGAGACCGAATGCGGCATCGGAAAGCCCAAGCCACCGGCCAAGGAGCGGGAACACAACGATCATCACCGTATCGAACAGGAAGGTGGCGGACATACCGTAGGCGATGTCCAGGTCATCGGCCTCGATCACCGGCGCAATGGCGGCAATGGCAGAGCCGCCGCAGATGCCGGTTCCGGCGTTGATCAGGCTGCTGGTTTTCCAGTTGAGCCCCAGCGCTTTGCCGATCAGCGCGCCCAGTCCAAAGCAGGTGGCCAGGGTGAAGAGCATGACCGTCAGCGAAAAACGGCCAACGGTCAGCACGGTGCGGATGTTCAGGCTGGCACCCAGAAGGACGATGGCGAATTTCAGGACCTTCTTAGAGGTGAATTTGATGCCCGGCGCGGTTGTTTTGTTGGGCTGGAAAAACGCATTGATGGCCATG
>OIZI01000722.1_pt1 | contig 15862 bp, 21 predicted proteins | sample 1588441 | NCBI WGS metagenome assembly OIZI01 (sample SAMN03283284) | human gut metagenome | biome: human-associated habitat; material: feces | host: Homo sapiens | place: Peru | collected 2012 | reverse complement strand
CCCCGAAGGGGGAAGCAAGACGTTACGTAGCTAACGATTTCCTTAACTTAATAGCCTTCCCCGCATGGGGAAGGTGGCGAGCATAGCGAGCCGGATAGGGTTCTAACTGTATGAAAGACAGATGAGGAAAGCGGAGAGGTGCGTGGTCACTCATCCCTGCTTTCAAATGAACCTGCCCCTTCCAGCCATTCCCACACAGCCTAAATTTGCGATTTCTGAAGAAATCCGTGAAGCGGTCGTCATTTTATGGTATAATTATCGTTACAGATGAAAAGACGCAAGTCTGGTCAATATAGAGTAAGGAGAGACATAAAAGTGGGTTTTTCTTTGATTAATATCGGTTTTGGCAATATGGCAGCTGCAGCGCGCGTGATGGCGATCATCAGCCCGGAGTCTGCACCGGTGAAACGTATGATCCAGGACTCCCGTGACAAAGGGGATCTCATCGATGCCACCTACGGCAGAAAGACGAGAGCCGTCCTCATCATGGACAGCGGGCAGATCATTCTTTCCGCCGTACAGCCGGAAACGATTTCTCACAGACTGATGAATAAAGATGTGATCACTTCTGAAGGAATGGATGAAAACTGATGGCACAGACACCGAAAAAAGATGAAGGCATTCTTCTGGTCGTCTCCGGCCCGAGCGGTGCGGGGAAGGGGACCATCTGCAATGCCATCCGCGAGAAATTTCCGGATCTCCAGTATTCCGTCTCGATGACAACAAGAGACCCTCGAAAAGGGGAAGTGGAGGGGGAGAGCTATTTCTTCCGCACCAATGAACAGTTCGAAAAGCTCATCGAAGAAGATGCCTTCCTCGAATATGCCAAGGTCTATGACCACTACTACGGCACGCCGAAAAAGCGCGCTCTCGACATGATCAGTGACGGGAAATCTGTACTGCTGGAGATTGACATCCAGGGCGCCATGCAGGTCAAGAAGCGCTATCCGAAAGGCGTCTTCATCTACATCGTCCCACCGTCTTTGGAGATCCTGTCCGATCGTCTCTACGGACGCGGTACAGACTCTGAAGAGACCATCCAAAAGCGCCTCGCACAGATCACCAGTGAACTCGCTATGGCACACCAGTATGACTATATCATCGTCAATGACAAACTCGAAGATGCGGTGAGAAAGACCAGCTCCATCCTGGAAGCCGAACGCTGCAAGCTGTCCCGCAATGAAGGGCAGATCGAGACCATTTTCAAACAGTATATCAATAAGGAGGTACCCTTAAAATGATGTGTTATCCTTCTATCGACAGCCTTGTCAAAAAGGTGGACTCAAAGTACACCCTCGTGACCCTCGCCGCTCTTCGCGCCCGTGAACTGACGGATGGACAGACCCCGCTCATCGATCACGCAGAAGGCAAGAAACCAGCGACCATCGCTCTCGAAGAGATCTATGAAGGCAAGATCACCTACTCCTTCAGCAAATAAAAATAAGGTCAGGCAGTCCAAGAAAGGCTGCCTGACTTTTTGTACGTTTCAGGGTGACTAGTGACTGGTGACTTACAAACGACTTTCGGGCATCGCCCCCTATGTATTTGCGGCGAAGCCGCCACCTGAATCCGTTGACCCCTTAGAACCCGTTGAATCCGTTGAACCCTGAACCTTCCATCCATTTTTTAGTAAAGGAACTCATGCATGATGTTTGAAAATAAGCACATTGTCGTAGGAATCAGCGGCGGGATCGCCGCTTTCAAAGCAGCCGGTCTCGTGAGCCAGCTCCGCCAGAAAGGGGCTAATGTCCACTGCATCATGACGGCAAACGCCGCCAAGCTCGTGACACCGATCACCTTCGGCGAACTGTCTGGCAATGATGTCACTGTCGATATGTTCGCGAATATCAGCAAATGGGATGTCGAACACATCGCCCTTGCCAAGCTCGCTGACCTTTTCGTCGTAGCACCTGCGACCGCCGACATCATCGGCAAAGTCGCAAACGGCATCGCTGACGATATGCTCTCGACCACCATCATGGCGACGAAGGCGAAAGTCCTCTTCGTACCGTCCATGAATACAAACATGTACGAAAACCCCATCGTGCAGGCGAATATGGAAAAGCTGAGATCCTTCGGTTATGAATTTGTCGAACCGGAAAGCGGTCATCTCGCCTGCAATACCTCCGGCAAAGGCCGTTTCCCGGCACTTGAGACCATCATGGACTGCGCGGAAAAATGCATCTATGGCCGCGAACTCCTGAAAGGGAAGAAAGTCGTCGTCTCAGCCGGCGGCACCCAGGAAAAGATCGACCCTGTCCGCTATATCAGCAACCGCTCCAGCGGCAGACAGGGCTACGCCATCGCCAAAGCCGCATGGATGGAAGGGGCAGACGTGACACTCGTCTCCTGTACTACGGCACTTCCCACGCCCTATGGCGTCAAGATGGTCTACGTCCAGGATGCCCGCGAGCTTGAAAAAGCCATGAATGCGGAATACGACAGCTGTGATGCTGCGATCATGGCAGCGGCCGTCTCAGACTACCGCCCGACTGTGCAGGCCGACCAGAAGATCAAGAAGGAAGACTTCGACTCCCTGCACATCGACCTTACACAGAATCCGGATATCCTCTATGGACTCGGTCAGAAGAAGAGGGGACAGTTCCTCGTAGGCTTCGCCGCAGAGACCCAGGACGTCATCGAACACGGTAAATCAAAGCTCAAAAGAAAGAACCTGGATATGCTTGTCGCCAATGACGTGGCCATGCCGGGCGCCGGCTTCAACGGCACGACAAACATCGCATCGCTCCTGTACAAGGACGGACATATGGAACAGTATCCGAAGATGAGCAAGGACGAGCTGGGACATATCATCATCGAAAAAATGGCAGAGCTGATGAAATAAACAGAAGGTGATGGAATAGACCCCCATCTTTCCCTGTCTATACGAAAACGCTGCGTGGAACATTGCCACGCAGCGTTTTTTAGGTGTTTTTTCATATAGACAGCCCCATACGGAATGTCCATCCCTCGGCAGCAGGGGGATCATTTACTTTTAGAATAGATAACATTGAATTATCGAAAGTAACAATTTTCTGGAAAACATAGGCAAATTACCCCGCTTACCCGTTTTTATAGCACTTTCTTCAGATCGTAGACTTCTTTATACGAAAGTTCCAGTGCTTTCAAAATACGCGCTTCCTCCAGCTCTCCGTCCTCTCTTCAAGCTGGTCAAGGACGAGATCCCTGATGAAGGAAGAAACGATCAGATGTTGCGATGCCGCATAAGACTGAAGAGGATCTCAGTGAGACGAAATCCATCTCCGCTAAAAATAAGAAAATCCAGATCGCTTTGGGCATCTGCCTCGCCCCTTGCATAGGAGCCGAAGAGATAGATTTCCTTCACATGATTTTTTTTCGCGAGCGGTCGTACCAATAGGGCAAAAAGCGAAAACAGCAAACATATTTTCTTTTGGGCAAGCAGTGAGGCCAAAAGAACTACCGTTCGGGAAATATCTCTATGGCGTGAGCCCACTCACTCGTTCCTTGATTTCCTTCTTCCCCAAGTGGAGCTTCCCATCGATGATATGGAAGGCATCCGTATGAATGAGGCCGAAATCCGTATCGATCGTGACATCATAGAAATCCAGCGCCCGATAGCGGTTATGAAACGTACCAGTGATGCCACGGAATGGGATAAGACTGTAGAAACCGCCGCCGGAAGAGAAACTGCCGAAAGCTACGAGATCCTTCACATTCCCATCACAGTGGATCTCCCCATCCAGCGTGACCAGACAGTAGAACCTCGGCTCCTTGGTCGGGATACGGCTATCCAGTCCCTCCCCGTGGAGATAGATATTATACACGCGGCTATCGACATTATAGTCCCCTCGCGCCGTCACGATGCCGCCGTAGACTCGCGCCTTCACGTCCGAGAACGTCATCGCCCCGTCATCGTAGTGGATATCCCCTTTCACATCATAGAAATCCAGCGCCGGCACATGAAGCTCCGGCATGGTGACCGTCCCCTCACAGATGAGATGAGACAGAAGCCCGCGTCCGGAAGCAGTCAAAGTCATCTTGTCATGGATATCATCCCCCAGCCCCATGGAGGAAGGGATCACCCCCTTCGCCGTGACAGAGACGATCGAGGGGAGATTCTTTTCTTTGAAATCAATCTCGCAGTCCGCCTCGATGCCATTCCCCACCATCGTCCCGCCAAATTCCCCCGTCTTGATGTGGAGATCACTCACGCCGCGCGTGTCGATATGCCCATTCAGCGATACGCGCGAGACAAGATAGCGACGCTGCCGATAGAAAGCCGCCATTCGGCCATTATGCACCGTGATCGTGACATCCAGAGGCTTTCCCTCACGATTGAAATTCGAGATCCGATCCTCCAGCTTTTCCTTCGCATCCCGCGCCTTTTCCTGCTCGATCTCCCCCTGCCGACGGTTGATGAAGTCCACATTCATCTCCTCATCGAAATACACCGCAAAGGCCGGGCTCTCCAGCGTGATCTCCCGGATGGTCGTAGAGACGAAGCGCATCCTGAGCACATCCCAAGGATCCACCTTGAAAGATCCAGACGGCACACGCAGGATCGGATTCCCCGCCGGATCATCCCACGCCAGCTTCTCGAAAGTGACACCGCCATGGATATTCGCGGTGACCGACTCCACAGTGATCATCCCCCGAAGCATCTCCTGCCGAGAAGCCGCATAGTTGAAAAGCTCTACCGCTCCATAGCTCATGATTTTCGCTACCAGAAGCAGCAGACAGAAAAGAGCGAGCAGCATTCCGAAGATCATGAGAAAATATCGTGACCAACGCTTTTCTTTCCGAAGCTCTTTGAGTCTCTTCTTCATCATGCCGCCCCCTTTCTATTTTACCTATTGTAGCATGTTCTGATGGAAGAATATATGTAAAAAACGGGAACAAAAAAATCCCGCCTTCCTTTGAGAAAGCGGGATGGAGCGTCAAGCGTCTTGCTGAAAGTCATGTAGAAAAACGCTGATTCGATCGCAGAGCTTTAATGGGAGTCATGCCTCCTTGATCCCTGTCTATTTTCTTACATCCTTTGGTTTTGCGGGATTACTTTCCTTTTTTTAGCTCCGTATATACTTCATCATGCTGTGTCACCGCCTTTTCCATCATCTGCCTTAATTTATATCTGCTCACGGGAAATACAAAATTTACTGATACCGGAAATCGTACAGCTTCTCACCTGCATCCATGAATACAAGGGACGGCAGGAGTTATTTCTAGAAGCGAGCTTGTCTTTTGATAGCATTTATGCTATCATCTAAATAGGAACACAAAGGAGATCATGATGTACAAGATTGAATTTTATGAGAACCAGCATGGCGAATCAGAAGTCTGGGATTTTCTGGAAGCCCTGCGGGTGAAAAGCAAAAGCAGCAAGGATGCCCGTATCCAGTACAACCAGATTATCTTCTACATTGACCTTCTCGCCAAAAACGGCACCAATCTGCCAATCAATATCACCAAACATCTAGAAGAAGACATCTGGGAACTGCGTCCAGGAAATAATCGGATCTTTTATTTTTACTATGACGAGAGCCAGTATGTACTGCTCCATCATTTCCGCAAAAAAACACAAAAAACACCGAAACGGGAAATCGCCCGTGCCAAAGCAGAACGCGACGATTACATCCGTCAGAAGGAGGCAAAGCAATGAGAACCTGGGAAGACTATAAAAATCATGTAAAGGCAGTCAGTGAAGAAGAACGCCGCCATATGGAAGAAATCGAAGAAGTAAGCGATGTTGTTTCCTCCATCATCCGGCGGAGACAGGAACTGGGCATCAGCCAGCGCGCCCTTGCAGAGCGATGCGACATCCCCCAGTCCTCGGTAGCCCGTATCGAAACGCTGAAGACAACGCCAAAGCTCGATACTCTCATCAAGCTCATGCAGGCCCTCGACCTGAAACTTCAGGTGGCTGCAGCCGGCTGACAACAATCAAAAGGCAATAACACCCCGTTCATCATAGACACTGCCGCCAGCGGTCCCGCTGCGGATCGAGCGGTCCAGTGCCATGAGAGACGGGGCGATTCCGTCGATCTTTTCGACGGATTTTTCTTTATCCGGATCGATCTCCTCCCCTGCTATCTAACTAAGGAGCCCGTCATGAGCTCCTTTGATGTTACCCGCGAGCGCCTGCCCGCGGAGCGTCTTGACCTGATTTTTCGTCAGTCTCCGGCGGCACATTCCGAGCCGACGGATGAAGCTGTTTTTATCCATGCCGTTCTCCTTTTCAAGGCAAACAAAAAGCACTCTTCTGAATTTTCAGAAAAGTGCTTTGCAGATTTCTATCTTCTTGTTACCAGTTTACCAGTCCATTCCAATGGCTGCATGCCTGGATTTTTGCTACACTGTACATCTTACGGGCAGCCTTGTCGTGTAAAAATCTGGCTGTTTAAAATATGCCAATAGCTTTTGCAATAAAGTATGTACGTGGCGAATGAATATGTGCCTCATCTCCCCCATACGGATCAAAGACCTCCTTTATTGGTATCAAAAGAAGCCCTTCGCTGGGAATGCCTTTCTCTTCCAAGCCTTCTTTCTTGCACACGTAATCCGCAAAAGGAAAATCGTCCGGCTTATTTCTGTTTTTCATAATCGGGACAGCGTCCACCGTATACTCTCCTGTCATATCATTTTTGAACGTAATATGCAGGGTAGTATTTGCTGGTGCAAAATCCAACGCATAAGAAGCATAGTAGTTTTTCCCTGTCACATCGATCCCATTAATAGAGAGAATCCAGTCCCCCGGAGCTACTTTTGCGAGTTCAGGATGATTTTCTACATCAACAGTCTCCACCTTCGGATTGGATTTGCTGAATCCTCCCGCCAAAGTAATACCATAATCCGGGTGCGTTTCTATATCTTGGTAACTCTTCTGCACCGCCCTCAGCGCATTATTTACAAAATAATCTTTTATGTTTGAATTCGTCTGAGGAGTATAAATTTTTCCACCGAATCCATTGCTGGAAGCTGTATAGTAGTTATGCCAGAAATCCAGATCTACCCAAGTTCCCTGACTGGTGGTCCGAAATGCCGTGTACCCAGAATAAGTGCCGTCTTCTGCATTGCCAGAAAACTCTGCATTGTCGATGTCCTGCCCAACACAGTACCAGCAGTAACTGTCGAGCGAAGCAGTGATTTTCTCATGCTCATCTCGGACATTGATATTGTACAGGAATGCATTTCGGACCTCTTTGGCATCCTTCCCAGGGAAGAACACGCTGTACATGGGACCGTACAAAGCTGATGTCGCCGGCTCCTGAACTAAGATCACCAATTTCTCGGCCAAATTTTTAAACGTATGCTTAAATATTTTCCCATTTTTCTGTGTAGCCTGCAGTTTCCAACCATTTGGTGATGCTGCTATCAGCTGCACTAGCTCCTGAGGCATTTCATACCATAAATCTTCCGTGTCCTTCCACATAGGATTGCCTTGTGGAATGTCCTTCAAAGGCGTCAATACATATGATTTCTCTTTCTTTAAAATCGTTACATTACTAAAAGATACTTTCCTTTTATCCGCAGTAGTATCTTGGATATGGAGAAACCAGGCATCCTTGTCCCCCAGAATATGCTGCACTTCTACATTCACATACGTTTCCCACATCTCTCGAGCAAATTCAACTTTTTCATTCCCCACAAGCGCCTGTCCTCGCAGATAGTTGTACGAACTGCCGCTGCCATCACGATCCAAGAATGTGGATGTACTGCTCGCTGCCAAAGCAGGAGATACCGCAGCCGCCGCCAGAATTGCTGCACCAGCGAACATTGCTTTCCACTTCATAATTTACCATACTTTTTTCATTTTGACCCATTTTCAAGAAAACACCAATCTGATTTTTCAGAAAAGTGCTTTCTTATTTCTATATTGGATTACCAGTCCGTTCCCATGACTGCGTGCCAAATCTGAAGTGCCTTAGCCCCTCCTCGCATTTCAGCGCCGCAGGATTCCTGTGTTGGGCGGTTCTGCGGATAAAGCTTCCCATTCTTTGCTACTACATACATTTTGTGGGCAGCTGTGTCATATACATATCTGGCTGTTTCTATGAATTCAGATCCGTTATCAAAGTTGTGATAAATAATGTTTGCTTCAAGAGTATACCGCGGACCATCCTGCGAAACAATATAAGCAGAATTTTCATCCACAAAAACAGAATTGCACTGATGCTCATAGCAAAGATTGATGCCGTCACCAAGCTGTGTGATTTCACCTAGCGCTGTATTATTGTAGAGCCCGTAAATGAAGGCATCTGCCGAAGAAACTGCCCCAAAAGCCGCGCCCAAAAGGGTAGCTGCAATAACTGCATTCCGTAAGAATTTTTTCATACGATTTCCTCTTTTCCATCAACCATTTAGTTTAATACCTGTAAGGTTCTCCGGTAATCTGCTCCATGCATGTCAGAAAGGTTTTATTAGCTGACTGCATATAACCCGAAGTATTACTTAAATCTCCCTAATGCCATTCTTCCGGTGAATATTTTTCTTTTCTACAAGCCGAATAATACAGTGAGTTCGGATCAGAATATCTCTTGAAGAAATGAGAAACACTGGTACTTATGGTGTCTTTATCGTAATTATAATATACAACACTGACCTTAAACTCGATACCAGAATCATCCTGCCGAATAATATATATTGAACCCAAGTCCACATATTCACCAACGCCCATATGTCCGTAGACAAGCGGATAGCTGCTGTCTTCATTCAAGTATTCAGGATAAGGCGGTACATAAATTGCAGAACTCGTGATTCCTACCGAGAAAGCAATCATACTAGCAGCTAAAACAGTTTTGAGAAATCTTTTCATATATGAACTCCTTTCCTTTGCAACCGTCTTCTTATGCTGCCTATATTATACTCCCCGAAAAGACTTAATGCGCCCGTTTTTTCAAAAGCATTTCCATGAGGTCATCCTGCGGGCTCTCCCCTTTGTACCCGGTCGAGCAGTTCTCCTTTACCACCTGGAAAATCTCGTTCCAGAGCCTCGAGGTCTGCGTCATGTAGTTCTGGGACATCGCGACATACGGGCTCTGGATCGCCTGCCCTGTCGTCGGATGCTTGGCGAGAAAGCCATACTCCGTAACGGCCTGTTCGCACTGGATCCATCTGGCTGCGCTCATCGCGTACCTTTCGAGAAGCTCCTGCGGAACGAACACGGCGCATCCGCGCTTCTCGAGCCACTGCCATGTCTTTTTTAAATGCCAGCCGCGGGGAGCTTCTTCCCGTCCTTCTGTTTCGCGGAGAGCATACGGGACGGCTTTGGCATGTCCTCGCTCTTCAGGTCTTCCATGTTCTTGAACTCGATGACCGTCAGCTCATGCTTCCCCGGATTGCCTTCAGCGAGTTCAACATTGAAATAAATGGTAAGAGTAAGCCAGCTACAATGGGCGGTGGCTTTTGTGCACTCCTTAACACAATAACTACTTATGCTATGAGTGAATACATTATCGAGCAAAACGGCTATGCTCCATATTTCTTTGCATCTGACTCATCGTTAACTCAATTATCAGAATCTGAACAAATCCAGAAAGCAAACACTATTAAGCATAATTTCATTCAGTACCTGGTCGAACATGCATTATCTCGCCAAGTAATCATGATTGAACAAAAAGAACGGATGCCTTTTATTCCTAAGGAAAATCCAGCCAATGGGATTCATATAATTGAGTTCACCGGAAATAAATATGTAGGCCGATACGGTTTTTTAAATGATGTGTTTAATGATGTGTTTAATATCGAATAAGATTACCCTTTTGTAATATGAAAAACGGCAGTAACGATAAAAAGCTATCGTTACTGCCGTTTTCATTTCTCTCCCCCACTAACTTTCATTACTCATAGCCATCCCCTCCATTTTCGGGCATAAAAAAAACCGGCCTTCTGCCGGGATACATTAAAACCTCGCTAAATATGGAATTTTACCTTTAAATTGTATCAATTCCAAGCATCTTTGCTCACAAATGGTGATCAGCTTATGGTCATCAAAAATGTCGTCACAGCCTTCAGAAACAAGCAGGGATATGCCCAGCTTGATAATATCACGACCAGTGTAAAACTGACCGGCATCCACGTTCTGGAAGAATCTACCGATCAGATTCTCGAAAATATAACCCATCTTAATGCTGTCAAAGTTTTCAACGGATAGATCCAGTTCTGAGAACGCTTTGACCGTATTGAACAAGCAGCCGCCTTCGTCCAGCTTCTTGATATGGGCTTCCATGTCAAGGTTATTCAAGATATCCTTGATATGATCGGAAAAGCCTTGAATGTACGCCTTGAAGTTTTCCGCAATGTGGTCGGCATCGTTGCACAGCTCCTGCAGCGTGAACTCACTGACGTTATAAAACCGATAACCGGAAATTTTGTACATACCCTTCGCAGGGTAATTAGGATTTTCTTTGTATTTGGCTACGACATCAGCCTTTGTCTTTGCCAAAGCTCACTCAAAACGACGTATGATCGTCATAGGGATGATGACATCACTATACTTATCCGGCATATAGGTGCCACGCAGCTTATTGGCAATGCTCCAGATGAAATTGGCTTCTTCGCTGATATCTACCGGATTATCATCCCAAAGTATATCGATCTTCTGCTCGTGAGTCATTTGAAATCCTCCTATACCCATATGTAAGCTATCATATTGGATTCTCTATATATGCAAAATTTTTAGCGATGCAGTGTTCTTACTCTCTTATTTTACCTTATTTTATCCAGGTTTACCTTATTTCGCCGAAATTTATCATGGTATCCGTATGAGCGTTTCACCGATTCCCCCTCTAAGTACAGGTACGGTCAATTTGTTCCCAGATTCTTCGACTCACTCCTCTTCTTTTATGGCAGAGATTATTTCACATAGACTATTATCGACCGCTCAGGATAACGGCTCGGGGAACACCGCGATGCATCACCCCATCCCCTCTTTTTCTCCGCTGAAATTCAGATAGGTGTCGAGGAGCATGGTATAGATGTCTGTCGGGCTTTTCTCTTTCCACTCGTGAAAGGTATCCCTGTGATAGATGAGCCATGGGAAGGAGACGAGTGTGGTTTCCGAATGGGCGAAAACGTTCTCCAATGTCTTGTGATAGGCTTTTTCGGAAATAGAAGCGCCAGCTGCATTTTCGTAGGATACATGCGGACGGCCGGCGTCATCGTAGAAGGTGTGCGTAGTGGCGATAGTTTTCGCATGGAGCGTCCCGTCCTGCAGGGAGAGAGCGAGATTCGCCGTCCCATATTCTGCGCCGTCGCGGTATTCATCTGTGAAGGAATACCACTGTATGCCATCGATGCCGTTCACGCTCATCGGTACGTAGTTCGTCATCATGACATCCGCTTCGGAGCTTGTATCGGACCATGATCTCCCGCATGGGACGAGTGCATCTTTCGCTTCATTCACTTCGTAGATCTTTGTGTATGTATGAAGCCCGGTACCGCCGCTCTCTGCGACAAGGATCTCCAGGCGACCATTCCCGTCAAGATCGCTGCACATATAGCCGACGGTATCCATCCCGGGCTCTGAGAGATCCCAGATATCACGGGCATTCGTGATGAGATGGATCTGTTCTTCTGCATCCTTTACCATCATGGCGGCCTGTGTGGGATGCGCGCATGGCAGGGATGCGAAAGCGAGCAGGATCAGGCATTGGCAGGTATGTTTCCACATGGGGATCGTCTCCTTTTCTTTCGTAATGGTGTCTGTCAAGTGATTCGTGATTTCTCCGACATGCCTCTGCTTGTCAGAAGTATCTTCCTCCCCCGCCATGGCTACTGTCTGCTGCGGAGCCTCCGCTATCCGAGTCTCTGTCTTTTTCTTTCGGCGTGCGGATACGATTCATGAAGAGGAAGGTGTAAGGTACGTCCTTGTAGGTGGTGAAGCGGCAGACGGGTATCATCGCGTAAGGACGTTGTTTCCTTCTACCCTTACTATATCAAAAGGTTATGAAAAAATCACGTTCATTTTAAGGGGATATCTGAGGCAGAAGGCAGCCTTCTCCATGCAAAAAGATCCCGCCTGCCTACAAGCAGACGGGACCCTTTCAAAACAGATATTTTTTCAAGAAATACACGATGACGCCGGCGAGGAAAATCACAGCACCCCATACCAGGAAGAACCAAGCAACTGCAAGCACGATCGCGAGGAATGCTATGATACCTGCGATGTAGAGGGCCTTTTTCCACCACGGGATGGCCTTCACATCGATGAATTCGATATGGATCCCGCCCTGCGGCGCTTCCTTTCGATATTCTTCCCCCTGTTCATTCAGGGTGAGTCCATGGTAGTCCTTCACATCCTCTGCGGACATGCGTCTGGGTTCTTCATGGACTTCCGTGTAGTCTGATTTCTTATCTTCACTCATAAGGATGCAAGTTTTTTATTCAAAAGCTCATTGATGACCTTCGGATTCGCCTTGCCCTTCGTGGCTTTCATGATCTGACCCACGAGAGCGCCGACGGCTTTCTTCTTGCCGGCTTTGAAGTCCTCTACGGCTTTCGGGTTTTCAGAAACGACTTTATCAACCAGTTCCTGCAGGGCGCCGGTATCCGAGATCTGTACGAGACCCTGGGCTTTGACGATGTCTTCTGCCTTGCCGCCTTCCTTCCACATGGTGGCGAAGACTTTCTTCGCGATCTTGCCGGAGATGGTGCCTTTGGAGATCAGGGCGAGGAGGCCTGCGAGGTCTTCTGCCTTGACAGGAGCCGCGGAGATCTCGATGCCATCGGTAGAGAGCTGGCTGGCAAATTCGCCCATCAGCCAGTTGACAGCAGCCTTCGGTTCTGCGCCGCAAGCGACACAGGCTTCGAAGTAGTCAGCGGTAGCTTTGTCATTCGTCATGAAGACAGCGTCGGCATCCGAGATACCGAAGTCTTTCATATAGCGCGCTTTTCTGGCATCCGGCAGCTCCGGCAGAGATTTTCTGATCTCTTCGATGTATTCATCAGAGACGGTGAAGGGGACGAGGTCCGGTTCCGGGAAGTAGCGGTAATCATTCGCTTCTTCCTTGGTACGCATGGACTTGGTGATGCCTTCTTTTTCGTCCCAAGTTCTTGTTTCCTGGACGACTTTGCCGCCTTCTTCGAGGAGCTCAGCCTGACGCATCGCTTCATACTCGATCGCACGTTCTACGCCCTTGAAGGAGTTGATGTTTTTGATCTCTGTCTTGGTGCCGAGCTCTTTCTGACCGACAGGACGGACGGAGACATTCGCATCGCAGCGCAGGCTCCCTTCTTCCATGCGGCAGTCGGAAATGCCGACGTACTGCAGGATCGCGCGCATCTTTTCCATGTAAGCGACAGCTTCTTTGGCAGAGCGCATATCCGGCTCGGATACGATTTCCAGAAGCGGCGTGCCGGTACGATTATAGTCGACCAGCGAATAATCGGAATCGGTGATGGAGGTGCCGTGATGGACGAGTTTCCCGGCATCTTCTTCCATATGGGCGCGTGTGATGCGCAGGCGCTTCACTTCGCCGTCGACTTCGACATCGAGGTAGCCGTGTTCACAGATCGGCAGGTCGAACTGCGAGGTCTGGAAATTCTTCGGAAGATCGGGGTAATAATAGTTTTTACGGTCGAATTTGCTGAAGCGGGAGATCTCGCAGTTCAGAGCAAGACCGGCGCGGACAGCGTATTCGAGGACTTTCTTATTCAGGACCGGCAGCACGCCCGGCAGGCCGAGACAGACAGGGCATACATTGGTATTCGGATCTGCGCCGAAGGATGTCTTGCAGCTGCAGAAGATTTTGGTGGTGGTCTGAAGCTCGGTATGGACTTCAAGGCCGATGACTACTTCATATTTCATTCCTTGATCTCTCCTTTTGGCGCGGTTTTGGTGAATTCAGGATGAGCCTGTTCGAAGGTGTAGGCTGCCTGCAGGATGGTTTCTTCAGCGAGCGTCTTGCCGATGAGCTGCATGCCGAGCGGCATGCCGTCTTTGAAACCGACCGGAATGGAAATGGACGGTGCGCCGATGAGATTCACCGGTACGGTGCAGATATCTTCCATGTAGAGGGACAGCGGATCGGAGAAGGCCCCGAATTTGAACGAGGTACCGGAAGCCGACGGTGCTGCGATGACATCGCAGAGCTTGAAGGCTTCGTCGAATTCCTGTTTCAGGAGGGTGCGGACTTTGAGCGCTTTCAGATAGTACGCATCATAGTAGCCGGCAGAGAGGACGTAGTTCCCGAGCATGATGCGGCGCTTCACTTCTTCACCGAAGCCCTGGCTTCTGGTCTTGATATACATATCAATGATATCTTCACCCGGTGCACGGAAGCCGTAGCTGACGCCGTCATAGCGGGCGAGGTTCGAGCTGGCTTCTGCCGGTGCGATGATGTAGTAGACAGAGACACCGCTATTGATATGCGGAATGGAGACGGGGACGATCTCTGCGCCTTCCTTTTTGTAGAAATCAAGAGCCGCATCGATCGCTACCTTGGTCTCTTCCTTGATGCCTTCGCCGAAGAATTCCTTCGGTACGCCGATCTTCATGCCCTTGACATCGCGGACGAGGGCTTTCTTGTAGTCCTTCTTTTCCTGCGGGATGGACGTGGAGTCGAGCGGATCATGGCCTGCGATCGCATTGAGGACGATCGCTGCATCGGTGACGTCTTTGACGAGCGGCCCGATCTGGTCAAGGGACGATGCGAAAGCCAGAAGGCCGTAACGGGAAACAAGGCCATAGGTCGGTTTCAGACCGACGATACCATTGAAGGACGCTGGCTGACGGATAGATCCGCCCGTATCCGAGCCGAGGGACCAGATGGCTTCATTCGCTGCGACAGCTGCCGCAGAGCCACCGGAGGAGCCGCCCGGTACATAGTCCGTATTCCACGGATTGCGGGAAGGTCCGAAGGCGGAGCGCTCGGTCGAAGAGCCCATGGCGAATTCATCCATATTCGTCTTGCCCAGAGAAATATAGTCTTCCCCTTTCAGCTTTTCGATGACAGTCGCATCATACGGGGATACCCAGTGTTCAAGCATGCGGGAGGCCGCGGTGCAGGTCTCGCCTTTGATGCACATATTATCTTTGATCGCGCCCGGGATACCGGCAAGATCGGAGATCTCTTCTCCGGCGGCGATCTTCGCATCAACCTTTGCTGCGACAGAGAGCGCACTCTCATCAGAGGTAGAAAGGTAAGCATGGATGTCCCCTTCTACGCTGTCACGATGCGCGATGATTTTCTTTGTGAGTTCGACAGCGGAGATTTCCTTTTTCACCAGCTGTTCATGGAGATCATGAATCGTGTATTTCACTCGGCTGCCTCCTTAAATAATCTTCGGCACTTTGAAATAGCCGTCTTCCTTTTCCGGCGCATTCATGAGTGCTTCTTCATTCGTAAAAGACTGATGCGGGACGTCTTCGCGCATGACATTGTACTGCTCGACGGCATGCACGGTCGGCGCTACATCAATCGTATCATACTGGTTCAGTTCTTCCATGTAGGTGAGGATGCTGTTCATGGAGTCTCTCATCTTTTCCAGGTCTTCGTCCGCAAAGGACAGACGGGAAAGAAGAGCGATCTTCTGAGCTTCTTCTGTCGTGATTTTCATAGATACACTTCCTTACTCAAATTGATGGATAATAGAGAATCCTTATCAGATTATAACACAAATGAAGCGAGCTTTGCAGAAGAAATCGGGTGACTGGTGACGAGGGATCGGGTTGTCTCACATAGAGAGTAAGAGACGATAGTCTAAAAGACAGTAAGACTTTAGACGTTAAATGTCAGATGTCAGACATCTCCCAGTCTCCTAGTCTCTTAGTCCCTTCCCTAGGAAGGGTAATGCTGGTAAGTTAAGGAAATCGTTAGCTACGTAACATCTTGCTTCCCCCTTCGGGGGAAGTGCCGAAGGCAATAGGGGCATGCTAGCGGTA
>OIZI01000718.1_pt1 | contig 15897 bp, 16 predicted proteins | sample 1588441 | NCBI WGS metagenome assembly OIZI01 (sample SAMN03283284) | human gut metagenome | biome: human-associated habitat; material: feces | host: Homo sapiens | place: Peru | collected 2012 | reverse complement strand
CCCAGTTTCTCTACGATATGTGCCTGAGGGGCTGCTGGATAATCTGCCACAGGTTGCTTTGAGACGTGCAACGTAAAACCGCAAAAATTACCTGCAAGCCAATTGGTTTGCAGGCTTTTTTAATTACTTCCTATGCTCAAAATACTGTTCCCAGTAACCCTTTACATCTGTTGCCACAGCAATCAGATTCCGGGTTAGCTCCTGCTGGGGCGCATTGAGTACGGTTTCAGCGGGACCTTCCTCGATTACCCGCCCCTCCTGCATAACCATAAGTTTCTTACATAGCTTGGAGGCCACAGCAATGTCGTGCGTCACAAGGAGAACACCAAAGCGTCCGCTGTCGGAGATTTCCTGAATCACATCCGCGATTTTTCCTTTCACAGCTTCATCCAGCATAGACGTTGGCTCGTCCAATATCAGAAAATCCGGGCTCAAAATCAAGGATCTGGCGATACTGATTCGCTGTCGTTCTCCGCCGCTCATTTGGGAAGGCAGACGCCTCTCATACGTGTCGAAATCCAGATGGACCATATCCATGGCTTGCCGAACCTGATCCCGACAGTCCGCATAGCGACGCATTTGATGCGTGAACAGAAGTGGCTCTGCCACGATTTGCCCCGCAGTAAACGTAGGCGCCAATGTAGCGTATGGATCCTGACCCACAAATCCGATTTGTCCAACACGTTGGATCTGGCCAGAATCGGGTTTCAGCAATCCCAAAAGCATGCGGAGGGTCGTGGTCTTTCCGCAGCCACTGCTGCCTATCAGGCCCAAAGTATCGCCCCGGTGCAGCTCCAGTGATACATTATCAACTGCTTTGACTACCTTTTTTCGCTTTCCGGAGCCGGATATAAACGTTTTCTCCAGCCTGTCGGCGCGGAGAACCGCTTCTTTCGTTGAATCTTTTCCCATATTGTCCTGCCCCATTTTACAATTCAATCTGACGGTCACAAAATTTCTCCGCCAATTCCCGGTCATGGCTGATAAACAAGATCGTCATTTGAGACTTCTCCCTCAGTTCAAGAATCGTTCCGAGCACCTGCGCCTGGATCAGCAAATCCAGGCCTGTCGTCGCTTCATCCAGAATGAGCAGTGTTGGATGAAACAAAATCGCAAGACCGATTGCCGCGCGTTGCTTCATTCCACCGCTAAGTTCATGGGGGTAGGCAGAAAGAACCTGGGGATCCAAACGCACCATTGCGCATATCTCCTGCAGGCGCGCTTCCCTATCAGCCTTGCTTCCTTCATAGCCATAGGCATTCATTGTTTCCAAAAGGGTTTTTCGGATAGTATAGACTGGGTTGAAGCTGCTCATGGAGGACTGCGGGACCAGTGCCACATCCTTCCAGTTGAACGTTCTCTTTTTGGCAGGCGGCTGATCCATGTCATAACACAGCTTTCGTCCACCAAGACAGATCTCGCCGCTGGCGACCGCATTATACTCCGGAAGCATCTCGGTCAGTGCCCATACCACTGTGCTTTTTCCTTTACCAGAGTGTCCCCGAAGTCCAAGGATCTCCCCTTTTTGAATTTGAAAACTCAGATCCTTTACTACCGGTTCCTGGGCATCCTTATAGCGGATCGTTAAATTTTTGACATCCAGGATAACTTCGCTCATCTTCTTTCAAGCCTCCGATCTGTGCCGCCTTCTGCACCGTAGGAGATCATCACCAGTGCGCAAGATATCAAAATAATGCACAGGCCCGGCGGCAGAATCCACCAGCGCCATGCGCCGGTCAGCAGAGAATTCTTCGCCTGGGCATAATAAATAATGGTACCCCAACTTTTTTGAGTGGTACTGCCAAGCCCCAAAAAGCTCAGAGAAGATTCTGAAAGGATACCAGCCTTCACTCTGGATGCCATACGGTACATCAGCCAGGGCAGCAGTTCCTTAATAACATGGCGGCATAGAATATAGCTGTTTGACGCCCCCATGGATCGGATGGTCTGAATATAATCACGGTTTTTAATGGCAATGGTTTGCGTCCGGACCACGCGGGCGGTTCCGGACCAGGACATGACACCCAGCACAACGGAGGTAGTAAGCAGGCCCGGTTTGGTCAGTGCGCTCAGAATGATGATTGAGGGGATGTATGGGATCGTAAGGAAAAACGCGATCAATTTTTCCACAATTCGATCCACCACACCTCCGTACCAGCCTGCCGCCATTCCAAGAACCGCGCCAAGCGTCAGTGAGATCGCGGCTGACAGAAAGCCGATGGCAAGCGAAGTCCGCGTTCCGTAAATAACTTCGCTCAGAATATCCTGACCAATGTCATTTGTACCCAGGAGGTGCTCGACGCAAGGCTTCACATATGGCTTCGCCACACTGACATGAGGGTCATAAGGTGCCAGCAGGGGAGCAAATACTGCCACAAGGATCATGATTATCAAAATCGCAAGACCGATTCTGGATATGGTTTTACTCACCGCCATTCACCTCCAGTCTGGGGTCAATACGCTGATACAACAGATCCGCCAGGATCAGTGCTGCTACAGTCAAAGTTGCTGACAGCAAAAAGGTATACTGCATCAGAGGATAGTCCCGTGCCATGACCGCATCCTGCATCAGTGTCCCAAGCCCAGGATAGGCAAATACTGTTTCAATCAGGACAGAACCGCTGAGCAAATATCCAATATCCATCATAAACAGGGTGAACACAGGAATCAATGTATTACGGAACACATAGAAAAACGTTACCCGTTTGGAACTGATGCCCCTCAATTTTGCCATCTTCACATAATCCTCTTGAAGGATCTGTAATGTGCTGTACCGGGAGGTCGTGAAAAAGGACATAAGAGATGTAACAACCATTGTAAACAGCGGAAGCGCCAGATGGTGCAATATATCCGTAAGTCTGTCCCACCCCTGATAGTTTTCCCACATGGAATATGCACCGTAAACCGGGAACCATTTCAATTGCACACCGAAAACAGCAAGCAGAATGATTGCGATCCAGAATGCTGGTATCGAACTCAGCACCGTTGTTGCCAACACCAACGGCAGATCCCGCTTCTTTTTACGGCGGAAGGCAGACCATGTGCCCAGAGCTGTGCCAATAATCGTGGAGAGAATCATGCTGGAGCCTGCCAGAAGCAATGTCCAGCCAATCCGCGCACCAATCAGGTCCAAAATAGGCTGCCGCTTAGAGTAGGAATTTCCCCAGTTCAATGTAAACAGTTCTTTTAAATAATAGCCAAACTGCACCGGCATCGGATCGTTCAGATGATACGCCTCCAAAATACCCATTTTTTCCGCGGCTGTTAAATCTCCGGGGTTTTCACCCACCAGCGTACGCAGGGGCGAACCGGGCATCATGCGAGGGATAAAGAAATTGATCACGATTATGGCTGCTAAAATGGTTATATAGTGCAGAATTTTCTTCTTCATCGTATCACCTGTTACTGCTTTGACCCAAAATGATTTCATGCCGGAAAAGGCCGGAGAAAAACTCCGGCCTTTTCCGGCTGTTTGAAAGAATTGTTTTCCGCTTACTCAGCAAGGAAGGAGAAAATGTTCACAACATTGGAACCTGCACCGGCCTTCCAGCCGTCGTACAGATCGGTATTACAAACCTGCAGGGTGTCGGGGAAGCCGATGGTCAGCAGAGGAATTTCTTCAGCAATGACCATCTGCAGTTCCTTCAGCAGGTCCTGCATCTCTTCCTCAGAAGTCACCTTGGGAAGCTTTTCCTCTACCAGCTTGTCAAAGTTCTCACTGACATAGCCGCAGACATTGTAAGTACCTTGGTCAAAGTCAGAAGAGCACAGCGAGATCAGATAGGTCATGGAGATGCTGTTGGACCAACCCCAGGTGGACAAGTCATAGTCACGACCCTTGGAAACCTCGAAGTCCGGCCAGATGTAAGCATCAGCGGTGTCCATGTCCATAGTCATGATGACCAAGTCGATACCTACCAGCTTCAGCTGTTCCTTCATCAGTTCGCAGCAACGGCTGCGGATGTTGTTGCCAGAGTAGGTGATGATTTCAAAGGACAGAGGCTCGCCGTTTTCGTCCAGACGGATACCATCAGCGTTCATCTCGGTGTAGCCCAGGCCCTCCAGAATCTCGATGGCCTTGTCCACATCGTACACATACTCCAGGCCTTCCACTGCATAGGGAAGATCAGCCCGCACAGCGCCCTTCGTACCGGTCATAGCATAGCCGCCGTACAGGATGTCGGCAATACCGTTAACATCCACGGCGTAGGAGATCGCCTGACGGAACTGCACATTGTCAAAAGGAGCACGGCCGTCATTGAAGTTGATGATCATCGGAGCATAACCGGCATTGGAGAAAACAGTCAGGCCGTCGACAGCTTCAAAAGTGTCCAGCATCTCAACACCAACACTGCCAGTAGAAGCGGCGAGCTCGCCAGTCATAAGAGCCTGCTGGGTATCAGACATAATGGGCATATTGATATTCTTCACACGAACCTCGCCAGCAAAGTAGTCCTCCACTGCCTGCAGTTTGTAGTATTCGCCTGTCTTATACTCTACCAGCTTGTAAGGACCGCTGCCAATGGTATCCAAAACAGTGGTGCCATCCTCAACGCCCTCGTACACGGCATCGTCCAGAATACGGATATAAGCGAAACCGTCACGCATAAAGTTCACATTGGTAGCCTTCAGAGTGAACTTTACGGTCTTTTCGTCCAGAACCTCAATGGATTCAATCTGGTTGCAAACCTTCCGCTGAGCGGACACGTTCTGGTTTGCGGGGTACTCAAAGGAGAACTTGATATCCTCGGCGGTGACAGGATTGCCATTATGGAACATCAGGCCTTCCTTCAGGGTAAAAGTAAATTCCTTGGAGTCAACGACGGTATAGTTATCTTCCACCATCCAGGGAATCACATTGTTATTCAGATCCGTAGCAAACAGAGTATCATAAATCAGACGGTTCACAGTCAGACCGGTACCAGATACATAGGTGAACGGAGACAGGGTATTTTCATCTTTGGTGATGGCGATGGTAAGAGATTCCACGGTGTTAACTGCCGCTTCCGTAGGAGCCACAGTCTCCTGAACGGCAGGAGCTTCGGTTGCCACGGTAGTAGCGGTGGGCTGCTTCTGGGTACTGCCGCAGGCTGCCATGGAAAGCAGCATAGACAGTGCCAGCAGCAGAGTGAGGATTTTTTTCATGATTGTTGTCCTTTCTTTTTCCGATTTATTTTATCAATTCATCCAGAACGAAGAGCCCGTCTCTGCGGTAGTTCTCGCTGAGAAGGACTTTATTGTGGCCGGTGGAGCCGTAGTACATATGATACGCCTGATCCATCAGACGTTTCACAGCGGTGCCGTAGGCCAGCCGGTCCATCGTTTCTGTGCCCGGAATAAATTTCCCGTACATTGCCCGTACCTCCGGGCTGTCATTGATCTCTCCGATGAATTCCAACTGAGATTCCAGTACATCCATCGCTTTACACTTTTCATCCCACACGTCAGAAATATCTACCAGACAATTGGGGTGCTCCGGCGTCATGTAATAAACAGTGAACCCACGGTGGGGCTCCATGCCAGCTTCCTCATTCAGCCAGACTGCTCGCCCCGCCAGCGCCATAGCTTCTAAAAGTGCGGTCATAGCAGGTCTTCTGCCCGGGTCCAGATCACTGATGCAATGCTCTGGATCCTGGGTGATGATAATGTCCGGCTTGAATGTCCGGATAACCTTCATCAGTTTCTTCTTCTCCTGCTCAGAGGCAGAGATCGTTGTGGTCTCCATATCCAGATATTCAACAGAGCATCCCAGTATTTCAGCAGATTTCGCAAGGCCATCCCGCATTCTGGGACCGGAAAACATGATAGACGCATGGGATGCGCCGCCATTTCTTGCGTTTTTACAAAGCACACCACCACATTCCACCATTTCCATTCCGTATACGCCAAGCAGAAGAACCCGCTTTCCATTACTCATGAACAACACCTCTTTTGTATAATATCTGGTTTGTTAACGCATTATAGCTCAATCATTATAACAGAATTTCTACATACCACAAGCCCCCCCGGGGGATACAAAAATCGTTTTATTTTCAATAATTTTGCTCGCTTCCTGTCTATCTGGCTTTGCTTGATAATATGTTTACATAGGCCTTTCTACATTCATATCAGAAAGGTATACTTGTGTAAATTAGCTGTTGGGTCGCCCAAATAATGAATAATGAAATTACACAATGCTATACTGCAAACTGCTGCACCCTCCATTCTCCCGGTATCTCTGCTCCGTTTTCACCAGCCCTGCCTTTCGCAGATCATCCAGTGCCCGGCGGGTAGTGGACTCGGATAGTTTCAGATCCTTGGAAATCGTTGGGATAGAGGGCCAGCAGATGCCGTCTTTGTTGGCACGGTCGCTGAGATAAATGTAGACCGAGATTGCCCGGTGGGGCAAGTCCATGCGGTAAAGGGCTGTGAAATTTCGCATATGTTCCTCCTTGTGACAGGGCGTTTTCGCCCTGTTATTCTTTTTCGGATGTGATAAGCACGCTTGACTGTGGCATTGGATTGGTTTTCTCAGGCTCCTGCGCATAGCCAATGGGATAGCTTTGCAGGATCGACCGTTCCAGTTCTTCTTTCCCGGCGTAGTGGACCGGGCGGCTGCCACGGTCTGGCATGCGCAGAGGCTCCCCGAACTGGATACCCCATTTGAAGAACAGCTTCAGCCTGGTTTTCATGGGATGTGTGCCGGTTTTCATCACCACGAAACTGCCTTTTGGCATGGACTTCAGTTCGTCCGCCGACATGAGGGGCCGCTCCATCATCTGCAGAGATTGGGAGTTGTTGTCCTTGCCCTGGGTCACGGAGCCGGAGAGAACGGTGCGGCTGCCCAGGTTTCGGGACAGGGTTTCCGCCGTCTGGCTGTTGGGGGCGAAGCCACCGAAGATGGTGTCCTGGCAGTTGTCGCACAGGATCTCACTCCCCTCTTTGCCGTAATTCTTCTCCAGCTGGGCAAGGCTCTGGATGATGGGCACCAGTGTCAGCCGCCGGGAACGGCCCGCGGAGAACAGGGGCAGGATATCAAAGGGCGGCATGGTTCCCAGCTCGTCGCAGAAGAACACCACACGGTTTGGCAGCTTTCCCCCATGCTCGTTGGCAACGGAGAAAAGCTCCCGTGCCAGGTTCTGGATCATCAGGCTGGCGACAAAGTTTTTCGTGGAATCTTCCTCCGGGAGGATCAGGAAGATGGCGGACTTTTCCCTGGCGAACAGCTCCGCGTCGATGCTCCCGTCAAAGCACAGCACCTGCTCCAGCTCCGAATCCAGAAAGGCATTCAGCTTGGACAGCACCGTGGACATAACGGAATTCATGGCCTGATCTGACGCTGTCAAAGCCGAGCCTGCCAGCCATTTTGCCTTGTGGTCATCCGGCAGCAAGGTCATCAGTTCCTGAAACTGATTCTGTCCACGGAAGCTGCCCTCCCTCAGTAACTCCTGCACCAGCTTGAACACTGTGGAGATATGCCGAACCTCATAGCCGTTTGTTTCCTCCGGGGGCAGAAATTCCGAGAGCAAAAGCACAACGGAAGCCAGCAGGCCCTCGGCGGCGTCGTAGAAATAGGCGTTCTGTCCGTGAGAAGCGCTGTCCCCTTCCGGGGAAATAATGGTCTTAGCGAGGATCTTGGCGTACTTCTCCGCCTTGGCCCGGGCATTCAGGTTCCGTGGATCATCCCGAAGGATGTCCATGTATCGGTTGATCAGCGTCAGCAGATTGTTGCCGTCTGACCGGGTAGGTTCCCGGAGGTCCACCACGGAAATGTGGTAGCTGTAAAGGTCACGGGCGATGGCACCGTAGTTCCGTGCCAGGTCACCTTTGGTATCCAGCGCCAGAAAACTCATCCCAGAAGCGCAGGCGTATTCCAGATTGGGATACAAGAAAAAGGCAGTCTTGCCCACGCCGGACGCACCGATCATCAGTACATGTACGTCATCGGAATCCACAATGGCGGTAGTATTCTTTCCGCCCTTGCACCCCAAAATGATTCCCTGCGGCAGTGGCTTGCCCCCTGCCGTGGGAGCATCACCGTTTTGGGCGCTTTTCCGCCATTGGGCTGGGGTAAATGGGACATGGTGGTAGATACGCTTCACTTCCTGCTTTGTGGCCCAGCGGGCGGTTCCGTGCTGGCCGTGGCCTACGGTTCTGTCCTTGATGCTGTTGAGATCGTGACGATGGGAGGCGTAGACGATGAAAAACAGCACCGCCACCATGGTGCCTACAGCCAGAAACAGGGTTGGTGCTCCGTTCATTGCGCATTCTCCTTTTGCAAGCATAGCAAAACCTCGTTCCAGTCTTTCAGACTCGGAACGAGGTTTTCATGTTCAATGTTCTTTTGTGTCAGCCTCTCTGAGATTCGCTTTGCCGCTGTCTGCCCGGCTTCATCGTTGTCCAAACAGAGGCAGATTTTTCGGATATACGGGTAATCCCCCAGCATCCGCCACAGCACCTTATCCGAAACACCGCAGGCTGCGGCATAGCTGTGGTTCCGCCAGCACTGTTGGTGCAGAGTGATGAAGGACAGCATATCGATGGGTGCTTCAAAAAGATACAGGTTTTCACTTCCGCCCGTCCAATGGAAACTGTACTCCGGCTCGCTGCCGGGAGCATTGCCCTTGAACCCTCCCTGAGCCGCCGTGCTGTGCTTGTGGGCGTGACGGGGTGTGCCGGATTTATCCATACCCACGAATACGGCATTGTGGTAGTCGCTGGATTCGTAGATCCGCCCACGGTAGGCAAAGGCGTCCAGCACCTCCCTGGCGATTCCCCGGCGGCGGATAAGATAGCCGTAGACACGGCGCATATTGTCCAGCTTTGGGGGCAATGAAAAGGGCGTCTTTGGGAATGGCTCCACTGCTTCTTTCACGGTGGGAACCCCCATTCCCAGCAGCAGATTCACCGCATCCGGATAGTCTAACCCATAAAACCGGCAGGCAAAATCCACGGCGTCGCCACCCACCTGCTCGTACTGATGGTACCAAAGGTTGCCCCGTATGGTGACCTTCTGCCCGTGATCCAGCCAAGCGTATTCCGTGCCGGATCGCTTAATTTCCTCCCCGCACTGCCGCAGAAGCGATACCAGATCCGTTTGTCTGGCTTGCTCCCGCTGCTGCTCTGTAAATGGGATATAGCTTCCCATAATGCCTCCTTTTTCAGTGTTCAAGAGTTCCCGATACCGTCAAATAATATCCGCTCCCATTCTCACCCGAAGTGACCGTTATCGTGTAGCACCGCAGGGTGTATTCCGCTCCATCCCGAATCGGAAAAGCCACCGGTGCCGAGCGGTCATACAGGTCCACAAGCGCATATCCATCGTCCGAAACATCTGCCAGCAATTTGCGGCATTCCCTGCAAAACAGGTTCTTCCGCATGGGTTTCCCTCCCGCTGGAATATTCACATCGACCCCCCAGGGATCGGCGGTCTTTGTTCCCCGCAGGCCAGCGGCAGTCATGAAACAGAAGTATCCGCCCCGCTGTTCTTCCGCCAGCTCGCCAACCTTGAAGGGGTGCGGCTCGTAAAGTTCCAGTTCCCCAACTTCCCCGGTGCGAAGGTTTACCAGGCAGGGCGCGTGGCGCCTTAGCCCCTCACAAATGGAACAATGCTCAATCTCCCGGTTGCTCCAAACAACCGCCGCGGCGATCAGGACCGCCACTGCCAGCAGCAGAACCAGACAATTCCATTTCCGCAAGATTTTCAATTTTGATCCATCCTTTCTTCTCTCTGCGGCGAGCATATTCCAGCAGATTTTTGGAATTGCTCGCCGTGTGCCACACGTAGCAGACCAGCCAATCGCAGATGTCCACCATGATCCTGTTTGCCCGGACGAGGGCGTATCTCCGGGGAACATTCTCCAGCCCCTCCGGGTAGAAGCTACCGTCAAAGCCCTCCAGCAGTTCCACAGGCCGCTCTCCGGGGTGACAGGACAGCACCAGCATCAGGGTAATGTCCGGGTGATGCCGTTTTGCTTCCATCACAGCATGGGCGGCAAGGCGGTCAAAACCACCGTGGTTTCCGACGTAGAAATATCCCACATTTTCTTCCACGATCAGGCGCTCCACCGTTTCCCGAAGTCGAGGCAAGACCCGCTCGTCCGCTTCCCGATGACCTATGAAAAAGCAGCTTTTCATGCATCTCACTTACTTTCCCCTAAAGTGCGTAGTGAAATTGCGAACTCTTTCACATATTGGTAATAATATCATCAATCCGGAAGAAAATAAAGATAATATTCATATTTTCATCGCCAACTCCATCCACGAATTCATAATAGAATAACGGAAAAAGGGGGATTTGGCATGGAAGAAACACAGTATGTGGACTTTGTTCGCAGCCGTATTACGCAACTGCGGCTTCAGCGGAACATTTCTGAACACAAAATGAGCCTTGATCTGGACAAGAGCGGCTCTTATATCCGCAGCATTACCAACGGAACAGCACTGCCGTCGCTCAAGGAACTGTTTCACATCATCGCCTATTTTGACATGACTCCTGTTGAGTTCTTTGAGCCGCTTGGCACCAGCGACACGCCCTACGGCAAGCTGTGCGAACGCCTGCGCTACTTGAACGAAAGTGATTTGCAGAAGGTCGAAACATTTCTTGACCTGATTTCCAAATAACCAGAAAGAGGTACGCAATGCCGTACCTCTTTTTTCGTACCCTTTCAATCATTTCTCTGCAAGAGAGATAAAGAAACAGGTATATAAGCTTTTCCTTTCTGCTGTAATCATTCTTCAGGTGAAGGGTTCAAACCGGCGTCACGATGACAGGGAGCTGGTGTCACCGTATGGATAGACTACTCCCTTGGCGGGGGGCTGTTCTGAAAAACGCTCAGTCCCGCAGGCCCATCGCCTGTTTCTTTTCGGCAATTTCCCGCTTTTGCTTGCGGTCCATCCGGGGCTTCTGGCACTGATTCTGATTCTGTTCCCGCTCCTGGAAAATCCGTCCAAGCTGGGCGATCAGAGATGCGGCACAGGATGCCGCGCCCCATATCTGCTGGTGCTGAATCGTCTGCAAAAGGATTGCCGCGTACTGGTTTCCATGCTCCGCAGAAGCGCGCAGATACTCCAGTCCTTTCTCTGCATCCGCACGGACACCGTTTCCAAAGTAGTACAGCTTTCCAAGCTGGTATTCCCCGAAAGAATTGCCATCCTCTGCCGCCATCTGGAGGTAGTGAATGGCTTTCTTTATGTCCTGCCAGCCATCTTCCTTCAGGTAGACCTTACCCACGATGTAGGCTGCAAGGGACACGCCCTCGTCTGCCAGCTCCTGCAGCATCGGCAGTCCTCTTGCGACGTCCTTTTCCACCACCTCGCCCTGGCAGAGCAGCTTCCCCAACAAATACTTGGCAAAGGCGTGGTCAGCCTCCACTGCTATTTTCAAATACTCCATTGCCTTCTGCGGGTCATATTCCGGGAAATCTGGGTTGAGATACAGCTTGCCCAGGCCGTAGAGCGCATCCTTATTTCCCAACTCCACAGCCTTCTCGAAGTACAGCTTTGCCTGTTCCAGATCCACCTCTGTTCCGGTTCCGCTGTAGTTCATAGAACCCAAACGGTAGTACAGCTTGTCATCTGCCATAGTCTGTTCCATGGTTAAGAACCCTGCGTATGCCTTGGCAAACCACAGCTTGGATTCTTCCAGATTTTTCTCCGTCCCAATTCCATCCCGGCACATCCTGCCGAGCTGATACTGGGCATAGGCATTGGGCTGTTTTGGGTGTGTTGCTGCCAGGCGGAACAGATCAAAGGCAGTCTTGTCGTTCTGCACTACCCCCTGGCCACGGAGGTACTGACTTCCCAGCGAGTAGGCAGCAAAGGGGTTGTTGCCCTCCACGGCCTGCTGAAACCAACGGGCGGATTCCTCGTAATTCTGCTCTGTTCCGTGACCATAGGCATGGCACTTGCCGATGCGGTACCGCAGGTAGGCTTTTCTGTCCGCTGCCTGTTCTGCCATATAAAAGGCATCCAGCGCATCTCGAAACCACCGCTGTGCTTCCTCCTCATTTTTCTCACATCCCAGGCCCAGCAGGTGCATCCTGCCCACATCGTAGTAGGCATATCCGTTCCCCTGGTTCGCTTCCATAAGCAGCAGGGACATTGCTTTCTGAAAGTCCGGCTTTTCTTCCTTGGTACCATAGAGGAATCTCCGGGCCATTTTGTAACTGTCCGACCACCAATCCCTGCTGTCAGCACTGCGAGGCGCTGGTGCATTCTCGCCATTCAGATCTGCGGAAGCGTCCGGCACATGTTCCTGGGACGAATCTGCAACTCTTGGATGAAACCGCTCCATCCAGTAGTCTGGGGTTTCCACACGCTCCGCATCGGTTTCTTCTCCTGTGGGCAAACCAACCTCCACCGTATCCTGTAACGGCTCCCGTTCTGCCGCCTGTTGAATGCCGGTTACGATCTTCATGGCTTCCTGAATCACCGCGTTGCGGATAGACTTGAACTCCGGATTCTGTTCCAGAGGCAGGCGCTCCGGGAAGGTATCTGTGTAGGTCCGCAGCACATCCTCCCGCTGCTCGTACCACAAATCGTACAGCTTTTTGATGCGCTCATCACCAGAAAGCTCAGTCACAATGGCGTTGACGATTGCCTTGACCTCCGGCTTGAGATAGCCGTAGACCTTTTTCCCAGAGGTGTGGGACAGATTCTCCGCCAGCCGGATCAACAGTTCCTCCACTCTGGGATTTTCGTAGCTTCCGCTGTTGATCTGCGCCACAATCTCCGCAATGCTCTCACGGCCCTGATCGCGGAGCTGATCCCGGTACTGGATCTGCTTCTGGTAAATGCTGATCTGGTCCTGGCGAAAGATCTCTTTTGCCAGCTCCGCCTTGATGGTCTCGATGCCATTCTTCGTCAGATACCCTTCCCTGGGATCAACGGAGTAGGCAATCATGTGAACATGGGGGTGGTGACCGGCATCGTGAAACGCCGCGTACCACCTGAAATTCTCCGGCTTGATCCGCATTTGTTGAGCGATCACATTGCGCTTGGAACGCAGAAGATTCATCCAGTCCTCCGCGGAATCATACCCCAGCCGGGCAGCATCCTCCCGGCGCAGGGAGATAATATGGGTCCAGATATTACTCTGGCTTCCCGCCATTTCCTCCATCACCTGAGAGAGCACCAGCGGTACACCCTCGTCGGTAAACAGGCCGTGCTTTCCCAGCTTCTGGACGCCGGGGCGCTCCGCGATGTAGCTGGCATAGTTCTCCCGGCTGTCCAATTCTCCGCCGAGGCTCTCCAGCACCCGGCTGATAAATTCTGAGGCATTTTCTCGGGTCGGTTTCTGCCTATAATCGCTGTATTCATGGAAGTCGCTGCTGTCCGGGAAATCTTTCAAAAGCTGCCGGATGAGCTGCTCCTGTTTGGCCGTCGCAGGCAGGTGCTTTAGGGTATCCTCCGCCAGCACCACGCCCTCACGGGTTGCGATATATTTGGCGTACTTTGCCGCGTGCTGCCCGCCGCTGTTGGGTTTTATGTAGGGAGATTTCATAATGATCCTTGGCATGGCTTACTTCTTCTGCAGCTTCACCGCGTCGTCAAAATGAAATTTTCCGTTGATTTTGGAGACCTCCCCAACGCACATTTTCCGTAATGCCTCCAGGTCCTCCGGGCGGATGGAATGGGTCGCCGCCACAACGTGCATCAGCATGGCAAGCTCCACACTCTGCTTGAATAGGACACGGGCGATCCGGTTTTCTGTATCCCCGATCCGTCCGCTGATCACCGACTCCAATGCCGGGGTCAGCACTTTACTAGTTTCCTCCGAGTGGAGCCACGCGATATAAAATTCCAGGGCTTCCGATATGAATTCGCTTCGGGAACGGGCATTGGTTTTGCACATGGCCTCATCCGCGCGGCGGAGCAGACCCCTGTCTATGTAAATCCCCGTCCGCACGGTCTGCGGTTCCTGTTTCATAAAAAATCCTCCGTAACACATTTTGTAATTTGGATTCACCGCTGTGCCACTAAGCAGAAACGGCTGCCCGGCATACAAAACGTAACACAAATCCAAAAAGGTAACACCCTTTCAAAGCCCGACCGGCGTTGCCGGGCGGTGTTTTTCGGGGGTATGCCGGGGCTTCCCGGCATACCCCTTTTATCCGGCTTGAAAATCCACCCTTGCTCCAGCCGCTCTCACGGTTCCTTTTTGCCGCCATCCACCTTTGGAAAGCGGCATTCGGTATAGCTCAGGCCGTACTGCTCCACTGCCCGGTTCAGTACCTGAAACATCTCCCGTTCCAGATTCCGGACGCTGTAGCGCACTTCCTCGGCAAGGCTTTCATAGCAGATCCAGTCCGGGCTGTCCGGGGAATCCTTCACCATGAGATCGTACCCCAGGGCGTACCGGCCGTTGTTCCAGTACACCACCACTTCCAGCTTCACCACCCCGGCGGTCAGGCTGGCGGCTACCTGAAAGTGGTTTCCACCATCCACCTGACTCAGCAGGCGCTTGACTTCCCCGGAGGACAGGTGCTGGTGAAAACGGTAGCCGTCACCCAACTGCTTTCTCAGCTGCTTTTGCTGGTACATCCATAGACCTCCTACCACATTTCCATTTCTCCCTGGGCCATCCTGTTCTGGGCCTGCTCCATACTGCCCCGCACCGCCAGATCCAGCGTGGCAGGATCAAAGCCGCAGTCCTTGTATCCCTGACGGACAATATCGTAGTAGCTCTTGGATGGGATTCCGAACGCCATCTCCCTGTCCATGATGTAGACCATGCCGGTGATGCTACTGCCATCGTCCATCTTCACTGGAATCTGCTCCTTGTCATAGTAGCAGTAGCCCTTTTCGTGGTAGCCCTCATACATATCCAGCCGGTTCTCGTCCCGCTTCTGGATCTTCCAGATCCCCACAGGAACGGACGCCCCCTCCCTGGGCGCAATGGTGGCGTGGGCACCCAGGCGGGAGCCTTTGAACTGTAATTCGTACCCCTCAATGATTCCCGTCCCCACAAACTGGGCGGTGGGACAGCGGTGTTCCATCTGATCCTTGTTCAGATTGCTGCCATAGGCAGCGTATAGCTTTGCCATGATTCCTCCTTTACATTTGCATTGTCATTTCTCCTTCTTGCAGTCCTTCCTGAGCTGGCTCTGGGGAAGAATGCGCCTGTTCCAACCGCTGCCGGAGCAGGCGCTCTTTCTGCCGTTCCGCCTGAGCCGGGTCCTTCCAGGCGATATTCCCGTCCAGATTCTTCAGCAGATGCTGACGGGCCGTCTTGAACTCATCCCCGATCAGCCCCAGCCGGAGAAGCCAGGTGCGAAAGGTGTATTTCTCATTCTCCGACTGGGTGCGGTTCCGGGAAGCGCACTTCTGTGTCAGCGCCTGATGGGAGATCGCCAGACACAGCTGGATGTAGCTTTTCACCTCCCCAGCATGGAGGGTGGAATTGAACATCCGAAACTCTATCGTTCCCTTGCCGAACACACTGTGCAGGTTCAGACAGTGGTATCTGCTCTCATGGTAATGCCTGTTTCTGCCATCCCTTCCCCGGTACCAGATGTTGCTGACTTCCTCTATTGACTTTGGTTTTTTCCGGTTCAGTTCCTGCAAAAAGTCCTCATATTTTAAATGAGAAATATCTCCTGGAATTTCTTTACTATACCGTATAATATCTGCATATGGCGGGTGAGTACAGATAAGATCTATACTTTCGTCTTTTATAAATGATAAATTGTTTGCATTTCCTTGTTTGGTGAATATTTTTGATTTTTCTTGACAAGTAAAATTTAGATTTTTGTTAGATAATTTGACAGCCTCAGAATTTATATCAACGCCAATTGCATTCCGTCCTAATAACTTTGCTTCGATTAACGTTGTGCCACTGCCTAAGAATTGATCAAGTATCCAGTCTTTTTTCTTTGAATACCTCAAAATAATATTTCTAGGAATATACGGAGACCA
>OIZI01000712.1_pt1 | contig 15958 bp, 18 predicted proteins | sample 1588441 | NCBI WGS metagenome assembly OIZI01 (sample SAMN03283284) | human gut metagenome | biome: human-associated habitat; material: feces | host: Homo sapiens | place: Peru | collected 2012 | reverse complement strand
AGCAGGTCGGGCGGGAACTCCACCTGCAGCAGGTGCATCCGGGTCTGCCCGGTAAAGCCCTCGGAAGCGTCCGGATGGCAGTCGGCGTAGGGAATATAGGGCTTGATATCGTAGATGGGGGTGCCGTCCATCAGGTCGGCGCCCCGCACGATGAGCACCGGGCCGACGTCCGGCCGGTGCTCGATGGCTTCCAGCTTGACGCTGGAAAGCCCCAGCGGGTTGGGCCGGAAGGGAGAGCGGGTGGCAAATACGCCCATGCGGGTGTTGCCGCCCAGACGCGGCGGGCGCACAGTGGGGGACCAGCTGTCCCGCACGGCACCGGAAAACTGCCACACCAGCCAGATGTGGCTGAAGTCTTCCAGCCCGCGCACGGCGTCGGCGTTGCGGTATTCCGGGGTGAAGACCACCTCGCCCTGCAGGCTGTCCACAAGGCCGCTCTGGCGCGGGATGCCGAACTTTGTGGGAAAGGCGGTATGGATATGCGCAATGACCTTCAGGGTCATTGCTTCAGGTGTTTTGGGCATAAAACTGCTCCTTGTTCAGTAGATTTTTTCAATGACGCATTCCGTCGGGATGCCGTACCGGGCGCGGAAGCTCTCCAGCTCCTGCGGCGTGCGGATGAGCTGGACTTCCTCGAAATGGCCGTCAGTGTGCAGGAACCCGGCAACCTGCTCCCCGGTGCAGATGCTGCACCGCAGGGCGGGCCGCTGCACGGCGGGGTCATAGGAAACCGAAGTTTTCTTTCGGGAAAAGAACATGGCGGTTCCTCCTGCGATCGTTACAGTCCGCGGCAGAAGCCGACGGCCTTGCCCTCGATGCGAATCTCGTTCAGCTGGGGGCCGGTGTAGACCATGGGAGGGCAGACGGCGGCGTTGTCGGCCAGCAGCATCACAGTGTCGCCCTGCTGATGAAAATGCTTCAGGGTGGCTTCCTCGCCGATGCGTACTGCGGCGATCTCGCCCTGCTCTACTTCGGGCTGGCAGCGGATGCACACGATGTCGCCGTCGCAGATGGTGGGGGACATGCTGTCGCCGTGGCATGTCAGGGCAAAGTCTGCCCTCCATGCAGCCGGAACACCGATATAACTTTCAATGTTCTGCTCGGCAAGGATGGGGGTACCACAGGCAATGGAACCCACCAGAGGGACTTTCACCATCTTCGGCAGCGGTTCAAAACCCGGCGGGGGCGGGCAGGGCGTATCCAGCCCCAGCAGGTAGGCCGGGGTGGTTTCCAGCGCGGCGGCCAGCTCTTCCAGCTTGGACTGCGGGATGTCGTTGATGCCCTTTTCCAGCTTGGTGATGGAGGACTTGGAGCGGTAGCCCATGCGCTGGGCCAGCTGCTCCTGCGACAGACCCAGCTCCTCACGGCGCAGGCGCAGACGGGCGGACAGTTCAGACATATAAAACCTCTCCTGAAACCATAATGTTGTAAAAATGCGAGGAATACTCCATCCATAGTATACCAGAAAAGTTCTTAAAAATCAACTTATTTCGGCGGATTTTGAAAAATCGGTTGACAATGAATCAACATAAGAATATAATACAACCAAAGATTGTTACAAACAAAATCGATAACAAAAAGGAGAAAAGAAATGGCAAATACGGAAATGATCCGCGAGTACATTCACAGCAGCGGCTACAAGATGCAGCATGTGGCCCGTGCAATGGAGATCAGTACAAATGCACTGAACCAGAAGCTGCAGGGCAAGACGCAGTTCAAGCTGAACGAAGCGGAACAGCTCAGCACGATGCTTGGGCTGACCATGGCAGAGCGGGATGCCTGCTTTTTTGACCGGCAGAACCGTGCCGAACGGCTGCTGCAGCTGGCACAGGAGAACCGGAGGAGGGCAGAACATGACCCGAGAACAAAGTAAGGCAACGAAGCAGGCGATGCGGCGTTATGGTACCCGGCAATGGGCGCGCAACCCGGTGGAGCGCGGCTGGCGCGCTGCCATTGAGCAGAGCGTAGATTATTATAAGGAACACGACCCGCTGCGGGCGCAGTTGTTTGAGCTGCGCTATGTGCAGAACCGTCCGGAAGATGAGGTGATCGAACGGCTGCACATCGGGCGCACGACCTATAAAAAGGCGCAGCAGGATCTGCTGAGCACGATCGCGGTGTATGCCGCCCAGCGCGGTGCGCTGTAAAAAATCCCCCGAAGCCGTGCCGGAAAGGCAGGCCCGGGGGATTTTTGGCGTTCAGTGCTTTTTGGGGTCGGGGTTTTCGCAGCGGCTGTGGCAGGAAGCACAGTTGCCGCCGCAGCCCTCGCCCTTCCAGCCGCCCTGCTTGGAGATCCAGACAACGGCCAGTGCAAACAGCACGATCAGTACGATCAGGGTGATGATTCCGCGAAGTGTCAGCATTTTTTGTTACCTCTTTTCCCGCATGGGGAGTTTCTGGTTCCAGTATACACGATTCCGGCGCAGAGAGCAATGTCTGACGGAAAAGAAAAAGTGTGATTTTTTTAAAATTGGGGCTTGCAATTTGTCAGATGCCGTGCTATAATAATCACGTTCCAGTTCGGAGCGAACAGAACAAAGTGAACATGGAGGATTAGCTCAGCTGGTTAGAGCACCTGCATCACACGCAGGGGGTCTGGGGTTCGAGTCCCTAATTCTCCACCACGAGGCCGTTGTCGATAGACAACGGTCTTTTTCGTGTGTGGAGAATCAGGGACTCGAACAGCAACGACGACGACCGCGGCCAGCGGCCGAAACAGGGAGGAGTTGTTGGGGCAGCGTTCTGATTTTTCAAAGCTCCGCCATGGAGCTGCAGAAAAATCAGCAAACGCAACCCGTAAGGCGGCACGAAGTGCCGTAAGCAATCAGCCCGGTGGGCTGTTGCTTAGCCCGCGAGCGCCACCCTCTAGGAATGTCTACCGGGGACGCAGCCGTTCGGCTTGGAATTTTTTCTTTGTGGCGAACGGGTTTGGCATGGTTGCCTGGATTGCCCTGTACTTCGTCATCAAGTGGGCAGGAAAGAACGGCATAAAAGAAGCCTGTACGGATATTACCGGAAAGAAATCTAATGTAACGTTTTCTCCTTTTGTGCGTTATTAGGGTGAAACGGCCTGAAAAAGGAGGAAAAGACGATGAAACTGAATTGTGAAGTCATCCGCGATTTACTGCCGCTCTATGCCGAACATATTGCAAGTCCGGCCAGTACCGCACTGGTGGAGGAGCATTTGCAGGAATGCGATGCCTGCCGCGCGGAACTGGAACAGATGCAGATGCCAGTGCCCGTATTGCCGGAACCCCGGCCGGAAGCACCGTTACAGAAGCTCAAAGCCACCCTGCGCCGGAAGAGCCTCCGGGCAGGTGCAGCAGCGGTGCTGGCAGCACTGTGCGCCGTGGCGCTGGTGTTTTGGATGGGCACGCTCTGTACCCCGGTCACAGCAGAGGAAGCCGGATTCTGGACCTACAGCAAAAAAGAGGACGGTGCCAATCTTTGCGTGCTGGAAGTGCAGGGAAAGAATGTCCGACTGGAAACAGTCGATGGTTTCGGCTGGGGCAAACCGGACATTACTGTCCGCGCCGTGCGGTACAGTTTTCCGCAGCTCCATGCGGTGCTGTCCGGGCTGGTGGGCACAGAAAAAGCATCCACCAGCATTACGGTTTCCCGTACGCAATCCCTGACTGTGGAGTGCGCAGACGAAACACGGTATTATCTGGACAGCCAGCAGGTGGAGCGCTTCATTGCAGGGGAGAACCCGGACGGCACTGTGCGGTACGGGTATGGCACTGAGGAGCAATACGGACGTGACTTTGAGAAGGGCTGATTATGGACATTGATACTGTTTACCGGCTCTATTTCAAGGATGTGTACCTGTTTTTGCAGGGGTTGACCCGCTCGGAACCTCTGGCCGAAGAGCTGACGCAGGAAACGTTTTTCAAGGCACTGAACGGCCTAAAAGATTTTGACGGAAAGCAGGATGTGCGGGCGTGGCTGTTTACGGTGGCGCGCAACTGCTATTACAGCTACTGCCGCAAAACAAAGCATACTGCCCCGCTGGAAGATGCGGAAACAAAACCGGCGGATACGCCGGACATTGCTCAGTTGCTGGTGGACAAGGATGCAGCTTTTACAGTGCATCAATACCTGCATGAGCTGGAGGAACCGTACAAAGAGGTGTTCAGCCTGCGGGTGTTCGGCGAACTTTCCTTTGAGAATATTGGAGCCATCTTCGGCCACAATGCCGCATGGGCACGGGTGACCTACTACCGCGCCAAGACAAAACTGCGCACCATGCTGGAAAATAAGACCTGAAAGTTCGCGTTTGCAAGCGAAAAAAGAAGCGGCCCGGAGCCTGTGCGATACAGGTGCCGGGCCGCTTTTGTGATTGATTCCAACTGTTTATGGGAGTGATGGGGGTGCACGAGATGAAGGAGAAAGACAAGGAAAAGCAGAGAGAAAATTGGAATCAACGGGTTGTCTTTTTGCGGGAGGAAATGAGCACGGCCAGGAACAGAACGATGCCGTAAATGATCTTCTGCACGCCCTGCGAAAGGCTCATTGCAGCCAGAAGGCCGTCCAGAATGATGATGACAAAGCTGCCGGCAATGGCGCCGATGTAACTGCCGCTGCCGCCTACCAGAGAAATGCCGCCGATGGCAACGGCAGAAACAGAGGCCATCTGGTAGGTATCGCCCATGCCGAGGTAGAGCTGGCTGAGCTTGCCGCTGTACAGCATGCCGGCCAGAGCGGCCATCATGCCGCAGAATGCATAGGCGCTGAGCTTGATCTTCTTGACGGAAACACCGGAAAACAGCGAGACCTGCTCACTGGTGCCGACGCCGTACAGTTTGCGGCCGTAAGGTGTTTTGACCAGCAGGAGCCATGCGGCCGCAGAGACCAGCATCCACAAAAGGAACAGGGTCGAAATGCCGCCGATGTCGCCCACGGCCAGATCTTTGATGACCTGCGGGATGCTGCCGCCTGGGGTGCCGCCGGTGAAACCGACCAGCAGGCCCTGATAGATGATGTTGGAGGCCATGGTCATGATGACCGGAGCAATGCCGACGTAGGCGATGCCGAAGCCGTTGATCGCGCCCATCAGGGCGCCGGCCAGCAGGACGATGGGAACGGCGTAGATCAGCCGGATGTTTTCGCCGCCGGTGAGCATGGCGCACAGGTAACCGCCGATGCAGAAGATCCACGGAACAGAAAGATCCATGCCGCCAGTCAGGATGGGAAAAGTCTGTCCCAGTGCGGTAAAGCCCAGCACGGCGATGGAAATGGACAGGACTTTCAGGTTTGCTGCATTGGCGTAGCCCGGTTTTACAATGGAAACAAAGGCCAGCAGGGCAGCAGCAACGACAAAGGTAAGAATGATGGAAGAGTTTTGCTTCCAGAATTTTTTCGCAGTCATCAGCCAATGCCCTCCTTACGTTTGCGCAGCACCGTACCATAAGCGCTGAGTGCAACTGCCAGAATCAGCAGCACGCCCTGCACAAGGCTGGACCAGTACGAAGATACGTTCATGAACACCAGAAGATCGGAGATGTAGCGCAGGACAAATGCGCCCACAACGCTGCCGACGATACCGCCGGAACCGCCGGAAAGAGCAGTGCCGCCGATAACGGCTGCGGAGATCGAAGTCATCACGAAGTCTGCACCGGCGGTGGGGGAGCCGGACGCAACGGAAGCGGTGCGGAACATACCGGACAGGGCGGCAAAACCGCCGGAGATCGCATAAGCGATGATGCGGGTGCGCATGACCGAAATGCCGTTCAGGTTTGCGGCCTTTTCCGAGCTGCCGATCGCATAAATGCTCTGGCACAGGGCTGTGCGCTTGAAGTAGCACCAGATCAGCAGCAGAATAACCAGCAGGATCGCCGAGACAGGCACAACACCAAAGCGGTGCATCAGGTGGGTGATATAGAGCGAGGGCACGATGCCGCCGTCGACTTTCAGGATCAGAAGCGCTGCGCCCAGACAGATCGACTGAGTAGCCAGCGTGACGATGAACGGCTGCAGCTTGGTTTTTTCGATGATGTAGCCGTTGAAGCATCCGATGCCGACGCCGATCAGCAGGCTGAGGGTCGTCCACAGGGCAATGCTGCCCGATGTGTCGTGCATCTGCGTAACGGTAATGCAGTTCGTGATACAGATGATACCGCCGACCGACAGGTCAAAACCGCCTGTCAGAAGGACAAATGTCTGGCCGATCGCGACCAGAATGAGCGAAAAAGCAGAATCGCATTTGTTGGCAAGATAACGGGCGCTGAGCGTATTGCTGTTCAGACAGCCCATGATCGCAATGATCAGGATCAGCATGACATACGGGATCAGCGCGATCCAGTTATCTGCCAGCTTTTTGCGCAGTGAACCTTTTTTCTTCACGAATAACGCTCCTTCCGTTGGGTCAGGCACCGGCCTGCATACCGATGGATGCTCCGATGATGTTTTCTTTGGTCAGGGCGCTGCCCTTCAGGTCGGCACCGATCCTGCCGTCGTGCATGACGACCACGCGGTCGCATACATGCACCAGCTCTTCCACGTCGGTGGAAAAGAAGATGACGGCGCGCCCGTTCTGGGCAAAATCGCGGACAAGGCCGAACATTTCCTTCTTTGTGCCGACATCAACGCCGCGGGTGATATCGTGCAGAAGCAGCAGCTCCGGCTTGCAGGACATGATCTTGGCCATCAGCACTTTTTGCTGGTTGCCGCCGGACAGATCCTGAACAGGCGTTTCGGGGCCGTTGGCCTTCACCGCCAGAACATCCATGTACTGCTTGATGATGGCGTTTTCTTTCTCCGGGCTGATGAACGGCCCTTTGGTCAGCATGTCGATGCTGGGGAGAGAGATGTTGTAGCCGATGCTCTTGGCAAGGAACAGGCCCTGCACGCCGCGCTCTTCCGGCACAAGGGCAATGCCCTGACGCAGTGCGCTGCGGGGATCTTTCAGAGTGATGGGTTTTCCGTTCAGCAGGATCTCACCCTTGGCCTGATGCACGCCGAACAGAGAGAGCAGAAGTTCGGCCTGTCCCTGGCCTGCCAGACCGCCCACGCCCAGGACTTCGCCCCGGTGAAGGGTGAGGTCTACGCCGTTCAGCGCACGGTTATAGCGCAGGCCGCGGATGTCCAGCATCACATCCGGCTCCGTGCGGTCAATGATCTCGGGGAAATAGCCGGACATCTTGCGGCCCAGCATCATGGCAATGACCTGATCCATGTCCAGATTCTCGTCGATCTTCAGATCGCCGGCGTAGGTGCCGTTGCGCAGGATGGAAATGTTGTCGCAGCCGTCCTGGATCTCGCTCATGCGGTGAGAGATGAAGATCACGATCTTGCCTTCGTTGGCCAGCCGGCGTGCCAGCGCCAACAGCCATTTGACGCGGTTCTCGGTCAGGGCGCTGGTGGCCTCGTCCAGAATAATGATCTCGGGATCCTTGGAAAGGACTTTCAGGATCTCGATGATCTGCTTTTGCGAAAGCGGGATGCGGCCGGCTTTGGCGTGGGGATCGATCTCGGTCACGTCATACTTGGCAAACAGCTCTTCGCACATCTGATACAGCTTTTTGTAATCAAACATTCCGAAGCGGTTTTTGGGGATGCGGCCGATGAAGATATTTTCGGCAACGCTCAGCTCCGGGATGAAGCTCAGCTCCTGATAGACACAGCCGATGCCGTACCGCATGGCATCGGACGGATTGCGGATCTGCGCTGTCTGCCCGAACACCCGGATCTCACCGGAATCGGGGCGGTAAGCACCGGCAAGGATTTTGAGCAGGGTGCTTTTGCCCGCGCCGTTTTCGCCCAGCAGTGCATGGACTTCGCCGCGATTGCAGGAAAAAGTAACGTCCTGCAGCGCATAGTTTCCGTTAAAGGATTTTGAGATATGATTCAGTTCCAGATCTGCCATTTCATGCACTCCCTTTGCTTGGTGATGAAGGCGTTCTCTCTAAAAATATCGGCCAACACCGCAGAAAGCTGTGTGGCCGATATGTTACAGATCACGCAGAACTCAGGCGGTGTAATTGCTGATCTCGTCAATGGCCAGGGTGATGGTATCAAAGTCTGCAGGCAGTGCGGGCCAGTCCATGCCGTCGGGCACATCCTCCCAGACATTCTCGCCCATCTTTACCACAGTGGAAGGCAGGCCGACATCGATATCGGCGTCCTTTTCGTTCACGAAGATGCCCGGCGTTACCAGAGTGTCCTGCTCCACGGTCTCACCGTCCAGCACGCGGACGGCAACATCCAGAGCGATAACGGACAGGCCCGGGCAGTTATTGCCGATGATGGCATCCAGATCGTTGTTCAGCATGGTCTTCATGCCGAGGTTGGTATCGAATGCGGAGATGGGGATCATCTTCATGCCGGCCTGCGTCAGTGCGGAATAGCAGGACTCCACATAGGCCTGGCAGAAGATGCCGTCCAGATCGGGGTTGGCGGCCAGAACGCTGGCCAGCTGCTCCTGACATACGCCGTCGGCATACTGGGAAGCAAACTCGGAGACGACGTTCATGTTGGATGCTTCAAAGACGGACATGGCGGCTTCATAAATGGTGTTGCCGTTGGTGGAGCCGGGCATACCGGTATCGACGGCGATCTTTGCGCCTTCGCCGCACTTGCTGCACAGGTACTTGGCCCATGCTTCGACCATGGAAATAAAGTCGGTCTGTACGGTGTAAACGCCGTCTGCGGAGATGATCGAGTCAAAGGAAACGACCGTGATGCCGGCGTCCTGTGCGCGCTTGACCGAGGGCAGCAGTGCGCTGGAAGAAGAAGCGTCGACCAGGATCGCGTTGTAGCCCTGCTCCACCATGGCGTCGATGGCAGCGGACTGAGCCTCGGCGGAATTTTCGCTGTTGATGATCGTCAGGTCCAGCTTGCTGGCGTAGGGTTCCTTGGTGGCAGCCACTTCAGCACACTTGATCATGATCTGGCGCCAGTCGTTGCCCATAAAGGCGTTGCTCAGAGCGATCTTGTATTTGCCGTCGGCAGCGGAAGCGGCAGAGCCGGAACCTGCAGCAGCGGAAGAAGAAGCGGCGGAACCGCCGCAGGCGGTCAGGGCACCGGACGCAGCCACGACACCGGCAGCCTTCAGAAAATCACGGCGGGAAATCTTTTTCATAGACATGGCAAATTCTCCTTTTTACCTTTTGATTGATACAATGAGTCCGGCGGAGCCGGGCATGATTCTGAGTTTCAGCGCGGATAAGTGATCCGCTCGCCCTGACACATCACAAAGAACGGAACATCCGGTGCGATCGCACGCATGGCATCCTGGAAATGCCCCGGGTCGCCATGGTGATGCGCAAAGGTCCAGAAGTGGCAGGGGATCGTCAGCCGGGGCGAAGCCTGCTGCGCCAGCATGGCGGCATCGCGTTCGTTCATGTTTCCGAACTCGCCGTTGATGGGTGCGATCAGCAGATCCGTTTCCCGCTCCGTGACGGGGCGCATCCGGCGGGACTGATAGCTGGTGTCGCCGGTAAAGTAGATCCGGACGCCCTCAGTCTCGATCCAGAAGCCCAGTGCGTCAGGGGCGGAATCGCCGTGGTCGGCCCAGACAGCTTCCACAGAAAAGCCGTCCTGCTGAGCCGTGTCGCCGATCTGCATTCCGGTAACACGGCTCATGTCGAAGCCGGCATCGCGGCAGATGCGCTCGGATGCTTTGCAGCAGTACAGGTGTGCGCCGTTCCGCATCAGCGAGGGCAGGCTGTCCATGTCAAGGTGGTCTGCATGTTCATGACTGGCGAGGATCACATCCGGGGCCAGTTCCTCCGGTTCGGCAACGGCCATCATGAGCCGGCGGCTGCCGTCGGTCTTCTCTACATAATCAGAAAGATAGGCGTCGATCAGCATGACTTTGCCGAGACTGTTTTTGATCAGGAAGCCCGCCTGGCCGAGCCAGTACAGATGAATGTGGCCCGGATCGGGGGTCGCTTCCAGCATTTTCAAAAATTTCATGCAGGAGCTCCTTTCGGCTGTACGGAATGAAAGAAAAGATTTGTTTGGGTGTTGAATGATGTGATACAAGTTTTGCACCATGATTATCGCAAAATAAATGACAAAAGTCAATACTCTATGGTGAACCTGACCAAAAATTGACGATTTCAACTTGTTTTTGTACTGAAACAAGTATTTTTGCACAAAGCAAAAAGAATACAAGAGGGGACATCATGAAGAACAGATAGAACTGAAATACAAAAACTGGAAGGAATGGAAATACATGGACATTGCAGAGGACAATTGGATTGATAAATCCATAACGAGTGGATTTTCGGCAACGGCAGTCCAGATATATCAGTCTGAAATGGAATTTTCAGGGATGATTCAGAGACTATAATAGGTATCAATAAACGAGACTTGAAACGGGATTTGCAGAAATTTGAAGAAAATCAGGAAAAAGACTTGCTTTTTCACTTGTATTGTGTATACTAAAGCTGTTGATTGATGTAATACAAGTCACGCCATACAAAAAGCTTTTGATGGGGCGCGCCGGGCCGTGAGCGCGGCGGGGCGCCCTGATACAGGAGGAAAGGCAATGAAAGCATGTGTTGTGACTGAACCGTATCACTACGAGATCCGCGAGGTTCCAATCCCGGAACCGCAGGCAGGCCAGATCCAGATCCGGATGATGGCAGCCGGTGTGTGCGGCAGTGATATCCATATCTTCAAAGGAGAAAACCCGAACTCCCGCTATCCGCTGATCCCGGGGCATGAGAACGTCGGCATCGTCACGAAGGTGGGCGAGGGCTGCAGCCGGATCAAGGTCGGCGACCATGTGGTCGTGGATTACGTCATGCGCTGCGGCGAATGCTACCAGTGCCGGCACGGCCGCGGCAATGTCTGCGAGCATGTTCTGGTGCGCGGCAGCGGTACGGACGGCGGCTGGCGTGAGTACTGGTGCGTGGAAGAACCTTATGTCTACAAGATCGCAGATTCGATCCCCTGGAAGGATGCGGCCCTGATCGAGCCGCTGACCATTGGCGAGCACTGCACGGCCCGCGCCGGGATCTGCGAGGATGATGTGGTGTTCATTCTGGGCACCGGCACGATCGGCACCATCATTGCGCAGGCCTGCAAGCTCAAGGGCGCAAAGACGGTGATCTGCTGCGATATCAGCGACAGCAGCCTGGAGCGCAGCAAGCAGTTCGGCGCAGATTATACCGTCAACAGCAAAACGCAGGATATCGTGGCAGAGGTGCAGAAGATCACCGAGGGGCATGGCTGCACAGTCGCATTTGATTCCGCATGCTTCCCCGGCAGTCTGACCATGGTCATGCAGCCCGGCATCGTGTGCAATGCGGGCCGTGTGGTTCCGATGGGCTTCTGCACGGCACCGGAAAAGATCACGCAGCAGATGATCAACGGCCGCGAACTGACCATTGTCGGCACCCGCATGAGCCTGAACCAGTGGATCCCCACCGCACAGAAAATGGCGGAGGGCAAGTACCATATGGAGGGCCTGGCAACCACCTTTGTGAAGTTCAGCGAGATCGATAAGGTGTTCCAGAACATCGTGCATCCTGACCCGGAAGTCAAGAAGACCGTTATCCTGTTTGACGAAGACTGAGCAAGGCCCTTTACGGACAGGAGCAGCACAATGACGGATAAAACTGCAAAACCCGGACTGCGGCTTGTGGAAGAAGGCGGGATCCCGGAACACAAGCTGGAACGTGCAGTGGATGAGCTGCTTGCGCAGTACGGATCCTTGAAAAAAGTTCTGATCATCCCGCCGGATTATACCCGCTGTTACTCCTGCGCGGGCATCCTGACCCGTCTGCTGTACAGCAAGCTGACCGCAGAAGGCGCGGTAGTCCATGTGATGCCGGCTCTTGGAACGCATATGCCGATGGAAACCTCCGAGAAAAAAGCTTTTTTCGGGGATGTCGTACCGGACAGTGCGATCCTGATCCACCGCTGGCAGACCGACACGGTCACACTGGGATATGTGCCGGAAGAATATGTGGCAGAGATCAGCGGCGGCCTTTACCGGGAACAGGTGGAGGTGGAAGTGAACCATCTTCTGGTGGACGGCGGCTACGACCGGATCTTTTCTGTGGGGCAGGTAGTCCCGCACGAGATCGTCGGTATGGCCAACTATTCCAAGAACCTGTTCGTCGGTGTCGGCGGGCGCTCCATGATCAACAAGAGCCACATGCTTTCGGCGATCTGCGGAATGGAAAAAGCGCTTGGCAACCAGGACACACCGGCCCGCAAGCTGTACGACTATGCACAGCAGCATTTTGTGGACGGAAAGATCCCCGTCACCTTCCTGCTGACCGTCACAACGGTCCAGAGGGAGCAGGTCACGCTGCATGGGCTGTTTGCCGGCGACGACCGGGAAACGTTCGAGCAGGCCTGTGCCCTGAGCCAGAAACTCAACATCAATTATCTGCCCCGCCGTGCCGGAAAAGTTGTGGCCTATCTTAACCCGGAAGAGCTGAAAAGCACATGGGTAGGGAACAAGGGCGTCTACCGCACCCGCATGATCGTGGAGGACGGCGGCGAACTTCTGCTGCTGGCGCCGGGAGTGGGCGCTTTCGGCGAAAACCCGGAAACGGACGGCATCATCCGGAAATACGGTTACACGGATACCGGAACGATCATGGAACTGTACCGGAAGGGTGCGTTCGAGCAGTGCAGTATGTGCGCAGCACATCTGCTGCAGGGCGTGACCGACGGACGCTTTACCATCACCTATGCCACAAAGCCGGAAAAGCTTTCCCGTCAGGAAGTGGAGGGCGCTGGTTATCAGTGGGCAGACTACAACGAGATCTGCAAACGGTATGATCCCGCCGTGCTGAATGACGGCTGGCACACTGCGCCGGACGGCGAAGAATTTTATTATGTATCCGCTCCTGCGACCGGGCTGTGGAAATGTCAGGCAGAAAATGCCGTGGAACACCCCGCACAGGCACAGGACTAAGAACGAAAACGCAAAAAAGAGAAAACAGGTACAAGTAAAGGAGAGTTTTATTATGGCTGCATCTTCTAAGTTTGATATTGCCGGTAAGCACGCGATCGTCACCGGCGGCGCACAGGGTCTGTCCCGCGGTATGGCCGAGGGTCTGCTGGAGGCCGGCTGCAAGGTCGTGATCATCGATGTCCAGAAGGAAAAGGTCGAGAAGGTCTGCGAAGAGTACCGCGCAAAGGGTCTGGAAGCTTATGCCGTCATCGGCAATCTGGCTGACCGCGACGACCTGAACCGCGCATTTGACGAAGCACTGCAGATCCTGGACGGCCGTCTGGACGTTCTGATCCCCGCTGCAGGCATCCAGCGCCGTTACCTGCCCGAGGAGTTTCCCGCAGAGCAGTGGGATCTGGTGATGAAGATCAACCTGGATCATGTCTGGTTCATGATCCAGCGCTCGCTGCAGGTCATGCTCAAGCAGCCCACCGGCGGCAAGATCATCACCATCGGCTCCATGGCTTCTTACTTCGGCTGCACCACCGTGCCTGCCTACACCGCTACCAAGGGCGCCGTTGCTCAGCTGACCAAGAGTGTCGCTGTTGACTGCGCCGGCCGCGGCATCAACATCAACTGCATCTGCCCGGGCTATATGGATACCGAGATGTGCGCCAATATGACGCAGGAGCGCAAGGACGAGTGCACCAAGCGTATCCCCGCAGGCCGCTGGGGTCTGCCCGAGGATATGAAGGGCCCGGTCATCTTCCTGGCTTCCGCTGCTTCCGACTACCTGAACGGTGCGCTGATCCCCGTGGACGGCGGCTATCTGGTCAAGTGATCATCTGAAACGCTTTAAAAGGGAGGAACCCTGTCATGGCCCCTACCATACGCGACATTAAAGTGATCTGCACCGCCCCTGAGGGCATCAATCTGGTGGTTGTCAAGGTGGAGACCAGTGAGCCGGGCCTGTACGGTCTGGGCTGCGCCACCTTCGCTTACCGACACCTGACGGTGCAGCATCTCATTGAGACCTACCTGCGTCCGCTGCTGATCGGCAAGGATGTGCGCAACATCTCTGACCTGTGGCAGCTGATGCACCAGAACGCTTACTGGCGCTGCGGCCCCATCGTCAACAATGCCATCTCCGGTGTGGATATGGCTCTGTGGGACATCAAGGGCAAGATGGCCAACATGCCGGTCTATGATCTGTTCGGCGGCAAGATGCGCGCCGGTGTGCCGGTGTACCGCCATGTGGACGGTGCAGATGTGGACGAGATCTGCGAAAATATCGAAAAATACCGTTCTATCGGCGTCAGACATATCCGCTGCCAGTGCGGCGGCTATGGCGGCGGCGGCTTCGGCCCGGCCCCCGAGTGGGCGGCAAAAGGGGCGGAGCCGGGCGTGTATCTGGACAGCAAAAAGTACATGCGCGATACCCTGAAACTGTTTGACGGCATCCGCGCCAAGGAAGGCTTCGACATCGATCTGGTGCACGATGTGCACGAGCGCATCCACCCCACCGAGGCTGTCACTTTCGTCAAGGAGATGGAGCCTTACAAGCTGTTCTTTATGGAGGATGTGGTGCCTCTGGAACAGGTGGAGTGGCTGGACAAGATCAAACAGACCAGCGTTACCCCGCTGAGTCAGGGCGAGCTGTTCAACAACCCTGCCGAGTACAAGAAACTGGTGCAGAACCGCAGCATCGATTACATGCGCGTGCATCTGAGCCAGGTGGGCGGCATCACCCCGGCCCGCAAGCTGCAGATGTTCTGCGAACAGTACGGTGTGCGCATCTGCTGGCACGGCCCCGGCGATATGAGTCCGCTGGCCCATGCGGCCAACATCCACATCGATCTGGCGGCCCAGAATCTCGGCCTGCAGGAGTGGAGCGGCATTGAACCGCCCAACTTCGTGATCCAGAAGCTCAAGGACAACCACGGTGCTCTGCTGGAAGTGTTCCCCGGCATGCCGGAGTACGGCGGCGACGGCTTTGTCTACGCCAACGACAAGCCCGGCCTCGGTGTGGATCTGGATGAAAAGGAAGCCGCAAAGTATCCCTGCGAGAATACGGTGACCACATGGACCCAGACCCGGAACCGTGACGGCAGCCTGCAGACACCGTGAGAAATCAAACAGTCACTGCTTGTATTTGTATGAACGACATGTTATAATACAACCAGGAGGAGCGAATTTCCCGAAATCAAAAGAAAGTGAGACAGGCGTTGTGGCGGACAAAGGCAGTGTGACCAGAAGCGTATGCAAGTATATCCAGGAAAATATCGAGGCAGGCCGGTGGCAGGTCGGCGAAAAGATCCCGAGCGAAAATGAGCTTTGCGGCGCGCTGGGCGTCAGCCGGGTCTCGGTGCGCAGCGCCCTGCAGCAGTTCATTGCGCTGGGCGTGCTGGAAAGCGTGCGCGGAAAAGGGACTTTTCTGATCTCGAATGATCTTTCCATCTTCAAACCTGCCCCGGACAGCAAGCCGCAGCAGCGTGAAACGATCGATGATATGAAATACATTATCGAGTTTCGCAGCCTGATCGAACCGGCTCTGTGCGCAAAGGCGGCAGAATCGGCAACACCGGAGCTGACGGATAAGCTCACGCAGCTGCTCAATCAGATGAAGGCATCGATTGGGCAGGGAAAGAGCTATATTCAGGCGGATATGGAGTTCCATCTGGAAATCGCCCGTGCAAATCAGAACCCGGTGACAGTTTCGATCATGCAGGAGGTCTTCCAGCGCCGCAGAGAGCTGGGCGAAATGTACAGCCTTGCAAACGGATATTACGGCGGAGTCTACTACCACGGATTGATTCTGGATGCGATCCGGAAGCATGATCCCAAAAGTGCGAAGGCACTGATGCTGGAACACCTGCAAAGAGATATTCTGGATATGGAAGCGGCAGAGTGAACGGCGGCGCAGAACGCACGGAAATCTCGGCCTGAAGCAAAAGCAACGCCCCCGAGTGGAGAACATGCAGCGGCAGATCTTCACGCGGGGGCGTTTTGTACGGATTGAAAATTCCGGCAGGACCATCTATAATAGATCCCGGAAATACGGCTGCCTGCAAACGGCGGCAATTTCGCGCTCAAGTTTGC
>OIZI01000710.1_pt1 | contig 16036 bp, 14 predicted proteins | sample 1588441 | NCBI WGS metagenome assembly OIZI01 (sample SAMN03283284) | human gut metagenome | biome: human-associated habitat; material: feces | host: Homo sapiens | place: Peru | collected 2012 | reverse complement strand
AAATTCCTAACGGAATTTCATCGCATCTTCTTCGGGACAACTTGTATATCATTTCTAAAATTTATTTATAACCTTCATTCCGTGGTGGTCAAAGTCAAGGCCCAATTTGGAAAAAATATCCATAATGTGATAAATTCCACCAAAAGAAGTGAATTTCTCGTTTTTAGTTGCTACCTTTGTCTTGTCAGAGTTTTCTTTACTTGTTATCTTAGTAGCACCAAGTTAATTGAGATTTCTGTCATGACCAAGCGTCATTAGAATACTGATTCTCTGACACTTGTATTTATCACAACATTTTATGCTGCGGAATTAAGACAACCCACAAAAAAATATACACCACTATGAAAAAAATAACATGCATGCTCAGTATGCTTCTCATGCTGATTTCAGCCAACGCACAAACCCTGCGTGGCGATGTGAACGGCGACGGAAAGGTTGACGCAAGCGACGTCAGCGACCTTGTGACCATCATACTAAACGCCGGCTTGACGGAAGACGATATTTACAAGAAATACAACACCCCAGCCATCAGCTGGATTGACGACGACTTTGCCGCCTTCGACAAGCAGGGCAAGCTCACGCCCGTGTATCAAAAATTGCACGACTTCTGCATCGCGAAGGGCATTTACGGCGATTTGGCACTCCGCCCCTTCTCCTCCCCTGCCGATGCGTGGATTCCGACTGGCATGGTTGACATCTGCAAGCAGTGGCAAAGCGAGGGCTTCGAATTTCTGTACCACCCCAACCACTCCGAAGGCTGGTACGACCGCGATGCCCAGCACCCGCACGATGCCAGCAAGATTGAGGCGTCGGCGCTCGACTGCATCAAGGCGTTCAAACTCTACGGACTCAACGCCCCATCTATTCTCGTGTGGCCAGGCAACTCAGCAGAGTTCCCCGACAATATGCCCATCGTGAAAAAGCTTTTTGAATGTGCCGTGGCTGCCACCTACAACCTTATCAACCACAATTCCGACAACGACCGACACAGTCTGAAGCGACTGTCGTTTGAATCGCTCTCGCGCGGCTGGCTCACTAAAACACAGATGAAAAAGCGCATCAAAGACGCTATCGACAATGGCGACTGGGTGATTCTGGGCTCGCACTTCAACAGCATCTCCGACTCCGAAACGCCCGACGAAACGTCGTACAACATCGCCAACGTGCTCGAAATCCTCGAATACGCACACAGTCTCTGCCCCATACGCCACACCTCCGACGTATGGAACCAGCGCAAGCCCATGTGGCTCCTCCTCGGCAAATAACCCCCACCCCTCCCCCACACAATCATCCACAGGATTGCAAATTGGTGCAAAAAATGTTGGCGGTGTGAGAATTTATGTGTATTTTTGCCATATATAAACCGCTATTTATATAAATCCCTATTTATATTATGAAATTCTACAACCGTGTAAATGAACTTTCTATCATTCGTGAAAACGAAAAACAGTCATACGACAGTGCCGTGTTTATGGTGCTTACTGGCCGACGTAGAGTAGGCAAAACATCCCTTGTCACAAAGGCGATGGAAGGCAAAGAATATGCCTATCTGTTTGTGTCAAAAAGCTCTGAATCGCTGCTTTGCCAGAATTTCCAGCGAGAGCTTGAACAGCAAATCGGACTCACAGTGTATGGCGAAATCACACGATTTAAAGACTTGTTTGAGGTGATTATGAGGGAGGCACAAAATCGACACTTAACCATTGTGCTCGATGAGTTTCAGACGCTCTATAAAATCAACCCAACCATTTTCAGCGAAATACAGGACATTTGGGACCGATTTAAGCAAAATGCGAAAATCCACCTCATAGTTTCAGGCAGCATACAAACTCTGATGAAGCGCATCTTCGACGACAAGTCGGAGCCTCTATACGGCCGCCCGACCTCAAAACTCGTATTGCGCCCTTTCACCACAGCTGTGATAAAAGAAATTCTTCATGACGCAAATCCCACCTACGCCCCCGACGACCTGCTCTGCCTATATATGATTACTGGTGGTGTGGCAAAATACATCGAACTTCTTATTGATGCGAAATGCTACACCAAAGAGAAAATGCTCAACTACATTTGCCGCCAAGACTCCTATTTCATAACAGAAGGAAAAGACCTTCTTAACCAAGAGTTTAGCAGCGAGCATGGCACCTATTTCTCAATCCTGCAAATCATCGCATCGGGAAAAACGAAACGCAGCGAAATCGACAGTGCCCTTCAAAAAGATGTAGGCACGTTTTTACAGAATCTTGAAAGCAAATACGAACTTATCCGCCGAAAAAAGCCATTGTTGGCAAAGCAAAATAGCAAGGTGAGCACTTACGAAATTCGCGACAATTTCCTTCGATTCTGGTTCCGCTTCATCTACCCTTTCCAATCGCTGATTGAGCGCCAACTGTTCGCCCCTCTCCGCGGCAATATCTCCAACCACTACGAAGACTATTCCGGAAGAGTGCTTGAGCAGTATTTCCATGACAAGGTGATGGAATCGGGGCAATATACGCAAGTGGGTAATTGGTGGAACAGAAAAGGTCAAAACGAAATAGACCTTATCGCCATCAACGAATTCGACCACACAGGCATCATCGCAGAAGTGAAGCGCAACCCCAAAAAGATAAATCTGCAAAAACTTGCGGAAAAGGCTGCCGCTCTCCCCACAAAAGACTTCGCCCCATACCACCTGCAACCACACCCCCTATCACTATCCGACATGTAAAAAATTTCAGAAAATATTTGTTTGTTTTTTAAAAAAGCATCTTTGTATTATTCATAGTACTTTAAAAGAGATCAATCATAGGAATACTATTCGAAAATTATGTGACATTTATAGATGGGGGAACATCTGATGGAGTAGGCTTCTTTGTAGGCAACTTCTTTATTACAGCAGGTCATGTATTTAATGAAGGCCAAACTCATTCAACCTACTTTGGCGGACAGAGAATAGTATTGGATAAGAGCGAGGCTATATTCATCAATTTTCCGAATGGAGATTTTTTCTCTCCGGATATACCTGATGTAGCTATATTCGATTGCGCAGGGGTTAATAGCCCTCTCGTTTTTGCAGAAGATATGCCTATTATCGGTCAAGAACTAACTAATGTTTCAAAGCGTAGGGTGGTTGTGGATGATAGCCATTCAGGTTGTCCTTCTATTTTCACAAGGAAAGAGGTCATTCAAATACATACTTGTATAGGAAAAGTGACACATACAACAGATTATTGTGAATGTCATACAGACAAGATACTACGCAAAGGAGATAGTGGTAGTCCCTTGATGAGTGGAAATACCGTATATGGAGTATTGATAGCTGGAGAACCAGGAACTCCAAGATGTGTGTTTCAATCGTCAGCAAGCATTGTCACGTTAATAAGGAACTCCACGCACAGCAAATCCGCCTCAGACAGCATTTAAGTCCCCTGAAACAAAGATATATAATACAATCCTGGCAAAGTGTCAATACCCACGAGAGGCATCTTCTGGTGTCTATTTTGCAAGAGATGGAAAGCGACAACATCAAATCGCCCATTGATGGCGAAATCGCATCCCGCTGGGATGCATATTTGTTATGCGATATTTGCAGGCATTTCGCTTCGGTTATGCTCCATTTCGCTTCGCTCATTTCGCATAACCTTCGCTGCATACCTGCCTACACACATCAAATCCCTACGGGATTTATATGCTTGGGCATTCATTTGAATTTTTGGTGCGTTTTGGTGTGTTTTTGTCGCGTTGTAACTATTTGTAATCCAATGATATATAATAAAATGTTATCAAAGGAACGGTTCTTTTGATGGTGGGGTGGAGTGGGGGTGGGGTGGCAATTCTGGTGGGGAAAATGGGGAAAATGTGGAAAATTATTTGTAGTTTTGCATTATATATGGACGATTGTGGGCTTTTTTCTGCCACATCGCCCATTATTTTGACTGAAAACTAATTAATTACGCAATATGAAGAATTTATTGAAATCAGTTTTTGCTGCGGCTATGGTGCTGCTTATGGTGGCTTGCAACGGCAGCAAAACCAACGAGGCATATCCATTGCCCATGAAGTATTTGCCTGTGCAGCTCGAAGGCTCCAAGATGTGGAGTATTCTCGACCTCGAATCTGGCGATGTGGTGGTGAAAGATGTGTACAAAGCCATGCCATCGGTTGTGGTGAACGATATGTATTTTGTGATGAACGACGAAGGCACCTTCGATTATTATAATGTGGCCGACCCTAAAAAGCCTGTCAATAAGGAGCACTTCGGCAGCGCCACCGAGTTTGGCGTGGAGGGTTTGGCTCTGGCAAGCCTCAAGGGCAAGCCCATCAGCATCATCAATGAAAAGTGCGAGGTGGTGAAGGAGTTGAGCGACAGCGTGGCTGAATGCTCGATGTTTAACCGCGGACTTGCCGTGGCTCGTTTCATCAACTCAAAATACGGCTACATCGACACCGAGGGTAAGACTGCGATTGCGCCAAAGTACGACCAGGCCCACCCATTCATGTTTGAGGACCACGCAACTGTGGCACGCCAACGCGACAACGACTCTATCGTGGACATCTGCTTCATCGACAAGAAAGGCGAAGAGACTTTCAAGACCAATTCCACCATGTATAACCCTCTCACTCCCAACTTCAACCAGGGCGTGATTCCTGTGGTGAACATGGCGAAGCGCGACACCGTGATTTGCCTCAATCCTGAAGGCAAGGAGGCCCCCAATCCATTCCAAGTGTCGGATAAAATCAAGAAAGACGGCTACGACCAGCACTCTGCCACCGGCAAGGGTGGCTTTATCGTGATGAAGGGCGACAAGTTTGGCGCTATCGACGCCAACGGCACAGTGGTGGTGCCTATCAAGTATCTCGACATCATCGACGTGTGCGCCAACCGCTACTTGGTGAGCGAGAAGGCAGGCGTTTATTTCCTCGTAGATGAAAACGGCAAGCCTGTGGGCAACGCCAAGATTGCGCACGCCAACGGCAACCCAAGCGCCATCGCCACTCGCGGTTTTATCGACTTGGCCATCACTGGCAGCAATTTGATGAGCATGTTCAACGAGCAGGGTTTCGTGCCTGTGGCAAAGGGCACCACCGTGGGCCACATGCTCCAAGCCATCGACACCTCTCATCCTGAAGCCTACGTTGGTCAAGACGCGTTGGCTGTGGGCTCAACCCTTGTCTCGTTTGCCGGTCCTATCGCATCGAAAGGTGCCGACGGTCAGGTTAATTTCAACGTGAACACGCAAGTTCGCCTTGTGGGCTTCGACTTCCCTGTGGTTTCTTACGCCGATGGCACAGAAGACGACCTCGTGGCATTCATGGCCGCCAACATGGGCAAGAACGGTTTTGTGAGCGCAGGCAACAATGTGTTTGAGAGCGAAAACGGAACCGCTGTGGCACTTGGCTACAAGAACGGCATTGTGCGCATCAACTATTACATGAACAAAGACGAAGTGCAGCCACTCCCTGCCGAATCGAGAAAAGGCGCTAAAAAGTAAAAGCCGTGTTCGTATTTGACCAATAAAAAAGAAAAAATGACGAGCGAGTGTGCAATAAGTGTTAAATTTTGAAAAAAAATCAATATTCGTTGCACACGAAAACTAAAAAAGTGCAACGACGCACAATTTATGGATTTTTTTCTTTAATATTTGGTAAATAATTACTTACTTTGCAAGGAATTTGTTTGAAAACAACAAAAAATAAATATTAATAACATTCTTAAATTTAAACATTATGTCTGAAATTTCTGAAAGAGTAAAAGCAATTATCGTTGACAAATTAGGCGTTAGCGAAGCAGAAGTAACCCCAGAAGCAACTTTCCAACAGGACCTCGGTGCTGACTCACTCGACACTGTAGAGCTCATCATGGAATTTGAAAAGGAATTTGGTATCTCTATTCCAGACGAAAAGTCAGAAGGTATCCAAACTGTAGGCGACGCTATCAAGTTCATCGAAGAAGCAAAAGCATAATCTTTTCATTTCCGCTACATAATATTTCGTTATGGAATTAAAAAGAGTAGTGGTAACAGGTCTTGGAGCAATCACTCCATTGGGCAACGATGTAGAAACTACATGGAACAATGCCCTTAATGGTGTGAGCGGTGCAGGGCCTATTACTCATTTCGACGCAAGCCTTTTCAAGACTCAGTTTGCATGTGAAGTAAAGGATTTCAAGCCTGAACTTTATGTGGCTGAAGGCGACCGCAAGGAACTACGCGACTTCAAGAAGAACGACCTCTACACTCAGTACGCTCTGGCTTCTGCCAAGCAAGCATTGGAGGACTCAAAACTTCTTGAAAGCGACACCGACCGCAATGAGGTGGGCGTGATTTTCTCTTCTGGTATCGGTGGCATTCACACCTTCGAGGAAGAAGTGGGATATTATGCCACTCATAAAGATCAGGGTCCTAAGTATAGTCCTTTCTTGATTCCCTCTATGATTGCCGACATCGCAGCTGGCCGCATCTCCATCAAGTATGGTTTCCGTGGTCCAAACTTCGGTGTGGTATCTGCTTGCGCATCATCAACCAACGGCATGATCGAGGCTTTCGACCAAGTGCGTTTGGGCAAGGCTGTTGCCATCGTTACCGGTGGTGCTGAAGCCGCTATCTGCCCAGTGGGTGTGGGTGGCTTTAACGCTATGCACGCACTCTCTACTCGCAACGAAAGCCCTGAAACCGCATCACGTCCATTCAGCGGCTCACGCGATGGCTTTGTGATGGGCGAAGGTGGTGTTTGCCTCATTTTCGAGGAACTCGAACACGCTTTGGCTCGCGGTGCCAAGATCTATGCTGAAGTAGTGGGCGGTGGCACCAGTGCCGACGCTTACCACATCACTGCCACTCACCCAGAGGGCCTCGGTGCTCACTTGGTGATGAAGCGTGCGGTTGAAGATGCTGGACTCAGCGTTGACGATGTGGACTACATCAACGTACACGGAACTTCTACCCCTGTGGGCGACCTCAGCGAAGCACAAGCTATCGTTGACCTCTTCGGTAAGCACGCTTACGAACTCAACATCAGCTCCACCAAGTCGATGACTGGTCACATGCTCGGTGCTACCGGTGCTATGGAAGCTATGTTCTGTGTGAAGTCGGTACAGGAAGACATCGTTCCTCCAACTATCAACCACGAAGACGACGACCGCGACGAAAAGATCGACTACAACCTCAACTTCACTTTTGGCAAGGCTCAAAAGCGCACAGTTAACGTAGCTCTTTCTAACACCTTCGGCTTCGGTGGTCACAACGCTACTATCATCGTTAAGAAGTACAAAGGTTAATCCCTGTGTTTAACGGTATCATATCATTCATAAAGCTCCTTTCCTCTAAGGATAAGGGGCTTTATGTCTTTATACATGACCTTACAGGATTCTACCCGAAAAACATTGAACTCTACAAATTGGCATTCGTGCACCGCTCCATGCCCGTGAAAGACGCCAACGGCAATTGGGTGAACAATGAGCGACTGGAATACCTCGGCGACGCTGTGCTCGACCTCGTGGTGGCGGCATACCTCTACCACCATTACCCCGACAAGCACGAAGGATTCCTGACCAGCACTCGCGCCAAAATCGTGCAACGCGAAAGCCTTAACCGCATCGGCAAGCTCTTCCATCTCGACCAGCATGTGAAGGCCTCGTCGCACTCGTCGTCGCACAACAGCTACATCAGCGGCAATGCCGTGGAGGCGTTTGTGGGAGCCATCTATCTTGACCGTGGCTACGACTGCGCCCAGAAATTCATTGAAAAGAAGATTATTCGCGACAATATCGACATCGTGAGCCTCGTCAACACCGAGAAGAACTTCAAGAGCCGCCTCATTGAGTGGACGCAGAAGTATCATGTGGTGATTGAATACGAGCTCGTGGACACCTATTGCGACACCGAAAACAATCCCGTGTTCCGCACAGCAGTGCTGCTGGGCGGCATCTACGCTGCCGACGCCACAGGCTACAGCAAAAAGGAATCGCATCAGGGAGCATCGAAAAAAGCGCTCGAACGCCTTAAATCCGACCAGGTGTTCTATGAGCAAGTAGTGGCAACTGCCGCCGCCACCGAATCCCCAAATCTCTAAAAACACATACCCCCCATAAAAAACCAACCGCTAACATTCTCTGTCGGCGATTGGTTGATAACTACTCCTCTAAAAACACAGATTGATGTTTATTCATGTCGATTAAAAGGCCAATAAGATAAATTTATAGAAACGGAATGAAGAAAACAGTTGCTCGTTTGTAACTTGTTTATGTTTTTCTTTCACATTGCAAAAATAACCAAATAAAAGTCCACATCACCCCCATACTGTAAATAATAATTCCCAAATCGTTAAAATCCTCTCCCAAATCCCTCACCCACACCCTCAAATTCCACCAAAAACCCCCGAAAGGCTCACACAGATTCAACAGATTCAACAAAAAATAAGGAAATGATATACATGTTGTCTTTGTAATCATATAGTTGATGATGATTGGAGAAAATCCCGTAGGGATTAGATGTGTGTAGGCAGGTATGTAGCGAAGGTTATGCGAAATGAGCGAAGCGAAATGTAGAATAACCGAAGCGAAATGCCTGCAAAAGGTAGCATAACAATATGCATCCCAGCGGGATGCGATTTCTCTATCATTTGGCAATTTGATGTTGTCGCATTCCGCTGGAATGCATGATATTGGCATATCTATTGCAGGCATTTCGAAAAGATTCCATTTCGCTTCGCTCCATTACATCTTTTCTGCATACCTGCCTACACACATCAAATTCCTAACGGAATTTCGTCACAATACCACCACATTATCGAAAAATCATAAATTACAATCTTTTTCTTATTTAAGCACAAGTTTTTTAGATATTGAAAAACTTGAGGTGGTGCATTTAACCACAACCATTGGAGATTCTATATTGTCAAGAGGAATCATCGTGGAGCGAATAAATTTTCCTGACTGTAAAAGCCTTCCTGATAAATCGAAAATTGACAGAGAAAATAAAACCGAACTATCAACATGAAGGTTTTTATCCACAATATAAATAGAAGGAGCATCAGTATCAATTTGTTCAAGCTCGGACTTATCTTCAAGATGCTTCAAATCTGATTTTTCAATAAAATCATTAACAGAATATGAAGTAGAATAGGCCCTTGAACCATCATTAAAGATGGCACATATCATAAAGTATGAGCCCCAGTATATATTTGGAAAACTGAAATTAATAACAGATTCGTTTTTATTATAAGGAATCTCGGATTTTAACAAAAAATAAGCATCTTTAACCTCTGAAATATGAGGTTTAGTACGCTCAAAAAGAAACTTTTCAACGTCTGACGAAGCAGTAATGGTTAATTTCAATACTCCTACGCAATCAAGTTCGTTTTGATTATTGTTAAATAATTGATAATCGTATCCTATTCCAGATATCAAAGAATCAACATTAGCGTTATTCACAACATTTCCAACAGCTTTCACGCTAAAAGAGAAAACCGAAAGACTAAGAAATATAAGCAATCTTAGTTTGCTAAGTGATTCTTTTCGAAAGTTTAGAATTTGAATTTCCATATCCATCACTATTTTCAAAATAAAGAATAAGAAGGCAGGACACAAATTTAAACATAACAAATGAGATATACAATAGTAAACATATTTTATCAATTGAAATATACCATCTTACAAAACCTCTTTGCTCGTAATCATCTGTCTCTCCCCCAATCCATATAAAAGATAGGTTCTCCAAGCTTCCAACAGCCAGAGAGCCTATCTTTTATTTTATTTTGATTTATCGCACCAATCGTAATCACCAATGCTTCAACGCATTGGAAACATGCCGAAGGCATGTCCCTACGTTTTTGTGTTATCATTTTTGCGATTATTGCTGTGCAATATGCGGGATTATTTCAAAGGGATGCCGGATTCTACGATGGGGAGGATTTCGGCGGGGCTGTTGATGATGGCGTCGGCACGGTATTCGGTCAACTCCTTCACGGGACGGAATCCCCACGACACGCCCACTGAATCGACACACGCACGGCGCGCTGTTTCCATATCCACGCCCGAATCGCCCACATACAGGGTGTCGGCTTTCTCCACATGTGCTTGCGCCAAAATGTTGAACACGATAGATGGGTCGGGCTTCACGTTCACGCCCTCTTTCTGCCCTTCCACAGCCACGAAGTCGATGCCTGGGAACGCGTAGGCTATCAGTCGCTGCACAGCCTCGTAATATTTGTTGCTTGCCACAGCCAATTTCACACCCTTGTCGCTCAATTCCTCAAGCATCTCCACAATGCCTTGATATGGCTTTGAATAGTCGTGGAGGTGTTCGTCGTAATAAGCCTTAAAGTCTTTCAAAAGCGCATCAACGGTCTGAGCATCTCTGCTGTTTTCGGGGAGCACCCTCTCCATCAGTTTACGCACGCCATTACCCACGAAAAATGGATAAGATGCGATGCTGTGGGTGGGGTAATCGTTTTGCTGAAGCGCATGGTTGGCGGCTTGCCCAAGGTCCTCAATAGTGTTGAGCAAAGTGCCGTCGAGGTCAAAAATCACTAATTTTTTCATAATTATCAAAATATCATTAGAACGGATAGCCCACCGAGAAGTGGAATTCGCTATCACGCTTGAAATTCGGGCTAAACATAGGCCAGTGCTCCTGACCTGATGCGGGGTCGTGTGCCTTCATACCCATGTCGAGGCGCACGAGGAAGTAGGTGAAGTTCATACGCAAACCCACGCCGTAGGCAAGTGCCAACTGCTCGTAGAACTTACCAAACTTAAACACACCGCCGGGCTGGTCGGCATAGTCGCGAATGGTCCAGATGTTGCCGGCATCAACAAACGCTGCGCCCTCAATCACCCAAAACAGTTTGGAGCGAAACTCGATGCTGGCATCGAAGCGAATGTCGCCACACTGATAAATGAAACTGTTTTGCGAGTTGCGAGTGGCAAAACTACCCGGTCCGAGGGTGCGCACACCCCAGCCTCTCACACTGTTGGCACCACCGGCGTAGAAACGCTTTTCAAAAGGCACCACCGAGGAGTTGCCATACGGAATGGCTACACCTGCACCCACATGCATGGCAAGCGAGGTGCGGTCGGAGAAGTTGTGCGTGAAGGCGTAGTCGGCTTGCATTTTCACATATTGAGAGTATCTGATGCCAAACACCTTGTAACTGTCTTCCACACCCTTGCTCTGCCCTATCAACTTAGAAATGCCGTAGAGCACGTTGCCGGCGGTTTCTGCCGAGGCGCGAATGGTGTAGAAATTCTGCTGAAGGGCTTTGCTCAGTGGCGATATTTCACGCTTGTTGGTGTGGTAGAAACTGTAGCCCAGTCGCATGATGAAGTGGTCTTCGTAAGAGTAGCGCAGCAGCGGATTGCTGATGCTGTCGAGGAAGTGCGACTTGCTCTTGGGCAACGACACATAGTTGAGGTCCACCAGGTTGAACGTATGGTGCGTTTGATTTTGGCGCTCGCTCCAAACATATTTCCATCCTGCGCCAGCAATGATGCGTGTGTATTCGGGGCGCGCCTGATAGCTGAACGAGGTGGACAGTTCGGTGGTGGCTTTAATGCGCTGTTTGAAACTGTGCTTCAAGAACGGTGCCTTGAATTTTGGGTAAACGATACCCAACTCGCCAGAGTATTCCGAATAATTGTCGTTGATTAAGCCGCCCACATCGCCCGAAATGCTCTCGTAGTGAGTGTTGAACTTTGCGCTCAGCACTTCCGAGCCTTTGAAAATGTTGCGGTGCTGATAGTTGACACCCACGCCAAAACCGAGGTCGCCCTCGCTGTTAGTGCCCTCCACGGCGAACGACACACTCTGCGACTTGTCGCGCTGGAGCAGAATATAGGTATCCACATACATTCTGCCGTCGATTTCGCCCACAGGATTGGTGATGATGTTCACAAACTTCAAGATGCTGAAGCGACCGAGTGCCTTGTAGGTTTTGGTCACATCGCTCGCATCATACATTTCGCCTGGAGTGATATAGCAGCACTCATAGAGCGGACTGCGGCGCAAATAAATGTCGTTTTCGTCGTATATGAAGTTGATGCCGTTGTATTCCATCTGCTTGCCCGAATATTTGCCGTCTTGCATGGTCACGGGATTATAGTTGGTGACGAATGTCACAGAGCGCACATAGAATGGGCGGTGGCTTTTGTATTCGGGAATATGCGCCAGTGTGCGAGGCGGACGGGTGTTGAGTGTCAAATCCACAGCGCGCGATCCGGCTGCCGTATCAGCAAAGAATGTGATATACTCCTTATTGAAGGCGTAATAGCCATTGTTACGCAAGTTTTCAGTGATAAACTCACGCTCTTTTTCAAGATTATTGTGGTCGAACACCGAGTTTTGGCGGATAGGATAAAGCGTGGTGTCGGCAAGAATGATTTTGCGAATCGTGTCGTTGGGCACATCGTAGGTGATGTTGCGCACATAATATGGCTCATTGAGGCGAATGTTATAGGTCACGCTCACCTTTTTCTTCTTGGCGTTGGTCCTCACATCGCTCGTCACATGGTTGTTCATGTAGCCTTTGTTGGTGAGTGCCATCGACAGTTGGCTCACACTGGCATCGGTGAGGGTGGAATCGTAGATTACAGGAGGCGTGCCCACGCGCTGCACCCACCTGTTGAACCACTTGGTGGAGTCCTTGCCCGAAAGGTTGTAGAACGCCAACTGCAATTTCAATCCGCCGAGCACCTTATGGTTTTCGGTCTGGCGCAGATAGTTCGCCAAGTCGTAGGTGCTCACCTCGCTGGTTTCGTTCTGCTCGTCGAGGATTCGCAAACTCACATCGTCGAGCAGATATTTGCCGTCGGGCACATGCTTGGTGGAACTGCACGAGGGCAAGAGTGCAACCATCGCCGCAGCGATTGCACACAAAGTGGTGATATGTTTGAAAAAGTGGGTACGCAAAACCATCAATCTATAAAAAATCAATGCAAAATTAGTGCCTTTCACCCGATTCACAAAGTATTTAAGCCCGAAAAGGACACCCAAATGGCACAATTATGGCGAAAATGTGTGGCAATTTGGATTTTGATTTATAACTTTGCCAATTCAAACGGCATTTGCCACCCATTTTTGAAGCCATTTTTGATATTTTCTCACTTAGCGTTTGGCTTCATGCGCCTTGCAAATGCCACAAATTACTATCTACATTAAATATGCTTGACATTTGCTGCATAGGGCACATCACCCTCGATAAAATCGTAACACCCACTCAGGAAGTATATATGCCTGGTGGCACCTCTTATTATTTCTCATACGGTATCAACTCGCTTTTCCAATCCGAAGCGGCGAGCGGTTGCGACACTCACCTCACCTACAAACTCGTCACCTCGCTTGCCGAGAGCGAAATGAGCGCCGTGAGCGCCATGCGTGGCGTGGGCATTGATGTTGACGTGATTCCGAGCCGCCACACCGTGTATTTCGAAAACATCTACGGAAAGAACCAAAACGAGCGCAAACAGTGCGTGAGGGCGAAAGCCGATCCGTTCACCGTGGAGAAGTTGCGCGATGTGGAAGCGCGCTACATTGTGCTTGGCACGCTGCTCCCCGACGACATTTCGCTCGACGTGATCAAATACCTCCACACCAAAGGCACTCTTGTAGTGGATGCGCAGGGCTTTTTGCGTGATGTGAGGGGCGTTGATGTCTATCCTGTGGATTGGGAAGAGAAAATCGAGGCATGCAAATACATTGATGTGCTGAAGGTGAACGAATACGAGGCTGAAGTGCTGACAGGCGAAAGCGACTTGCACAAGGCGGCGCAGAAAATTGCCGATTGGGGTGTGAAGGAGGTGCTGCTCTCGCTGGGCAGTTTCGGCAGCATCATTCTTGCCGATGGCGTGTTCTACGACATTCCTGCCTACCAACCTCTGCTGCTGGTTGATGCCACTGGCTGTGGCGATACCTATGTGATGGGCTACATCTATCGCCGCGCGCAAGGGGCGAATGTGGAAGAGGCTGGCAGATTTGCCGCCGCTGTGAGCACCATCAAACTTGAGCACTCCGGACCATTCTCGTCGAGTTACCTTCGTGCGATGGATCTTCTCCACCGCAATTCATAACACATCACCGCATTAATTTTCGCTATCTATGAAACTTACATCAAAACAATATCTCCTGCCCTACATTCTCATCACCTCGCTGTTTTTCCTCTGGGGATTTGCGAGAGCCATTCTCGATGTGCTCAACCAGCACTTCCGTGAGGCGATGAGCATCAGCATCACACAATCGGCAATGATTCAGGTGACCACCTATCTTGCCTACTTCCTCACCGCCATTCCTGCCGGACTGTTTATTTCGCGCTACGGCTATCGCTATGGCGTGGTGTGCGGACTGCTACTCTATGCCACTGGCGCATTGCTGTTTATCCCTGGGGCTGCCATTGGCACACTTCCCGCATTTTTAGCGTGCCTCTTTATTATCGGCATCGGTCTTACTTTCCTCGAAACCTCAGCCAACCCATACGCTACCGAACTCGGTCCGCAAGATACAGCCACCTCACGCCTCAACCTCTCGCAGTCGTTCAACGGCATGGGCTGTGCGCTGGCTCCTTTTGTGCTGGGCGAATACCTGTTTTCGGGCGGCGACATTTCTACGCCCTATATGCTGATGGGCTTTGTGGTGATTGCCGTGGCCATCATTTTCGCCCGTGTGAAACTCCCTGAAATCACCCAAGAGGAAAGCACCACCCACACCCCAACGAGTGGAAAACTTGGCAAGGCCGTGCTTTTCGGATTTCTGGCACTGCTCGCCTACGAGGTAGCAGAAATCAGCATCAACAGTTATTTCGTGATATTCCTCACCAGCGAAGGCGTAGCCACCAATGTGGAAGCCTCTCGCCTGCTCTCGCTTGCACTGTTCATATTTATGGGTGGCAGATTTTTGGGCGCATGGGTAATGAAGTTCGTGCACCCCACAAAGGTGCTGTTCTGCTGCGCTGTGGGTAGTGTGGCATGTATGTGCGGCGTGCTTTTCGGTGGCGAAATCTCGCTTTATGCGCTTGTGCTCAACTTCGCTTGCGAAGCCATCATGTTCCCCACCATCTTCTCCCTCTCACTTACGGGGCTCGACGCTCAGCAGAAAAAGCGTGCTTCATCCTATATGATGATGACACCTGTGGGCGGCTGTGCATTCCTGCTGATGGGTATCATTGCCGACAACACCTCGCTGGTGCTCCCCTTCTTCGTCCCCTTGGCAGGTTTCCTCATCGTGCTCGCCTTCGCCACCTACAAAATGAGAAAAAGAGATTAGAAATTAGAGGTTAGAAGTTAGAGGTTAGAAGATTGGCTCTGAGTGCTCTGATTACTCCGAGTGCTCCGAGTACTCCCAAACCTCTAACCCCTAACCAAAATAGCCATCACTCCCCTTAGTCGTGGTTGGCTTTCATTCTGGTGGTGAGGATTTTGCGCACCTCGAATGGCGATTGAATGTAGTCCACCTTGTGGTTGGTGCCACCGCTGCCCACCAGTTCTATTGAACCTGTGGAGAAAAGGCGTTGCCAAAGGCTTTGGTAAAGGTTCACGGTCTCAATCTTGAAAAGTGGAATTTCCGTCATCTTGATGCTCAAAATGCCGTCTTTCTGAATGAAGCGGTGGTTAGTGACTGCAAAAGATGTCTTGCTACGGATAAAATAGCCCCACAGCACAAAACATACACCCACCACGAAACCGATAGTACCACACACGGTAAACGGCGTTTTGTCGCCCGTTAGCCCCATAATCAGCATTACCAAACCAAGGACAGCCAAAACCGCTCCACCAAAGGTGTATTGCCAGTTAAATGTCCAATGAAGTCGTCCTTTGAAGATGATTGTTTCTCCGTCTTCGAGAGTCTTTTCTATAAACTTTGACATCGCTAAAATATTTTTTTACAAACTTACACGATTAATTTCTCTTAACCAAATTCGCAATTTGGGATTTTGACTAATCAGCAGAATAAAAGTTTAAACCCAAATCGGTCATTAGGCCGTATGAGGATTTTTAGATTACTTCTTGCGGTCTTACGGCTTTTATAAGATGCCTTTTGCTTGTTTTTAATTCGTAATAGCTCGCTATCAC
>OIZI01000704.1_pt1 | contig 16076 bp, 14 predicted proteins | sample 1588441 | NCBI WGS metagenome assembly OIZI01 (sample SAMN03283284) | human gut metagenome | biome: human-associated habitat; material: feces | host: Homo sapiens | place: Peru | collected 2012 | reverse complement strand
ACCGATACGGCCAAAACCATTGATTGCAACTTTAACTGCCATAACAATGAACCTCCAAACAAATTTTTCTGTTTATCATTTTAGCCTTTTTGCGGCACAAATGCAATACCTTTGCCCAACTCCCTGTGATTTTCGTTACTTTGCCCAAATTTCACAGGCTATTTTCATCCTCTTGTGTCGGTTTTGAGGGCGTCTCCTCCGCGTTTTCCGCATTTTCCGCGGTTTCCGTCTTTTCCGTTTCGGCAGCCGTCGGTTCCTCCGTCGGCGCCAGCACCCAGTAAAGGCTCATCACCGCCGCCAAGCACCCGACGGCAAAGTCCGGCACGCTCGCCAGCTGCCCCGCGCTGTAGGCATCGCCCTCGCCGAGCAGGAAAAACGCCACGCGTGCGACAGAGCCCGACAGCGACAGCAGCGCCGTGGCCAATGCATAAAACAGCAGCCGCCGCGGACGGTAGGTCCCGACATTGGCGGCATGCCGCGCCCAGGTGAACAGAAACAGCATGGAAAACAGCAGCATGGCGAAGTCATAGAAGCTCTCATAAATCTCCACCGCGCTGGCATAGGATACCTCATACCGCGCCAGCCGCATCCACATCCACAACGTCGGCGTCAGCGCAAAATACGGCAAAAGCCCGCGCTGCTCGCCCGCGCCCTCGATGAAGGAAAAGCCGAGTCGCAAAAGATAGATGCCCGTCAGAATACCGAACACCATCGTCAGAAACAGCGTCACACGGTCGATCGCGCCCGTCACGATCTTAGTGGGCGGCGGCGTCACACCGAACGCGCCCCAGTTGTAGACCTCGAACACCGTCGTCAGCAGCACGCAAACGCCCACCGCCATCACGACGATCGCCACCGGCAGCAGCCACTTTCCGCGCACCGCAGGCAATGTTTTCTTCGCCTTTTCATCGCCAAGCAGCAGAAAAAGCGCCGCCGCCATGGTCAGCACCATCGCACCGATCACAACATAGCTCAGCGAAAACAGCCCCGTTTTCACATTCTGCGTCGGCGGGATCAGCACCACCCGCAGCACCGTGACGACCGCTGTCATCGCCAGTGTCAGGAAACATGCCGCTTTTTTCGTTCGGATCGCCTGCATACCGCTCATCCTTCCCTGTCCGCTAATTGTACATACGCCTTTTCTCCGGCGATCGCCTTATATGCCGGTCGGATGATCCGCCCGCCCGTGGAGATCTCCTCCATGCGGTGTGCACACCAGCCCGCCGTCCGCGCCACGGCAAACAGCGGCGTGAACAGATCGGGATCAATTCCGAGCGTGCGATAGACCAAGCCGGAATACATATCCACGTTGGCGCACATCGACTTGTGCTCCCCATGCAGCTTAGCAAACACGGCGGGCGTCACCCGCTCCACCGCTTCCAAAAGGCGAAACTCCGCGCCATAGCCCTTTTTCTCCGCCAAATCATACGCGCAGTTTTTGAGAATGACCGCGCGCGGATCGGACAGCGTATACACCGCGTGCCCCATGCCATAGACAAGACCGGTGCGGTCGCCCGCCTCGCCCCGCATGAGCTTTTCCACAAACGCGGCGACCTCGTCATCGTCGTCCCAGTTGCCGATGCCCGCTTTGAGATAGTCGAGCATCTCCATGACCTTGATGTTCGCGCCGCCGTGCCGCGGCCCCTTCAAAGCCCCGATCGCCGCCGACATCGCCGCATAGGTATCCGTCCCCGACGAGGACAACACGCGTGCGGCAAAGGTGGAATTGTTACCGCCGCCGTGCTCCGCGTGCAGCATGAGACACAGATCGAGAATGCGCGCCTCTTCCTCGGTGAACTCCGAGTCGGCGCGGATGCTGTGTAAGATCGTCTCCGCCGTCGACAGCCCAGGCACATTCGGATGGAAATACATGCTCTTGTTGTCATAATAGCGCCGCTTCACCTGATAGGCGTGCGCCATGATGTTCGGCATCTTCGCCAACAGATTGATGGACTGCTGCAAAACGTTTTCGTCGGTCAGCGTGTCGGGATCGGCATCCTCGGCATACAGCGACAGCACCGCGCGGCTCATCTGATTCATGATGTTCGGAGACGGCGTGCGCACCAGCATATTTTCCGCAAAATTCTCCGGCAGCTCGCGATATTCCGACAAAAGCTCGATGAACGCCGCAAGCTGTCCCGCCGTCGGCAGCTTGCCGAACAGCAAAAGCCAGGCGGTCTCCTCATATCCGAAGCGATCCTCTTCCTGCGCACCGCGCACAAGATCCTCAATGGCATAGCCGCGATAGGTCAGCTTGCCCTGCACCGGCGCACGCTCACCCTCGTTGATAACATAACCGTGCACATTACAAATAAGCGTCAGCCCCGCCATCACGCCGGTGCCGTCCTCGTTGCGCAGTCCGCGCTTGACATGATAGCGGGCAAACTTCTCCGGCGGGATGCGGTTATTTTTCCGCAGCTCCGCGCATAAACTGGACAAGGTGGTGCCCGATATGTTCAAACTTTCCTTTTTCTCTTTTCCTTTTTCCATAACCTGGTTCCCCGATCTTTGCCGAATGTTTCTATGAATAATTCAGTATACTCTTTTTTTGAGGGTAAGTCAAGCGGAGGTTTTGTGTATGAAAGGCTATGTTCTGCTCACGGTTCTCTCGCTGCTCATCGTCCTGACAGCGCCCCTGTCCGCCCTGCCGGACAAGCCCGCGCCGCCCGCCGCCGAAACACCGACGGAAAATACCGCCGACACAAAGGACACGGCGGCATTCCGCGTGAAAAACGAAAAGACCGGCGATGTCCTCACCCTTTCCGAGGAGGATTTTCTTGTCGCCGTCGTGTCCTGCGAAATGGCGCCCTCATCCCCCGTCGAAGCGCTGAAAGCGCAGACCGTCGCCGCCTACACCTATTATTGCAAGCAGCGCGCGGCATCCCCCGACGGCATTTTCTCCAACGTCCCCGAAACGCTTTTCACCGTCGGCACGGAAAAGGGCATGCGGGAGCGCTTCGGCGATCAGTATGACAAATGGCACACCCTGCTCACCGAGACCGTGCGGGCGGTCAAGGGGCAAAAGCTCCTCTATAACGGCGAGCCGATCACCGCCTGCTACCACGCCATCAGCGCAGGGCTGACCGAAAGGGCAGCGGATGTGTGGGGCGGCGACTATCCGTATCTGCAGCCCGTCGACTCCGCGGGCGACCTTACAGCAAAGGGGTATGAGACCACCGTCGCCGTCGCCCCCGACAAGCTCACCGCCGCGCTTCTGACGCTGGAAAGCGATTTCAAAGCGGACGGTGACCCCGCCGCATGGTTTCAAAACGCCGACACCACCAAAAGCGGCTTCGTCAAAACCGTCGCCGTCGGCAACAAGACCTTCACGGGCGGCAAGCTGCGCACCGCCCTCGGGCTGCGCTCCGCCTGCTTCACCGTGCAATACAAAGACGGCAGCTTTGTCTTCACCGTGCACGGCTACGGCCACAATGTCGGCATGAGTCAAACGGGTGCGAAATATATGGCAAATGCCGGTGCAGACTATACGGAGATCCTCGCGCATTACTACCCCGGCACGACGCTGCAATAAAAAATTTCAAAAAAGGCTTTTCTTTCGCCCGATTTTCCTATATAATAGTAAGGACTATGAAACAAAAGGGACGAAAAACATGGGAAATACCGTTTATCATCGGCGGCGCCGTGTCCGCCGTCAGCTGCTGGTGCTCATCGGCATTGCCGTTGTCGTGCTGCTGCTTTCCGTCATTCTCCTGACCGTCTTCTTGCCGAAAAAGCCTGTCGACAAGCCGACAGACCCGACAACGGACGACCCGGAGCCGACTCCTGCCGTCACGGTCTCCATGCCGCTGCCGCAGGAATTTGTGGACGACAACACCACCTCGAAGTATATCGTGCTGTATGACGTCAAAAACGACACCATGCTGTACAGCAAGCAGGCGGACACCAAGTGCTATCCCGCCAGCATGACGAAGCTGCTCACCGCGATCGTCACGCTCAAATATGCCAAAGAGGACACCGTTTTCACGGTGGGCGACGAGATCCGTCTCATCGACCCCGAATCCAGCCGCGCCTATCTGCGCATCGGCAACCGCCTCGATCTGCAAACGCTGCTCGAAGCGATGCTGCTGCCCTCGGGCAATGACGCCGCCTATGTTGCGGCGACCAACGTCGGCAGGATCATTGCGAACAACAGCAACCTGTCCGCCAAGGACGCCATCGCCATGTTCTGCCGCGAAATGAACACGACCGCCACCGAGCTCGGCGCGACGCATTCGCATTTCGCCAATCCCGACGGCATCCACAACGTCAACCACTATACCACCGCCGCCGACATGCTGCGCATCGCCAAATATGCCTATGCGCAGCCGACCATCGCCGGTGTCATCAGCGAAGCGCAGGTCACCCGCAGCTTCCTGTCCGGCGAGAGCGGCGTCACCTGGTATAACACCAACTATCTGCTGCGCACCGGCACGCGCTATTATTTTGACAGCGCGACCGGCATGAAGACCGGCCACACCGACCAGGCAGGCTACTGTCTGGCGGCAAGCGCCGAAAAGGACGGCGTCACCCTGATCGCCATTCTCATGGGTGCGGAAAACAGCGACGGGCGCTTCGAGGACGCACGCGGTCTTTTCACCGTGTGTTTCGACGCCGTACTGAAAAATTAAAGTGAGGATTACTACATGATTACAGTATCGGATGTCAGCTTAAACTTCGGCGGACAAAATCTTTTCAAGCATGTCGACCTGAAATTTGTCCCCGGCAACTGCTACGGTGTGATCGGCGCCAACGGTGCCGGCAAATCCACCTTCCTGCGGATTCTCTCCGGCGATCTGGAGCCGTCGACGGGCGAGGTCATCGTCGCTCCGAAAACGCGCATGTCGGTCTTGAAGCAGGATCACTATGCCTATGACGAATTCACCGTTCTCGACACCATCATCCAGGGCAACGCGCGCCTGTATGAGGTCATGAAGCAGAAAGACGCGCTGTATGCCAAAGAGGATTTCTCCGACGAGGACGGCGCGCTGGCGGCGGAGCTTGAGGGCGAATTTGCCGAAATGAACGGCTGGGACGCCGAGACCGAGGCGGCGCAGCTTTTGCAGGGACTCGGCATCGGCGACGAGCATCTCTATGATCTCATGTCCACCCTGCCCGACCGCGAAAAGGTGAAAATTCTCCTTGCACGCGCACTGTTCGGTCATCCCGACATCATCCTGCTCGACGAGCCGACCAACCACCTGGACATCGACTCCATCCGCTGGCTTGAGGACTTCCTCATGGACTACACGGGCACGGTCATCGTGGTCTCCCACGACCGCCACTTCCTCAACAATGTCTGCACCCACATTGTGGACGTGGACTACACGCAGATCAAGATTTATGTCGGCAACTACGATTTCTGGTATGCGTCCAGCCAACTCATGCAGAAAATGATGCGCGATCAGAACAAAAAGCGCGAGGACAAGATCCGCGAGCTGCAGAGCTTCATCGAGCGCTTTTCCGCCAACAAATCCAAGTCGCGTCAGGCGACCTCCCGCCGCAAGCTGCTCGAAAAGCTGTCGGTTGAGGAAATGCCCGCTTCTTCCCGTCGCTATCCGTATGTCGGCTTCCAAATGGAGCGCGAGCCGGGCAAGGAGATCCTGACTGTGGAAAATCTCACCAAGACCGTCGACGGCGTCAAGGTTTTGGACGATGTGTCGTTCCGTGTCAACAAGGGCGACAAGATTGCATTCGTCGGACAGGATGAGATCGCCACCACCACGCTTTTCAAGATCATCAACGGCGAGCTGGAGCCGGACAGCGGCAGCTATAAATGGGGCAGCACCATCACCACCTCGTATTTTCCCAAGGACAACTCCGCCTATTTCGACGGTGTGAAGCTGCCCATTCTTCAGTGGCTGTCTCAGTATGCGGCGGACAACACCGAGACCTATCTGCGCGGCTTCCTCGGCAAGATGCTGTTCTCCGGCGACGATGTGTTAAAGCCCGTCGAGGTGCTCTCCGGCGGCGAAAAGGTGCGCTGCATGCTGTCCCGCATGATGATGTATTCCTCGAACGTGCTGATGCTCGACCAGCCCACCAACCACCTCGACCTTGAATCCATCACCGCCGTGAACGACGGACTTTCCGCCTTCCCCGGCATCGTGCTGTTCTCGTCCTATGACCATCAGTTCGTGCAAACGGTCGCCAACCGCATCATGGAGCTGAAAGACGGCAAGCTGCTCGACAAGAAGATGACCTATGACGAATTTTTGGAATTCAAAGCCGCCAACAAATAATGTACACAAAAAAGAACGCCCGCCGATCGCACGATCGGCGGGCGTTCTTCGGTTTACAGAGACAAATGCAGCAAAAGCGTCGCCATTTGGAAATAGACCACCAGCGACACTGCGTCGACAATGGTGGTGATGAACGGACTTGCCATCACCGCAGGGTCAAAGCCGCATTTTTTGGCAAACAGCGGCAGCGTGCAGCCGACCAGCTTGGCGATGATCACGGTGAAGAGAATGGTGAGACACACCACCAGCGCCACCGACATCGAAATGCCGCTTTTGAGCACCAAATTGTCAAACAGCATGATCTTCGCAAAGTTCGCCGCCGCCAGCGTCGTGCCGCACACGATCGACACCCGCAGCTCCTTCCAGACCACGCGCAGCACATCGCGGAATTCCACCTCGCCCAGCGCCAGGCTGCGGATGATGGAAACAGATGCCTGGCTGCCGGAGTTGCCGCCCGTGTCCATCAGCATCGGCATGAACGCCGCCAGCGCCACCACCGAAGACAGTGCCGTTTCAAAGCGGGTGATGATCATGCCTGTGAACGTTGCCGAGACCATGAGCAGCAAAAGCCACGGAATACGCTTGCGGTAGGTCTCGAAAACACCCGTCTTGAGATACGGACGGTCGGTCGGCAAAATAGCCGCCATTTTTTCGATATCCTCTGTGGTCTCCTTGCGCATGATGTCGACGACGTCGTCGACGGTGATGATGCCGACGAGTCGACCCTCGCTGTCCACAACGGGCAGCGCAATGAGGTCATATTTGGCGAACAGCGCCGCCACCTGCTCCTGATCCTCCGTCGTAGTGACCGAGATCACGTTTGTCTCCATGAGATCGCCGACGCGGCGGTCACCGCTGTTCAACAGCAGCTCCTTGACCGTCAGAACGCCTTCAAGATGCCGATCGGCGTCGGTGACATAACAGGTATAGATCGTTTCCTTGTCCGGTCCGAAGCGACGGATATAGTCGAGCGCCTCGTCCACCGTCATTGACGCCTTCAGATCGACAAACTCCGTGGTGAGCACGCTGCCTGCGCTGTCCTCGGGGTAAAGCAACAGCTGATTGATGATGCGGCGATCCGCCGGATCGGTCATGCGCAGCACCCTTTTGACAACATTGGCGGGCATCTCATCAACAAGATCGGCGGCGTCGTCCATGTTCAGCTCGTCCATGACCGACGCCAGCTCCCTGTCGGTCAGAACGCCGATGAGTCGCTCCTGCGTGTCGTGCTCCATATAGGCGAACGCTTCCGCCGCCAGCGTTTTCGGCAGCAGGCGAAACAGCAAAAGCGTCTGTTCGTCGCTGCGATCCTCCAAAAGTGCGGCAATGTCCACCGCGTTCATGTCGGCGAGCATGTCGCGCACGCGGTTGAATTGTCGGCTCTCCAGCAGCTCTTCCAAAAGCTGCTCCTTTTCTTCTGCCATAAAAAATACCTCCCGTTCCAACGAACAGGAGGCACGCACAAAAAGCCCGTACTCGTTTTCAGAAACCGAGTCGGGAAGCGCGCATCAAAAACACTCCTGTTCTGTTTTTCAGCCGACAACTTCGAGGCACATCAGGTGTTTCCATGCGATCACTTCCCTTCCGTTAACAGTAAAGTTAGTATACCACTTTTCTTTTGAAAATTCAAGTATCAAATATAGCTGTGTTCCGCAGTGATGACCGCGAAAAGATGTCCGTCCACCGCGTGAATGCGGCGCTGCACCTCTAAGATCAGCGCACTGCGCTGCTCCTCCAGCTCGAACGGCACGACCATGTCGAAAATGAGGTTGGTGTGCGTGTCACCCGGCACAACGCGAAAATCGTGCAGCGACAGGCGCTCGTCGACCTCTTTCAGAATTTTTTGCGCCACCTGCTTCAGTTCTTTTGTGCGCGGGTCGGCAACGTCCACGGGATCCATGTGGATGCAGGCGCTGACATGAAATTTCTCTTTCAGTTCCCGCTCGGCACAGTCCACCACATCATGGCTCTTGGTGATCGGCACATCGCAGGGCACTTCCGCGTGCAGCGAAACGATCACCCGTCCCGGTCCGTAGTTGTGCACCATCAGGTCATGCATACCCACAATGCCGTCAAACGACAGCACCGTGTCGCTGATCTCCTTGACGAGTGCGGGGTCGGGCGCCTGTCCCAACAGCGGCGACACCGTTTCCCGCATGATAGAAAATCCCGACCACAAAACAAAAAGCGCCACCAAAACACCGACATAGCCGTCCACCGCCAGTCCGAACGCCATGCTCACCGCCGCCGACACCAGCACCACGCCGGTGCAAATGACATCGTTGCGGCTGTCCGCACAGGCAGCGACCAGCGTCTCCGAGTCGATCTTTTTGCCGATGCGGCGATAGAAAAGTGCCATCCACAGCTTGACCGCCATGGACAGGACAAGGATGCCGAGCGTCAGAAAATTGACCTGCGGCAGCGACGGCGCAAAAATTTTCTCTGCCGACGACAGCGCCAGCTCAAAGCCCGCCACCATGATGAGCGCCGCCACGGCAAGCGCCGAAAGATATTCCATCCGCCCGTGTCCGAACGGATGCTCCCTGTCGGCGGGAGCGGCAGACAGCTTGAAGCCGAGAAGCGTGACAATGGACGAGCCTGCATCCGACAGGTTGTTGAAGGCGTCCGCAATGATCGCCACGCTGGATGCCAAAAGTCCCGCCGCCAGCTTGATGAAAAACAGCAGGACATTGCACGCAATGCCCGTGCCGCCCGCCAGCTTGCCATAGGCAAACCGCGTTTTTTCATCCGTCCCGTCCGGCGTGCGGATGAAAAGCCGCACCAACAATTTCGTCATACATACTCACCCATTTTTATAAAAAGTCCCCGATCACTTGATCGGGGCATTCGCCGCGCGCAGCGCGGGCATAACGGTATCAAAATAAGCGCGACCGTAGTGGTGAAACCGCCCGTTCACGATCATCACCCGCCACTCCTGCTCGGTCACCCACCGCACGGCGGCAACCTCTTCTTTCTGCAGGCGCAGCCCTTTTGCGTCCACGTCCCGCCGCAAAAGCCAAATGTCCGTAAAAGCATTGCGACGGCGCAAACGCGCGATCTTTTTCAATTCCCCCGGCTCGGTGGCAATACCCAGCTCCTCGTGCAGCTCACGGCGCGCCGCCGTTTCGCTGTCCTCGCCTGCGATCGCAGAACCCCCGGTCGCCGCCCAGGCGCCCGGCATCAGCCGTCGCCGCATGGACCGTTTCTGCAGCAAAATGTGCCCGCGACCGTCCACCACCCAAATGTGCACCACCAGGTGGTATTGACCGGCGCGCATATACGCACCGCGGAGCATGGTCTCGCCGGTGGGATTTCCCTCTTCATCCAGCAGATCCCAGCGTTCCATCATTCGCCCTCCAAGGCAGTCAGACTCCAACGGAGTCTATCGATACTACACCTGTCAGTATAGCGGATTTCAGAGTAAATGTCCAGCCCCTTTGTACTTTTCCCGCCGTATTTTTGCAAAAATGCACATTCCGCAAAAAGAGTATTGACAACCCACCGAAAATATGATACAGTAATTGTCGTTGTCGGTGGCAATCGCCGCCGCGATGCAGATGGGGGTATAGCTCAGCTGGGAGCCCGGCACAAGCGTGTACACACCCCTGTTTCCGAAAACTAAATACTGAACAATTTGTTTACAAGCAGCTCTCCACACATGGGGGTATAGCTCAGCTGGGAGAGCGCTTGAATGGCATTCAAGAGGTCAGCGGTTCGATCCCGCTTATCTCCACCATCTCAAGGAGAGCTGCTCTGAAATCTCGTTCCGAAAGGAACGAGATTTTTTTATGCGGCGATAGAAACAATATCCATGCCGCCGCTGAACTGCTCAAAGTCGATATTGAAATCAATGTGTATCTTGTAGTCCCGGTACACTTCAATCCGACGGATCAGGCAGTTGACAATCATTTTCTTGGCCTCCATGCTTGCCGTGTCATACATAGCCGCCCACGAAATAATATCGTCATATTGAGCGTTGAGGTTGGCGAGAATGGCCTCCCCCTCGTCATAGGCGGTCTGAGCATCTTCAAATTGCTTTTGGAGCTGATTGCATTTGGCCTCGCCATCCGCAATCAGCGAACTCAACAGCTCTTTGGAAAACGCGCTTTCGCCCCGGAGCGTCTTTATGACCTCGGCCTTCAGCGTGTCCAGCTCGGCGGCGGCTTTTGCGTAGTCCGCCCGGACAGAGCGAAGCAGGTTTTTCCGTTCCTCCATCTTTTCACGATAGCGGACACTGACCACCTCGCTCTTGGGAATAGCCGTCATACGCTCAAAAATCTGGCGTACCACCTTATCAATGATGCCGTCCAGAATGTGCGCCGTGTACCCGGTCTGGCCGTCACAATCGGTCTGCTTGCGGGTTTTGCCATAGCACACATACCGCACACGCTTAACCACTCGGTTCGGATCGTCCTTGCAAGGATAAGCCTTGCCGTTGGTAGTGAGGTTGAGCCGGGAGCCGCAATGCCCGCAAAACACATTCCCGGAAAGAAGCGTATCCCCTTTGATGTTGCGGGGAACGGTACGGGTTTCTTCTGCGGAATTGGCCCGGTTGGTGCGGATATGCTGGGCGGCCTCAAACAGCTCGGGCGGGATAATTTGCAAATGGGCCAGCGTTTGGGAACGGCTTTCGCCACAGCGGAGAACACCTGTATAAGTGAGGTTACAGATAATTCCCCGAATGGTGGCGTGGTGCCATTTCTTGCCCGACCTCGCCCGGTAGCCAAGCTCATTTAGATAGGTGGCGATCCGCTGGGCACCAAAGCCCTCATGCACATACTTGTCAAAGACGACCCGCACAACGGTGGCCTCGGCTTCGTTGACAGCAAACTCATAAACCTCATGCTTGCGTTTGTTGAAACGCCCGCTTTTGATGAGATCATAGCCATAGGGAGCAACGCCGCCCTTAAAACCGCCGTCCTCAACAAGCTGGCCGAGGGCAGTTTTGGTACGGATAGAAGTCTTTTCGCTTTCGCCGTCCGCTTGCCAAAACCGGATGTAGTTGGTGAGCTTGTCCGTGTGGCTGTCAAAGCGCTGTTCGCCCTCTTGGGTGCTCCAGACTTCGATGCCGTTTTTTACGAACCATTCCACCACAAAAGGCGTTTCGTCAGCGATACGCCCGATGCGGTCAAACATAAAAACTAACAGGACATCGAACTTGCCTTGCTTGGCAAGCCCTTTGATCGTCTGGAGCTTATCCCGGTTTTCCGCCCGTACCTTGTGGCCGGACACGCCGTCCTCCTGTTCCTCATGGACGATCACCCAGCCCATTTGATCTACGAACTGGTGGCATTTCTTACGCTGCATGGGGATGTCAGCCTGGTTTTTATCGTTATAGTCCACCTGCTTGTCGGTGGACACTCTGTATAAGCAACATACTCGTTTTTTCATATTAGCCAGCCTTTCTCGTTTCAAAACTTGAAGCAAAAAAGCGGCTAATACACACAGGGAATATGAACTTTTCAAGGTGCATAGGGTTTCCCCCTATCATTATTATACCTCACCTCGGGGGTGGCATCAACTGTGCCTTTGCACCTGGGCTCGGGGGTATGGCTTGCAAATGCGGACAGCAGGATGTTTTTTACATGGGCCATTGCCTCAGTATTGCTTCTTTCCGCAAAGGTGGCCGATACCTCGTAGCCGTCGATGGCAAAGGTAGTGCGGCGTTTCATAGTCTGCATCGAGATACCTCCTCCAAAACTGATTGACAAATGGGCGGCGCTCTTGGGAGTGCCGCCCATTTCACACCTCGGGACAAAGTGTCTCGAAGTTACCTATGATATTGGGAGCGCCGAGCTCATTTTCTTGCCCCGTCATCAGACAGTGTTACTCGGCTCGGCGCTCCCACACAACGGAAAGCGGCAACCCGGATGGACTGGCTACCAGCCTGTCCTGTTACGGATCGTGGCCGTGGGATGGCCGTCCCATTTTCGGCGTTGGTGTTGTTCGCTCTTTCCCGTGGAGGAAGTCACAGCGCACCCGCCGCATGGCTCCCCGCGCTATGCTCGGGGCCGCCCGCTTTTCCGTTGTGGAGAAGAAATGCTCCTCTCATATACCAAGGACAAAAATCGCTCAAATGGAGATGCTGATTACAAGTTTTTTCTCAAATATTTTTTCATGGACTCAATCCCGCACAGAACGGAGCAGCGGACAGCGCTTTTATCCACGCCCTCCCCACGGGCGATTTCCCGGTAGCTCTTGCCCTCAATCAGATGGGCATCCACCCGGCGGCCCTGAATCTCCGGCAAGGAGTTGAGAGCGTTCCACAGATGATAAAAGCGCTCCATGCGCTCCACCAGTTCCTCAGGGGACGGCTCATGGACACAAGCGGAGTATTCGATCCCATCGTCACAGTCGAGAGAATACTGCGCCTTGTTGCGGGCAACACGCCGCTGATGGGCCAGTTCGTAGAGTTTGTCGGCCCGCAGCTCGGCGGCCACTTCGTCAGAAACCTCAATGTATTCATCATGGGTGTACCAAGAATAAAAGTCCTTCAAATTGATAGTAGTCATTATATGTTCCTCCGTTCAGAATTTTTGTTGGTGGGTGTCGTTCTGAACGGGGGATGGCGGGGATCGGCAGCCGGGGCCGCCCCTACCAACCTCGGGACAAAGTGTCTCGAAGCTGGCAGAGGATAAAAGAAAAGCGCCCGCACAGCGCAAAGCCATGCAGACGCATGAAAAATAATTACATTTAATGTACTGTCTAATTTCATGTTCATAGCCAGACGATCCCGGAGGGGGAGCTACGCTTTTTTTAGCTGGAGAAGATCATGTAAACTATGAAAGAGTAAAATGGACACGGCGATACCTCCCGGATACCGCCGTGTCCTCAAAAAAGGGCGACTTTAATACACCCTCCGTATTCCAGCTTTTCAAAAAGGAAAACGGCGGCTTGAAATATGATGTTTCAAACCGCCTCGACACTCAAATCGCAAGATCATTGTTGAGCAGCGGTTTTGTGTTTGGGCTGTATCTATTCTGCGAAAACAACAGAAAAGAGCCGATAACCGCAGGATTAGATCTGCGTGTTATCGGCTCTGCGTCTATGCGTCTGGCTCTTTGATAACGGTGATATTTAACGCTGTTACATTGATTATCGTTTCCTGTTTGCATTTCGGACAAAACAGAGGAAAATTTTGTAGTATGGTGTCATAGCGTATTTTTGTTCTCGTCTTACTTTTACACACTGGGCACAATAGAAATAGTAATTCTTTAGTCATAGGCTAAAAGGATAGATACAGGATCATATCTGCTCCTATTGCTGCAACCACACAAACAATGACGGGACATTTGCACCACGCCAGTATTCCGGCTACCACACCGCCAATGACCCCGATTTCGGGCCGAGATTGATCTACAAAAACAACCCCCGGGAAAATTAACGCCGCCATCGCAGTATAGGGAATAAGACGCAAAAATTTTTCAACTCTTGTGTTAAACTTCAATCGCTCAATCACGATAGCCGGTAATGCTCTCGGGATATATGTAACAAGAGCCATTCCAATAATAAGTAAGATTATAGAATAATTCATATCACGCCTCCTGTTCTTCGTTTGGCGCTATATCGTCCACAAAAAAGACTCCAATGAACGCACCCAGCATCATCGAAAGAATTACTGCCCAGCTTGCGGGTATAAGCTGTTGGAAAATCCAATTTAGAATGGCTGTCAGCAAAACCAATATAATCAGTTTTCCGCTTTTCTTAATACTTGGGATAAGCAAACCAAGAAACGCCGCATAAAACGCCACGCCGAAACTATCAATAACAATCTGAGGAAGAACGCTTGTCATCAGCGTTCCGACTATCGTACTTCCTACAAAGCTAACATACAAAGCAGTATTTGTCCCCAGCAAAAAGTGATAGCTGTCATCGTCCGACAGAGAATAAATGGCAAAGGACTCGTCACACAACGCAAATGTGCCAATTAACCTTTGCAATAAAGTTGTGCCTTTTACTCTCCGCATAGCAGAACTGCTCATAACGATGTGGCGTAGATTGATAAAAAAAGTTCCTAAAATAATTGCGGGGAAAGCAGCCCCCTGCGAAATCATACTGATTGCCATTAGTTGGGACGATCCCGCCATCACCATAACGGACATCAATATAGCCTCCAGCCCGGATAACCCTGCCTGCATCGCCAAAAGGCCGATTGAAATGCCGACAGGGATCACACCAAGACAAGCTGGTATAGACGATTTTATTCCCATTAAAAAATGCTTGTTCATAATAACCTCCTCTATGTTCTCATTTTACACTTATATTATATCATGCAAAAAATCGCCACACAATGATGTAATTGTGTGGCGAACAATTATTGAATTATGATGAGAACATAGAAGATAATATTTTTAGACCGTCCTCCAATTCTTCCAGCGTTTCTGGCGTACAGATAGATAACCGAACAGCTCTCTCGGGAGATGTGTTTCCCACTGCAAACCGCTCCGCCCCAAAAACTTGTACCCCTTTTGAAAGTGCAATATTTTCAAATTCCGCACCCGTAACTCCATCGGGCAACAAAAGCCAACGAAAAATGTTGTATCCTCCGCCAAGGCAGACATCTTTTGAAAAGTAGCGATCTACTATTTTATTGCGTTCCTTGGTATGTTGCTGGTGCGTTTTTATAATCCGTTTATACTGTCCCGATACGATGACCCGGGCAGATAACTCTGCCAGCATAGGCGCAGTTGCTACATTCAAGCTATACAGGGCATCAGCTACGGCAATTTTACATTCTGAAGGGACGGAAATATATGCTAACCGCAAACCCGGAGCGATCCCCTTTGACAAGCTAACGATATAAACGCTTTGATGAGGGACACGATCAGAAATACTGCGGTTTCCATCATGCAAAATTTGATATGTTCCATCTTCAATCAGTATGCAGCCGCATCCTTTGACAATTTGCGCTATTCGCTTGCGTTTGTTTTCGGATATGCTCGCCGTAGTCGGATTGTGACAAGCCGGGATCAGATATATCCCCCGCACTTTTTCAGCTTTGCAGATTGTTTCCAGCATATCGGTATCTATGCCGTCTTGGTTACTCAAAACAGGGATAAGCTGTATTCCCAGCATATTTGCCGCCGTCTTGATCCCCGGATAAGTATGAGCATCCACGGCGATTTTGTCCCCCTTGTGGAACATGGATGCCAGTATAGCCGTCAACGCATTTTGTCCACCACCCGCAAAGAGGATTTGACTGCGAACTGTTTGGTAGCCGCAATAGGACATCAGCTCAACGGCGGCATCCCTTTGCCATTCATCAGCTCCAGCCGAATAGTAACTAAATAGACGCTTTGCCTCGGAGCCACTCAACATATCCCGCATCATTTCCAACAAAAATTCGTTTCCCGATGGTTCTGGCGCAGTCGGCCCCATGTTAATGACAGTATTTCTGTCATGCTGGATCATTAAATTTCCACTATAAACAGCGTCATAAGAAACGAAAGTACCGCTGCCAACAGTAGCGGATAATAAACCCTTTAGCTCGCATAACTTAAACGCCTTTGAAACCGTGCTTACATTTATGTCAAGAAAGTCAGCTAATTCCCGTTGTGGTGGTAGCTTTGTGCCGGGGAGCAAAATTCCATTTTGTATGTCATCGGCTAATTGCTGGGCCAGAGCTTGATATAGGGAACGAGCATTTTTATCCAAACTTGGTTTCCAAGACATCGGATAGCTTTCAAAAGAATTAAATGGCATACCATCACCTCGCCATTCAATTATAGCATTGTGTGGTGTTTCGTTCAATATGTCATTTGATGAAATTAAATATGCAGTATTATGAAATTGTAAATCGTTCAAATCACCCGAAATATAAAATTACATTGGGTGATG
>OIZI01000702.1_pt1 | contig 16093 bp, 13 predicted proteins | sample 1588441 | NCBI WGS metagenome assembly OIZI01 (sample SAMN03283284) | human gut metagenome | biome: human-associated habitat; material: feces | host: Homo sapiens | place: Peru | collected 2012 | reverse complement strand
AGATAGACTCTCTCTGGAGTGGTACCAAACATATTCTTTGGAACCTCGACCGCCGTGTCAATATCCTGAGTGGTGTAAACGGCGTGGGCAAGAGTACTATATTAAATAAGGTGGTGAAGGGCCTCGTTGCCGGTGGGGAATTCCCGAGCCACATGATCAAGGGGGTGCATCTCAAGGTGGAGCCTGAGGAAGCCAAGTGGATACGCTACGATGTGATTCGCTCGGTGGATAGGCCGCTGATGAATGCCGAGATGATCAACAAGATAGACCTTACGCTGGTCACTGAGCTCGACTGGCAACTGTTCCAGTTGCAGCGCAAGTATCTCGACTACCAGGTGAACATCGGCAATCGCATCATCGCCGTGCTACAGAGTGGCGAACCGGATGCAGCTTTCAAGGCGCAGAAGTTGAGCGAACCGAAGAGGATGTTCCAGGACATGGTGGACAGTCTCTTCAAGGATACTGGCAAGACCATCATCCGTACTGCCAACGAAATCCGCTTCAATCAGATAGGCGAACAGCTCCTGCCTTACCAGCTTTCTGCCGGCGAAAAGCAGATACTCGCCATCCTCCTCACCGTGCTGGTGGAGGACAACCAGTCATACGTTCTCTTCATGGACGAGCCGGAAATCAGTCTCCACTTCGAATGGCAGAAGCAGCTCATCGGACTGGTGCTCCAACTGAACCCTAACATCCAGATCATCATGACTACCCACAGTCCTGCCGTGGTCATGGACGGATGGACGGATAAAGTCACGGAAGTGAATGATATCACTATTAAGTAATGTTGAATGTTAAGTGTTGAATGTTGAATTTTTCAGCTTATGGCTAAACGTTTAACCGATAATATCAATTCCCTATACTTCGAGGCTGCCAACAGGATGACCTCGAAGAAGGCGAAGCGTAAGATAGTGGCTTATGTAGAGAGCTATGATGACGTATTCTTCTGGCGCTCTGTACTTGGCAAGTTTGAGGATGAAACCCGCTATTTCGACATCATGCTGCCTTCACGCAACCAGCATCTGGACCGTGGCAAGAAGGCTGCGGTATCGAGTATGCTCAAGGGAGTGGGCAAGGATATGATAGCCTGCGTGGATGCCGACTACGATTATCTCCGACAGGGCACAACCGAGGCTTCGCAGATGATGCTCGAAAATCCATACATCTTCCATACCTATGCCTATGCCATTGAAAACTACCAGTGCTATGCCAAGGGACTGCACGAAACCTGCGTGATGGTGACGCTCAACGACCGTCGCATCTTCGACTTCGAGCATTTCCTGGAAGCTTATTCCCGTACGATATGGCCCCTCTTCGTCTGGCACATGCTTTTCTACATCCGTTTCCGCAAGATGTCGATGCATTTGGATATGGCTGAGTTTGACAAGGTAATCGTGCTGCCATCCGTACGAATCAGAGACCCTCAATGGGCGATAGACTATCTCGCCAAGAAGGTGAGGGCAAAGCTCTTCCAGCTGGAGCGCCATTTTCCGAAGCACAAGACCTACCTTCCCGAGATGGAAACTTATCTTCGCAACCTCGGGGTGACTGAGACCAATACCTATTTATATATACAGGGTCATCATCTCTTCGACCTGGTGGTGAGTCCTATCGTGCAGAGCGTATGTGATGCCCTGCGCAACGACCGCGAGAATGAAATCCGTGACCGTGCCATCCATTCCGAGCAGGCTCGCACCGAAATGGCCTGTTATGAGAACAGCTTGGGCAAAGTGAAAATGATGATGAAGAAGAATACCTTCTATCAGTTTGCTCCGGAATTCCAGAAGATACAGGCGGATATAGAAAAATATTTAGAAGGGTAAAAAAGTAAAAGGGTAAAAGAGTAAAAAGGTAAAAGGGTAAAAAGAAAGCAGGCAGATGACATCCCGCCAGGCTCTTTTACCTTTTTACCTTTTTACTTTTTTACCTTTAAAAAATCCTTTAAACTATACGTATGTTTCCAGGAACTTCAGCGTTCCTTCTACCTTCAAGGTCTGGGTAGAGGCAGGAACTACGATGCTCTCGCCACCCTGGAGCGTAATCTCGTTGCCCTCGTTGTCGGTAATCTTAGCCTCACCCTTCAGACCGATCAGAATCACGAAACTATCCAATTCTGAGTAATCCAAGGTCATAGGCTCATCGAGATCATAAACAGCGGTGGTGAAGTATGGACACTCTACCATGCCTACACCCTCGTTCTTCATTGGAGTATAATGCTGGCGATAGTCTGCCTGCACGGTATAGTCGATGCATTCGGCAGCCTCCTTGGTGTGAAGCTGGCGATAGTTGCCGTCCTTGTCCATGCGCTTGAAGTCGTAGATGCGGTAGGTTACATCGCTGGTCTGCTGGATTTCAGCCACGAAACAGCCTGTTCCGATGGCGTGAATTCTGCCTGCAGGAATAAAGAAGCAGTCGCCTTCCTTCACGTCATACTGAGCCAGTGCATCCGTGATGGTATCATTCTCTACCATCTCCTTATACTGCTCCGGTGTAATCTGCATCTTCAAGCCGTTGTAGAGTTTAGCATCCTGTTCGCATGGCAGTGCATACCACATCTCGGTCTTGCCACGCTCCTTGCCCTGCTTGTGGGCAATCTCATCATTAGGATGCACCTGGATAGATAGGTTGCTGTTGGCGTCAATAAACTTGATGAGCAATGGGAATTCATTGCCAAAACGCTTGTAGTTTTCGGTTCCAAGGAAACTGTCCTTCAACTCTGCAACAACCTCATTGAGTTTCTTGCCCTTCATCTCGCCGTCGGCTACGATGCTTTCGTTGCCAGGAACACCAGAGATTTCCCAACTTTCACCTACTTTCTCCTGATTGATGTCAAGATGCTTGAAGGCGATAATCTTGTTGCCACCCCAAATGGTGGACTTCAATAGTGGTTCAAATTTTAATGGTTTCATAACTTTATGGAATTAGTTGATAAAATGTTTTATTGTCTAGGATTTCCTGTATCTGCCTCCTGCGGAAACTAGTTTTCTCTCCAGAAGGCAGGAGTAAAGATCACCAGAACGCTGAATATCTCCAGACGACCGATGAGCATCATCAGCGAGCAGAACCATTTTGCCACATCAGGCAGTTCGCTCCACGACATCGTTGGACCAATCTCCGTACCTAGCGTCGGACCTACGTTGCCCACACAGCTCAGGGTGATGGTGATGGCATTGGTGTTGTCGATGCCCATGGCTATCATCGTGAAGGAGATGACCAGACAGATGATGAGATAGGTGGTGAGGAAGGCGAGCAGGGTGACACGCTTCTGCATCGGCACGTTGACACCGTCTATCTTCAGCGGCAGCACGGCATTCGGATGCAGAATCTGACGGAACTCATTCTTCACCATTCTCACGAGCATCACGCCACGGATACATTTCAGTCCACCGCTCGTACTGCCCGAGCACGCTCCGAAGAACATACATGCTGCCAGGATAACCCAGGTGACATGAGGCCAGAGGGCGGCATCATCATTGAAGAGACCTGTGGTGGTGATAAACGAAACCACCTGGAAGACGGCGCTGCGGAAGGCTTGTTCCAGGTCGTAATTGCGCAGCGTAACCAGTTCTACCATGATGAAGGCGGTGAATGCCGAGACAAGCAGGGTATAGAACTTGAATTCAGAATTCTTGAACAGATCCTTGATCTTGAACTTGATGACTGCTGCATAGAGCAGCGTGAAATTCACGCCCGAAAGGAAACAGAAGAAAGTACAGATGTATTCCAATGCCGGCGAATGGAAGAACTCAGTACTGCTGTTGTGAGTGGAGAAACCTCCCGTAGCCGTGGTGGTCATCGCATAGTTGAAACTGTCGAAGAGATTCATTCCCGCCACATAATAGGAGAGAATGCAGGCGATGGTGAGCACCAGGTAGATACTCCAGATCCACTTGGCAGAGGTGGAGAGGCGGGGATGCAACTTAGACTTGATAGGTCCCGTGGCCTCTGCCGCAAACACCTTGGTCTGTCCTCCAACAAGCGAAGGCAGCAGGGCGATGGTGAAGAACACGATTCCTAATCCGCCTATCCACTGGGTGAGCGACCGCCAGAAGAGCAGTCCGTGGGGGAAACATTCCACATCGTCGAGGATGGTGGCACCCGTGGTGGTAAATCCCGACATCGTCTCGAAGTAGGCATCCGTAAAACTGTGGATGTAACCGCTGATCATGAAGGGCAGCGTACCGAAGAGACTGAAGACAATCCAGGAGAGCGAAACCACGAGGTAGGCATCACGGCGCGACATCGTATTGTCGGCTCCATGACCTCTCCATTTCAATATCAGTCCGCCTCCGATGGTGGTAAGTGTAGCCACGATGAAGGCAAAGATGTCGTCCTGCTGATAGTAGAGAGCTACCAGCAGACTGATGAAGAGCAGGAATGCCTCGATGAAGAGGAGCTGTCCTAAGATCTTATATATCAGTTTACTGTTTATCATATAAAGTACTTCTCAATTTTCTTCATGTTGATGTTGTGGCAGAATACCATCACGGAGTCGCCCGGTTCGATCTGTGTATGTCCGGAGACGAGCATTCCCTCGCCCTTGCGCACCAGTCCACCGATGGTTACACCGATAGGCATGCCGAGGTCTTTCACTGGTTTCTTGGTTACCTTCGAACCCTCCTTGGCGATAAACTCAGCCACATCGGCATTGGCACTCATGAGGAAGCGTACGTTCATCACGTCGGCATCGAGCATCATCTGGTAGATGTAGCTTGCCGCTATTGCCTTCTTATTGATGATGGTACCGATATCGAGACTCTCAGCCATGCTCACATAGTCCACGTTTTCCACCGCAGCCACGGTCTTTCTCACTCCCAGTCGCTTGGCGGTGAGACAGGCGAGGATATTGGTTTCGGCATTACCGGTGAGTGCCACGAAAGCCTGGGTGCTCCTGATGCCCTCCTCGGTAAGCAGCGGAATGTCGCGACCGTCGCCATGGATGATGAGCGTCTTCCGATCGTCGAGGATGTCATTGAGATATTCACATCTGTGCTCATCTATCTCGATGATTTTGGTCTCCATATACTCCGGCATCTTTTTCACGGCTCTCACGGCAGTACGTCCGCCGCCCATAATCATCACGTTCTTCACATCCACATAATGCTCCTTGCCCACAATCTTGCGGATGTAGGGGATATAGTTGCGGGTAGTCATAAAGTAAGCCAGGTCGTAGAGCTTCAGTTCATCATAACCGCCCGGGATGATGGTATCGCTGCCTCGCTTGATGGCCACCACATGGTAAGGGTCGTTGGGACCGCTGATGTCCTTGAGTGGTTTATTGAGAATTTCGCAGGTTTCGCGCAGTTTGATACCCAGCATGATGAGGGCGCCATCGTGCACATCCCATCTCTGGCGCACCCAACTCATCTTCAGTCCGTTGTTGATATCCACGGCAGCCAGCATCTCCGGATAGATCAGCTTGTCGATGCCCAGTTCGCGGAAGAAATCCTGTGCCTGCTGGTCCATGTATTCCGGATTATCCACCTTGGCAACGGTGCGCTTGGCTCCGAGCTTCTTGGCAAGGATGCAGGAAGTGATGTTCTTGCTCTCCATCGGCGTTACGGCGATGAAGAGGTCGGCATCCTGTATGTCAGCATTCTGCAAAATTTTCAGACTGGTAGGCTGCCCCAGCATGGTGAGCAGATCATAGTCTGAACCGATGCTGGCGAGTCGTTCCTCGCTATCATCAATGAGCGTGATATCCTCCTTGCTTCTGGAGAGCAATCGAGCCAGATGGGTACCTATGGCGTATGCGCCTGCAATAATGATTTTCATTCTTGATTTTCTATTGTTTTTCTGATGGACTCATTGTCCAGACCGATGATTTCTCTCAACTGGGCAACGGTTCCATGTTCTACAAATTCGTCTGGAATACCCATCCTCGTTATCTGTGGACGGTATCCGTGGTCGCTCATCCATTCCAGTACGGCAGATCCGAATCCTCCCTTTCTCACTCCGTCTTCGATGGTGATGATGCGGTCAAATTTCTTTGCGATTTCTTCGAGCAGTGTTTCATCGAGCGGCTTGAGGAATCGCATATCGTAGTGGGCAATGCTCAATGCAGAAGCCGTTTCTATTTCAGCAATCACCTTTTCCACATCGTTTCCGATAGGTCCTAAGGTAAGTACTGCCACGTCATCGCCGTCTTTCAACTTGCGTCCGGTGCCGGTCTTGATTTCCTCCATCTCGTTCTTCCAATCTACCAGCACACCCTTGCCTCTCGGATAGCGGATCACATAGCTGCCCTGTCCCGGGAGCTGGGCTGAGTACATCAGATTGCGCAGTTCATGCTCGTCCATAGGCGATGCAATGGTGAGGTTAGGTATCGGGCGGAGCGCTGCCAGGTCGAAAGCACCGTGGTGGGTAGGTCCGTCTTCGCCTACCAGTCCAGCACGGTCCAGACAGAGTACTACAGGCAGGTTGAGCAGCGCCATGTCGTGGATGATATTATCATAGGCTCTCTGTGCAAACGAACTGTAGATATTGCAGAAAGGTTGCAGTCCGTCCTTCGCCATACCGGCAGAGAAAGTCACGGCATGTCCTTCGGCGATACCCACGTCGAACACGCGGTCGGGCATAGCCTTCATCATGATATTCATCGAGCAACCGGTAGGCATGGCAGGTGTCACGCCCACGATCTTCTGGTTTTTCTCCGCCAGTTCGAGCAGGGTATTTCCGAAAACATCCTGGAACTTAGGCGGCTGGTTGCTGGTATCAGCGATGATACGCTCTCCAGTCTCCGGGTCGAATTTGCCCGGCGCATGCCAGATGGTGGCACTCTTCTCGGCAGGTTCATAACCCTTGCCCTTGGTGGTATGGAGATGCAGGAGCTTAGGTCCCTTCATGTCCTTGAGTTGCTTGAGAACCCTCACCACCTCCTTCACGTCATGACCGTCGAAAGGTCCGAAATATCGGATATTCATCCCCTCGAAGATGTTCTGCTGATGGCTGAGTGCCGACTTCAGTGCATTGTTGAGCCGTATGATGCCCTTCTTGCGGTCATCATTGAGATAGCCCTTGGAATGGAGCCACTGTGAAGCCTTGAAGCGCAACTTGTTGTAGGTCTCGTTGGTGTCGAGATTGAGGAGATATTTCTCCATGCCTCCCACAGCCCTGTCGATACTCATGTCATTGTCATTCAGGATGATGAGCATGTTGTTGGGGGTGCTGGAAACATTGTTGAGCCCCTCGAAGGCAAGTCCGCCACTCATGGCTCCATCGCCGATGACAGCCACGGTATGTCTGTTCTCATTGCCCGTTTTCTTGGCAGCCACCGCCATACCCAACGCTGCCGAGATGGAATTGCTGGCATGACCGCAGGCGAAGGTATCATATTCGCTCTCTAAGGGTGTAGGGAAAGGACGGATGCCGTGCAACTTTCTGTTGGTGCAGAAAGAATCGCGGCGACCGGTAAGAATCTTATGGCCATAAGCCTGATGGCCCACATCCCAAACGATGCGGTCCTCAGGAGTATTGAATACGTAATGTAGGGCTACAGTTATCTCGACTACGCCAAGTGAAGACGCAAAATGACCAGGATTTACGGCTACCTCGTCGATGATGTCTTCCCTCAGTTCCTTGCAGACTTGGGGAAGCTGGTCAATACTCAACTTCCTCAAATCGTCTGGGTATTTTATCTTGCTTAAAAGACTAAACTTTTCTTGATCCATGTGTTCAACTCGTGAATAACTCTGCAAAGATACTGCTTTTTTACTAATCCTAATCATATTTATCCCGATAATTTCGGTTTTTCAGTTTTTTCTTTGTATTTTTGCACAGAAATGTTGCCTTTTGGTGGGGGAATTGCATCATAAAAGCATAAAAATGCTTTATAAAGGCATGATAAAACATGATCAAGCAATATATAAAGGTTTGATAATGCTAAGTTAAATGCAAAATAATTGCAAAAAATCAAGAAGACAGTACCCCAATCTATTCGCAAAAACGTAATAATAAACAAATAACACATATATAATATGAGAAAAAATGTATTCTTGATGGGAGCCTTGCTGATGGCTTCTATGTCGATGATGGCGCAGACCGGTAAGGGTGGCATCTCTACCCAGATAATCCAGCAGATGGAGAAATCACAGAAGGGCGGTACTGCCGAGAAGGCTCTCTTCAATGCCATCGCCAATAATAATATCGACGACCTGGTGAAAAATCCTGCCAATGCGGCTGCCGTGGATACTCATTTCAGTATCGAGACTCCGCAGCAGTCTATCCACAACCAGTTAAGCTCTGGCCGCTGCTGGATGTTCAGCGGTTTCAATGTGCTCCGCTCTAACTTCGCCCTCAACGACAAGCAGGGTAGAGTGGTGGAATTCTCGCAGGACTATCTCTTCTTCTACGACCAGTTGGAGAAGGCCAACCTCATGCTGCAGGGTGTTATCGACCTGGGCAAGAAGGATATCGAGGACCCTCAGGTGCAGTTCTTCTTCAAAAATCCGCTCAATGATGGCGGTACTTTCTGTGGTATTGCCGATTTGGCAAGCAAGTATGGTCTCGTACCAATGAGTGCCCAGCCTGAGACTTTCTCAAGCAACAATACTTCCAAGATGAGCCGTCTCGTAAGCAGCAAGCTCCGCGAGTATGGTCTGGAACTCCGCAAGATGGTGGCTCAGGGCAAGAAGTCGGCAGCTATCCAGGCTCGCAAGAACGAAATGCTCGGTCAGGTTTATCACATGCTGAGTCTTACTCTCGGCGAACCGGTAAAGGAATTTACCTATGCTTTCCGCGACAAGGATGGCAAGCAGGTTGGCGAGGCGAAGAAGTATACTCCTAAGAGTTTCTATGAGGAAACCGTAGGCAAGGACCTGAACGGTACCTTCCTGATGGTGATGAACGATCCACGCCGTCCTTATCACAAGACCTACGAGGTGGAATACGACCGTCATACTTACGATGGTCACAACTGGAAATACCTGAACCTGCCGATGGAGGAAATCGCTGATCTCGCCATCGCTTCACTCAAGGGCGGACAGAAGATGTATTCCAGCTATGATGTGGGCAAGCAGCTCGACCGCAAGCGTGGTTATCTGGCTACCGACAACTTCGACTATGGTACTCTCTTCGGTACTTCCTTTGGTATGGACAAGGCTCAGCGCATCTCTACTTTCGACAGCGGTTCTACTCATGCCATGACCCTCACCGCTGTGGATCTCGATGCCAATGGCAAACCGGTCAAGTGGAAGGTGGAAAACAGTTGGGGTGCTGACAATGGTTTCTCCGGTTGCTTCATTATGACCAACGACTGGTTTAATGAGTATATGTTCCGCTTGGTAGTAGATAAGAAATTCGCTTCTGAGCAGTTGCAGAAGGAATTCGACCAGAAGCCAACCATGCTGACTCCAGACGATCCTTTGTTCCAGTTGGAAGATTAGTCTTGAAAAATAATAGGAGTATTCCTAATTAAAATAGAAAGTTCTTGATTCATATAGAAAAATGCAAGAGAAGAAAATCAGAGAGCGCATTATTTCGCTCGTCAATAAGGAGGTAGTTCCTGCCATCGGTTGTACAGAACCGATGGCTGTAGCATTGTGTACGGCAAAGGCCGCAACGACTTTAGGCAGACGTCCGGAACGCATCGAAGTGTTCTTGAGTCCCAATATGCTCAAGAATGCGATGGGTGTGGGAATCCCAGGTACGGGAATGATTGGTCTGCCTATCGCTGTTTCGCTGGGTGCCCTCATCGGCAAACCGGAATATGAGTTGGAGGTGCTGAAAGATCTCACTCCTGCCACGCTCGAACAGGGGAAGCGATACATCAATGATGCTGATATCGACATTAAACTCAAGCAGGGAAATGTCGATAAACTCTATATTGAGGTAGTTTGCCGTGCTGACAATGACATGGCTACGGCCATCATCTCCGGTAGCCATACCCACTTCGTGTATGTGGAGCGCAATGGTGAGGTGGTATTAGATAGCCGTGGCGGTCATGGTGGTGGCGATGAAGAGGAGGATGATATCCAACTCAACTTCCGTCTGGTATATGATTTCGCCACAACGGCTCCGCTCGATGAAATCTCTTTCATCCTCAAGACCAAAGAGTATAATATGAAGGCTGCCGAGGAATCTATCAAGGGCAACTACGGCCACTGTTTGGGCAAGACGATGGACCGCCCTCTGAGCCATGGTATCTTCGGTAAGAACATCTTCTCGCATATCCTCTCTCGCACAGCTTCTGCCTGCGATGCCCGTATGGGTGGAGCCATGATTCCTGTGATGAGTAATAGCGGTAGTGGCAACCAGGGCATCTGTGCAACGAACCCTGTAGTGGTTTATGCGCAGGAAAACGAGAATACCGAGGAGGAAATGATCCGTGCCCTGATGCTCAGTCATCTTACTGCCATCTACATCAAGCAGAGTTTGGGCAAACTCTCTGCCCTCTGCGGTTGCGTGGTAGCCAGTACGGGTAGCAGTTGCGGTATTACCTATCTGATGGGCGGCGACTATACCCGCATCTGCAATTCTGTGAAGAACATGGTGGCCAACCTCACCGGTATGATTTGTGATGGAGCCAAACCAAGTTGCGCCCTGAAGATTTCCTCTGGTGTGAGCACCGCCCTTCTCTCAGCTCTCCTCTCTATGGAGGGCAAGTGCGTAACCTCTGCCGAGGGTATCGTAGATGATGATGTGGATAAGTGCATCCACAATCTGACATCCATCGGTGCTGATGCGATGAGAACTACCGATGACATGGTGCTCGACATTATGACGCATAAGAGCTGCTAAACTGACAGGGAAGAGGGAAGAAATAGCCTCAAAATGCCTCTGTTTTTCTAAATAAATAAAAGAAGTGTCAAATTGTAAGCGTATTTATTGTTTTTGCTTACAATTTGGCGCTTCTTTCTTTTTGTTGTTTGTCTTTTTGTAAGCAATCAAAACTTTTAATAACAAAATGCCATTAAAAAGCTCTGTATGTTAACAAATTGTTGTACTTTTGCACTCGAAAGATAACAAAGTGTAAATAACAATAAGTATAATAACATATAGGAGAAAGTAACATGAAAAAGATCGAAGCTATCATCCGTAAGACAAAGTTTGAGGATGTAAAGGAAGCATTGCTTGCCGCCGACATCGAGTGGTTTTCTTACTATGACGTAAGAGGCGAAGGCAAGATGAGACAGGCTCGTATTTATCGTGGTGTCATGTATGATACCAGTAGTATCGAGCGAGTACTTTTGAATGTAGTCGTTCGCGACAAGAATGTAGAAAAAACTATTAATGCCATCCAGGAGGCTGCCCGTACAGGCGAGATTGGTGATGGTCGTATCTTTGTAATCCCTGTAGAGGATACCGTTCGCATCCGTACAGGTGAAAGAGGCGACATCGCACTCTATAATGCAGAGCAGGAGAAATAAACTTTGTTGAATAGGAGGAGAGAGATTTTACAACAACCAATCTGAGTCATATAAATGATATTTGAAATCAGATAGCTGATATATTGAAAGATTGGGATAACAACAACACTTTAAAGTTAAAAGATTATGAGTGTACAGGATTTAGGTATTTCATTAGATACCGTGTGGATGCTCTTAGCAGCCATGTTGGTCTTTTTCATGCAGCCGGGATTTGCCCTCTGTGAGGCGGGTTTTACCCGCAGTAAAAACACTGCGAACATCTTGTTCAAGAACTTCGTCGATTTCATGGTCGGTTCTGTTCTCTTCTGGTTCGTCGGTTTCGGATTTATGTTTGGTAGCGATGGTGCTGGTTTTATTGGTATGCCAAACTTTGGTGACCTCTCTTTCTATCATGGCGATCTTCCTACTGAAGGTTTCCTGATGTTTGAAACAGTATTCTGCGCTACAAGTGCTACGATTGTTTCAGGTGCTATGGCAGAACGTACCAAGTTCTCTATGTACTGCATCTATTCATTCTTCATTTCATTGATTATCTATCCAGTAGAAGGTCACTGGACATGGGGTGGCGGTTGGCTTTGCAACGCCGATGCAGGTTCTTTCATGATGGATACCTTCGGTGCAGTCTTCCATGATTTCGCTGGTTCTGCTATCGTACATAGCGTAGGTGGTGTGCTCGCCTTGGTTGGTGCCATCTGTCTTGGCCCTCGTCTCGGTAAGTATCGCAACGGCAAGAGTACTGCTATCCCTGGTCACAACCTGATGGCTGCTGCCCTCGGTGTGTTCATCCTCTGGTTCGGTTGGTTCGGTTTCAACCCAGGTTCTCAGCTCGCTGCTTCTGGTGAGGTTAACCGTGTTGCCATCAGCCACGTATTCCTGACAACCAACCTTGCTGCTGTTTGCGGTGGTCTCGGTACTATGTTTACTTCTTGGATTAAGTATGGCAAGCCATCATTCTCATTGACATTGAATGGTATTTTGGCAGGTTTGGTAGCCATCACAGCAGGTTGCGACTTGGTTAGCCCATTGGGTTCTGCCATCATCGGTCTCTTGGCTGGTATCATCCTGGTATTCTCTATCGAGTTTATCGATACCAAACTTCATATTGATGACCCTGTAGGTGCAAGCTCAGTACATGGTGTATGTGGTATCTTCGGTACATTGATGACTGGTCTCTTCGCCCTCGACGGTGGTGCTTTCTATGGTGATGGTTTCGGCTTCTTCGGTGCACAGTGCTTCGGTATTCTCTGTATTGATGTTTGGGCTGCAGTCACAGGTGTGATTCTCTTCTGGAGCATTAAGAAGATTTGTGGTCTGCGTGTTGACAAGCGTATTGAGGAAGAAGGTCTTGATATCTACGAGCACGGAGAGAGTTGCTACAACTAATCTCCTGCAGATGAGATTTATCTCCAGCAGATAATATTTATCTGTCGCAGATAATAATATCGTCCCACAGATTTCACGGATTTCACAGATTTTATATCAGGTTGATATCTTTATAGTAGGCTGATGTCCTTGGAAGGAGGATGTTTCTGACAGGTTTTGTAATTGTGAAAATAAGAGAGTATTGGATAATCTGGGAAATCCAGGAAATCTGTGAAAATCTGAAAACAGCGAAAATTTTGAAAACAGTGAGATCTGTGGGATATTTTTTGTACCTTTGCATGTGCAAAACTGAATAGAGTTGTATTAACATTTTTAATTGTGAGATTATGAAAAAGATTTTAGATATGAAAAAGATGAGTGTCTTGGCACTCGGTTTGGTTGCTTTTGCTCCTGCTGCTTCTGCTCAGGACGAGGTGGAAACTACCATTGCTGCAGATGTTGTTAGTCAGTATATCTGGCGTGGTCAGGATCTCGGCAACGTATCACTCCAGCCTACTCTCGGTATCGGTTATAAGGGTTTCTCTTTGACTGGTTGGGGTAGTGTAGGTCTTTCCAAATGGGATGATACCAAGGAGTTCGATTTGACTGCAGCCTATTCCACTGGAGGTCTTACCATTGGTATTACCGACTACTGGTTCAATTCTGGTGATGGTCGCTATTTCGAGTATGATTCTCACAAGACTTCTCATGTTTTTGAGGCAAACGTTGGTTACGACTTCGGTCCTGTAGCTTTGAACTGGTACACCAACTTTGCTGGTGCAGATGGTCTCAACAAGAGTGGCAAGCGTGCATATTCATCTTATGTAGAGGCTTCAGCTCCATTCAAATTGGGCGGATGCGACTGGACTGCTACTATCGGTGCCGTTCCTTATGCCACCTCTTTCTATTATGGTCATGAGGGAGGTGTGAAGGGTTTCGCAGTAACCAATGTTGCAGTCAAGGCTACCAAGGATATCAAGATTACTGATACCTTCAGTGTTCCTGTCTTTGCACAGATCGCAGCCAACCCAAGTAGCGAGAAGGCATATCTGGTTGTAGGTTTCACCTTGCAGCCATAAAGCAGGTTTACTTGCAGTATCTATCAGATAGGTTTCTCTAAAATTTTGCAATAATAGGATTTGCAATAATTAAAATAATCTCGATGATTCTGTAAAAAGAGTTTAAGTTTTTATTATCTAAAGCCGATGGTCTTTCCAGACTGTCGGTTTTTTTTTGTGCCTTCCCATCTCCCATCTCTCCTTTCCCCTTTCTAATTTCCCATTTCTAATTTCTAATTTCTCATTATTCATTTCTTTCTCATTTCTCATTTCTAATTTTTTTAACTTTCTTGCAATTTGTAATGCGAAAACAACAAAAACCTATCAGATTGAAAGTATATTAATGCGAAAGTGTTATAATTTGTAATATATAGATTAATATTAATACAAAATGAAACTATTTCTTTTCTTAATCTATCAAAAAGTAGTAATTTTGCACCCAAAATATAGCAAAATGATATTTTAAGCTAAATAGATAGCATGAAATAAGCTATGATATTGTGTTATAAATAACCGTAAAAGAAAGGAAAGATATTATGTGTGGATTCGTATCTATCTTCAATATTCAGGAACAAACTCCTGAATTGAGACAGCAGGCACTCCGTATGAGTCAGAAGATTCGTCATCGTGGACCAGACTGGAGCGGCATTTACTGTGGTGGCTCAGCCATCTTGGCACATGAACGACTCAGCATCGTAGATCCAGAGTCTGGTCGCCAACCTTTGTTCTCACCTGACAAGAAACAGGTGCTTGCAGTGAACGGCGAAATCTACAATCATCAGAATATCCGTGCCCGTTTTGCTGGCAAATATCAGTATCAGACTGGTTCCGACTGTGAGGTGGTGCTTTCACTCTATCGTGAAATGAGACAGGATAGCGACTTCGCTAACTTGATTTACACCGATGAGGATGCCATTCATGCTCGCATCTGCAAGATGATAGAACAGCTCAACGGTATCTTTGCTTTCGCACTCTACGATGCAGAAAGAGATGAATTTCTCATCGCCCGCGACCCTATCGGCGTGATACCACTCTACATCGGATATGATAAAGACGGTAAAGTTCTCGTTGCCTCTGAACTCAAGGCGCTCGAAGGACAGTGTGATCACTATGAACCATTCCTTCCTGGACATTATTATTATAGTAAGACTCCGGGCATGAAGCGTTATTATACACGCGACTGGTTTGAATACAGTACCATGCTCAAGGAATATCATATTGATGAAAGCAAATCTGCCGAAGAGCAGTTGGCTGAGGCTGAGATGGAGGACAGAAAACAGGCTGAGGCTACAGGTGGAAAAACTGCGGTACAGGAGATTCATGATGCGCTCGAAGCTTCTGTTAAGCGCCAGTTGATGAGCGATGTTCCTTACGGCGTACTTCTCAGTGGTGGTCTCGATTCATCTGTCATCTCTGCCATTGCACAGAAATACAGTACTTATCGTATTGAGAACGGTGAACAGACCAAGGCTTACTGGCCACGCCTGCACTCCTTTGCAGTAGGACTGAAAGGTGCACCAGACCTTGCTAAGGCTCGCCTCGTAGCAGAGCATATCGGTACCGTGCATCATGAAATCAACTATACCATACAGGAAGGTCTGGATGCCATCCGCGATGTCATCTACTTCATCGAGACCTACGATGTGACAACCGTTCGTGCATCTACCCCGATGTATCTGTTGGCAAGAGTCATCCGCAGTATGGGAATCAAGATGGTGCTCTCCGGTGAGGGAGCAGATGAGGTATTCGGAGGATATCTCTATTTCCACAAAGCACCGAATGCCAAGGCTTTCCATGAGGAAACCGTCAGAAAACTCGGCAAACTCTATCTCTACGACTGTCTGAGAGCCAACAAGAGTCTGGCTGCCTGGGGTATCGAGGGTCGTGTACCTTTCCTCGACAAGGAATTCCTGGATGTGGCGATGGGCATGGACCCAGCCTTGAAGATGTGTCCGGGCAAGACCATAGAGAAGAAGGTGGTTCGTGAAGCCTTTGCTGATTTGCTGCCAGAGGAAGTGGCATGGCGACAGAAAGAGCAGTTCTCAGATGGAGTAGGTTACTCCTGGATAGATACGCTGAAGCAGATTACCGCTTCTGCCGTGAGTGATGAGCAGATGGCACATGCTGCCGAGCGATTCCCTATCAATCCTCCACAGAACAAGGAGGAGTATTATTATCGCTCTATCTTCGCCGAGCATTTCCCAAGCGACAGCGCAGCCAAGAGCGTGCCTAGCGTGCCAAGTGTAGCCTGCTCTACAGCCGAAGCCCTTGCCTGGGATGCCTCTTTCAAGAATCAGAACGACCCTA
>OIZI01000699.1_pt1 | contig 16138 bp, 17 predicted proteins | sample 1588441 | NCBI WGS metagenome assembly OIZI01 (sample SAMN03283284) | human gut metagenome | biome: human-associated habitat; material: feces | host: Homo sapiens | place: Peru | collected 2012 | reverse complement strand
GCCTTCCACCCGTGCCTGCTCTGCTCCGACCTAAATGCTTGATGCCTTAAGTACAGGCACATCATAGCACGGCGGCAAAGCGGCGTACAGGTGGAAAATGCCGCGAGAAAGCTTCTCGCAGCATAGTCATTGAAATATAAGGGCGCAGTGGCCCTGATCTCAAACGGGAGCGTGGTGCTCCTCAAGTACAAACTTAACAACGTGTGCGATGCAGATCACAGACCTGCAAATGGTGCACAAAAAACTGAACAATTTTTATATACCACAATATGTTGTGGTTGTCAATATATAAATATCAAAATGGTGTATTCGGAGAAAGCGTGACCAAAAACGTAATACGCATTATCTCCGTATTAAATGCGTATCACGGAGATAATGCGTATTGTGCGCGTATTAAAAGCGTATTAAGAGGATAGATGCCATGCGATGAAAATTGCATGACACTTATCCATGAGCGGCAGCGCATATTATGTACCCTTATTGCTCCCAATGCAGACATTTATCCGCGCGGAGCGTGAAAGAGACCACATCTCCCTCAACCACGTGGACGGTCTCCGGCAGCACAACACGCAGCGGCGTCGCGTCCGCTGTATGCGCCGGATACAGCACCACTACCGTTGCGTTCAGATCTCGGACGACACGGTAGACCCTCGCGGTATATGCTCCATCCGTCAGGGAGATCGCATCATCCGGGACGGCGACCGTCACCCGGTCACCGGTGACCGCCAGCGGCACGGTAATGTCCCAGCTCTCAATCTGCACACCACCCTCGCAGCGGTGTGCAGGCAGGAAGTTGCGGCAGCCGGCCAGCCGTGCCGCACTTTGGGTGGAGGGATGGTGCACCAGCGTATCCATATCTGTCACAGGGGCGGACATACCATTCTCCATGACGCAGACTGTCTTGCAGTTGCGGTAGCATTCACCCAGATCGTGGCTGACCCACAGAATAGGGCCGGCAAAATCTGCCAGCAAATCGGACATCTCCAACTCCAGATTCCATTTAAGAAAACTGTCCAGCGCGGAAAATGGCTCGTCCAACAGGATAGCCCTCGGCTCCGAGACCAGAATGCGCGCCAGTGCCACCCGCTGCTGCTGACCGCCGGAGAGCTGTGCAGGGTACTTCTTCTCCATTCCCTCCAGCCGGAAGCGGTGAAGTTGTTCCAGCACGCGTCGGCGGCGTTCCTCCTTCGTACCGGTACGCACGCCGCATAGGATGTTCTGCGCCACGGTCATGTTGGGAAACAAGGCGTATTGCTGAAAGAGGTAGCCTACCCGCCGCTGTTGGGGCGTCAGGTCAATACGCGTTTCACTGTCGAACAGCGTCTCGCCGTCCAGCACGATTCGCCCCTTATCCGGCGTCATGATGCCGGCAATACACTTCAGCGTCACGCTCTTGCCGCAGCCGGAAGCCCCCAGCAGCGCCATGGTGCCCTTGTCTGTTTCGAACTGCACGCGCAGGGTAAAGCTGCCCAGCTTTTTTTCAATGTCCACGATAAGACTCATGCGGTCTGCCTCCTCCGTCCGGTGGCCAGCAGGTTCTTCTTTTCCAGCATATTCACCACCAACAATATCACGGCGGAGATGCTGATATTCACCAGTACCCACTTCAATGCCAGCGCGTCGTTGTTGATCTGCCACAGCTGGTAGACGGTGGTAGACACGGTGGCGGTCTTGCCGGGGGTATAGCCGGCGATCATGCTTGTGGCACCGTATTCACCCAGCGCACGGGCAAATGCCAGCACCGCGCCCGCCAGCACACCCTGCCGGCAATAGGGCATACGGATGTGCCAGAAGATGTAGGTGTTGGACAGGCCCAGTGTCTGTCCGGCGTAGGCCAGCGTCTCGTCAAAGGCTTCAAACGCACCTCGGACAGTGCGGTACATCAGCGGAAAGACCACCACCACCGTGGCAAAGATGGCCGACCACCATGTCATCACCAGGCGGATGCCGAATGTCTCCAGCACCCATGCGCCGATGAGCCGCTTGGGGCCCAGCACACGCAGCAGAAGATAACCCACCACCGTAGGCGGCAGCACCAGCGGCAGCGTGAGGATCACGTCCAGAATACCTTTGACCAGACGCGGGAGCTTGGCGATATAATACGCTGCGGCGATACCCGCGAAGAACACCACCACCGCGCTGATGGCAGCGATACGCAGTGAGTTTAAGAGTGGATACCAGTCCATATAAGACCTCCTGAAAAGGGGGCGGCGGGCAGAGCACTGCCGTGCCCTGCCCGTGCCTGTATGAATGAAAAAGTTACTTGCTCAGAGGAGTAAAGAGAACAGCCTCGAACTCAGCGGAAGCCTCTGCGCCCTGCAGATAGGTCAGGAACGCGGCGGCAGCCTCCTGATGGGCGGAGGTGTTCAGCACAGCGGCGGGGTAGATGACCTGACCGCACATATCGGCGGTGGCAGTGGCTGCTACGGTCAAACCGGCGGAGTAGGCATCGGAGGCATAGATGATGCCGCAGTCCACAGTGCTCTCGCTGACGGCAGTGGTGACCTCCTTGACGTTGGAGCCATAGGTCAGCTTGTCGGCGACAGCGTTTTCGTCAATGTCGTAATAGGTGAAGATCTTCTGGGTGTACTGACCTACGGGTACGTCGCTGTTGCCAATGGCCAGCTTCACATCGCCGGACTTCAGCAGCTCGGCCAGCTTGTCAAAGCTGTCGATGTCCTTGGGGTTGCCCTCGGCAACAGCCAAAGCCACCTTGTTCTCCAGCAGGTCGATGCGGCTGCCCGCTGCCAGCATATCCAGTCCGTCAGGGTTCTTGTCCGCGTTGTCCTTCAGCGTGCCGTCCAGCGCGTTCATCTGTTTGGGGGCGGCGGAGATGAACAGGTCGCACACCGCGCCTTCCTTGATCTGGGTCAGCAGCTTGCCGGAGGAATCGAAGTTGAAGCTGAGCTTTACGTTCTGATTCTCCGCCATGTACTTCTCGCCGATGGCGGTCAGGGACTCGGTCAGAGACGCGGCGGCGAACACCGTCAGCTCCACGGTCTCGTCGGAGGTCTGCTGGTCGTCACCATTCGTCTTGTCATCGGCCTTGTTGCCGCAGGCTGCCAGGCTCAGTGCCATGACCAGCGCCAGCAGCAGGGAAATGAGCTTTTTCATCTTGGGTTTCCTTTCTTGGTTGATTGATTTTATCGTATCGCAATTCTTCTGCGAGGATAACGTTTTTCAAAAGCATGCGCCCCATGGGCGCATGACCGGTCTATTTGCCGAAGGGACAGATGGGGTAATGGCATTCGCCGCAGCCCAGGCACAGCCCGCCTTCCCCCAGTGCCGCGATGTCGGCGCGGGTAACGGGCACATCCGCCGCCACACGGGGCAGCATCAGGTCAAACACCGTGGCGCCGGCGTACATGACGCAGCCGGGCAGACCCATGACGGGCATACCGTCATCGAAATAGCCCAGCAGGAACATGGCGCCGGGCAGCACCGGCGCACCGTAGGTCACAATGCTTGCGCCAGCCGCTTTGATACCGCCGGGCGTGTTGTCGTCGGGGTCAACGCTCATGCCGCCGGTACACAGGATCATATCGGGCTGCTTTTCCCGCATGGCCAGCACCGCGTCCCGGACATTCTCCACGCCGTCGCCGGAGTAGACCACCTCCTGCGTCTCGATGCCGTAGGATTTCAGCTTATCCACCACCTCCGGGGTAAAGGTGTCCTTGATAAGACCGCTTTTTACCTCGCCGCCGGTGGACACGATACAGGCGGTCTTACGCACGAAGGGCTTCAGCCGCAGCAGCGGCGCGCCGCCTGCGGCCTGCTCCGCCCGACGCAGCTTTTCCTCGGCGATGATCAGGGGGATCACCCGCATACCCGCCAGCTTATCTCCCTTGCGGACGGCGGTGCCGCCCTTTCGCGTGGCGATCATCACCTCGTCCTGACTGTTCACCGCCACAAGGCGGGGACTGTCTACCAAAAACAGACCGTCACAGGCGGCCTTCAGCTCGATTTTTCCTTCTTTCACCTCGCTGCGGGTCATGTTCTCCTGACCGCACAGGGTCAGTAACCGCTCCGCCGCGTCATTTTCGTGCACCATGCCTGGGGTCATCTCCCAGACGTAGAGATGCTCCTTGCCCATGCTCAGCAGCACGGGAATGTCCGCTTCTGTGACCACGTGACCCTTGCGGAAACGGGCGTCCTTGTACTTGTCCTTGATGATCTGTGTCATGTCGTGGCAGAGCACCTGCCCCACCGCGTCCTCGGTTCGTATCAGCTTCATTTCAGCACCTCGATCTCGTCACCGGCCTGCACGCGGCCTTCCCTTATCACGATGGCAAAAATGCCCTCTGTGGGCATCACACATTTTCCCGCAGTCCGTTTGATCTCACAATCGTTGTGGCACTGCTTTCCGATCTGCGTGACCTCCAGCTCCGCCTCTCCGATCCGCAGGTGTGTCCCCACTGGCAGGGTCTTCAACGCCACGCCGCGGGTGTTGATATTCTCGGCAAATACGCCTGCGTCCAGCTCTATGGGACAGATGTCCCGCATGGTATCCACGCTCTCCTCCGCCAGCAGGCTGATCTGCCGGTGCCAGTCGCCGGCGTGAGCGTCACCCTTGATGCCATGGTGCAGCTTCAGGTCGATATATGGCACCTGATGCTTTCGGGTACCCTTCCGCTCGCTGATATTCACCGCCGTCACATACGCCATCGTCATACCTCCGCTTCGTATATGCCGCTTTTACCGCCCGCCTTATAGAGCAGATGAATGTCGGTAACGGACATATCCCGCTGCACAGCCTTACACATATCGTACACGGTCAACGCCGCTGTGCTGACCGCCGTCAGAGCCTCCATCTCTGCGCCTGTTTCGCCGTGGCAGCGCACCTCACTGTAAATATGCAGGGAAGTCTCCTGAATTTCAAACGTAATGTCTGCCTTTGTCAGCAGCAGGGGATGGCACATGGGGATCAGCTCACAGGTTTTCTTCGCAGCCATAATACCCGCCACCTGCGCCACTGCCAGCACATCGCCCTTACCGATAGTACCGGCCTTGATCTGTTCCATGGTGGTCCTTGCCATATTTACAGTCGCTGCGGCGCGTGCCACGCGGTACGTCTGTGCCTTTTCGCTGACGTCCACCATGCGGGCGCGGCCCTGTTCGTTGAAATGTGTCAGCTCCACAGCCCGTCATCCTCCTATTTCAAACATATCACGCCGCGTCTCCGTTCTGCCGGACTCATCTATGTGGTGACGCTCCGGCTTTGTGAGAATACCGCGGCGGATAGCCTGCTCCAGTGACTCCCCGGAAAGCCCCCACAGCGGGAGCTCCGTGTCCGAGTGCAGGCAGGGCTTCAGCTTCCCATCTGCGGTAATACGGATCCGTGTGCAGCCGGAGCAGAAGGAACAGCTCATCGGCTCAATAAGCCCCACCGTGCCAAGCGCGCCCGGCAGGCGATACAGCCGCGCCACACCGCTTTGTCCGGCAGGACGCAGCTCCGGTACACGCTCCAGCACCGCTTGCGCCGGCAGAAAAAACTCACGCGGCCACGCCGCGCAGACGCCCATGGGCATCAGTTCGATGAACCGCACCTGCCACGGCTTCTCCCGTGTCAGACGGACGAAATCCCCGATCTCGTCATCATTGACGCCGCCCAACAGCACACAGTTCAGCTTTAATTCACGGAAGCCCGCGGACTCTGCGGCTTCGATCCCCTGACGCACACGCGCCAGTTCCCCGGTGCGTGTGATCTCACAATACCGCTCCGGCCGCAGGGCGTCCACGCTGATATTCAGGCGATCCACGCCCGCCTCGCGCAACGCCCCTGCAAGCTGCGGCAAATGCGTTCCGTTCGTGGTCAGGCAAAGCTCCTCCACACCGGGAATGGCTCGCAGCATGGCGCACAGCTCCACGATCCCCCGCCGAACCAGCGGCTCGCCGCCGGTTATCCGGATCTTTGTCACGCCCAGTCTCACCGCTGCCGCCGCGAAATCGCGCAGCTCCTCAAAGGAGCAAAGCTCATCATGCCTGCGCTTGGGGACGCCGTCCTCTGCCATGCAGTACCGGCATCGAAGGTCGCACCGATCCGTTACGGACAGCCTGAGATATGTGATCGTTCTTCCTAATACGTCGTTCATACGCCGCCTTCCTTTTCCTCCGTATTTTACCATGTTGACCCTGTCATTTCAAATGTGCCGTTCAATATTATCGGATTTTATGACGACGCTATCGGATTATTCTTGACAATGCTATTCGCTGCGGCTATGCTGTTTGTACACAGAAAGGAGCTGGTGCCCTGTGGTGGACGGCAACATCATCTTATCCGTGGCAAAAGCCATGGAGCTGCTGCAAATATTGAGCCAGGCGGGAAAGCCCCTGCCGCTGAAGGAGCTGACCGCCCTGTGCGGCTACCCCAAGAGCACGGTGTTCGGTCTGCTGACCACCATGCGCTCCTACGACGTGGTGACCCAGACCCCCGACGGCAGATACGCGCTGGGACTGCGGCTTTTTGAGTACGGGCGGCAGGTGGAGCGGTCGTGGGACATCTCCGCCGTGGCGCGCCCCTACATGGAGCACCTGTGCCGGCAGACCGGCGCGTCCGTGATGCTCTCCGTCTGCGAGGGCGGCAGCGTCATCACACTGGATCAGGTGGAGACGCGGGGCAGCCTCCGCATCGTGTCGGACACCGGCTCCCGCCTGCCCATCTACTGCACGTCTCAGGGCAAGGTCTTTCTGGCGCACATGACCCGCACCGGCGCGGAGGCTCTGCTGCGCGGGCAGAGCCTCACCCAGTTCACGCCCCACACCATCACCGACATCCCCGCCCTCCTGCGGGAGGCGGAGACCTGCCGCTTGAGCGGCTACGCCATCGAAAACGGAGAGTACAAGATCGGGCTGCGCTCCATCTCCGCGCCGGTCTACACCGTGGAGGGCAAGGTGCGCTACGCCGTGGGCGTGATCGGTATGTTCCGCAGCGTCCACTCCGACGAATTTCACAGCGCGGTGGAGCAGGTGTGCGCCACCGCCGCCATGATCTCCGCAGCATTAGGCTATCGAAAACAGGAGGAACACGTATGAGCTATACCGCCGCAGTTATCACCGTCAGCGATCTTGGCAGCAAGGGTCTTCGGCAGGACACCAGCGGTCCTGCCGTAAAAGCCATGCTGGAGGAGGCGGGTTTTTCCGTTATCTATACCGCTATTGTCCCGGACGAGCAGGAGCTGATCAGCACCGCACTTCGGGAATGCGCCGACGACCGTCATATTAACCTGATCATCACCACCGGAGGCACGGGGCTGTCCCCCCGCGATGTCACGCCGGAGGCAACCCTCGCCATGCTGGATCGTGAGATCCGCGCCATCCCTGTGGCCATGTGGATGGCGGGGCTGGAGATCACTCCCCGCGCCATGCTGTCCCGCGCCGTGGCAGGGACACGCGGCAGCAGCCTGATCATCAACCTTCCCGGCTCGGAGAAAGCGGCCAGAGAAAACCTCTCTGCCGTTACCGGCGCGCTGGAGCACGCCCTGCACATGATCGCCGCCGAAGGGCATGGAGGATGATAAGCCTTTCCGCTTCGCCGTGCCAAAAACAGGCGGAGGCAGACAGTGTAGGCAAGCACGCCTTTTTGAAAGCCTTTTTGAAGCCAAAAGCCCATTGACATTTACTTACTCCTATGCTACAATCCCGAGTGTTCGCTCGGAGGGCGAGTTGTTCAGAGAAACAGCAGCCGGATAAGGCGCAGACTGAGATGTCTGTTCCTTGTCCGGCTTTTTTGTGTAAAGGAGGCTTTTCAATGGATTTTCTTCGCGGAAGCATCAAACAAATCTACTTTAAGTATCTCGCCGCGGCCTTTGGCAGTGCCATGATCACATCCATTTATTCCATCGTGGACATGGCCATGGTGGGACAGTATCAGGGGCCGGATGGCACAGCCGCTCTCGCGGTAGCCGCTCCGGTTTGGAATATTATTTACAGCCTTGGTCTGCTGACGGGCATTGGCGGCAGTGTTGTTTTCAGCATTGAGCGCGGCAGCAGCGCAAGGCACACCGGCAGCGAAAATCAATATTTCACTGTGGCAGTCATTGGCTCTGTTTTTTTAGCGGGGCTGGCGTGGGCGGCATTGTTACTGCTGGAGGGTCCTTTGCTCTCCTTCTTTGGCGCCGATCAAGTGCTGCTGCCGCTGGCGCAGCAGTATCTGAAGCCGATCAAGTTTGTATTTCCGTTGTTTTTGTTCAATCAAATGCTGGCGGCGTTCCTTCGTAACGACGGTGATCCGACGCTTGCGACCATAGCCGTTCTGTCCGGAGGCGTTTTCAATGTCTTTGGAGATTGGTTCTTCGTGTTTCCCTGCAACATGGGGATGTATGGTGCCGGTCTTGCAACGGCCATTGGCTCCGTGGTGTCATTCTGCGTTATGCTGACACATTTTTTGAAGCGTTCCAATACGCTTCGATTGGTCAAACCGACCTCGTTCTTTCGCAGACTATCTAAGATCACCGTCACCGGGTTTTCATCATTTTTTATTGATGTCGCAATGGGTATCCTGACCATTCTGTTCAACCGACAGATCATGAAGTATCTGGGCGCGGACGCACTTGCGGTTTATGGCCCCGTCATCAACGTCAGCACGCTTGTGCAGTGCTGTGCATACAGTGTCGGGCAGGCGGCGCAGCCCATCATCTCCACGAACTACGGGGCAGGGAGGAGCAGCCGCATCAGGGCAACACTGCGTCTGGCACTGGGCACCACAGTTTTTTTCGGCACCTTCTGGACTGTGCTCAACATGGCTTGCCCAAACCTTTTTATCCGCGTTTTTATGAGTCCGACTGCGACTATCCTCGAAATCGCACCTGCCATCATTCGGACATACGCGGTTTCGTTCCTGCTTTTGCCGTTTAACATTTTCTCGACCTACTATTTTCAAGCCATCTCGCAGCCGGCGGCATCCTTTGTTGTTTCAGTCGCAAGGGGCTTGGTCATTAGCGGTCTTTTGATTTTGTTCCTGCCGATGATGTTCCGGGCAGACGCCATCTGGCTTGCCATGCCCATTACGGAGTTTTTGGTTGCGATCTATGTAGCGATTCGGATACGGCGGGCCACTGCGGAGCTTCCGAAAAACGGAGAGGAGGGCTAATTGCCGATAGGATCGATTTGCAGGCACAGGTCAAACAAAAGATAAATGCCGCATTTTTTATTCGTTGCCAGTCAACCTTTTTGTGTTCCTCATGTACAACAAAAGTGCCAGCAGCAGAGACAACACATCCGCCACAGGCTGCGCCCAGATCAGTCCTGTTTCGTGGAAGATCGCCCCGAGGATGAACATAGCCGGAATGTAGATAAGCCCCTGACGGGAGATATTGACGATCAGGGATTCCGTCGCCGCGCCGCGGGCTTGCAGCGCGTTGGTCAGCACATAGAATACGCCAAACAGGAAGCTGGTGCAAAGGAGAATGTGAGCAAAGGAAACGCCGTAGTCATACGCCGCCGCATCCGTGAGAAATACGCTGACGATCTGCCCGGTAAAGAGGTAGCAGAGCAGCGTCAGCACGGTGCTGAGGGAAAAGGCGAATACCAGCGAGAACTTGAGGGCGCTTCTGTATCGCTCCCAGTTCTTCGCGCCGACACAGTAGCCCAACAGCGGTTGAACGCCCTGTCCAAGTCCGATACAGACCATGCCGGTCATCATTGTGACCTTCATGGCAACGCCTACACCGGCTACCGCCATATCGCCGTATTTTGCCATCTGACTGTTCATGATGATGCTGGAAAGGCTCATCAGAAGATTCCCCAAAGCGGCAGGGACACCGATGGCGAGAACACCGGAGGCAACCTTTTCCTTCACGGAAAAGTCCTTGAGGCTGATGCTGAGGGAGGACGAGCCTTTCAGAAAGTAGACAATGTAATATCCGGCACCCACCACATTTCCGATGACGGTGGCAATGGCTGCACCGGCAATGTCCCAGCCGAACACAAGGATCATGATGGGGTCGAGAATGACATTCAGCAGATTGCCGATGACCTGACCCATCATCGCTTTGCCGGACTGTCCTTCGGCACGAATGATATTGGAGTAGCAGTTGGCAATCAGCACAAACGGACCGGAGCAGCTTACAATCGTCAGATAGGTTTTCGCATAGTCCCAGGTTTCCGCGCTTGCGCCGATCAGAGCAAGGATCTGATCCATGAAAATCAGGAACAGTGCAGACATCAGCACCCCGACGGCAACACAGCACCACATACAGAACGAGCAGACCTTTTTTGCGTAGTCTCTCCGTCCCTCGCCCAAGGCGCGGGAGATCACCGAGGTGCCGCCGATACCAAACACCGTTCCCACGGACATGAACAGCAGGAAAACCGGCGTGGCAAGGGAGACTGCCGCCACTTGCAGATCGTCGTGAGTTTGCCCAATGAAAAAAGTGTCCGCCAGATTGTAAATCAGCACCATGAGCATCGCTGCCATTGCAGGCAGTGCGTTTTGTAAAACCGCTTTGCGAATCGGCGCCTTCGCAAAGACTTCCATCGACTTATTATCTTCCATAATGTCCTCCTAATATGATAGCGTGCTATTGTTATATCCTGAGAGATACCCGCCGAGCTTGGCGGGTATTCACTTCATATTTTCTGCGGCTCTTGCCAAAAGCTGATTGAATAAGACTTTCTCTTCCTCAGAAAATCCATGCAGCAGCATTTGCTCCGCTTCTGCCATGTATCCGGCTGCTTCCCGGCAGCAGGCTTCTCCGGCGGGTGTGATATGCACCACCTTGATCCGCTTGTCAGAAGCGTCTCCGAACGCCTCCACGAAGCCCTTTTGCTCCAAGCGGGAGATGATCCCAACCACAGTAGACTGTGCAATACAGAATTTCCGTTCCAGCTCCTTCATGGATCGCTGCTTCTGCTCGGCTTTTTGCAGCTCCATCAGAACCGAAATCTGCATCATAGTCAGGTCCTTCCCTCGCAGGGTGTTGTTCGCCTGCTTTTCCAGCCGGTCATGCAGCAACTTTATAAGCTGTCCGCTGGGAATTGTATTTGCCATACAACCGCCTCCTTCCAAATCTGCAAGAATAATAGCACGCTTTCGTTTAAAAGTCAATAGCAAACTATCAATTTTGTGCGACCGAAGGTGCAACAAGGGCGTGACTTGGTTTATGCAAAGAATCAATCGTTGCTTGCCGTATATAAGGGGTTCCTGATTTCATCCTTTTCGGCTCGAAAAGTCCGCAAGCCGTTGTGCAGCAACGGTTGGAGGGCATTTTATCACACGACAAGGATGAGCTGGGTTTCCGCTGTATTTTCTCAAACCGAGGGCATTGGTACATTCCGCGCGGCCATAAAATTTAGCCTTATTTTTAGCCTTATGGCGATAAACTTGGGTAATTCGATCTAACACTGCCTAACATGAACCACCTCGACCGAGGTTTTATTCGCGGTACTTCTCGATACCGGACAACACGGACTGATATGGCGTCGGGTCAATTCGAGTCCTGTACCGCGCACCAAAAAATAAGAGGCACACGAAAGTGTGTCTCTTATTTTTTGCATTGAGGCGATTTCGAAGGACGATCCGGGGCAATGGCGTGTCTTATTGTTTATCCCACATCTGGCGGTACAGGCCGTTTGCTTTCAGCAGCTCATCGTGCGTACCGCATTCAGCGATACGGCCCTCGCGCATCACATATATCCTGTCACAGCCTTTCACCGTCGTCAAGCGGTGGGCGATGATGATGCAGGTAAGGTTCGCATCAAGGCGGAAAATAGTGTTCTTGATACCCGTTTCCGTGATGGTATCGAGGTTGCTCGTCGCCTCATCCAGGATCAGCAGCTGCGGATCGCGGAGCAGCGCGCGGGCAATGGCGAGCCGCTGGCGCTGTCCGCCGGAGAGGTTTGCGCCATTTTCGTCCAGGGGCGTTTCATAACCCAGCGGCAGCTTTTCAATAAACTCGGCGGCACAGCTGACCTCGCAGGCCCGCCGGACTTCGCTCTCCAAGGCATTTTTATTCCCAAGCCGGAGATTGTTCATGACCGTGTCGGCAAAAAGGAAGGTGCTTTGATCCACATAGGCGATGCTCCGGCGCAGCGCCGCAAGGCTGAGGGTGCTGATTTTTTTGCCACCCGCCAATATTTCGCCACTCTCCGGCTCATAGAAGCGCAGCAGCAGCTTCGCAAGCGTCGTTTTGCCGCTGCCGCTCTCCCCGACAATGGCTATTTTCTCGCCGCGGTGCAGGATGAGGTTTATATCGCGCAGGGTAAGTTCCCTGTTGCCGTAGCGGAAATCCACGTTCCGGAATTCCCAGCAGTCCACCGTTTTATCCAGCGCATTGCCGGCCGCCATATTCTCGCGCTCCAATTCGAGAACATCATTCAGACGATCCGCCGCCACAAAGGCGGTTTGCAGCGTAGGCTGCAGCTCGATCAGGTTCTTGATCGGCTCGGTGAAATACGCCAGAAGGGCGTAGAAGGTGACCACAGAGCCGATTGACACCTGTCCGGCCCACGCCATAGAAAATCCCAGCCAGAGGATCACAACTGAGCCGACCAGCTCGACCGCCCCGGTGAGGGTATCCTGAGAGGCGGAAATGATGCTGTTCTTCAAAACGGCGTCGATGAAGCCGTAAAACTTCCCGGTGGTCTTATCCTTGATCTGTTCTTCCGCGTGAGCCGCTTTTACCGTCTCCACGCCGTCAATGCTCTCCTTGAAGAAGGACTGCAGGCGGGCGTCCTGCTCCATCACATTGCGGCTGCTGCGCTCGATGGGCTTGCGGAAGCACAGCACGATGACCGCATAGAAGAGGATCATCAGGAGCGACACGCAGAAAAGACGCGGGTTCTGCGTATACAAGATAAAGCCGCAGGCCGCCACCATCAGTGAGTCCATCAGCAGCGTCAGCGTGGCGGTGGAGATCGCCTGGCGGATGGTTGCGGTATCGGAAAAGCGGGAGAGGTATTCGCCCGTCTGCCGTACCGCCACGGACGAGACGGGCAGCTCCATAATATGGTTGTAGTAGGTCAGCGTGAGCCGAATGTCAACTTTCCGCGACAGCAGAATGATCAGATAGCTCCGGGCCAGCTGTATGCCGGCCTGGAGAAGGTATAAGCCGATCAGCGCAGAAAAGACTACGCCGATATTCGCGGCGTGGAGGGTGATACTCTCCAGAAAATGTTCGATGGGGCTTTCGTCCTCGTGCCCATGTCCGTCCTCCACGGCGGCAGGCGGCACGCTTTCCTCATACGCGGCGGAATGGCCGTCCAGCACCAGCTGGAAAACGAAAGAGCCGAGAATGCCGATGGCTGAAATAAGCAGAGACAGCGCCAAAATCAAGGCCAGCTTTCGGTACTGGCCCTTGAGCATGGCGAAAAACTTGGTAAAGCTCCCCTTCGTCTCGTTTCCCCGGCGAAAGCCGGCGGTCTTTTCAAAGGTCACAAGATAACCGGTCCAGCGGGAGAAAAATGGCGCAAGCGCCACCCGGCACTTCCCCTTTCCCGGGTCGGCGATCAGGAATTTCCCGCGCTTCAGACCGTACACCACCACATAGTGCAGCATGGCGTCCTCGGAAACGATATGCGCTATAAAGGGAAAAGTTATCTCCCCGCCGGATATGCCCTCCAGCAGTTCGTCCGGGCTGCCGGAAAGGCCCTCCGCCTTCAAGCCGATCTTTTCCGCACCGCTGACCAGGCCATAGAGATTTGTCCCGCTCTTATCCGTTTTGGTCAGTTCTCTGCACCGGGAGATCGGCAGCTTGAGGCCATAGTGCGCCGCGATCATGGAAAGGCAGGCCGCGCCGCAGTCCCGCTGGTCGTGTTGCCTAACAACTCTCATCGTTTTCTCCTGCAAATCGCATAGATTACGGAAGTCGGGCAGACTATTCCTGCCCGACTATCGGATATTTAATGGGATCGAACGCTGCTATCAGCGGTGTGCCGCAGTTCCGCTAATGTAACGGCCGCCTCTCATATGACGTGCCGCCAGATACATCTGTCTGCGTGCATTGCTCCAAAACAGACGCTCAATAAGACTGGACTTAGAGTTGTACGAGCAATACGGACACTTAACATACTTGGATGCACCACCCTCGACAGAGCGCAGTTCGTTTGCATTCAACTTCTTCATTCATTTCACCTCCACAGATAAATGATTTCGTCGGCAAATGCTTTTACCACTTCTTTATCGCGTTCAGCATATGCTCTTCGGTGTGTTTTCTTAACCACATTCCTGCTGCAAGTTTGCAGGAGTTGTACGCATAAATGTAGGTAAAGCAGCCAAAATAGCGGCTTTTCGCAGTGTACTTTTTCCCACAGTCCCTGCATTTGACCGTATAGGATGTCGTCCAACCACCATCGACTGAGCGCATCTCATCAACAGTAATAGCTTTCATCATTTCACCTCCCCTCTCCCCAGCAGTACATATAGTAAGGCGGAATAGTCGCCGCACTATCCCCTTTTCTTTACTGTATGTGACCACTATAGCACAACATTTACTTTAAGTAAATAATTATTTTCTACCAAGAAATTATATTTTACTGAAAAGATTGGTAGCATAGGTGGGAGGTGAGGCTATGAATACGGAATACCCTGACAAATACACAACGCTTGGATTGAAGATCGCCTACTACCGCAAGAAGGCCGGTTATACACAGGAGACATTCGCCGAAAGGATCGGGAAAAGCGTCAATTTTCTCGCGCAGGTGGAAGGAACTGGAACGGTGCGGGGTATTTCATTGGAGACACTATTCAAGATCGCGGACACCCTGCATATTCCGCCGTCGAAGCTGCTGGAGGATGATTGAGGGACATCTATACACAGGGCGGGGTGTCCCAAGGGCACTCGTTCCGCTTCGCTCCACAGCGCTCGCCACGCCCCTACGCCCTATCCGGCATTTCGCGGCGTCCCCTTTAACAACCAAAAACAGCACCACCGGGGGGTGGTGCTGTTTTTTTGCTTGATTCGCTTTTCCGGTTTAGGCCAGGAAACCCTTGAGGATGGTGTCCTCGGCCTCCTCGGAGGTGAGGCCCAGGGTCTCCAGCTTCAGCAGCTGGTCGCCGGCGATCTTGCCGATGGCGGCCTCGTGGATGAGCTGCGCATCGGGACAGTTGGCGGTGATGGCGGGGACGGACTCGATGCGGGCGCTGCCCATGATGATGCTGTCGCACTGGACATGGCCGAAGCATCTGGCGTTGCCCACCATGACGGGGCGAAACACCTGGTGGGAGCTGTCCTGGGCCACGGAGCGGGAGATGACGCGGCCCTTGGCGTCGTCACCGTTCAGCTCGATGATCATGTCGCTCTCGGCCTCCTGACAGCCGTGGGTCAGCAGGCGCTCGGTGACCACCACCTCGCTGCCGGCCTGACAGTGGAACTCCGTCTCGCGCCTGGTGGAGTCGATGCCCCGGATCTGTACCGTCTCCATCTGCATGGAGGAGTTTTCGCCCAGGTAGACCACCGTTTTGGGGTTCATGATGTTGCCGCCGGTCTGGCCGGGGTCGTTCTCGCCGTAGTGCTTCTCAGCGTAGCGGACCTTGGCGTTCTTGCCGATGTGGAAGGTGTGGATACCGTCGTGGCGGCTCTCGTCGCAGCCGGTGTTGTGGATGCCGCAGCCGGCCACGATCTCCACGTCGCAGTCGTCGCCCACGTAGAAGTCGTTATAGACCATCTCGCTCAGGCCGGTCTTGCTGATGATGACGGGGATATAGCACTTCTCGCCCTTTGTGCCGGGCTTGATATGAATGTCGATACCGGGCTTGCCGTCGGTGCGGGCGTCGATGGCGATGTGCTCGGTGGACTGGCGGGCCTCACAGCCGGAGTCCTTGCGGATGTTGAACGCGCCCACGGGCTGGCCCGTCAGGTCGGCGATCTTTTCCAGCAGGCCGGCGTCGATTTCGGTGATCATTGTGCGGCCTCCTTTCTCTCCAGTACGGGACAGCTGCCCAGGGTGTCGGCCAGGATCAGGGGGAATATCTCTTCGGTGCTGCCGCGGTGGGCGATCCGGCCACCCGCGATGACCACGATCTCGTCCGCCAGGCGGATGATGCGCTCCTGGTGGGAGATGATGATCATGGTGGCATCGCCCTCGCGGTGGATCTGCTCGAACGTCTCGGTGAGACGGGCGAAGCTCCACAGGTCGATGCCGGCCTCCGGCTCGTCGAAGATCATCAGGTCACTGTGGCGGGCCAGGATGGTGGCGATCTCAA
>OIZI01000695.1_pt1 | contig 16184 bp, 9 predicted proteins | sample 1588441 | NCBI WGS metagenome assembly OIZI01 (sample SAMN03283284) | human gut metagenome | biome: human-associated habitat; material: feces | host: Homo sapiens | place: Peru | collected 2012 | reverse complement strand
CAAGTCCCCCGCGGCAGATGGAACGCGAAAATGAGATGATCGTTATTTCACATCGTTCTTTTCCGTTTCTATTTAATGAAAGGTGGCTCCATAATTCATGCTCCCTGTATTTTCTGAATGTATGAACTTCTATCGTCATCTCGACCGAGGGGATTTTCGCTAAATACCCCTAAAAGGCTTGAACCTTTGAGAACATTCAGTACAAATCCCATCCATCAAAATGACGGTTACGGCTAGCGACACACTTGAAGGCCCCGAGAACCTTGCGTAACCTGAGCAACAAAAAACTGGTGACTCATCACTGAGAGAACCTCCCAGTGATGAGTCACCAGTCACGAATCACGAATCTTAAAATTCACATTTCCAAAGGCCATGCAGATTGCAATATTCATACACCACGCCATGAGGCACATCAGCAAAGACGGCTTTCGGTTCTTCTCCCGGTTTCAGATAACGCACTTGGAATCCCTCTTCGGTCACCAAGGCGATCCACTGGATGTAATGGTTTTCCAACATAGGATGCAGCACTTCCCCCACTTGTACGTGAAGGAGATCCCCCTCGTGAGTCACCACCGGTACATGTTTTTCCCTGGCTCCATCGCTGGTACCTGCTGCCAAGGGCTGCAATGTTTCACCACAGCAAGAAACAGCCATGGCTTCGCCGGTTTTGAATACGAAAGAATCGCAAGATGGGCAATAATAGATATGAAGTGTCATGATATTCTCCTTTCTCTGCAGGTGGCAGAAAAAATTAGGTGACCAGTGACTAGGGATCAGGTGTTAAGGGTTAGGTACTGCACTCTCCTAATCGTAATTCTTGTCCGCTTGGTATGTTCATGGCGAAGCAGACGCCAGTCGAGCCCCTCTTGTATCCTCCCTTAGCGGGAAAGATACGCCCGAAAAACGATTCTCTTACCAGTCTCCGGTCACTTTATCGATATTTTTCTATATCTATATATTACCATATGGTTCGACATTTATCAATACAAAAATGCAATGGTTAAGGAAACCTGAGTAACCTTTTCTTCCCTATTTTCCCTCCTCGGCCAAAAGACTCTCCACAGCCCATTCCACTTCCTCATGGGGAATCCGTTCTTGTTCCAGTCGCCAACCGTTATCGTGAATCAATTTCCAGGCCATTTTCTCACTGACGGTCAAATAGTCCGGGATGGTGGTGGTATTTCCTGTATCTTTCACTTTGGGATCCACATAGGCCAGAAGCGTTTCTTTGTCCATCAGAAAGGAATGAATCTTCATTTCTGGCAATACTTTTCTAAGATTGCTCAGGATATTGAAGCCATCGTGGTCCAAATCACCCCAATAGTATATTTCCTTATCGGCTAACCAAGGTGCGGATTCTGCCATTTCCAAGACGCCATAGCCCATGCCGAAGAGAATGAGGCTGTCTTCGGCATCGGGGAAGGTATAGCCATTCACCTTGTTCTCCGTGATGAAGATACGGCGGTGCGGTGGCTGGAAATCGGCGATATCATCCTGCGAAAGGAAGAGTTTTCTGACGCCGGCAAAGCGTAGGTGCTCATCAAGGCTTCGGACGCAAATGGAGGGCGTCGGGACTTTCTGTACGAAGAGTTTCTCCCAGAGTTCGTCACTGCTCTCAGCGGTATTTTCCGGGAAGAGGGCATTCCAGAGAGTCCGCACCAGGAAATTGTGATTCTCCAGAAATTTCGTATCGACACCGGGGATCGCCATCTCGCGAAGGTATCCTTCCCGCTGCTCCTGCGCCAGCATGAAGCGGGCAATGGATAGCGCCACGGGGAAGAAATCTTCCGCGAAAATCCGGCCAAAATACGTGAGGTACCAGTCACGGAGAGAGGGCATCTGGCTTTCTACAGCTGAAAGGCCGGCCAGAAATTCTTTTTTCTTCTTCGTGAGTCCGAGGAGCGCCATGGCGTCCTCCGGGGTATCGATGAAGACGCGGACAGGCATCAGCTGTTTCCCAAAGGAGACCGTCTGCTTTCGTTTTTCTTCGACGTGCCAGAGCGGATGACCGTCTGATGCTTTCGGCGCTTTGCGCCAGAAGTCCTGCCAGGCGAGAAGCTCGTCCCAGCTGGTTTCTATGTCCTGCGGCCGCTTAAGCGGCATGCTCAGATAGGGGACTTCGCTCCCTTCTGCGAGCGCCACGTAGAGTTTGCCATTGGCTTCCAGGCGCGAGAGTTTCTTTCTGAACGGCTCGTCAAACTTTCTTCTCATGGGCTTTGAGCTCCTTCCGGTACTCACCGATGGAGAGGTTTCGGATCTGCGACTGGCGCTTCTCATTCTGCGAGACGAAGCCTAGGTGGGAAATGTACGGCTCGATGGTCGGAATCTTGGCGAGCGGCGTCACGACAAGAAGCTGCAGTCCCATTTTGTGGAAAAGTTCGAGCCCGAAGCGAGCGGACTCGTCTGAGCTCTTCAGGAAGGCTTCGTCGATCGCCGTAAAGCGGAAGGTCGGAAGCGCACGGCTGCCGATGATGCCAAAGCTGTATACGAAGCTGGCTGCCAGGATCGTGTAGGCGAGTTTTTCTTTCTGCCCGCCCGACTTGCCGGAGGAGTCAGTGTAGTGCTCGTACTCTTCGCCGCAGCTGCCATCCTCCATACGGATGCGTTCGGAGACGGCAAAGGTGTACCAGTTCCGGACATCGGTCACCATCGCTGTCCATTTCTTATCTTCTTCCGCTCGTCCCGGGCGGCTCTTAGAGAAGCGGGACAAGATTTTTTCGATTTCGAGGAATTTCTCTTCGTTATAGTTATCATCACTGCCCGTGATGGCACTGTCGGTGCAGGCCTTCAGCTGCTGACGGAAATGCTTGATTTCACTGTTCAGTGACTCGATGCACTCGATCTCGATATAGTGCCCCACATTGTAGTCGATGTCGTAGAGCGAGCGGTTGATTTCCTCAATGCGCTCCCGGATGACATCGCGATTCGAGAGGAGCTTCGACTGGAATATCGCCATATCCTGAATCGTATTCTCACGAAGTCGCTTCTTGAATTTCGGCAGCAGTTTCGGCAGATCATCTTCGCCAATGCGGCGGTAGAGCTCCTTGTACTCGCTCCTGTTTGCGCGGTTCAGCTCGTTCGTAAGATTCGGGTCACTTTCATTATGGAGTGAGAGGTACTGCAGGTACTTCGACATGCCAGACGACATGGCCGAGCCACTCTGCTCCTTCTTCGCGCCCCACTTTTCTTTTTCTTCCCGGATCCACTTATTGTACATTCCCTGCTTTTCGGTCATGGACTTCAGCGTGAAGGAACGTTTCTTGATGCAGTCTTCACGGTGCTTGTCCAATAGGTCGAAGCCTTCGCGGCGGATGAGCTCCGGCGCGCTCAAGAGGATTTTCTCGTCCGCGGCTTTTTTATCTTCGTATTCTTGGATCTGGCGCACAAGTCCGCCCAGCTCACCGTCTGCAAGACGAATAGCCGTCTCAATCTCTTTTTTCTCTTTCTCGAGCGCTTTCACTTCGCGGTCGAGACGGGCGAGGATATTCGAATGGCCCTTGAGGCTTTGGATGATGGCTTTCTGCTTGTCGACGCGGTCTGCAAAATACTGGCAGTCAATGTCCTTGAAATTATCCACCACGAGAAGGTTCTCTGCGGCATTCCGCTTTCGGATGACGGACTCTCTCTCCGCCACGATCTGCTGCACGATTTTCCTCTGCGCAGCGCGCTCCCCTTCGAGGCGTTCCAGTTCCTTTCTGATGAGAGCGATCTTTTCTTTGTTCGAGAAACCGAGCACATAATAGCGACGGTCATGGAGCGCGTGGCGGTCATCTTTCTGATGGCGGCGCCCCTGCGTCTTGATCTGACCTTCGAGCGACAGCGCGAAGCGGGCTTTCTTAAATTCCGCGGTCGTTTCCGCACACACGTGATCGAAGCGGTGCACCAGCTCGGAGGCAAGCCAGCCCGCATACGGCGAGTCACGCTTGATATGAAGTTTCCTCGCTGCCGACGCTTCCGGCAGGTCTGTCATCGAGACGGGCGGCGTGTATTCGTCGACGCGGTAGTACACCATGCGGCGGCCGAGAAAATGTTTTTCCATCCAGTCGATGACTTTACCATAGAGACTTTCCGGCACGAGGAGCGATACGCCGAATTCCCCAAGAAGCCTTTCGAGTGCGCCTTCCCACTTCTGCTCCTCGGGCTTCACTTCCATGATTTCCCCGGCAAATGGCATATCTTTCTCCGCCACCTTGAGGTCGCAGCAGAGATCTTTGCGGATGGCAATGAAGGGGGCCGGGATATTACTATCTCGCTTCAGAAGGGACGCGAGCTCTGTCTTGTCCGCAGAAATCTGGAATGCGATCTCTCGCTCCTTGCTGTCGGCCTCGAATTTCTTCGCATCCAGTGCGTCGTACTCCGCCTTGAGTGCGCCCACCATTTCTTCGAGCTCTTTTCGCCGAGTCAGGAAATCCTCCAGCACCACCGGCACAGAAAGCCCCAGCACATCCGCGTAGAAATGGTAGTTCTCCGCCTGCTTTCTCACCTGCGCGAGATCTTTCTCGCAATTTTTGAGTTCTTTTTCCGCATCATGCAGGCGGTTGCCGCCATTCTGCCACATTTCCTTCTTCTTGGCGTCGATATCTTCCCCGATGTGGGTAAGTTCCGCCTCAAAGGACGTGCGACGAGCACGCATTTCTTCCTGCTGCCGGTTGCTCTCTGTAAGCGCTTCCGTGAGGAGCTTGATTTCCTCCCGCGCCAGATACGGCTGCACCCCCTCTTCCATCAGGGAGAGCTCGCTCTCTTTGAGAAGGCAGTCATCATAGGTATCCGACGCTTTCACGATAGGGCGGAGAAGGTCCATCTTCTCGCGGTCACGCACGATGGCATCATGGATGCTCTTCAGGTCATGGAAACGGGTGAGGAGGTGCTGGATATTCTCTTCCATCTCCGCCTGGTCCACATCACCAAGCATGTTCTTGCGGACGAAATCGGTGATCCCATTCACTTTTTTCATGGAGACGGTCTGCTGGAAAAGGTCGAGCGCGTCATCACTCACAATGCCGAAGAGCGACTTGAATTTCACCGCATACGAGGTGTAGTCATTGAATACTTCCACATAGAGTGATGTCTTCAGACGCTTCTTGAGGTCGCTGATGTTATTCCCAAAGCCGCCGAAATCTTTCTTGATGGAGAGACTGCGCTCTGCCACGACGAAGAAGCGGGCCGGACGCTCGCTCCCGGACTGGAAGAAAAAGACCTGCGCAAGTGTCACGTAGCTGTCCTTCTCTACATCCAAAAAGACGGCGAGAATGACGGAGTACTTATTCTTATCACGGAGCGCGACCGGCTCTTCTTCACCGGAGGCATTGCTCCTCTTCGCATAGTAACCGCGCACGTAGGACGTGAGCGAACGCTCACGGCTCCCCGAGTCAGCGGCCTTGTTGTAATTGATTTTCGGTTGCGGGATGAGGAGCGTCAAGATGGCATCGACCAAAGTCGACTTGCCCGAGCCGATTTCCCCGGTGAGGAGCGACGTATTGCCGCCCAACTCGAAAGGCCAGACCGCGCCGTCGAAGGTGCCCCAGTTGTACACTTCGAGCCGCCGCATGCGGTAACCCGGGCCCACATCTTCCATGCGGCCGTCTGTATCAAAGAGATTCATGGGTATCCTCCTTTTCTTCCGCTTTGTCCTCTAAGGAAATGCCATTCTCTTCCATGTACTTGTCGAGCGCCCGGTTGAATTCCGAGAGCCAGGCCGCATCCACGAAGCGGCGCAGGATCGGCTGCACCTCATAGGTAAATTCATTGTCCTTCACCGGCGAGAGGATCTTCATGGAAACCGCCTTCTTTAAACAGGCACGGATGGAGTCAGCAAATTTCACTTCATCTGACATATCTGGGAAATATGGCTTCATGCGAGCGACCATTTCCTCATCCTTCACGACAAGCATGCTATCCCCGTTCGCCCCGTCGAATTCATTGATCTCATTACGAAGAAGCGCAAGGAAAAGACTCATCTTGAATGTCAGCGGCTGCTTCTTCACGAGATGGGGCAGCTCATCCGTCTCCTTCTGTTTTAGGAAAGCGTAGCCGCCATCCTCGTCGATAACGAGCGATAGACCGATCTTCTCCATGTATTCATTGATGCGGTACTGCTGCGAAAGTATGGTATTCCAGCTCTCCGGGGCCGCTTCCTTCACCACGATCCCTGAGAGAAGCTGGATCAGTACGGTAGAAAATGTGATGTCTTCTTTTTCCATCATGGCTCCTTCTTTTCAAAAACAATACGTTCCATCGTGACATAGCGGCTGCGGCCATCGATTCCCTGGAAGAAAATCCGTTCTTTGGCGGGCGTGAAATGGCACGCCTCGCTCTTAGCGATTTCCATGTACGCCAGAAGCTCGAAAAGCCCCTTCTCAAGCGGATAGGCGTCAATGACTTCCTTCAGCGTCACCTTCGGCCGCGTCTCGAGCATGTCCTCGATGCGAGTGCGAAGCAGCGCCTTATCCACGTAGACCTGGTTGAAAATCGCCTCCAGACTCCCCTCGTGCTCACCCACCGTGAGCGCATCCGCGGCAAGCTCCATCTGCGCGGGCGGCATGCGGAGCGGCCGCTCCATCGGAAGAGAAATCGTCGGCGCGGCTTCATCGAGCCACATAAATTCCTTCTCCCGTTTCGGCTCTCTCCCCTTCATCGCGAGCGCTTTCTTTTCGATTTCCTTCACCTGGAAATAGATATTTTTCTTCTCCTGCAGATTGTTCTCATTGACATACCAGCGGATCTGCTCCGATAGCTTGCCGATCGTCTGCTGCACGTCTTCTGCGCCGTCCACCCATGCACGGCGCACGTGGAGCGGATTGTAGCGGTTCGTCTCACCGGCAAGTGCCTTCAAGCGGAGAATCTTTCGCATTGTCGTATCGAAATCCTCCTGCTGCGAGGACGCCATCAGGTAGTCGAAGAAGGCGGAAAAGCTTTTGCCCTGCTCCGACTCTTCGATGATTTCCCTGTCCGCGATGAACTGCGAGAGCAGCGCCCCCTTGCCCTGCTCCCACTCGTTCACTTCATTGCGAAAATCATTGTAGATGCCCTGAAATTTATCTTTGACCTCACGGAAATCAGAAAGAATCCCTGCCGCGATGTCCATGGCTTCCATGAAGCGCTCCTTGATCTGCACTTCATCTAAGACTTCGACTTCCCCGCCTTCGCGGAGCCGACGGATCTTCTCATCGATCTCCGCCCGCTGCTTTCTAAGGTATTCCAAGCGCGCCTTCTTATCCGGATTCGCCTTATGCTCGATCTCGTGCAAGATATTGAAGAACGTGTGGAGGCGCGACTCCGTCCCGATGAAGCTCCGACTGCGCAGATTTTCCAGCCACTCTACGGCCTTCTGCCCCGAAGTCGTGAGGTCATAGTATGTCATGTGGTTTCGATAGAAACGGCGAAGCCAGCGGTGCTCTTCATCCGACCAGCGGCGCAGGTACAGCTTCGCCTCGCCTTCAAGCGCTTCCTCCTCCGGCTGCGGCTCCTTCGCAAGCGCATGCTTCTCTTTCAGAAATGGACGCATGTCCATCAAAAGACGTGCTTCCGGCAGATTTCTCACATTGCCCGCCAAAAATTCCTGATAAAAAAAGGCACAGCAGAAAGCTGCATCATCAGAAGCAAGAAGCTTCCATGAAGCATTGCTGTGTCTCATCAAAGCAAGCGCATCCAAAGCCATAAACCGATCCTGTGCCATAGAAGTCACCTTTATGTTGATCTTACAATGCATATGAACTGGCGCTGCACCTTCAATTCTCGCTAGGGAAACACTGATTCAATCGTTGTCAGATTTTACTCTTGAATTTTTATGCATAGCGAGGAATAACCTGACGCGAATAGCGAGCTATTTAAGGAAGGCTATGACGAAGCTATGTATAAAAATTCTTGTAGAATTTGACTCTGCGATTTAATCAGCGTTTCCCTAATAGTGAAAATGGAAGGTGCAACGTACAAAATCAAAAGCGTCACGGAGTATAAATCTTGGCGGTGTCCGCTTGAGACTTGGAGTCTTGGAGACTTTAGACTACAGATATCTGACATCTGATGTCTAACGTCTAACGTCTTCCAGTCTCCAGTCACTAGTCACAGACCACTACTTCTCCCATTCCAATTCCAGCAGACGGAAGCGGTGATCCGCACTGTGCTTCTGCAGAAGATAGATATCCTTTCCCTGCTCTTCATTCTGACGAAGCGCTTCCTCCGCTTCATAGCGGATATCATTCAGCTGGTCGTCATAGCAGGACGCCTCGATATTCATCATCCGTTCCTGCAGGTCGGTGATCAAAAATTGCTGATAAATGACCATGCCGAGCAGCATGGCCATGATAAGGTAGAGATATTTGCGCTCTCTCCACTGTATTTTCCTTTTCCACTGTTCCATGGAAATCCTATTTCCTCATCATATCATCGATCTTACGCGGGTCATTCAAAAGCGTCAGATGGTCTTTGGTGAATTCGATCCAGAGACGGGCAGCGCGGGAGAGGTAGCGGCCCTTCTTCCAGATGGCATAGAGGTGATGCGTCATGCGCGGCTCTGTCATCACACGGGTGACGACCTTGCTTTCCTCGCTGTTTGCCGGACACAGGCGCGACGGCAGGATCGCGACGCCAAGGCCGCTTGCGACCGTCTGCAGCATCAGCTCACGCTGGCTCGTCTCGAATACGATCTTCGGCGTGAAGCCGATCTTTTTGCAGTTCGACATGATGTCATCATGCATATTGAAATCATCGCGGTACAGCACGAGCGGATAGTCTGCGAGCAGCTTCATCGGGACGACAGGGTGCTCTTCGAGCGGATAGCCCTTCGGCATGACGACGCACATCTCATCCTCCGAAAGGAAGAAGGACTCGAATTCGTTATTCGGAATGGTGCAGATGATGCCGACGTCGATGACCCCCTCCTGGACAGAGGTCTCGATGACCTTCGAACCGTGCTCATAGAGCTTGATGGCGATCTGCGGATAGTTCTTCTTGAATTCGCCCAGAAGCTTTGCAAAGACATGCGCATCGGTGATCGGCGGCAGCCCGATCTCGATGGTATCCTGCTTCAGGTTGAATTCATTTTCAAAATCCGACTTCAGATGTTCAAAAATAAAAAGACACCGCTTCGCATAGTTCAGGAAAATGGTCCCCGGCGCTGTGATCTCTACCGTCTTTGCGTTGCGGATGAAAAGCACGACCCCCAGCTCATCCTCCAGCGACTTGATCATGCGGCTGATGGCGGACTGGGAAATATGAAGATTGCGTGCTGCTTTCGAGAAGCTCTTCTGTTCAGCGACTTCCATGAAATATTTCAGATGACGATAATCCATTGTGATCCTCCGTGGAAAAGTGAGAAAGAGAAAAAGCGGGAATGGTCCATTACGATAAGCGAAGCCCGAAAGTACTATCTCAGTCACAACTCACCGGGCATTCCCAGGCACCAGTCACTAGTTGCCAGCTACTCTTAATTCCTTTCTCCTTCTCATTTTCTTGTGAAATCCATATCTTTATTCTATAATAGAAATGTATCTATTCGGATGCCCTGGAAATGTCCATGGTCTATGACTTAGTATAGAATAAAGTGAATCCATCTATGCAAAATTATCATAAAACCATTGTACCTAATTTTCAGGTATCTTGCAAGGGAAGAGTAAAGGCAAAGGTATAAAAGCCAGGTAACTGATGAGCAGGAATCCGTGGCCGGAAAGGCGCCACCTTCCTCATCCTTCATCTCCTCTGCTCCCCTTGAACAGATTTTCCATATAAAGGAGTGTTGATCTGTGAGAAATGTAAAAACAATGGATGGCAACACAGCTGCTGCGTATATTTCCTACGCATTCACAGAAGTAGCTGCTATTTATCCGATCACCCCTTCCTCGCCGATGGCGGAAGAAGTGGATGAATGGGCCGCTCACGGCAAGAAGAATATTTTCGGTGACACCGTACACGTCGTCGAAATGCAGGCAGAAGGCGGCGCAGCCGGCGCATTCCATGGCTCTTTGCAGAGCGGTGCGCTGACTACCACCTATACGGCATCTCAGGGCATGCTGCTCATGGTACCGAACATGTACAAAGTCGCAGGCGAATTGCTCCCGGGCGTTTTCCACATCGCAGCGAGAGCGCTTGCAAACCACGCACTCTCCATCTTCGGTGACCATCAGGACGTCATGAGCGCACGTGCGACGGGCTGCGCGATGCTGGCAGAAGCGAATGCCCAGGAGATCATGGACCTCGCAGGCGTTGCCCATCTTGCTGCCATCAAAGGCCGCGTACCTTTCATCAATTTCTTCGACGGCTTCCGCACGAGCCATGAGATCCAGAAGGTCGAGGTCATGGGCTATGAAGAGCTCGCTCCGCTCATCGACCAGAAAGCCCTTGCGGACTTCAGAGCCCGCGCTCTCAATCCGGATCATCCGGTCATCCGCGGCACCGCAGAAAACCCGGACGTTTACTTCCAGCACTGCGAAGCAGCGAACCCCTTCTACAATGCCCTCCCAGACATCGTTCAGGGCTACATGGATGAGATCTCCAAGATCACCGGCAGAAGCTACCATCTCTTCGACTACTACGGCGCAGCCGATGCTGACCGCATCATCATCGCGATCGGCTCTGTCACCGACATCTGCAAGGACGTCACCGATGCACTCAATGCCCACGGCGAAAAAGTCGGCGTGCTGAATGTACACCTCTACCGCCCATTCTCTGTCAAGCACTTCCTTGACCAGATCCCATCGACCGTCAAGAAGATCGCCGTCCTCGACCGCACCCGTGAACCGGGCGCCATCGGCGAACCGCTCTACCTGGATGTCGTATCTGCGATCGCCTCTTCCGGCCGCGCCATCAAAGTCTGCGGCGGCCGCTACGGCTTAGGCTCGAAGGACGTCATTCCGGAAGACATCATGGCTGTCTATGAACACCTGAAGGAAGAGACCCCGCGTCACAACTTCACGCTCTCCATCAAAGACGACGTGACGAACCTCTCCCTCGCTCCGCTCCCGGTACCGGAAATCCCGTCCAAGCTCGTCTCCTGCAAATTCTGGGGCTTCGGCTCTGACGGCACCGTCGGTGCGAACAAGAGCGCCATCAAGATCATCGGCGACCACACCGACCTCTATGCACAGGGCTACTTCGCCTATGACTCCAAGAAATCCGGCGGCGTCACCATCTCCCATCTGCGCTTCGGCCCCGATCCGATCAGAAAGCCTTACCTCATCCGCAAGGCTGACTACATCGCCTGCCACCGTCCGTCCTACATCTATAAATACGACCTTCTCCGCGGCTTCAAGCCGGGCGGCATCTTCCTTCTGAACTCCCCATGGAGAAAAGAAGATCTGGACCGCGTCCTGCCGGCAGCCATGAAACGGAAGCTCGCTGCCCTCAAAGCAAAATTCTACATCATCGATGCCTTTGAGATCGCAAAGAACATCGGTCTCGGCGGCCGCATCAATATGATCATGCAGTCTGCCTTCTTCCACCTCACCCACATCATTCCTGATGCAGATGCCGTGAAGTACCTGAAAGACTCCAATGAAAAATCCTACGGCAGAAAAGGCCAGAACGTCGTCGACATGAACAACAAAGCTGTCGACGCCGGTATGGAAGGCATCGTCGAAGTCGAAGTACCATCTGAATGGGAACATGCGACCACCGGCGGCTCCATCGCCAAGGTCAGCCGTCCGGACTTCGTCAAGAACGTCTGCGACGTCATGAACCGTCAGGAAGGCGACGACCTCCCGGTTTCCACCTGGAAAGGCATCGAAGATGGCACCTTCCCGTCCGGCACCTCCCAGTACGAACGTCCATCGGCAGCCATCATGATCCCGGAATGGATCCCGGAAAACTGTATCGGCTGTAACCAGTGCGGCGTCGTCTGCCCGCATGCTGCCATCCGTCCATTCCTCGTCACCGAAGACGAAGCAGCGAATGCGCCGGAAGGCTTCATCGTCAAAGACTTCAGAGGCCCGGTCAAAGGACTCAAGTACCGCATCGTCGTCGATCCGGAAGACTGCTACGGCTGCGGCATCTGCGCGAATACCTGCCCGGCTCCGAAGAAAGCCCTCGTCATGAAGCCAGCAGAGACAGAGCTCCCCAAGCAGAACCTTTGGGACTATGCAAAGAGCCTCCCGGCAAGAGACAATCCGCTCGGCAAAAAGAACCTCAGAAGCGCCATGTTCGAACCGACCTACTTCGAATTCTCCGGTGCCTGCGCAGGCTGCGGCGAGACCCCGTACATCAATATGGTCACCCGTCTCTTCGGCGACCGCATGATGATCTCCAATGCGACCGGCTGCTCCTCCATCTACGGCGCAAGCGCCCCGTCCATGCCATATACCAAGAACAGCAAAGGACAGGGCCCGGCTTGGGCGAACTCCCTCTTCGAAGACAACGCGGAATATGGCCTCGGCATGCACCTCGGTGAAGCGAAGCTCAGAAGCCGCCTGACCGAAAAGCTCGAAGCTCTCCTCCCGGCAGCGGAAGGCGATGTCAAGACCGCCATGGAAGAATGGCTCGCCAAGAAAGACCTCGGCGAAGGCACGAGGGACCGCGCCGACAAGCTCGATGCGGCCCTCACCGCTGCGGTTTCCGCGCATCCGGAATACAAAGAACTGCTGGATCTCAAGGATCACTTCGTCAAGAAATCCCAGTGGATCTTCGGCGGCGACGGCTGGGCATACGACATCGGCTTCGGCGGCCTCGATCAGGTCCTCGCTTCCGGCGAAGATGTGAATGTCCTCGTCCTCGATACCGAAGTCTACTCCAATACCGGCGGACAGTCCTCCAAGTCCACTCCGGCTGCTGCCATCGCCAAATTCGCAGCCTCCGGCAAGAAGACCAAGAAGAAAGACCTCGGCATGATCGCCGTATCCTACGGCTACATCTACGTCGCACAGATCGCTCTCGGCGCTGATATGAATCAGGCCTTCAAAGCCATCAGCGAAGCAGAAGCTTATCCGGGACCGTCCCTCATCATCGCCTATGCTCCATGCATCAACCACGGCCTCAAAGCCGGCATGGGCAAATCCTCCGAAGAAGAGAAACGCGCCGTCGAATGTGGCTACTGGTGCAACTGGCGCTACAACCCAGAGCTTCTGGAACAGGGCAAGAATCCATTCCACCTCGACAGCCGCGAACCAAAAGGCAACTTCCGCGACTACCTCATGGGCGAAGTCCGCTTCGCATCTCTAGCGAAGCTCTTCCCAGACAAAGCGGAAGAACTCTTCGAAAAGACCGAACGCGATGCCAAACAGCGCCGTGAAAACTACGTCCGCATCCAGAAATCCTATGACCAGGAGATCGCAGATCGCAAAGCCAAAGAAGAAAAATAATTCTCACACTGCGTAATACGAAAGCGTAAACAAAGGGGCCGCTGACTCAAAGAGTCAGCGGCCCCTTTCGCATGGGTCTTCCGGGATAAAGAGTGACTGGTGACTAAAAACCAGGAGACATCAGACTCTCTCGTATCGTCATTGAAAGCGTTGCCGAGAAATCTTTCTTACAGTCCGATAAACGACGCATGTGTGAAAGCAGGGATTGGGAGTATCAAGTGACTGGTGACTTGAATACTACTTTCGGGCATCGCCATCATCTATACTCCGCGGCGTTTCTATATTTTATGCGCCGCACCACCTCATACCCGAACTCATTTTCTTCTTGCATCTTACGCGAGACTATGGCATAATAGTCTGCGTCAACGATTTATGGGCGATTAGCTCAGCTGGGAGAGCGTCTGCCTTACAAGCAGAATGTCAGCAGTTCGATCCTGTTATCGCCCACCAAAAGAAAGCATCACGTGATCCGCTCCGTGGTGCTTTTTTCTTTCCTTTTTTCTTTTTTCTCTACAGTCATATAACCTCCTGCATCCGCGACTCACTACATTTTTTGCGTCACTTCGCTCCTTCAAAATGTGTTCGCTGCGGAACCAGTTCGATCCTGTTATCGCCCACCATAATGAAAAGTTCCACGTGCTCCGCGCCGTGGGATTTTTTATTGCCATTTTTACTGAGAAGTGACTAGTGGCTAGGGATTAGGGATTGGGGGGTGCAAAGTGACTAGTGACTTGTGACTGGTAGCTAGGGATTAGTAGCTAGGGATTAGGGATTAGGGATTAGGAGTGACTGGTGGCTGGTGACTGGGATTTCCCCGTTGAACCCTCAGAACCTATAGAACCTGCTGAACCTCTTTCCCAATGAAATCAAAGGGCAACTCGCCCGATGAGCTAACCCCGAACCTTGAACCCTAAACCTCATTCATCTTTTTCTAATCAAATTCCCTCTTGCAAAGCACTGCGAGATTTGATATTATAATGCACGTACTCACGTACAGATTCCTGAATAGCTCAGCCGGTAGAGCGCGTGACTGTTAATCACGATGTCGCAGGTTCGAACCCTGCTTCAGGAGCCAATAGGGGTATCGCCAAGCGGTAAGGCAACGGACTCTGACTCCGTCATGCGTAGGTTCGAATCCTACTACCCCTGCCAAATGATCCACTAGCTCAGTCGGTAGAGCACTTGACTTTTAATCAAGGTGTCCCGCGTTCGAGTCGCGGGTGGATCACCATAAGTGGCCTGTTCGTCAAGCGGTTAAGACACCGCCCTTTCACGGCGGGTTCGGGGGTTCGAATCCCCCACAGGTCACCAATGTGGGCGATTAGCTCAGCTGGGAGAGCGTCTGCCTTACAAGCAGAATGTCAGCAGTTCGATCCTGTTATCGCCCACCAAAAGAAAGCATCACGTGATCCGCTCCGTGGTGCTTTTTTCTTTCCTTTTTTCTTTTTTCTCTACAGTCATATAACCTCCTGCATCCGCGACTCACTACATTTTTTGCGTCACTTCGCTCCTTCAAAATGTGTTCGCTGCGGAACCAGTTCGATCCTGTTATCGCCCACCATAATGAAAAGTTCCACGTGCTCCGCGCCGTGGGATTTTTTATTGCCATTTCCCTCCCACCTTATTTATCATTTAACCTCCTGCATCCGCGCTCACGATCATTTGCGCGTCGCTTTGCTCCTTCAAATGATGTTCGCTGCGGAACCAGTTCGATCCTGTTTTCGCCCACCAAAAGAAGACCTCATGTGATCTGCTCCATGCGGTCTTTTTTCTTGCCTTTTCCTTTTTTCTCTACAGTCATGTAACCTCCTGCATCCGCGACTCACTACATTTTGTGCGTCGCTTTGCTCCTTCAAAATGTGTTCGCTGCGGAACCAGTTCGATCCTGTTATCGCCCATCATAATGAAAAGTTCCACGTGCTCCGCGCCGTGGGATTTTTTGTTGCCATTTTCCTTTTCCCTCATTTGTGATTCCCCCTGCCTTTAAAAAATCTATTGCATCTCACCCCCCAAAGGGGTATAATACGTAAACACATGGGGCATTAGCTCAGCTGGGAGAGCGCAAGGTTCGCAATCTTGAGGTCAGGGGTTCGATCCCCCTATGCTCCACCAAAACAATATAATCCGAACCTTTTACCAATTGGTCATGGGTTCGGATTTGTTGTTTCTATCGAAGAAATTGAAGACTGATAATAGAAAAACCGGGAGGACTGCCGATTATTGCAATCCTCCCGGTTTTTCTATGTAGACGCTGAATCCGGAATCTCCCGCTCTGCTTTCCAATCGGCAAATGCCTTTTGGCCGTCTTCACTTTCGTAGTACTCTGAATTACCGGAAGTAGACTCCGTGCCAGCGATTCAAAGACGTATTCCGGAATTTCGGTTGCATCCACGCTGTTTGCGATATTAGTTTTTCTGCGTTCACTTGATCCCCCCTTTATCGCTTCTGTAGTCGCATAGACACGCTTTGCTGAGTTGTTATGGGAAAAGACATTCCTCTATGATTTGCGCTACTTACAGAGCAAAAAAATTCTTTGTTTTCGACCTTTAGCCGGACGGTTTTGCACCATCCTCTTTCGGCTGAATGAGTTTTGCGTCCACCGGGTAGGTCAGCGTGATGAGGGCGGGCTTGCCCAGGCTCTGCTTGCGCCGAACGATAAAATCGCTGTACTCCAATTCCCAGAAGATTCGCGTGGCGCTCTAGCGGCTGCGGTGGAGCTTTGTCTGTGCCTGCTCCAAGGTGAAGTACAGCCGGATCGTGCCGTTCGGCTCGACGTAGCCGTTCTGCCAGGAAATGCTGGCTCTGTCCAGCAGCAGCGCGTAGAGCACCTTTGCGTCGTTGCCGATGTCCCGCAGGGCTTCGTCTTGGAGAAGGAACCTTGGAAGCGGCACATAGGAC
>OIZI01000694.1_pt1 | contig 16185 bp, 14 predicted proteins | sample 1588441 | NCBI WGS metagenome assembly OIZI01 (sample SAMN03283284) | human gut metagenome | biome: human-associated habitat; material: feces | host: Homo sapiens | place: Peru | collected 2012 | reverse complement strand
GCTTGTATGTAGTGCAGCAGATCGCCGCCGCCCATGGCGGCAGGGCAGTGTTCGGACAGAACACCCCCTGCGGTGCAAAAACAACGGTCTGGCTGCCGGTAAAATAAAAAATGTGAACCCTCTAGGTATTTCCACCCAGAAAAGTCCACATAGAAAGAGCGACTTTGAATTTATAAGAGATCGCAGTTGTCCAAATCCCAGCCGTGTTCATCTTCGTAGGTGTAGCGGACGCTGTATGTAGGTTTGTCAATGATATGTTACACAGCGGAGCAGAGGCGTGATTTCTGTATTTAGCAAGAAAAGCTAACGGATCTTCATTGTAGCTTAGGCTTGGGCATCTGTATAGCTCACTGGCTGTGAACTTCTCAGAACCAACACCATTGTAGCAAGCAGTGTCTTCGTATATACAAAGACCATTTTTGCGTTGCAAAAATACTTGTTGGGGAATCCCAAGCCCTTGATCTGCACCGTACCGATGCAGGCTGCGCGTTTTAGCAAAACGCTCTTTCAGTATCCTGTATTTTGCAACAGCCACTTGCTTCGCAAACGTGAACTTTTGAAAACACGCCACTTTCAGCAAAGTGCAAGAAGATATTTTCAAAACTTTGGCACAAAATAGAGAACGGAGAGACTTTGGTAATCTTGATGGGGGCTGAATTTTACTGGCAGAGAACAAACTGCACCAGCCCCATTGCCATAGGTGGAATCAGTGCGCCAATGATAAATTGTTGAACGGTGTGCCGTTTTGCAGCAACACTCGCCCAAGCAACGAGAAAGAGCATCGGGACGCTGACAAGCAAAACTTCCGGGCGGTTCAAAGCAGCCGGCAAGCAAATTGCGATACTTACGCCTGCTGCATGACCACTGGCGCGGATCTTACAGAGCCGGTTCAAGAGCAGGATCAAAACACCGGAGAGAAAGTATGTCCAGCTGATCAGGCAGAGTTCCTTGGAAGCGCGGGTGAGCAGGGTAACAATTACATCCAGAGAATAACCGAGAAAGGCAAACAGTATGGCAAGATATCGCTGACCCTCCCGTCCTTTTTTCCGAAAGAAAGGGAATACGGGCTGCAAGGGATAAGCCAGCAGCGGAAAGAGAGTCAAAAGCAAAAGCTGCCAGAGCAACGAGGCAAAGGAACCGAAAATTTCCGGGCAGGTTCCATAAAAGAAGATCAGCAGCAGTGCAGCAACGATTGGTGCCAACGTGCATTTACGGATCACGATCGAAGCATCAGTGTTCATACGGAAGTTCCCCTTTCATGCGTGCAATACGGCGGCTGATCCCCATGCCGAATGCGTTTGGTCCAACATGACACCCGATGCTGAACGGCAGAGAGGTGCAGATAATCTCTCTTTGGGGAAAGAATGTTACAATATGGTTGTGCCAGCTGGCAGAATCGTCAGCCGAAATAAAGCTGCTGGCCGCAGCAACATCCAGATCCCAGCGCGGGTCATAATCCTGAATGGTGCGCTGAACGGTTTCAATCAGCTGCTTCTGACAGTTGGATGCGCCGCGTACTTTGTCGTAATATTCCAAAAGGTTTCCTTCGATCTTCAAAAGCGGCTTGAAATTCAGGATCGTACTGAGTGCTGCGGCAGCGGGTGTCACACGCCCGCCGCGTCTGAGAAAAGTCAGCGTATCGACCCCTACAAAGACGATCGAGTCGTAGGCGGTCTCTTCCAGTGCGGCGTGGATCTCGCGTGCGGTGCATCCGGCTTCTGCCAAGGCGCAGGCATCCAGAACAGAGCTTCTCTGTGTTGCAGAGATGCGATGATTGTCTGCAACAAAAACCTTCCCCAAATATTTAGAGGTAAGAGCAGATACGACCGCGGATGCACAGGAAGAAGACAACCCACTGGACATAGGAATATAAACAAGTTCATCGTATTCTGCAAGCACACGTTTCCACAGGTCTGTTACATCCTCCGGGGAGGGCTGAGAGGTCTGCGCCGTTTGGGCAGAAAGTGCTTGGTAGAATTGCGCTTCTTTCAGATCGACCCCTTCGTAAAATACCTCTCCGTTTATGATAACGGGCATGGGAAGAACGAAAATGCCCAATTTTTCGGCTTCTTTGGGGGAGATGCCGCTGTTGCTGTCGGTTACGATCGCTGTTTTCATAGGACGGCTCCTTTTTCACTCGGATTCAGGAAAATTTCTTGTTTCTTTCGTCAGTTTTTGCTATACTTTTACTATTGTAAAGCAGGCCACAGATCGTGCGCTATGCATTGTTTTGATTCGAGAGGTATCCAATGCGACAGACACGGGCAGCCATCATCGCTGCATTTGCACAGCTTTTGGAAGAACGGCCGCTGAATAAAATCACGGTTAAGGACATTGTTGACACCTGCGATATCAATCGGAATACCTTCTACTATCATTTTCAGGATATTCCCACGCTGCTTCAGGAAATGATGGAAGAAAAAGCCGCCCTGCTCATTCAGCAGCACTATACCTTCGGTCGCCCGCTGGACTGCATCCAGCCTGCTTTGCAGTACGGCAAAGCGCACAAGCAGGCCATTCTCCATGTCTATCGTGCCGTTCCAAGAGAGACGTTTCTGACCTATCTGGAACGATTGTCCCAGCACATGGTGGACGAGTATTTTTGCAATATCTCCAAGGAGCTTTCGATCCCGGCAGAGGATGCCCATATTTTGAACCGCTATTATAAGTGCACGACGGTCGGCTGCCTTCTGGACTGGCTGGATGCTGGGATGGGCTATGATCTCGAAGCCGAAATGCAGCGGCTCTGCGACCTGATGGATGGGGAAGGAAAACGTGTGCTGCACAAAGCCGCAGAAAGATGACTGCTTACAAAGAACGCCGCAGAGTTTCCTGCGGCGTTCTTTGCTTCATTTACTGCTTCTTATCCTGCATTTTTTCCTGCTTGCGCTCGTTCCACAGCCGTTCCGCTTCGGGTGCCCAGCACTTTGCGTAGGAATCGCACTTGCTGCAAAGATGTTCGGCACTTTCAGGGGACTGCGGATCGGTAGAGTGCGCGCCTGTAGCCTCTACCATCTTCCGCAGACGCTGCGGATTTTCCAGCATGGGACAGGGTTGGAGCATATTCTCATTGAAGGGCATATTGTCGTGATAAGCCATGAAGATGGGGCTTTGCAGCGCTTCCAAAAGCGTGCAGTCCCGGATGTTGGCGTTGGAGTAGTGGATGAACACACAGGGGTCTACATCGCCGTTGGCGTTGATGTGCAGGTAGCGTTTGCCGCCTGCAATGCAGCCGCCCACATACTCGGCATCATTCTGGAAATCCATTGCAAACAGCGGCTTCTCTGCACGGAGCTTGCGGATGCGGTGGTAGACTGCTTCGCGCTGCTGCGGATTCGGCAGCAGTTCCGATGCGGCATCGTTGCCCACGGGCATATAGTGGAAGTACCAGATGAAGTAAGCCCCCATCTTGATCAGGCTGTCATAGTATTCTTCGGAAGTGATGGCCTCATAGTTGGCACTGGTGTAGCAGGAGGAAATGCCGTAGGGCAGCTTTTTGCGGTGGAGCAGCTCCATTGCCTGCACGACCTTCTGGTAGGTTCCCTTGCCGCGGCGGGCATCCGTGGAAGCCTCGTCGCCTTCCAGCGAGATGGCGGGGATGAAGTTTTTCACCCGCAGCATTTCGTCAGCAAACTCCTCATCGATGAGGGTGGAGTTGGTAAAGCAGAGGAAGATGCAGTCGTTGTGATTCTCGCAGATGCGGATCAGGTCCTTCTTGCGCACCAGCGGCTCACCGCCGATGTAGATGTACATATAGATACCCAGTTCTTTGCCCTGCTGGATGATGCTGTCGATCTCATCATAGGTCAGGTTCAGCTTGTTGCCATATTCGGCAGCCCAGCAGCCCGTGCAATGCAGATTGCAGGCGGAAGTCGGGTCCATCAAAATCGTCCAGGGGATGTTGCAGTTGTACTTCTTGCGATTGGCTTCCTGCTTCGGCCAGCCTACCATGGCAGCATTGATAAAGAAGTTGACCGATACGGTCTTCATCACTTCCGGGTCGATGTCGTGGACGATGTGCAGGATGTAGTTGTGGTACGGATGCTCCGGGTTTTCGATGGCCTCGCGGATCTGCTTGCGCTGCCGGACAAACTCACCGCCGGCGAACTTGTCCGCCCAGTCCATGATCTTCAGCAGATTCTTTTCGGGGTCCTTGTACAGGTAATTGAATGCCTGCTCCAGACCGTACTTCTTGATGCTTTCCATTGGATTCATGATCGATCCATCTCCTTTACTTTACGACTTCTTTCGTGCGTCTTTTTACCATGATCTTAACGACTAAAAGATTGACGATCCCTTCCATCAGCAGCGTGCAGCTGGTCAGGAACCGGATGTTCAGCGCGTTTTTGCTGAACAGACTATACAAAATCAGCAGTACGCTGACAACGCCTGTAATTACTGCGGCGATGAGGACGAAGCCCCATCGCTCCAGCCCGAAATCCTGCGCTTCCTTGGACATCTGGACCCGGATCAGGCAATCCATCAAAGCGACCCAACCAAGCCCCAGTGACAAATACGGATACGCCACATGATGTGCCGCACAGACCATGACGCCCAGAACGATCATCAGCAACCCGCAGGCAAAGTCAAAGTGGAAGGCCAGACAGTAGGAATCTTTTGAAAAAAAGCCCACGATCCGGATGATGCCGTATCCGATCAAAAGACAGCCGGTAAACCAGCAGGTGGCGATGGGATCAAGGTTTGGATGAAACCAGTAAACGAAAGCGGCAGCACAGGAAACGAGGGAGACCAAAAGGTATCCGTAGTATGCGACTGTAAGTTTTTTCATACGGTGTTCCACTCCTTTCGTCCGCTGCTTTCTTCGGGGTGGTTTTATCTTATCGGATTTTGGCAGCTCCAACAATGGACAATGAAGTGTGCCGTGTACGAAATCGAACATTGTGGGGGTGTTTGCCTAAATTGGAGCAAAAAATACCCGCCTGCGTTCTGTAACGCAAGCGGGTGGTAAAGATAAAAATAATTTTTTGCGCTGTAAAAGGCTCGTTGAGAGTGCCCAAAATCTCAAACCAGTTTCTCCCACAGGGCATTCAAAGCGGCAGTGGTATCCGCATCCATGCCCTCGTTCAGGCGGCGGGCGGCGTACCAAAGGGTAGAGCATTCGCTTTGCAGATTGGCAAGGGCGGTATCTTGCAGCGGCAAGGCGAAATCTGCCACCGACAGAACGTCTCCTTCTTCCGGGTCGGTGCCGTCCAGTGTCTGGAAGCAGCCGTACCGCTGCTCCATGGCGGCGGGGTCGTCCACGAGGAACAGGGTGCTTTCGCACAGATAAAAATCAGAGTTCAGCTTGTCCTCGCTGGACTGCATCAACTGCTGCAGGGCGGCATCCTGCGCTTCAAAGTCCAGTGCCAGCCAGATGCCCTTTACCGTGACCTTCACCTTGCCATCGCCGTTCATGTCCCCGGCAAGGGCTTCCAGCTGGGTCTCCAGCTGGCTGAGAAAGGCGGTGTCCGGGTCGGTGCGGCTTACCACCGCCACGGTGTAGTCCGGCTGCACCTCGGTGACCCGGCTCCAGACAAAATACCCCACCGCCAGCACGGCAGCAGCGATCAGTGCTACATAGTACCAGTGGTAGTGCCACCAGTTGGCTCGCTGCTGCGCCGGGGTCAGCTCCGGGGGCTTGTCAGGGAGCAGGTCTTCGGGCTTGATATCCCGTTCGTAGCGGTAAGATGCCATGGCTGTGTCCTCTTTTCGTCTGTTTTTCTGATCCTATCATAGCATAAATTCCCGGTCAGCGGCAGACTGTCCGGGAATTTTTCATGCTTTGTTTACACCCGTGTGCGCAGGCACTTGAGGTCTGTGCCTGTTACGGCGTAGGCTCCGGTGCCAGCGGGCAGGAACAAGCTCTGCCCCTTGCGGATGGGCAGGCTCTCGCCGGTGGCGGTCTCGGTCAGGATGCCTTTGCCTTCCAGCACCAGCAGGGAGGTGAAGGAAGTCTCGTCGCAGGTATCCTCAAACTCGCCCGCTACGGCATCCACCGTGAAGTAATCGCACTGCGCCAGATGGCCGTGAAAATCGCGGCCCTTCGGCGGCTCCCGGTCGGTGACATCCAGTGCCTGCGGGATGTGCAGCTGGCGGGGCTTGCCGTCTGCGCCCAGGCGGCCGTAGTCGTAGATGCGGTAGGTGACGTTGGAGTTCTGCTGGATCTCCGCTACCACAATGCCCTTGCGGATGGCGTGCAGTGTGCCGGAGGGGATGAAGAAGCAGTCGCCCTTGTGCACCGGCACGGCGTTCAGCACGTCCGTCAGGGTGTTGTCCTGAATGCGGCACTCAAACTCCTCTTTGCTGATCTGGTGGGTGAAGCCGTAGTAAAGGGTCGCGCCCGGCTCCGCTTCCAGCACATACCACATCTCAGTCTTGCCGTACTGGTGCTCGTGCTCCAGAGCGTAGGCATTGGAGGGATGCACCTGAATGGACAGGTCCTTTTTTGCATCAATGAGCTTTGCCAGAATGGGGAACTCGCTGAACTTTTCGCAGTGGGTGCCAAGGCAGTCGGGGTGGGCGTCGATGTACTGCTGGAAGGTGGAGCCGTCCGGCAGGTAGCTGGGGCCGTCCGGGTGGCAGGACAGCATCCACGCCTCGCTCAGGGGGTGTAATTCGCTCTGGATGCCGTACTCGGTGCGCAGCTTTTCGCCGCCCCAGAGGTAGTCTTTGCAGCTGGGAGTAAGTTGAATCGCTTTCATTTTATATACCTCGAATATGCATAGAATTGAATACGAAAAGGCGATTTTCCCGAAAAAAGGGTACAAAAAAGCTGCCCCGTCCATTTTTCGGCAGGAACGAGGCAGCCAGTTTGCGGGGGATTATGCTTTCAACAGGGCGGCGGCAGCTTTGCCAAGGGTGTCATTGATGGCATCGGCTGCTGCTTCGGTGGGGGCAACGGCAGAGAGATACACCTTGATCTTCGGCTCGGTGCCGGAGGGGCGCACCATCAACTTGGCACCGCCCGCCAGACGGAACTCCAGCACATTCGCCTTGGGCAGCCCGGTGCCCTCGGCGTTGTAGTCCACCACGCTTTCCACGGCCATGCCGCCGATGGCGGTGGGCGGGGTCTGGCGCAGCTGCTTCATGATGGCAGCCATGGTGTGCATTCCGCTTTCGCCCTCAAAGGCAAAGCTGTGGAGGGCATTGCGGTAGCAGCCGAACTCGGCGTACAGCTGGTTGATGGCATCCAGCAGGGTCATGCCCTGCTTTGCATACCATGCGGCGGCTTCGCACACCAGCAGGGTGGCGTTGACGGCATCCTTATCCCGGACATGGGCACCGGACAGGTAGCCGTAGCTCTCCTCAAAGCCAAAGATGTAGCGGTCGGCTTCACCTGCGGCTTCCAGCAGACCGATCTGCTCGCCGATGAACTTGAAGCCGGTCAGGGTGCGGCGCAGCTCCACGCCGTACTTTGCCGCCACCGGGGTGGCCATATCGGTGGAGACGATGGTGGTCACAGCCACCGGATGCTCCGGCATGGTGCCCAGCGCCTTCCGGGTGCGGCAGATGTAGTCCAGCAGGATGATGCCCATCTCGTTGCCGGTGATGAGCCGGTACGTTGGAAACATCGCCCACACGCTCCCAGTCGCGGGGAGCGATGAGGAAGCCGGACGGCCTGCACCCAAACGATTTCGGGCACAGCCTGGCGGCAGGTGAGATCACCAGACTGTTGGAACACGTCAATGCGCATAGAACAGAGCCGGAAGCAGGACCAAAGCTTCCGGCTCTGTTGACGGCCAATGCCTATGAAAATGCCAGACGGCTGACCATCCGGGAAATCTCCCCCAAGCTGGAGGGCTTCCGCGCAGACACGGCCGATGCAGCCGAGTTTTATCTGACGGCGCTCATCGCGGCGGGGTAACCGGCTGCGGTGCTGCCGGAGTTCAGCTGTGGATCGCACCAAAGCACTGCAGCTGGCGGGCGGCAATGGTGTCGTAGAGTTCGGCAGGAACGTGATCGTTCAGACAGCCATGGGTGTTGTTATTGTCGTCTGACCCATGGAAATCGCTTCCGGCGCTGGGCAGCAGATCAAACTGCTGTGCCAGCCCGGCCAGCCGGGCGCGCTGCTCTGCAGTATAACGCCCGTAGAACACCTCGATGCCGGCGCACGGGCCGGCTGCTTTTTTGAAGTCGTTCAAAAGGCAAAGCTCTGCCTGAGGGGAGAGCTGGTAGTGGTAAAGATGCGCAAGAATGGGCACGCCCTTTGCCTCGCGGATAGCAGAAACGGTTTCCGCAAGACCTGCATAGGGCAGCATGGGCGTTACATAGGCGAGTTTCTGGCCGAACGAGCCGATGTACTTGTCAAAGGCGTCGTCTACAGTGGGAACAAAGCCTTTTGCCACCATGCGCCGGGCGATCTGCATCCGCCCGAGGTGATGGGTGTCGGGGTTGTCGGCCTGAAGATCCTCGTAGGTGCCGATGTCGATGCCGAGTGCGCGGAGCTTTTCCAGATGCGCGGTGACATAGCCGCGGCGGTCCGGCTGATTCTGCGCCAGGATCTTGCGGAGAGGTTCGCAGGCAGGGTCATAGTTCAGGCCGACCACATGGATCTCCACACGGCGGTCGTCGGCGGTCTGGTACATGCAGCTGAATTCACAGCCGCGCAGAATGTGCAGATCGGGATGACGGGCGCGCAGGGCGTCCAGATCGGGGTTGTCAAAGTTGTGGTCCGTAATAGCCAGATATTTTATCCCGTTGCGCTGGGCCAGGTCGCATACAAGGTCGGGGGAGCACTGTCCGTCGGAAAGTGTGGTGTGGCAGTGCAGGTCAATGCAGGCGCTCATAAAAATCTCCTTTGTCTGTGAGGATGGAAAAGGTCCGGAAAGGATCTTTTTATGCTCAGTATAACGGAGGAAAAGCACTTTTTCAAGAAAATAAACTTTTTGCAAAACGAAAAAAATGCTGCGGAGATTTGGCGATTCTGCGTCTTGAATGGCGCGGAAAAGGGTGATATAGTTTTGGCACGGGACGCACAGAGATCTTGAACCACACAAAATCAGACAGAGAGGAAAATGCCTATGAAGCAATGCAAGCTGGTCCATATCCATGATGGAAACAGCAGCGAGGTCTGCAACGGGGACCGACTGTTCGTAGAGACTTACCCCCGCGTTGAAAAAATGCTGGAGGAATGGGTCAACGAAGGCTGGGAGGTCAAAAGCATGATCCCGCAGTATACGCCGGGCGTGCAGGGTACGAAGGGCGCATACAATTTTTATCTCGGCGGAATGATCGTCTACCTGGAAAAAGAAGCGTAAAAAGCATTTTGCGGCAGATTGAATGACCCCCGGCCCGGCAGCGAACTGTGCTGCCGGGCCGGGGGCGTTTTGCGGGGAGATAAGGCGGTGCTCAGTCTTTTCCGTCAGGTTCTTCGAACAGAATGTCGGCAATGATCTGGTAAGCGTTTCCGACCGGATTTCCCATTCTGAGCAGGGCGGCCAGAACGTAAAAGCGGTCGTAGCAGCTGGGCAGATAGATCGGATACCAACAGGTGCCTCTCACGTCCGAAAAGGCCGCCAGCACAAAATCAAACATGCGCTGAAGCGCAATGATTCGGTCGGGCGAATCCGGTTCCGTAATGCAGAAAGCCTGAAATTCGGAAAGGATGGAGTTGACGGCGCGGTCCACGAGAAAATCGTCTCCGGCCATGTTCAGGATGCACTCCAGAACGGCTGACCTGCGGCGCTGACTGTTCTGATAAAGCTCGTAAAGCCCGGTGATCAGCAGCAGGCTCAGCGTGAGCAGATCTTCGCGGTCAAACAATTTGGCCTCGATTTTTCGGTTTGCCTGATCGGAAACGCTCCGGCGCGCTTTGGCACAGACCGGTGCCTTTTCAGACTGTGCGGCCGGCCCTTCGGAACCGGCCAGAGACAACGAGTGCTGGATGCGCCGGGGAAACTGCTTCAGATGTTTATGCACATGTTCCTGTATTTTGCGGTGCATGGGGTCGCGCCGGAGCCGGGCAAGCTCCTTTTCGGACAGTCTGGCGCGGCCATAGCAGGCTTCGTGCCCGTCGGAACGCCAGCGGTTCAGGGAATTTGTCAGGACTTTTGCAAGAGAGGAAGAAGCCTCGCCGCTGTACGGCTGCTCCAGAACACGGAGGTATTGAAGCAGCCGCTCCAGCTCGGATAATTCTGTGCGGGCGTAGCAGAACGCCACATCGACATTGTTTCCACGGCCGGCATCAAACGGGCTGAAACTTTCCAGATTGGCCAGAATGCTCTGCTTTACGGCCTGAAAAAACGCCTGCTTTTCCTGCGGAAGAAAACCGAGAAGTTCCTGCTGCATCCGGCCGAGGATCCGGGTATCGGGTCCGCTCAAAGCTGCGTCCGGCCCTGCAGGAGCCGAAAATGGCCCTGCTGCGGCAGAGACCTCGCGCAGAAGCCGGAGCACGTCTTCCCAGACAAAGCCGTCCGGGCCGTGTCCGGTGTGAAGCTCATTGTAAAGCAGAAAATCGATGCATACGAGGTCAAGCGGGTTCCGAAGGCAGGCGGGGCGCTCGTTGGAAAGAAAAAGATACTTCTGGGTCTCTGCGGCGGTCATTCCGACGGCAAAGGCGATCTGGTACAGTTCACTTCGGGAGCCGTTTCTGCGGGACGGGATCCCCCGTTTCAGCACGCTGACCCATTCCGTTGCAATGCCGGGACAGACTTCGGACAGGATCCCGGCGAGTGCCCTGATCTCGGGTGCGTCCCATTGGCGGGCCGAAGGGGTTCCGTTTTTGTCCGGAAAAGGCGTATCATCCTGCAGGTCGGGGTAAAACAAATCTTCGTCCCGGTTGGCAGACAGAGCCGTTTCGAGAAGATCCGGCCGGTGCTTCTGGATACACCGGCACAGGTGCTGGCCTGGGGTTACGTTCATGGAACCGGATGCAAGCATCAGTCTGAACAGGTCGGCATCCACTGCGACCTGCGCCAGAGAGAGCCGGTTTCCGTCGATGAACTCCCGGTTTTTTTTGCCGGCCTCGTTCTGCAGCCAGCGGATCAGGTAGTAAAACGAATCCGCGGTCAGTCCGCCGGGAGCGTCAGCGCGCGGCCTGAATGCGTTCTGCGGCAGATCATCGTGCCCGGAGGGCGATTTTCCAGGTTCAGGCAGAATCAAAGTTTATTCCTCCCACATGGTCGAATTTTATGGTATCATTACTTCAACAGGTTCCTGTTCCGATTATAATACATCTCGTGCCGAAAGAAAACTTGGCAAAATCATACAAATTTTGCAGATGCTTTTCGGCGGGATACGATGTGGGAGGAATTGATATGTCCCGATCTTTATTTGATGCCCGTGAGCCGCTGCCGGAAGGCGCGTGTCTGCATCTGGACGATGGAACGCTTATCACGATCCGTTCTTGCGTCAGTGCGGGCGGGAGTGCGCTGATCTATCGTGTGCAGCAGGAGGAAAACGGGCTGCCGGTCATCCTTAAGGAACTGTTTCCGCATGGCTGTGTCCGGCGCAATGGCGGGCCGGTGCCGAACGGCGCGGCAGGGCAGAATGCGGAAGAGGCATACAGCACACTGAAAAAACAGGCCGTGCGGGAGCTGGAACTCGGGCAGGAGATCTACCGGGAAACACGCTGTATCGTACCTGCCAGAAGAATGCTCACGCCGGGATCCATCACACTGCCGGACGGTACCGTATGGCTCAGGCCCAAAGCCTGCTTTTTGCTGATGGATGAACTGACCAGCCGGCAGGGCTTTTTTCTGAGCGAGCTGCTGAATGCGTCGGCAGGACTGTATGACGCGGAAAACGCGGCGTTCGGGAACCGGAAACCGGGAGATATCTTTCAGGGCAGATATGCGGTGCCGTCTTTTCCAGTGACGCTGCAGGCGTTCCGCTGCGTTCTGCAGACGCTGCGGCAGATGCATGAGGCAGGGTATATCCATGGAGACCTGAACCCCGGCAACCTGTTCTGGGACGGAAGCCTCGAAAAAGGGTACATTCTGGGCGCGTCCTTTCTGGATTTCGGCGCAAGCCGGCGAAAGGATGAACCGGAAGCCGGCGCGGTCTGCACAACCGCCGGCTTTACCGCACCGGAACTGATGCACGGCCGGCTGCCGACCGAAAAGACGGATGTTTATGCTGCAGGGCGGCTGCTGTACTGCATGCTGCAGCCCACGGCGGCATATCATATCCGGCAGGGCAGCGATCTGGGGTTCGCGCAGGGCAGCATCACCCTGCTGGCCGGAGAAGCGGCTGCATCCGGAATCTCCGGCGGAATGCTGGAAAAGGTGAACACTCTGCTGACGCAGGCGGCAAAGGAGGACCCGGCGGAGCGGATCGGGCTGGATGAAATGATCGGCAGGGTGACGGAGTGGCTGCGTCTGGCGGCCCCGCCTGTCTGGCAGATCGCGCTGAACCTGCCGGCCTTGAATCCCGGCGACCCGATCCTGGGCCGCGACGGGGAAACAGAAGAACTCTTTACCCTGCTCAACGGTCCGCTGGCGCAGAGCAACCCGCTGGTGCTGCATGGGTTTTCCGGGCTGGGAAAAACGCGGCTTGCGCAGCTGCTCGGACACCGCTGGAAGGAGCGGTACCCTGCAGCACAGGTCTGCTACGCTGCATTCCCGGGCAGCATGACAAAACTGTTTGCCGGGGTGCTTCCCAGAGCGATCCCCTCGGTGGCGGAGAAAATAGCGGCCGCACAACAGAGCGGCGAGCCGCTTTCCGACAGGAAGGCCTGCGCTCTGGTGCTGGACGCGCTGAGCAGAAATCTCCATCAGGACGATCTTTTTATTTTGGATCATGTGGATTCGGACACCCGCTCTTTTGCAGAACTGCTGTACGGCACGCTCCGTGAGCGCTCCGGCTGGAAGGGAAAACTGTTTCAGCAGCTGTGCCGGATGAACGTTCATGTGGTGCTGACGACCCGGATGGATCTGAAGACGGAAGTTCTGGAGATCCACCCATGGGAGGTGCGGCCGCTGGCGCCGGACAAGCTGCTGAGGCTGATGCAGACTTTCTGCCCCGGGGCAAAGGAAGAAGAACTGCTGCCGTTTATCGGATTGGTGCACGGACACACCATGACGGTCTCCATGATCGCCCGAACCCTGGCGGACAACAGCGCATTGACTCCGTCGGAGCTGTATCGGGAGCTTTCCGGCGGGAACTATGCGCCGCAAAAGGCAGACGCTGTTTCGCTGTACAAGGACGAGCAGTTCTCGCAGGATACGATCCTTGGACATCTGAAAACGCTGTTCCGCCTGCAAAAGCTGGATCAGCCGGAACGAACCGTCCTGCGGGATGCACTGCTGATCGGGCAAAGCGGAATGCCGGCGGAGATGTTTCTGGATGAAGTGAAGGGATATCCTTCCGGCTTCGGCCCGGAGCGCAAACGCGCGCTGAAACATCTTGTCCGGCTGGGGTATCTTTCCGTGGAACAGGCGGAGGAGGAGCCGGGGCTTACCCTGCTGACCGTCCACCCGCTGATCTGTGCGGTTGGAAAGATGAGTCTGAAACCGACCGAACAGGACAGTATGGAACTGCTGGAGATCATTGCGCCTGATGCAGGGGTGGATTACTGGTTCCTGAACCGTCTGGACCGGAGACAGACCGCAAGGCTGTACGCGGAAGCGGAAAGCTATGAGGCCGCATGGGAACTGTCTTCCAAAGCAACGGCCGGAGCGGCGCTTCTGGCAGTCCGGGCACTCCGGCGGCTGAACTATGAGTCTGTTTCCGGGATGTGCGATGCGACGGTCCGTCATGTGGAGGATCTCAGAGAGCAGGCAGAGGTCCTTCTGGAACTGAAGCGGCGGCAGCCGGGCGGAGCATCTCAGCTGAAAAATTCAGCGGCAGGCTCGCAGGACGAGTGCGTGTTCAGAGAAAAGCTGGACCGTGCATTGGAGCAGTCGGGAGGGCCGGAACAGCCGGAGCGGTTCCCGGAGATCGATTCCAGAATGACAGAGCTTTTTCTCGCGGCGCTGGAGTTCCATCAGGAATGCCGTCGGTCCGGAACAGACGTGCCGGATCAGTACAGACTTTATCAGTTCTATCATGAGCTGTTTTCATTTATCGGGGAACACTCGGCGGCGTTTGTCCGTCAGTGTGCGGATGCGGAACAGCTGCCGCGGCTGGATTCGCTGGCCTTTTGCCGGAAGCTGCCGGAGGCTCCGGCAGATCCGGAACACCGGATGGAAACAGCATGGTACCTTTTAAAATGCGAAGTGGGAGAAAAGCTTGCGGAGCTTTGCAAAAAGGAAGACAAGGATGACCCGGTCCTCTCGGAAACAACAGAGCCGCGGGTGCTGCAGCTGTACCTGCAGCAGAAACGGAATGACCGGTATGCATACTGCGCAAAGATCTATCGGGAACTTCTGACAGATGCCAAAGAACACGGAGATGCTCTGTCTGCACAGCGCTACGCCGGACTGGAAAAGCAGACGCGGGATGAAATGGGAAAATGCTGAAGCGGCGGGAATTGGCAAACGGAAAAAGAAAAAGTTTATTTCCTTGGATCATATGGGAAGAGAGCGTATACTGTCGTCAGAAGCTCGGAACGAACTGATCCGAAAGACGAAAGGAGGCCGATCCTTATGAATCAATGGAAGAATCACAGCAGTTTTCCTTAGGAACAGTCGTTCCTGAAATCGAACGCTTCCGGACTTTTTTGTTCGTACATTTTGCCTACCCTCCTTAAAATAGATTGTTCACAAAAACCTCCGTTGATAAAATAAAAAGTCCGTTATGCCATAATTGAAATAAAGCGTTTAGCCATCATTCTTTTTTTCTCCTGAAAGGTCCCATTTGTCAGGTGCGGAAACAACAGCCTGATGAACGGGACCTTTTCTTTGGAAGAAGATCATCATGAACAGACAGATGGGATCCGCCCGGCACAACCCATTGCCGTGCATGGCGGTTGAACCGGAAAACCGGATGTGATAAACTGGTTCCGGACAGCTTTTTGCGGAAAACAAAAACGGAAAGGAAAACGTCATGGCAGAAATCAAAAAAATTGCAGGCTGGCTTCCGGCCCTTGTGGCGGCAGCGATCAACTGCTACGTCTTCTTCTGGCTGTACTGGGCGGAGCCGCAGCTTCTGGGGCCGAAGATCCCCGGCATGACCATTGCGACTGCCTTTACAACCCTGGTTTTGCTTTGGTGGGGAATGGCGCCGGCAGCGTTGGCCTGCATGACCGGCGGGCCGTACTTTCTTTGCTTTGCTGCGCTGCTTCCGGTGGAACTTCTTTTTGCGCTGACAGTGTTCCGGAAAATGTGGCTGGCCGGTGTTCTGCTGGCAGCGCTCTGGCTGGCAGGAATGGTCTGGTTCCGGCGCAGGAGCACACAGCGGCTCCGGCAGAAAAAAAGCCGGTACAGCGATTTTGATTTTTTGTGGGCGGAAGACCGCCTCCGGAATATCTGCCGCCGGTTCGGTGTCCTGCTGGCGGTGATCCTGCTGGCAGTCCCGGCTGCATGGGGCGCATGGGACGACCTGGCCGATGCGCGCGGGCCGTCAATGCTTGAGTCTTTGCCCCAAGTGGCGGAAAAGGAGGACTATCCGACAGATTTTCTGTCCGGTTTTACAAATGAAAACTGGGCGCAGGCAGACTTGTCCGGCAGAACGTCTCTGCTGGAGCAGCTGGCCACCTATGAACTGGCAGTGCTGGGGGTGCCGGCGGACGGCATCAAATTCTCGGTCCGGGAGCTGAGTGAAGATCTGTGCGGCTACTATGGCTCTTCTTCCAACCAGCTCGTGCTCAACAAGAGCATGGTGGAAGAACAAGCAAGACGGGAGAATATCAACACAGTGGCGCATGAAGCCTTCCACGCACAGCAGATCTATGTGGTAGAGCATGTCAACTGGAACGATGCGGCTGCCAATGCGGCCTACTACGATCAGGCCAGACGGTGGCTGCGGAATTATCAGGAAGGCTATGTTCAGATGGAAGAGGACGTTTGGGGGTATTATAGGCAGCCTGTAGAGGCGGATGCGCGGAAATATGCCGGGGAAGAGACGGATCGCCTGTGGGATCTGGTCCGGCAGATCGAGCAGGAAAACGCGGAAGACTCATAAGAAAACAGCTCCGACAAAAATATCCCCTGCACCGAGTGCCCGGCGCAGGGGATGTTTTTGTCTATGGGGTACAGGTCATTTCAGCGTCCCGTCCAGAACCTGATTGTAATACCAGGGCTTCGGGGCGCGGAAGGTCTTGCCGCTGAGGAAGGCAAAGTCCGGCTGGGTGAAGCGGGGCATGGT
>OIZI01000691.1_pt1 | contig 16214 bp, 18 predicted proteins | sample 1588441 | NCBI WGS metagenome assembly OIZI01 (sample SAMN03283284) | human gut metagenome | biome: human-associated habitat; material: feces | host: Homo sapiens | place: Peru | collected 2012 | reverse complement strand
CCATGAGCCACAGCTACCAGAAACAGACCAGCCAGCTCTGGTTTCAGATTTACAGCATCGTGAAGGAAAACTGCTCTGCGGATGCGGCGGGAGCATCGAATCCGGCTGATGACATGATGGAGCGTCTGCTCCGTTCAAGGAAGAATTAAGGAATTTAAGACATGATTGAGAAAGTGAACCCGTCCCACCCGGACAAAATAGCAGATCGCATTGCCGGTGCCATTGTGGACATCGCCTATGCGCAGGAGGCCAATCCGAGAATTGCCGTTGAGGTGCTGATCGGTCACGGCAGATGCCATGTGATTATCGAAACTGACACAGAGCTTTCTGAAGACAAAATCAGAGCAGCCATTTTCCGCATTGCCGGAAAGGTTGAGCCGGATATTCAGATTGTTCCGCAGGACAGACACCTTGCTGACAACCAAAAGGGGACTTTCCGCTGCGGAGACAACGGCATATTCAGGGGAGTTCCGCTCAATGTTGAGCAGGCGATGATTTCAAGTATTGCTCGTGAGCTTTACGAGCAGTTCCCGACTGACGGCAAATACATCCTCGATGATGAACGTCTCATCATCTGCCAGAGCAACGCAGACAGAGCTGCAATTCTGAAACAGTACCCTCATGCCGAGGTTAATCCGTTGGGTGACTGGACTGGCGGCACGGATGCAGATACGGGAGCCACCAACCGCAAGCTCGGCAGCGACATGGCTGATTCGGTAACCGGCGGCGGTCTGCATGGGAAGGATTTATCAAAGGCAGATGTAACTTTGAACATCTACACTTTTCTGAAGGCGCAGGAAACAGGCGAGACTGTAGAACTCAGCTGTGCCATCGGCGATGAGGTTATTGACGGTCACTCCTATAGCGAGCTGATGGACGTTGCATGGAACCACATCGCCTCAATGGGCGGTTTTGAGAAGTTTGCGGAATGGGGGCTTTTCTGATGAAGACAACTACAGAATTTCAGCTGGTCAGCACCGATAAGCTGATCCCTTATGTGAACAATGCTCGTACACATTCACCGGAGCAGATCATGAAGCTCCGCTCGTCTCTCAGGGAGTTCGGTTTTGTGAATCCGGTGATCATTGACCGGGACTTTAATGTCCTCGCTGGGCACGGAAGAATACAGGCGGCAAAAGCTGAGAACATTCCCGAAGTGCCGTGTGTCTTTGCCGACCACCTTACCGAGGCTCAGAAGAAGGCATACATTCTGGCAGATAACCGCATGGCTCTCGATGCCGGATGGGATGATGAGCTCCTGGCTGTTGAGATGCAGGAACTGCAGGATTTGGGTTTCGATCTCTCCATGACCGGCTTTTCCGAGGATGAGCTAGCAGAGCTTTTTGCCACCGATGCCGAGGGCGAAGATGATGACTTCGATGTGGAGGCAGAACTGCAGAAACCATGTTTCTCCAAGACGGGGGACGTCTGGCATCTTGGTAGACACACCGTAATCTGCGGTGATTCTACTCTGCCCGAAACTTATCAGACTCTGCTCGGAGACATGAAGGTAAACCTGGTTTGCACCGATGCTCCGTACTTCGTGGATTTGCAGAATGCCTCCGGCAAAATCAGAAACGACAATCTTGATGACAAGTCAGCCTACGAGTTTCTGATGAAGGTCTTTGCCAACTTCAAAAACAGCATGGCAAAGGATGCGTCCTTTTACGAATTCTACGCCACCTCCAAGTCCCGCATTTTCTATGATGCCTTTGAGGATGCGGGGTTCAAGGTGGGAGCAGGACTCATATGGAAGAAACCGAGATTCCCGCTTTCAAGAACCGACTGGAAGTACAACATGGAGCCTATCATCTACGGCTGGCGAAAGGACGGTACCCACAAGTGGTACGGTGACCAGAAACAGACCGTGGTGTTTGAGTTTGACGGCATTAGAAACTCGAAGGAGGATGGCTTCGGGCACCCGAGCAGTAAACCTGTTCCGCTGATTGCCTACCTCGTAAAACTCTCCACCCAGACCAACGGCATCGTCCTTGACGGATTCCTCGGCTCTGCCTCAACCCTGATGGCATGCGAGCAGACCGACCGCACCTGCTATGGGGTGGAAATTGAACCGAAGTTTGTGGATGTGGCGGTGAAAAGATTTCTGGAATTCAAAGGCGGCAACGCTGATGACGTGTATGTTATCCGCGACGGTCAGAGGCTGAGTTACTCCGACGTGGAAATCAGGGAGGAAACTACCGATGAGCAAACCGAATAACGCTGTATCCGGTCTGACGCTTGGCAGCCTGTTTTCCGGCTCCGGCGGTTTTGAATTAGCCGGACTGCTTTCCGGCATAGTGCCAATCTGGGTTTCAGAAGTGGAACCATTTCCTATCAGGGTAACCACAAAGCAACTGCCATGGATGAAACACTACGGCAACATCTGCGAAATGGACGGCGGTAAGGTTGAACCTGTGGACATCATCACAGGAGGAAGTCCCTGTCAAGGCTTATCGCAGGCCGGGAAACGCAAGGGACTTGAAGATCCGCGTTCAAATTTATTTTATCAGATGATCCGCATCATCAAAGAAATGAGGAGTGCCACCAATGGCCAATACCCAAAATACGTCGTGTGGGAAAACGTTGAATCCGCACTCAGCTGCACTGACGGAGAAGACTTCCGCTGTGTGCTCGAAAACTTCTGCAAGATTAAAGACGAGACCTTTTCTGTTCCTCTCCCTGATGGCAAGTGGACAAAAGCCGGAGAGATTGTGGCAGAGGGATTTTCTCTCGCCTGGAGAGTGCTCAACTCGGAACATTTCGGAGTTCCACAGCGTAGAAAGCGCATCTACCTTGTCGCAGATTTTACAGACGGGTGTGCCGGCAAAATACTATTTGAGTCAGAAGGCATGCCTTGGGATCCTCCAGAGAGCTTCGGCCAGGGGCAAGGTTCTGCCGGAGGTGCTAGAGAAGGCTCTGAGGCGGCAGGCACAGTGTGTCTGAACGATCAGGGAGGTGAACGCATGGACGTAACGCATGAACGCACAGCCACTCTCCGTGCTGAAAGCCATCATCCGCCTCTGGTGTTTGAGAACCACTCGCAGGACTGCCGTTTCCGAGGTCCCCTTGATGTGGCTCAGACGGTGCTTTCCACCTACGGCACGGGAGGTAACAATCAGCCCTTTGTGGTGGAGGATAAACCATGAAACCTAAAGTATTCGGCATCTGCTCCAAAGACAGCAATTCTATGAAATCGGATAACCCTAACAGCGGTTTTTACGAAGCACAGACATCCCGCACCATCGACACCTCCAATCAGTCTCCCTGCAAAAATCAAGGCGGTATGGTGGTAATCGAGGGCAATGGCACAAGACCGTCCCACCACGGTGACGGATGGAAAGAATCCGAAACCATGTACACGCTGAATACCTCCGAGCGGCATGCGGTAGCCTTCTCCGAGGTACACAGTTCTCTGTCGGCTAATGACGGTCCCAAAGGTCCGTCAAGCCAGATGCTCTCAAACCCCGAGAAGAACTTTGTGGCAGAGCCTGCCTACGGTCTTGACCGGGCATCCTTCAATCAGGGCAGAAATGCAAAGTACGATTTTTCAGTTACAGAGGAGTCAGAACCGACCATGACGGCAAGAGGACCCAATGCGGTGGCGCAGCCGGTCTACACCACCAGCAAGGCATCCTACCACACGGAGGCGGCAAAGGATGTGGCGAACACGCTGGTGGCAAGTGACTGGAAAGATCCGCCGACCATTACCGAAGAGCCTTATTACATTGTACGCAGACTCACACCGACGGAATGCGCAAGGCTGCAGGGATTTCCGGACTGGTGGTGTTCACATCTCGAAACGGCAAATCCGTCTGAACATGACATGGAGTTCTGGCGCGGTGTATTTGAAACCCACCGCCGTGTGGTAAGCGGAGCATCGAAACCGAAGTCAGACACGCAGATCAGAAAATGGCTCGCCGCCCCTCACAGCGATTCTGCTGAATACAAAATGTGGGGTAACGGCATCGCCTTACCATGTGCTGTTTACGTTCTTTCAGGCATCGTTCAGCATGCGAAAAAACATTAGTTGATGGTAATCAAACAACACTAAATATAGTGGAAATATAGGCACAAATTGACTTGATATAGTGTTTTGACAGAGCAAATATGTAGTCACCGTTAAACAACAGGAACATAAAAACATGGAAATTAAATTTGATGTCAAAGGCGAAAGCCGCAAAGACCTGGTTAAGGTGATTTCAGACACTCTCGGTGTCAAGGCCGAATATCAGTTTACCCCTACCTACAGTTACGTGATTGGTGATTTCACCGTAACCAGGAATGGCACTCTGGTATTCGATGACGAGGTTAATGCCGATGATGTTCTGAAGGCTCTCGCCGCCAATGCCTTTTATCCGGTGACCGATGAAGAGAAGAAAACTGAACAGGATGAGTCTGCAAGTCTCACCATCGAAATTCCTGCCGACAAGGTGAATACGGAGAACCTTCAGAAACTCCTTGATGCCAAGGGATGGCTCTTCCGCAAGGCACTTGGAATTGAGTCCCTTGCCTTTGAGGTGACCGGGGATAAGGTTTCCTTTCCTTGGTTCAGCCACACCGCTCCGGATCTGACCACTGCCTACACGCAGTTCGTCTCCGCCATCTGCAGAATGAGCGTGGAGCAGAAACGCATCACCGCAAGGGAAAAGGCTGTAGCCAACGAGAAGTACGCCTTCAGATGTTTCCTGCTCCGCCTCGGATTCATCGGTGACGAGTACAAGCAGAGCCGCAAACTTCTGCTCGCAAACCTTGACGGCAGTGCAGCATTCAAGACCGTAAAGGAAAAAACACAGACCGACGCTGAACAGGAGACAAACAATGAACTTTCCGAATAGAGAAACAGTTGAAGAACTGCGCAGGACTTATCCCGAGGGAACCCTGGTTGAACTCGTACGCATGAACGATGATTACGCTCCACCGCCCGGAACCCGAGGGACAGTTCTTTACGTCGACGACATAGGGACTGTTCACGTACGCTGGAGCACGGGCTCAAGTCTCGGAATTGCCTACGGTGAAGATGAATGTAGAATCATTAAAAATAGCAAGTAAATCAATGATTTATATATTAAATAAATATCGAAATATAATCGATTATTAAGTTGCTATAGTGTGCCTCTAGAGTGAATATACACACAACGAAACGAACAAAGAGGTACACAAAATGAACGAAAAAACAGAAAAGCAGATCGCAAACATGAAGAACCAGACCATCGGAGTTGAAGTTGAAATGAACAGCATCACCCGCCTGGATGCAGCAAAGGTTGCCTCAGAGTTTTTCGGAACCCACAGAGTTGAGGATACCGCCTACCGCAACGGCTACAGCACGGTAAGCGCATGGGACGCACAGGGTCGCGAATGGAAGTTTCAGAAAGACGTAAGCATCGCCGGCGACGAAGCCCACAAGTGTGAAATGGTAACCCCGATCCTGAACTACAGCGACATCGAAAGCCTGCAGGAACTTTGCAGAAGACTGCGCAAGGCAGGCGCAAAGAGCGACGCCACCCGCGGATGCGGAGTTCACATCCACATCGGAGCTGCAGACCACACCGCAAAGACCCTGCGCAACCTTGCGAATCTGATGGCAAGCCACGAAAGCCTTTTGGCTGAGGCCTTAAGGCTTGACCAGCACCGCATGGCAAGATACTGCAGAACGGTAGACCCAAGATTCCTTAAGGAGCTCAACAAAAAGAAGCCTCAGACAAAAGAAGAACTTAGCGACATCTGGTACACCAGTCAGGGTGAAAACTACGGCAGAGACCATCATTACAACGCATCACGCTACAGAATGCTTAACCTCCACGCCACCTTCACCAAGGGTACGGTTGAGTTCAGACTTTTCCAGTTTGACGCACCGAGCGAAGGCAGACAGAACGGCATCCACGCCGGACAGCTTAAGAGCTACATTCAGCTTTGCCTGGCCTTAAGCGAGATGGCAATGGAAGTAAGAACCGCAAGCCCTAAGCCACAGCAGAACGAAAACCCAAAGTTCGCGATGAGAACCTGGCTCCTGCGCCTCGGATTCATCGGTGAGGAATTCGCAACAGCCCGCGAGATTTTAACCCGCAACCTTAGCGGAAACGCAGCCTTCCGGTTCGGAAGAGCCTAAACCCCCAGCGAGGACTTAGCCTCCTCCTGCCGGCCCCTTGAGTGGGGTTTCGGCAGTAGAAGGGTAAGCCTTCCGGAGTTAAACCAAAACGAAAGGAAAAGATTATGACAAAGAGATATTACATCGCCTACGGCAGCAACCTTAATATTGACCAAATGAGCTATCGCTGCCCAGGGGCAAGGGTTGTAGGCACCTCCAAAATACCGGATTTTCAGCTTCTGTTTAAGGGTAGCAAAAGCGGAGCCTACCTCACCATCGAGCCAAAGAAAGGAGCCAAGGTTCCGGTGGCGGTATGGGAGGTAACGGCTGATGATGAACTTTCCCTTGACCGCTACGAAGGCTATCCGAATTTCTACTACAAGACCGAAGTTGAAATCCCGGTAATCTGCATTAGCGACCGCCGGGTAAGAAAGCTTAAGGCCTTCATCTACATCATGCATGAGGAACGCGAAATCGGTGTGCCTTCCCAGCGGTATGTTGATGTTTGCCTAGACGGTTACGAGGCCTTCGGCTTTGACGAAAACTTCATTTATGAGGCTCTCAACATAAGTCTAGAAACCAGTGATGAAATTGCGTTAAACCATTGAAAATAAAGGATTTATTGACTTGATAAGGTGTGCATTAAGAGCAAATATGAACACCGTAAAGCGGATGGCGGAAAGCCTCAAAACTTCCGCACCTCCGGGTTTAACGATTTAATTCCATCAGAAGGATTACAGAATGAAGACTGATAAAAACGAACCGAAAGTATGCCCGCTCTGCGGCAGAACCTACACCGAAGCTCCCGCTCTTTCCCGAAAAGACAACGCCATGCTGATCTGCCCTGATTGTGGAACCAGAGAGGCTCTCGAGGCAATTGGGATTTCAGCGGAAAAGCAGGAGGAAATCCTCGAAATCATCCATGAAAAGCTCGGTGAAAGAGAGGCATAATGCGGGATTGAATTGAACAACAGGAGGTTATAGATGCCTCCTTTTTTCTTCTCATTATTTGATTTTTCTTCTCAAATAAAGCAAAATTAGAAGAAAAACGATTAAATGAGAAGAAAGGATGAATGATGAGAACGTTTGATTACAGCTCACTGGAACAGAAACAATGGGGAACGGATATTCTTAATCTGGTGGCCAGAATTCACGAATGTAAGGGCCGACAGGACTTATTTGTCAGACAGAAACCTGTAGAGCTTGAGCGATTGGTGGAAATTGCCAAAATTCAAAGTACCGAGGCATCAAACAAAATTGAAGGGATTGTCACTACCGGTACCAGAATGAAGCAGCTTTTCGAGGAGAAAACCACCCCGCGCAACAGAGATGAAGATGAAATAATGGGTTACCGTGATGTGCTGAATACCATCCATGAAAACCATGATTACATTCCTATCCGTCCTTCATACATTCTGCAACTTCACAAAGATCTTCTTGCTAAAGCAGGACTATCCTATGGTGGGCATTTTAAAAATGTTCAGAACTACATTAGTGAAACGCGGGCTGATGGCACCATGGTTACCAGATTTACTCCTGTTGAACCATTCTGCACCTCGGATGCCGTGGAAAATCTTTGTCATGCCTATGAGCAGGCTATTTCCGGAGAACGAATTGATGCTCTGATTCTGATCCCTTCGTTTATCATTGATTTTCTGTGTATTCATCCGTTTAACGACGGGAACGGCAGAATGAGCAGACTTCTTACTCTGCTTCTGCTTTATAAAAGTGGTTATGAAGTCGGTAAATACATCAGTATCGAACGACAGATAGAATTAACAAAGGATCGCTATTACGAAACTCTTGAACTGTCTGATGCAGACTGGCATGAAGGCAAAAATGATCCTACTCCGTTCATCAGATATATGCTGCAGGTCATTCTTGCCTGCTACACGGAATTTGAAAAACGTGTAGGTATTATGGATGACAGCGGTTCAAGAAGCATGGCATATGACATAGTGAAGAATTATGTAACCAGTAAGATAGGAAAAATCACCGCCATCGATGTTGCAGCCAACTGCCCTAAGCTTGCAAAATCCTCCGTTTTAAGGGAGATAAAAAGGCTGACGGAAGAAGGCATCCTGATAAAACAGGGAGGTGGCAGAAACACCTATTACATTCGGTCGGACAGCAAATAAAAAGCGGTTCGTACTTAACTATTCAGAGGGAGGTCTGTGACCTCCTTTTTTCTTCTCATTATTTGGTTATTCTTCTCATTTAGCTTGATTTGAGAAGAAACAAACGATTAATGAGAAGAAAAAAATAGTACAAAATAAGGCACTTATTGACTTGCTATACCTTTGGTACAGAGCGAATATACAGTCATCGAGAACAACAACGGAGACTTGAAAATGAGCAAGATGACAGAAAGAGCAAGAACCTACAGATTACCGAATCCATCCACTCCGGAAGATCTGGAATGCCGCTGGAGCAAGACCCTGAGATACGGCGACAAGGTGATCCTGGCAGGCCACTACTGGAACGGAGCCGGCAAGCCATCCTACTACGGCGCGGTTTACGAGTTCCTCACCGAGGATACCGGATGCGAAAGTGAAATCGGAATTCGCGAGGTTAGCGGAGTGGAATTTGAAGATGAAGGCCATGCCATTGAATGGGCGATGAAGAACGCCAACTGATACGGAGCTTAACGGTTTCTTTTTTATACCCTGAAAGATCGCTGCGGCGGTCTTTTTTTATGCCTGTAAGGAGGTGAAGGCAGAATGGCAATGCGGAAACTAAAAAAATACGTCCCCACCAGATTTCTGGCCAAGGGCTCGAAATACGATAAGGCGGCTGCCGATTACGCCGTTAATTTTATCGAATGCCTCTGCCACACCAAGGGAACCTGGTCGGGGAAAAATTTTGAGCTTATCGACTGGCAGGAGCAGATCATCAGGGATCTGTTCGGAACCTTAAAACCAAACGGCTACAGGCAGTTCAACACGGCATACATAGAGATAGCCAAGAAACAAGGCAAACAGCTTGCTTTGGATACACCGATCCCCACTCCAGATGGGTTCACCACTATGGGAGAAATCCAGATTGGTGATGAGGTCTTTGACGAGAAAGGCCAGATCTGCCATGTGGTAGCCAAGAGTCCTGTTGATTATGAAGAACAAGGCTACCGCATTACCTTCCGCGATGGAGAAACGATTATTGCCGGTGCACGTCATCAATGGTGCGGAGAATTAACTCGAGGAAAAAGAAAAGCGGTAACCATTACCACTGAAGAACTTTTTAATGAGCCTAAAGATAGGCATGACGTTATTCGTTTCCGCATACCTGTCGCTAGAGCCGTTGATTTGCCAAATTCCTACGAACTTCCGATCTCACCATATCTTATGGGCTACTGGCTAGGTAACGGGAATGCTGTAAAGCCTGAAATTACAATCCAGACCTGCGATCTGTTTGAAGTGTTGGATCGCATCTGGCCAGATCATAGGCTTGGTAAAAGATGGCAGAACACCGGTGATTCAAAGGTTGTTCGTATTCCGGTTTTGAAAAAGGTTCTGCTCGAATCTTTTCACGATAAGGTGATACCGCAAATTTATCTCAGAGCATCAGTTGAGCAGCGATTCGAACTGCTTCAGGGTTTGATGGATTCTGATGGCTGTATAAATGATCGCAAAGGGCAGGCAGTTTACTGCTCTACTGAAAAGGCTCTGACAGAGAGCGTCAGCGAACTTTTGTGGAGTCTCGGGATCAAGAATGCCATCACAACTGCCGAATCAACAACTCGGGCAGACTGGTCAAAGCCAAGTAAGGAATGCGGCAGAGTTGCAACGGGTGAAACCATCTATACGGTGAAATTTACTGCTTTTGATGATCTTCCGATTGCCGGACTGGAACGCAAGCAGAAAAATGCTGTACCTAGAAATCCAAAAACCCGCAGTCATTTCCGGTACATCCGTTCTATCGAGAAAGTTAAAAATCCAGGAATGCAATGCATCCAGGTTGACAGCCCGTCTCATATGTATCTTGCGGGACGTTCTTTTGTACCTACCCACAACAGTGAGCTTGCCGCCGCCGTGGCTCTGCTCCTTACCTGCGGTGACGGAGAGGAACGAGCCGAGGTTTACGGCTGTGCCACTGATCGCCAGCAGGCAACAATCGTATTTGATGTGGCTGCCGATATGGTGAGGATGTGTCCGGCTCTGAACAAGCGAGTCAAAATTCTCGCCTCACAGAAACGCATCATCTACACCCCGACCAACAGCTTTTATCAGGTTCTTTCTGCGGAAGCCTACTCAAAGCACGGATTCAATATTCATGGCGTGGTCTTTGATGAACTGCATACCCAGCCGGACAGAAAGCTCTTTGACGTAATGACCAAGGGCTCCGGTGATGCCCGAATGCAACCACTGTATTTTTTGATCACCACTGCGGGAACCGACACTAATTCCATCTGCTACGAAACCCATCAGAAGGCAAAGGACATTCTTGAGGGAAGGAAGATCGATCCTACTTTCTACCCGGTAATTTACGGTGCTGCCGATGATGACGACTGGACAGATCCGGAAGTCTGGAAAAAGGCTAATCCATCTCTTGGAATCACCGTCGGCATCGACAAGGTACAGGCTGCCTGCGAATCAGCAAGGCAGAATCCGGGTGAGGAGAACGCCTTCCGCCAATTGAGGCTGAATCAATGGGTAAAACAGTCAATCCGCTGGATGCAGATGGAAAAGTGGGATGCATGTTCCTTTGCGGTTAATCCCGACGAACTTGAAGGCCGTGTATGTTACGGCGGTCTTGACCTGTCCAGCACCACCGACATTACCGCCTTCGTGCTGGTCTTCCCTCCAAGAAATGAAGATGAGAAGTTTTTCATTATGCCGTTCTTCTGGATCCCCGAGGACACCATGGAGCTTCGTGTTCGTCGTGATCACGTACCCTACGACGTATGGCATAAACAGGGGTTTCTGGAAACTACTGAAGGCAACGTGGTGCATTACGGATACATCGAGAAATTCATCGAGAACCTGGGTACCCGATACAACATCCGTGAAATCGCCTTTGACCGCTGGGGAGCCGTGCAGATGGTGCAGAACCTTGAGGGCATGGGTTTTACCGTGGTGCCTTTCGGTCAGGGCTTTAAAGATATGTCGCCGCCTACCAAGGAACTCATGAAACTCACCCTTGAGCAGAAGCTTGCCCACGGCGGTCATCCGGTACTCAGATGGATGATGGACAACATCTACATAAGAACAGATCCCGCAGGTAACATCAAAGCTGACAAGGAAAAATCCACCGAGAAAATTGACGGTGCAATTGCCACCATCATGGGGCTCGACAGAGCTATTCGATGCGGCAATGACAACACCTCGTCTGTTTATGATGAACGCGGGATCTTATTTATCTAGGAGAGTTTAATGCTATTCGGATTATTCAAAAAACGAAAATCCACCAACAGTCTCAACGGCTCTGGCTACCGTTTCATGATGGGAGGAAGCACCTCCGGCAAACACGTCAATGAGCGTTCAGCCATGCAGATGACCGCAGTGTATGCCTGCGTGAGAATTCTGTCAGAGTCAATTGCGAGTCTGCCGGTGCACCTTTATCAGAATCAGGATGAAGGCAGTAAAACAAGAGCCGTAAAACATCCGCTGTACCGCATTCTCCATGATGAGCCGAATCCCGAAATGACCTCTTTCGTATTCCGGGAAACTCTGATGACGCATCTTTTGCTCTGGGGGAATGCCTATGCGCAGATTATCCGAAACGGCAAAGGCGAGGTTATCGGACTGTATCCCTTAATGCCTAACCGCATGACGGTTGATCGGGACTCAAACGCTCAGATTATTTATCAGTACCAGATGCAGGATTCCGATGCCCACACAGGGAAAAGTGGTTCTGTAACCTTAAAGCCATCCGATGTGCTGCATGTACCGGGACTCGGATTTGACGGACTTGTAGGCTACTCACCGATTGCCATGGCAAAGAATGCCATTGGTCTTTCAATTGCCACTGAGGAGTACGGTGCGCGGTTCTTTGCCAACGGTGCAACACCGGGAGGCATTCTGGAGTTTCCGGGAACAGTGAAAAATCCTGAATCGATCCGCGAAAGCTGGAATAAAGGTTTTTCCGGCAACAATGCCCATAAGGTAGCCATCCTCGAAGAAGGCATGAAATACACGCCGATTTCCATTTCACCGGAGCAGGCACAGTTCCTTGAGACCAGAAAGTTTCAGATTGATGAGATTGCGAGAATCTTCAGAGTGCCGCCTCACATGGTCGGCGATTTAGAAAAATCGAGCTTTAGCAACATCGAACAGCAGTCTCTTGAGTTCGTGAAATACACCTTAGAGCCCTGGATCATCAGATGGGAGCAGTCACTTAACCGGGCGCTTCTTACCGAAAAGGAAAAACCGGACTACTTTGTGAAATTCAATGTGGACGGACTCCTCCGCGGTGATTACCAGAGCCGCATGAACGGCTATGCCATTGCCCGGCAGAACGGCTGGATGTCAGCCAATGATATCAGAAGTTTGGAGCAGCTTGATCTCATTCCGGATGAGCTTGGCGGAAATCTGTATCTCATCAACGGAAACATGACCAAACTGCAGGACGCAGGAATTTTTGCAAACAAGGAGAATAACAATGAAGAAGTTCTGGAAGTGGAAGAACCAGACGGAAACGGTGGATCCGGCAAAGACGGAAACGGATCAAAGCCTGAACCTACCGATCCCGGAAAGAACCCTGTACCTCAACGGCACAATAGCGGAGAGCTCATGGCTGGATGATGATCTAACTCCACAGATGTTCAAGGATGAACTGAACTCAGGCGACGGGGACATTACCGTGTGGATCAATTCACCCGGCGGTGACTGTGTGGCTACCGCTCAGATCTACAACATGCTCATCGACTACAAGGGAAACGTTACCGTGAAGATCGACGGTATTGCCGCCTCTGCCGCATCAGTGATTGCCATGGCAGGAACAAAAGTGCTGATGAGTCCGGTTTCCATGCTGATGATCCACAATCCGATGACCATGGCTTTCGGCAATACTGCAGAAATGCAGAAAGCCATAGACATGCTGGGAGAAGTTAAGGAATCCATCATCAATGCCTATGAGATTAAAACAAATCTCAGCAGGGGCAAGATTTCCCGTCTCATGGATGCGGAAACGTGGATGAATGCCAATATGGCTGTCGAACTCGGGTTCGCTGACGGCATTCTGCAACGTGATGTGTCTGCAGAAAACATCATCTCAGCACCGTCAGCCATGGCGTACTCCCGAGCTGAGGTTACCAACTCACTCATGGAAAAATTGGCTGCAAGATGCCGTATCTCAGCTAAACCGACTGAACCAAAACCAACCAATACTGAACGCTCCGTGGATGATTTGATGGAGCGTCTTAACCTTATCAGAAACTAGGAGAATTTATGACTACAGTAAATGAACTTCGCGAAAAGCGAGCAACTGCATGGAATGCCGCCAAGGCCTTTCTTGAATCCCGTCGTACCGACAAGGGAACTCTTACCGCCGAGGACGATGCCACCTACACCCGCATGGAGCAGGACATTACTGACTTGAGTAAGGAGATTGCCAGACTTGAACGCCAGGAGGCAATTGATGCCGAACTTTCCCGTCCGGTAAGCACTCCCATTACCTCAAAGCCATCTGCTACCGTTGGCTCTTCTGCTGCTGACTCTGCGGTAAAACGTGGTCGTGCCTCTGATGATTATAAGAACGGTATGCTCAAGGCTCTTCGTACCAACTTCAAGCAGGTTTCCAATATTCTGCAGGAAGGAATCGATGCCGACGGCGGTTACCTGGTACCGGAGGAATACGACGATAGACTCATCGATGTACTCAAGGAAGAAAACATCATGCGTAATCTCGGTAACGTCATCAGCACCTCCGGAGAACACAAGATTAACATTGCCGCCACCAAGCCTGCTGCCGCATGGATTGAGGAGGGCGGGGCTCTGACCTTTGGTGATGCAACCTTTGCGCAGATCTTACTTGATGCCCACAAACTGCATGTTGCCATCAAGGTAACCGAGGAACTGCTATATGATGCGGCCTTTAACCTCGAAAATTACATCATTACCGAATTCGGCAAGGCTCTTGCCAATGCTGAAGAGGATGCATTCCTGAATGGTACCGGTCGCGGTCAGCCTTTGGGACTCTTTGCAGAAACCGGCGGTGGTACTGCAGCTTTATCTGCCGCCTCAGTTAACGCAGATCACATCATGCAGCTTATCTATGCGCTGAAACGTCCGTACCGCAAGTCTGCAAGTTTCATTATGCATGACAAGACTGTGGCTGCAATCAGACAACTGAAGGACAACAACGGTGTGTACCTCTGGCAGCCTGCCTTAACCTCCGGTGAACCGGATAAGCTTTTAGGCTACGATGTGTATACCTCACCGTTCTGCCCTGAAGGCAAGATTGCTTTTGGTGACTACAGCTACTACAACATCGGAGATCGCGGCACTCGATCTTTCTCAGAGCTTCGAGAACTCTTTGCCGGAAACGGCATGATTGGCTTTGTTGCCAAAGAACGAGTGGATGGCAAGTTAATCCTGCCGGAAGCGGTGCAGATTATGACCATCACCGGCGGTAAGACCGTGAAACCCTAAGGCTCCATAACGGAGCTTTTTTTATGCCTCTGTCAGTTTCGGCTGATGGAGGCTTTTTTGGAGTTTTGACATGAGCATTACCCTCAAGGAAATGAAGAACTACCTCAGAGTTGACGGGAACGAGGACGATACGCTGATTCGCTCTCTTATCGGTTCAGCTGAAAGGCTCTGCATGGATGTGTTGAGAACGGACGATACCAGGGTGCTTTACGGATCGAAGTACGGCAAGGCTGCCGTGATGTATGCGGTGAACTACATGTTTGAGCACAGAACCGAAGCTGACTTTAAGTCTCTTACTCTGTCTCTGCGCTCCATGCTGTTTGGCTCAAGACAGGAGGCATTCTAATGGAAACCGGAACCTTAAACGAACGCATACAGATTTATGAACCAAAGGCTGAGAGGAACCTTACCAGTCTTGATGACTACGAGCTTTCCGGAACAGTCTGGGCGAATGTAAGGTCGGTTACCACCCGTGACCAGATGCGCTCCGGCATCGATGTTCAGAGTGGTCAGATTACCGTGCTTATCCGGTATCTTTCCGGTCTTTCGGATGACTGCCTTATCCGGTGGAATGACAAGTTCTATGGAATCGACAATTTATCTGCAGATAAGCATAAAGGTGAAATTCTGCTTGGCTGTAGCTATTCGGGACTTAACGACAATCAAAGGATTACCACATGATTTCAATCAGTGAAATGAAAGCAAAGGTTAAGGCTCTGGTGGAAGACATCACCGGGCAGAAAGCCTACTTTGACATTGTTCCGAATAACGTTAAAACAGCCTCGCTTATCACACGTCAGGCTACCGAGTTCTCCGGCAGAACCGTTGACGGAGATGCACATGATGTGCGGCATGGCTTTGAGATATTTATCTTTTCGTTTGTAAGTGCCGACACCTGCGATGCCATTACGGACCGTCTTGTTGCCGCTACTGACGGCAAATACTCGGAGGATTTCCGGCTCATCATGGTAAACAGCATAACCCCCACCGAGTATGACCCCGAGGTTGGATTCTGGGGAAATGCGGTAAGTATGGAGTTTGTTGAACGATGATTAAAGCAGATACCTCCGGTGCTGATGTTCTTGCAGAAAAGCTCAAAGGTCTGCCAGCAAAACTTCAGACCAAAATCAGCCGTGTGATTCTGAAAGAGGCTCTTAAGGAAACGGGAGCCAGAGAAGAACTCACGGGTTACATCAGTACTCACTTTAAAGCCCATACCGGCATCTACCGCAAATCCGTATCCGGCATCAAGTCAGCAAGAGTACGCTCAGACCCTAACCGTATTATCTCGTACATACACTTTCTGCCGGTGAGTAAGGTCAAAGGCGGCAAGGAAGGCAAAAAGCCTCACATCCCACCTAAGACTCTCAATCACTGGCTTAATGCCGGAACACGAGACCATGCTGTCGGTAAAGGCTCAAGTCTTGAAGGAAACAGAGTAATTCAGCAGCTTATCGCCAACAAATATCAGATTGCCATCAACAAGGCTCGGCTCAATCTCGCCTCTGCAAAAACACAGAAACAGCGGGAGCGCTATCAGG
>OIZI01000688.1_pt1 | contig 16323 bp, 14 predicted proteins | sample 1588441 | NCBI WGS metagenome assembly OIZI01 (sample SAMN03283284) | human gut metagenome | biome: human-associated habitat; material: feces | host: Homo sapiens | place: Peru | collected 2012 | reverse complement strand
TCTTTGTGCACGTCAAGACCACATACTGCTTTCATAAGCCTACATTTTTGAAGTTTAAAAAATCAGTTAACGAACACTGCTTCAAAGATAATTAATATTTTTGTGACTCAGAGCACGTTAGTAGGATTTTTTGCAGTTGTGGTCTTGATTTCTCGAAAAACAAGGCTAATTTCGCACAATTCGAGGGAAATCATTGAAGTTTTTTATTATACTGGCTTATAATTCAGAAATTTTATCTAAATTTGCATAAGATAAGCTGCACTCGGCAATTTGAAAACAAGTTTTCATTGCGCTCGTTTGCATTATCTTTGCATAAGATAAGCTGCACCTCGGCATAGATTACAAGCAAGCTTGCATCTCTGCACTCGGTTTGCATTATCTTTTTCATTTAGAGTATAATAATATAATAGACTTAAACAATAAATTACTTATGATGAATATTCATACCAGTTTCAAGCAGGCGTTCTTGCTGTTTTTTACAGCCCTTCCTATTTGTTTTGTGGGCTGTACGAAGAAGGCGTCAAATAAGGCGCAGGTGGCACAAAAGGAGAAAACTGTCATTTTGGGAAAGGTGAATGTGCTTACTACTACAGATTTCAAGAAGAAAATCATGGATTACGAGTCTCATCCTGATGAGTGGGTGTTTGTCGGTTCCCGTCCTGCCGTCATTGATTTCTACACCACTTGGTGTGGACCTTGTAAAATGATGTCTCCTGTAGTTGAATCTCTTGCCCAGAAATATGCTGGCAAAATAGATTTCTATAAGGTGGATATCGACCAGGAGCCAGAACTGGCCTCTGTCTTCGGTATTCGCAGCATCCCTACCTTTCTCTTTATCCCGATGAAAGATGATCCAACTATTCAGATGGGTGCTATGCAAAAGGAAGATTTTGAGGCAATCATATTAAAAGTGATGAAAAATAACAAATAGATAGGAATGTGTCTTCGTATCCTGTCAAAATGCACTTTTAATACTATATAAAACTATCATGTTGTAAGATAATAAATAATTTATATGAATTAATGTGTTGGTTTGTCTTTTGTATCTGTTAAAATGTTTACTTTTGCAGTTGAAAACTTATCAAAGTGATATGTAAACAAGGTATTAATGCTCCAAATAGCAATAGAGGTATGAAGGTAAATATTATAAGGATTAACAGACAGTAGAAACACCGTAAACAAATGGATGGAAAGATTTGGTGTTCGATTTGGTGTTTATAAAAAGGGGACGTTCCAGGAGCAACTCTTTCCATTCGATTCAGTGCCACGAATGATTTCCAAGAAAGATTGGGATTACTTGGAGACAGGTTTGCAGCAGCGCGTGAAGGCTCTCAACATGTTTTTGTGGGACATCTATCACGACAAGAAAATTATCAAGGATGGCATCGTGCCCGAGGAATTCGTTTATTCCTCTAAAGGCTATATGCCACAATGTGAGGGAATAAGTCCTACAGGAAAGGTTTATGCGCATATTGCTGGCATTGACCTGGTAGAGGGAAAAGATGGCAACTGGTATGTGCTGGAAGATAACCTGCGCATTCCGTCAGGAGCCAGCTATCCGATGATAGCCAGAAAAATAACCCGAAAGGTTTCGCCTTCTACATTCGCTGATAATGCAGTGGCGGACAACAGAGATTATGCCGATTTGCTGCGCGACATGATGGACGATATGAATGAAGACCGAGGCATTGGCGTGATTCTGACTCCGGGACGCTACAATTCAGCCTTTTTCGAGCACTCTTATCTTGCCGAGAAGACGGGAGCCACTCTGGCTTACCCTGGTGACCTCTTTGTGGAGGACGATAAGGTGTATTATGGCGGTATGTATAAGGAGAAAATCCGTGTGGGCTGCATCTATCGCCGTGTGAGCGATGAATATATGGACCCGATGATGTTTGAAGCTTCTTCGCTCTTGGGAATCCCGAACGTGATGCAGGCTTACAAGGCAGGCAACGTAGCTCTTATCAATGCCATTGGTAATGGTGTGGCAGACGACAAGGGTATCTATTATTTTGTGCCGAAAATGGTGAAATATTATTTAGGCGAAGAACCTATCCTGCACAATGCACCTACCTATCTGCCTTATTTCAAGGAGGATTACGACTATGTGCTGGAACACATCGACCGTCTGGTTATCAAGGATGTGAGCGAGGCTGGAGGCTACGGTGTCGTATTCGGTTCTGATTTGTCGCCGGAGAAACTGGAGGAGTTGAAGCAGCTCATTATCAAGTATCCAAGAAGATGGATTGCACAGGAAGTAATCGACTTCAAGGATCTGGAGATACTGGAAGATGGTAAACTGGTTTGGCGCAAGGCCGACCTGCGGGCTTTCGTGGTGAGTGGTAAGAAAACTAAGGTGTGGAAGAGTGGACTCACCCGCTTCTCCCGAAATCCGAACTCCTTTGTGGTCAATTCTTCACAGGGAGGCGGATTCAAGGATACTTGGGTTATGACCAAATAATGCTAAATGTTCATGGTATAATATTTTTGGTTCATGATTAAATAAGAAATAATAAAAAGTTTTTTTGAGAGAGATTATTTAAGATTGTTAGGATAAGATAGAGATTTTTAAAGATATGGTTAAGAGTGATATTATTTCTGCCACAAAGGCAAACAGATTGTATTGGTTGGGAAGATATGAGATGAGAGTTTATCTTACTCTGCATCAGCTGAATAAGTGCTGTGATGAGATGATAGACGGAAGTCCGGAGGCTTATCATGCCGTATGGACCAAGTTGGATGCGATGGGTAATTACAAGACCAACGATGAGTTTACCCTCGGAATGCTCTATGACGAGAACAATCCGAGTTCGGTGATTTCTGCTCAGAAATGTGCGATGGATAATGCCATACTGCTGCGCGAAGACATTATGTCGGAGACGTTGAGCTATCTGGAGATGAGCGTTGCCCTGATGAAGCGCTGCAAGGAGCAGAACGACAAGTTGCTCACTTCCTTGCAGCCCGTCATCGACTGGTCGCTTGCCTTCTGGGGTTCTGCCGAGCAGCGCATCCAAAACCATCATGCCCTCAATATCGTGATGATAGGCAGAAACGTGGAGAACCTCGATATCCTGATTCGCTTCGGCTATCCTTTCCGTCGTGTGGCGCTTGCCTACGAATCTCTGAAGAGATATTGTGTGGATGACCATCTGGACATTCTGGATGAAAACATGGAACACCAGTTGGATGCGCTTATTACTGAAGAGCAGTTCAACCTTGACGACCAAGACTATAAATTCAAGTTAATCAAATACATCAACCAATTGGTGCGTGTATGAAGAAATACATTTATAATTATCAAACCGTTGTCGGCTTCAATCAACCAGTAAGCCGGCATGCTATTCTGTTGCGGGCGCAGCCCGTACTGGGAGCATATATGGATATCGAGGAGGAGCATCTGCTGCTCCCTCCTTCGTTTCATGTCCAACGGGGCACCGACCAACTTGGCAATCGCATCGTTTATGGTTGCGAGCATGAACAGCACAGTTCGCTCGTCACGGTGAGTACGGGCATCGTGAACATGAGCGATTATCAGGTGCCACTGGACCCCATCCCCCTGATGGTGTATCAGGAACCTACGCCGCTTACTTATCTGTCGCATGAACAGGTGGAGGAAGATTTGGCTGAGGCTTCTTCTCAGGGAGATGCCCTCAGCATCTGCCATTTCGTTCATGAGACAATGAACTATGTGCCGGATGTAACGACGTCCGATACGCCTGTATCTGAACTCATCAAGACGAAGCAGGGCGTTTGTCAGGATTTTGCTCATCTGATGATTTCACTCTGCAGGCTTCGGGGCATTCCGGCACGTTATGCCTGTGGATTCATGGAAGGTGAGGGCGAGACCCATGCCTGGGTAGAGGTTTGCAACGGACATGCCTGGTATGGATTCGATCCTACCAACGATGTGGAGATGAAGTTAGGATATGTGAAGTTGGCACATGGCAGGGATGCATCCGATTGCCCTGTGAGTCGCGGGCTTTATATGGGAAATGCCCTACAGAATACGGAAGTAAGCGTCTTGCTGAAAGAAATATAGAGGCAAATGCAATAGTGGCAAAAAGCTGACGGATTTTAATTACAAAGCGCTGAAGTTTTTTAGATGCAAAACAAAGAAAAACCGAAGTTGCAAAACAACGAAGAAATAGAGAAAGCAGAAATATGATTAAAACGATTGTATCAACAGAACTTCCCGTGAACGAGCGATATCTCATCAGGAAAAACATCATCAGCAATGGTGATGGAAAGAAGAGAATCTGCATCGTGACGGGAACTCATGGCGACGAGCTGGAAGGACAGATGGTTTGCTATCTGATGGCCCGACTATTGAATGAACAACAGGAAAACCTGGATGGAACAGTGGAAATCTATCCTGCCCTCAACCCTCTGGGTATTGATACCATCCAGCGGGGAATCCCAAACTTTGACCTCGATATGAACCGCATCTTTCCTGGTGATAAGAATGGAACGATGGCAGAGCAGGCCGCTTATTCCATCATTGAAGACCTGAAAGGTGCCGATCTGGTTATTGACGTACACTCCAGTAACCTCTATCTCAGGGAAACACCCCAGGTTCGCATCAATGTGCTGAATGAGAAGGAACTGGTGCCGCTGGCTCAGGAAATGGGTGTGGATTTCGTGTGGGTTCATGATGCTGCCACTGTGCTGGAGGCTACTTTGGCGCATTCTCTCAATTCTACTGGTACCAAATGTCTGGTCGTAGAGATGGGAGTGGGTGAGCGCATCAATCATTCCATGTGTTTCCGTCTGTGCGACGGCATCCTGCATCTGATGCACGAGATGGGGATGTGGAAGGGTGAAGCGCCTGCCGACCATCTGGCAGATTCCATCGTATGTAAAGGCAACAAGGTGGAATTTCTGAATGCCGAGACATCGGGCATCTTTATCACGGAATTGAAATGTGGATTCATGGTAGAGAAATCGCAGGAGATCGGGCAGATCGTAGAACCGCTGACGGGCAAGATCCTGAGTCGCGTCATCTCTCCTGTAGATGGTTATCTGTTTACCATCCGAGCTTATCCTATCGTTTACGAAGGTTCGCTTATGGCGAGGATATATCATGAAAGTTAGGAAGGCTTTAGTAGTTTGAGAGGAGTTTGAGGAATTGGGTGTTATTTATCCTGAGTGAGATTTTTATGAATGAAAAATGAAGAAAGAGACAATATTCAGCATGAAGTCACCCTATCGTGATGATTTCAATATCGATGGCTTCCTGTTTGGCAGCGGTGAGAAAACGCTTGCCATCGTGGGTGCCATGCGAGGTGACGAGATTCAGCAACAATATATCTGCGCCAGAATGGTGGCGGTTTTGAAGGATCTGGAACGCAAGGGCAGAATAGCCGATGGCAAGAGTATTCTGGTGATTCCATCATGCAACCCGTTTTCTATGAACGTGAGTAAGCGTTTCTGGGCGATGGATGGCACCGATATCAACCGTATGTTCCCTGGCTATGACAAGGGTGAAACCACCCAGCGTATCGCTGCTGCTCTGTTTGAACAGATTAAAGATTATAAATATGGTATTCAGATGGCAAGTTTCTATATTCCGGGTGATTTTGTTCCTCATGTCCGTATGTTGCAGACGGGATATGAGGACGTGCAGACCGCCAGTCATTTCGGTTTGCCTTTCGTTACTATCCGCAAGCCGTTGCCTTATGACACCACACTTCTCAACTACAACTGGCAGATTTGGGGCTGCAAGGCGTTTTCGCTTTATGCCGGGCAGACCAACTATGTGGAGGATAGTACCAGCATGCAGAGCGTGGAGGCCATCCTGCGATTCTTGAGCAAGGAAGGAATTTTTTCCTATAAGAACAAGAGTGCCGGTTATGAATCGGTGGTACTCAACGAAAAGGATCTCTGCAATGTGATAGCCAGGAGGGCAGGCATCTTCTATCGCCTGAAGAATACTGGAATGTCGGTGAGCGAGGGCGAAGTGCTGGCACGCATCCTCAATCCTTACGACTGTAGCGTATTGGAAGAGGTGAAGGCGCCCGTAAGTGGCGAGATTTTCTTTGCACACAATAAGCCATTGGTCTTGGAGCACGCCATCCTCTACCGTATTATAAAGGAAGAGGAGAATTAAGGGAAGAGAAAAGTGAAGAATTGAGGAGATACCTTTTTGTCCAATATGAAAGGCAATATGGTAGATTACTGCGATAAGGTGTTTATTTCAGAAAAGATTGTATTCTATGAGGTTAGTAAGATTTTTAAAGGATTGGACATTGCCGGTATCCATCAGTCTCGGCATTATCATCTATTTCGTCTTTGCTGAGATTCCTGCTTTGGAGCCGGTGTGCAACTGGTTTCTGCCGATGAGTAGTCCCATCCTGCCATCGTTTATGTTTCTCATCCTTTTTACTGTCTTCTGTAAGGTGGATTTCAAGAAGTTGCGACCTGTAAGATGGCAGATGTGGGTGGCGATTCAGCAGGTGGTGTTTGTATTGTTGATAGTTGGTTTAATACTTGTTTTCCATATCCAGGGCGAGCCTTTGGTTCTTTTGGAAGCCATTCTTGCCTGCGTCATAGGTCCCTGTGCTGCTGCCAGTTCGGTGATTACTGCCAAACTGGGAGGCAGCATGGAGCAGATGACTACTTACACTTTTATTTCCAATTTCATAACCGCTATCCTGATACCAATCTGTTTCCCATTGATCGAGAAGGGTGAGCATCTTACTTTTTTCTCTGCTTTCTTGGGCATCTTATACCAGGTTTTCATCGTGCTGGTGGTTCCGATGGCTTTGGCATTTGTCGTGAAGCATACCTGCCATCATTTTCACTATTGGCTGATAGGCATCAAGGATTTGAGTTTTTATCTCTGGGGCGGCTCATTAGTATTGGTGGCAGGCACCACGATGCGCAACATCATGCATGCCAATACCTCTCTTTTGTTTGTAGGCGTCATCGCCATCCTGGCTCTGGTACTCAGTATCATCCAGTTTGCTACCGGCCGTTTCATCGGTCATTATTTTGATAGTGTGGTGGAGTCGGGACAGGCTTTGGGACAGAAGAACACCCCATTCGCCATTTGGGCTGCATCAGCCTATCTCAACCCGCTTTCCACGGTGGGTCCTGGCTGCTATGTGCTTTGGCAGAACCTGATCAATTCGTTTGAACTGTGGCATTATCAGAAGAAGCATGGGTGATTTCCGTGCCTCTTCTCTTTACCTATAAGTAGGTATTTTCGGGCGAATACCTATTTTAATATGCCCGAAATTTGGTGGTTTGTCAGATATTACCTAAATTTGCACTCAGAAATAAGAAATGTTTTATATAATTAAAGGTATTATTGTATTATGATTATTGAAAATGTTCATGCAAGAGAAATCTTGGATTCTCGTGGCAACCCTACAGTAGAGGTTGAAGTTTCTTTGAAGTCTGGTATCGTGGGTCGTGCATCGGTTCCTTCTGGTGCATCCACTGGCGAGAATGAGGCTTTGGAACTCCGTGATGGCGACAAGAACCGCTATGGCGGAAAGGGCGTCTTGAAGGCTGTGGAGAATGTGAATCAGGTGATAGCCCCTGCTTTGGTTGGCTTCTCTGTCTTGGAGCAGCGTGCCATCGATTATAAGATGTTGGAGCTCGATGGTACTAAGACCAAGTCAAATCTGGGTGCCAATGCCATCCTCGGCGTATCTCTGGCTGTGGCTCATGCTGCTGCTGAGTATCTCCATATCCCATTGTATCGTTACATCGGCGGTTGCAATACTTACACCCTTCCTGTTCCTATGATGAACATCATCAATGGTGGTGCTCACTCTGATGCGCCTATCGCCTTCCAGGAGTTCATGATCCGTCCTGTGGGTGCTCCTTCCGAGAAGGAGGCTATCCGTATGGGTGCTGAGGTGTTCCATGCTTTGGCTAAGCTCTTGAAGAGCCGCGGTCTTTCTACAGCCGTAGGTGATGAGGGTGGTTTCGCTCCTGCACTCGATGGTATCGAGGATGCGCTTGAGAGCATTTGCCAGGCTATCAAGGATGCTGGTTATGAGCCAGGAAAGGATGTGAAGATTGCCATGGACTGTGCTGCCAGCGAGTTTGCCGTACAGGAGAATGGTGAGTGGTATTACGATTATCGCCAGTTGAAGGATGGCAAGAAGAAGGATCCTAATGGCAAGAAACTGACCGCTGCCGAGCAGATCAAGTTCCTGGAGGAACTGATTACCAAATATCCTATCGATTCTATCGAGGATGGTCTTGATGAGAACGATTGGGACAACTGGGTGAAGTTGACTGCTGCCATCGGTGACCGTTGCCAGTTGGTTGGTGACGACCTCTTTGTTACCAACGTGAAGTTCCTGGAGAAGGGTATCAAGATGGGTGCTGCCAACTCTATCCTCATCAAGGTAAACCAGATAGGTTCTCTTACCGAGACGCTGGATGCTATCGAGATGGCTCATCGTCATGGTTATACCACCGTAACTTCCCATCGTTCTGGTGAAACCGAGGATACTACAATTTCTGATATTGCCGTAGCAACTAACTCTGGTCAGATTAAGACGGGTTCTATGAGCCGTACCGACCGTATGGCTAAGTACAACCAGCTTATCCGCATCGAAGAACAGTTGGGTAATAACGCATCTTACGGTTATAAGAAGTTGAAATAGGTGCGATTATGCGAATTTGGAGAAAGCCAATTTCACCATGACATACACATTTTATAAAATAGAATAGATCAGATACGAAATAGATGGGCATGGATGACCGTGAGGGTTGTCCATGCTTTTTTATCTTCTATCAAGTATTTGTATCTTCCATATTTGATAGGATAACTTCGATATATTTATGGATTAAAATAAAAAGGAAAAAGCAATGACAAACGTATTGATTAGTGCCGCCGGACTTTGCGGTGCTACCATTATAGGTGCCATTCTGGGCTTCTTCGTCAAGGAGTTGCCTCATAAATGGAACGACACTGTGTTGGGATATTGTGCCGGAATCATGCTGGCTGCTTCTACGTTGGGACTGATAGTGCCAGCCTTCGAGCAGACCAGCCTTTGGTGGTTGGTAGTAATCGGAGTGATGGCAGGTGCTCTGTTCCTGAATGTGCTCGACCTGGTGACTCCCCATCTTCATCACATCACGGGACTCGACCCTGAAGAGCATCGCAACAATGCCAGGCTCAGTCATGTGATGCTTTTCGTCATGGCGATAGCGTTGCACAAACTGCCTGAAGGGATGGCGGCAGGTGTGAGTGTCTGTTCGGCAGAAGGAGCAACGGAGTGGGGCGTTTCCTTCGGTATCGCCCTGCAGAATATCCCTGAGGGAATGGTCATCATCGCTCCCTTGATGATGGCTGGCGTTTCTGCTGCCCGTACCTTCTTCATTTCCATTTTCATCGCCTTGCTCGAAGTGATAGGCATCCTGTTGGGGTTTGGCTTGGGTTCAGCCTCTTCCACCTTCCTCCCCGTGATGTTGGGCTTTGCAGGTGGCGCTATGCTTTATGTAACGAGCGATGAGATGATACCCGAAACCCATGCCCATGGTTTTCAGAAGCAAGCTACTTACGCCCTTCTTCTGGGTTTCATCACCTTTGTGCTGATGGAGAAATGCGTATAGTCAGATTCTGATATAATGCGTATAGGTAGATTCTGATATAATGTGTGTAGTCAGATTCTGATGAGCAGCATATAGCAGAGGGTGCCTGCTGCAATCGACCACATCATATTTCTTTTCCATACATGGATGAGGATGGTGAAGGCTACGGCTGCCAACTGTGCTACGGAATCGGCAGAGAAGAAATGGATGTGGCGAAGACAGTAAACCACCAGCAGGGCAAAGACCGAGGCAGGAAGTACCTTGCCTAAATACAATATGTACTTAGGTGTTGGTTTTCCCGGTCGGAAGGCAACGAAGGGAATAAAACGGGTAAGCATGGTGGCGGCTACGCCTGCAGAAACCATGATGATTTGTTGGAGAAGGGTCATACTTTTCTTTTTTTAATGGTGAGAAATATGAGGATGATAACCATGCTTGGGATGATGAAGTGATCAGCGCTGAATATCGCGAGGCACAATCCTGAGATAATCAGTCCGGAGATACTGCTGGTGTGATCCTTCTCCCGAAGCCAGTTGTCGGCGAAGATTGCCGTAAACATAGCGGTCAGCACGAAATCCAATCCCTTGAGGTCGAAGGTGAGGAACGGACCGATGAGACCGCCCAGCGTGGCTCCGATGACCCAATAGGTTTCATCGAGCCAGGTAATCCAGAGCAGGTACCACCCCTTGTCGGTTCCTTCCGGAATCTTGGAAGCGCTTGTCAGGGCAAAGGTCTCGTCCGACATTCCGAAGATGAGGAAGAACTTCTTCCATCCCAATCCCTTGTATTCTTCGAGCATCGAGAGTCCGTAGAATAGATGTCGTGCATTGACCATCAGTACCATCAGGAAGGCTTGCAGAGGATGGAAACTCCCCAATAGCATATTGCCCAGCAAGAACTCTGCGCTGCCGGCATAAACCGTGATGGCAAGCAGCATGGGGTAGAGGAAGTTGAAGCCCAACTCATGCATATAGATGCCATAAGTCAGTCCCAGAAATCCATATCCAGCCATGATAGGCAGCGAAGTATGGAAAGCGTGATATAAAGCGATTCTTCTTTTTCCCATCTCTCTTATCGATATTTGAAGATTCATTTTAGTCTGTATTTGAAGATTCGTCCTGTAAATCTTCTGCAAAAGTACTCACAATTTATGAAAAAAAGAAAGAAACTGTCTGGAATATAATTGTGGCAGATGAAAAATAGCATAGTTGTGGTATGCTGGTTTAGGGAAATAAAAAGCGGAGCGTGATTTCACAACCACACTCCGCGCAAACTTAAACAACCAATAAAAGAAATAGATTGATCGTTCTTTGTTATATCTGATGAAGAGTAGCTCTTTTAGAGCTTTTGCGTTTTCTTTTTCTTAAACGAAAACTATAACTTATAATTAAACCAGAAAATTGCTTGTTATCTGATGAAGAGAAGCTCACGATACTTAGGCAATGTCCAGAGCTCATCGGCTACAGTCAACTCCAACTTATCAATCTGATAACGGATCTCCTCCATCTTTGGAGCTACCGTGTCATGATAAGCAATAGCCTTGTCGTGCTCATTCTCAATCTTGTTGGCAACCTTGCGGGCATTTACCAACTCCTCAACACCGGTCTCGATAATCTGAGTGCGCTCGGCAATCTTCTTGATGATGTTGATGTTGCGGGCAGTCAACTTCTTGCCTTCCTCGTCACCGAAGATGTCAATCATGTTCTCCACATTCTTAGCCAACTGACTCTGATAGTGAGTAGCCACAGGGATGATGTGGTTCATGCTCAAGTCGCCCATCACGCGAGCCTCAATCTGAATCTTCTTGGTGTAGGTCTCCCATTTCACCTCGTTACGAGCTTCCAACTCGTTCTTCTTCATGACGCCCATGTCCTCAAACATCTTGATAGATGCAGGGTCGAGATAACGCTCGAAAATCTTTGGACAACTCTTCTCGCAGTCCAGACCACGCTTGGCAGCTTCCTCTACCCACTCATCTGAGTAACCATTACCGTCGAAACGGATTGGCTTGCAGGTCTTCAAATCCTGACGAACGATATCGATGATGGCAGATGTCTTGTCCTCACCCTTGGCAATCAACTCATCCACACGCTTCTTGAAGTCGGTCAAAGCCTCGGCTACGGCAGTGTTCAATACAATCATTGCAGAAGCACAGTTAGCCTCAGAACCTACTGCACGGAACTCGAAACGGTTACCGGTGAAGGCGAATGGTGATGTGCGGTTACGGTCGGTGTTATCAATCATCAACTCTGGAATCTCAGGGATATCCAACTTCATACCCTGCTTGCCAGCCACGGTGAAGAGATCCTTCTTGTCGGCTTTCTCAATGTGCTCGAGAAGGTCGGTCAACTGCTTGCCGAGGAATGAAGAGATGATTGCTGGAGGTGCCTCGTTGGCGCCCAGACGATGCGCATTGGTAGCGCTCATGATAGATGCCTTGAGCAAACCGTTGTGCTTGTATACACCCATCAAAGTCTCTGTGATGAAGACTACGAAACGGAGGTTATCCTCTGGTGTCTTGCCAGGACCATGGAGCAGGATGCCGGTATCAGTAGCGAGACTCCAGTTGTTGTGCTTACCAGAACCGTTGATGCCTGCGAATGGCTTCTCATGGAGAAGTACGCGGAAACCGTGATGGCGAGCTACCTTCTTCATCAAGCTCATCAGGAGCATGTTGTGGTCAACGGCAAGGTTGGTCTCCTCGAAGATAGGTGCCAACTCAAACTGGTTTGGTGCTACCTCGTTGTGACGGGTCTTGCAAGGAATACCGAGTTCAAGAGCCTGGATTTCCAAATCCTTCATGAAAGCCTGAACACGCTCAGGGATGGCACCGAAGTAGTGGTCGTCCATCTGCTGATTCTTGGCTGAATCGTGACCCATCAGGGTGCGGCCTGTCAGCATCAGGTCAGGACGTGCTGCATACAAACTCTCATCTACCAGGAAGTATTCCTGCTCCCAACCGAGGTTAGAAACAACCTTCTTTACATCTGGGTTGAAATAGTGGCAAACCTCAGTAGCAGCTACGTTTACTGCATGCAATGCACGGAGCAATGGAGCTTTATAGTCGAGAGCCTCACCTGTATAAGAGATGAAGACGGTAGGGATACAGAGTGTATCGTCGATGATAAATACAGGAGATGTTGGATCCCATGCAGAATAACCGCGAGCCTCGAAGGTAGAGCGGATACCGCCAGATGGGAAAGATGATGCATCAGGCTCCTGCTGAACGAGCAACTTACCTGAAAATTCCTCGATCATACCACCCTTGCCATCGTGCTCGATGAAGGCATCGTGCTTTTCTGCAGTACCTTCTGTCAATGGCTGGAACCAGTGGGTGTAGTGGGTTACGCCATTTTCGTCAGCCCACTGCTTGATGCCTTTGGCTACGGCATTGGCGATGTTACGGTCGAGACGTGCTCCGTTGTCGATGACATCTACCAGTTTCTCATAGACGTCTGCAGGGAGATACTTGTACATCTTCTGTCGGTTGAATACTTTCTTTCCGAAGAATTCACTTGGTCGCTCACTTGGAGCGGTTACCTCAACAGGCTTTCTCTTGGAAGCCTCTGAAACAGCTTCAAATCTTAAGTTGCTCATACCTTATATAATTTAAAATTTCTGATATTCAATTTTTTATCTGTTGGAATGTTTATTTTCCCAGCCACTTTGCTATTCTCTCCATGGCTTCCTTGCAATCCTCATGCTCGCCGAAGGCAGTTAGTCGGATGTAACCTTCACCTGAAGGACCGAAACCTACACCTGGGGTGCAGACTACGCTGGCGCCATAGAGCATCTCTTCAAAGAATTTCCAACTTGGTGTATCGTTAGGAGTCTTTACCCAGAGATAAGGTGCATTCTCGCCGCCATAAACTTTCAGTCCGAGTTCCTGAAGTTTTTCTCTCATATAGTGGGCGTTTTCCATATAGTAGTTGATGGTTGCCTTCACCTGTTCCTTGCCCTCTGGGGTGTAGATAGCTTCGGCAGCACGCTGCGAGATATAGCTGGTACCATTGAACTTGGTACATTGGCGACGGTCCCAGATAGGGTTCAATGCCACTTCTTCTCCTGTCAGCGTTTTGGCTTTCAGGTCTTTTGGTACGATGGTGTAACCACAACGCACTCCCGTAAAACCAGCTGTCTTAGAATAACTGTGGAATTCAATAGCTACCTTTCTTGCTCCACGTATTTCGTAGATAGAATGAGGAATCTCCGGATCTGTAATATATGCTTCGTAGGCAGCGTCATAGAGGATGATGCTTTCATTCTTGATGGCGTAATTTACCCACTTGCGAAGTTCTTCTTTCGTGATAACGGTTCCTGTAGGGTTGTTCGGATAACAGAGATAAATCATATCTACACGATGATCCGGTATCTGTGGAGTGAAATCATTTCCGTCGTTGCAAGGCATGTAAGTTACATTGCTCCATTTGCCATTCTCGAAGACGCCCGCTCTGCCTATCATCACATTAGAGTCGATATATACAGGGTAAATCGGGTCTGTCACGCCGATGTTGTTATCCCATCTCAAGATTTCCTGGATATTTCCTGTATCGCTCTTGGCTCCATCGTTTACGAAAACCTCATTTACGTCGAGATGAATACCACGAGGCAAGAAATCGTTCTTGATAATGGCCTCACGGAGGAAATCATAACCTCTTTCCGGTCCATAACCTCTGAAAGAAGCCTGTACAGCCATCTCATCCACCGCCTTGTGCATCGCCTTAATGACGGCAGGGCAGAGAGGTTGGGTTACGTCACCGATACCTAAGCTGATAACTTGCTGCTTAGGGTGAGCAATCTTGTAGGCTTTCACCTTCTTTGCGATGTCGGCAAAAAGATAATTGCTTGCCAACTTCAGGAAATGTTCATTTACTAATGCCATATTGTTGTTCTCCTTTTATTGCGATCTTTTAAGAATTGTCTTTTCAGATATTTCTCTTAGACCATTATTATTTAAGTTTGCGTTCTTTTTATTTTAATGCTAAATGCTAAATGCTTAATGCGTAATGTTGAATGTTAAATGTTGAATGTTAACTTTGTGGATACAGCTAAATTTTTCATTTCTCATTATTACCATTTCTCATTTGTTATTTCACCTGAATTTCTCCCTCGAATACGAAGGCTGCAGGACCAGTCATATATACGTGTTCGTCTTCCTCGTTATATTCGATTTGTAAAGTTCCTCCATCCATCACGATACTGCTTTTTCGTCCAGCACGCTTGGTAAGGAATGCGGCTACAGCAGTGGCACAAGCCCCTGTTCCACAAGCCATTGTTATTCCGCTTCCCCTTTCCCAAACTCGTGTTCTAATGATGTCTGTATCTGTCACTTGTGCAAATTCAATATTGCAACGTTGAGGAAAGGCCTGGTCTCTTTCGAGGATTTTTCCATAGTGGACGATGTCGATAGTATCGATATCATCCACGAAGGTTACGAAATGTGGATTTCCCATACAAACGTAAGTGCCTTCAAATATTCTTTCGTCTGCTGCAAGTACGGAAGGACCTATGAATTGCTCAGGATTTTCCAATCTTGGCTTCAGCATATCTACTGTCACCGATTCTACTATTTTATGATTATCCTGAATATGCAATTTCAATATCTTGACACCTGATAGTGTTTCAAGCCGTATGGTGTCTTTTCGGGTCAATCCTTTTTCATAAAGATATTTTCCGATACAGCGGCTTGCATTGCCACACATCATGGCTTCAGAACCATCAGCATTGAAGATGCGCATGGAGTAGTCTGCTCTTCTGCCATCCTTGGGTTTGCCGATAAGAACCAGTCCATCGCTTCCAATACCTGTGTGATAAGCACTCCAGGCGATAGCTGCCTTTTCTGGGTCGGGGATGTCGTACAACTGGGTATCTACATAAATGTAATCATTTCCAGCTCCATGCATCTTTGTGAAATGAACTGTTTCTTTCATATTGTGTTGTCCTTTAAGTTTGATACTTCTCGCATGAATCCTGGTTTCTCTTGCATGAGATCAGAACCTATATGCGATTGATAATCTCTTCATTCTCTTGTTTTATCCCTTTAAAGAAGTTAAATTCTTTTGCGGAAATTAACATTGTGATAGCCATTTTGTTGTTTTGATGACTATTTGTTTGTTTACGACTGCAAAGGTACGACGTTTTGTCGAAAAATAAAGAAAAAATAATCTATTTTTATCAACTATTTTATGGGTTCTTTTGAATTGTAAGCAATAGGGCGTTTAATTCTTTCAGATTGAAAGTGATTTTGTTTTATATGTGATAAAATATCAATAGAATAATTGCTTGTAGTGTCTTTGTGTTCTTTTATATCGGGTTTTGCTTGCAAAATGTTTGTGTTTTGTGGCTAATGTAGTTCAAAGTGTAAGGCCACTTCTACCAAAAAGAGGGTATGTCATGAACTTATGACACACCCTCTTTTTGGTAGAAGTGGAGCTGGAGGGAATCGAACCCTCGTCCGCACAAGGAAACCATACGCTTTCTACATGCTTATTCCAGCCTTCAATTTTCGAGGTATGACAAGACCTGGACCACCAATCATACCCTTATCCTCTAAAATTTCATCCATGCAACGAGGCGTACATGAACTATTTCCGATTTACCTGCACCGCTTGATCAACAAGATTCGGAACAACATCCGTTGAGCGATGTCTCGTTCCAGCACCCTGTGCTGGAATAAAGCTAGTTTACTATACTTCGACTAGGCAGCGAGAGCGTAGTTATTTTCGCCAATTAATTTTTTGTTCACTAGGATTAAGGAGGTAGCCAACG
>OIZI01000685.1_pt1 | contig 16374 bp, 8 predicted proteins | sample 1588441 | NCBI WGS metagenome assembly OIZI01 (sample SAMN03283284) | human gut metagenome | biome: human-associated habitat; material: feces | host: Homo sapiens | place: Peru | collected 2012 | reverse complement strand
CAGGTTATTGATCACACGTGGATTCTATGCAGAAGCAAAGGAAATTTTGCAGAAGATAGAGCCTAAGGAAGAACCACGTGACTATCAGTTTCTATATTATTATACAATGTATGGACTATACAACAACTGGTCAACCTACTGTGAAAACAATGAATTCAGCAAGATTTACGACCAGCAGAAAGTGGAATACCTGAAGAAAGCAATAGAACTGTCGCCAAAGAAAGATGCATTCTATTACTACCTGCTGGGAGAGTTTTACTATTACAACTATCATTCCAACAATAACAAGACCATCCAATACTACAAAAAAGCACTGAGTATGGAAAAGCCGGACAGCCGTCTCCATGCCATGACCGCCTTTGCCCTATCCGAAGTATACCAGAAAGCCAACAACCAGAAACTGACGGAACATTACCTGCTGGTTGCAGCCATCTCAGACATCACTTCTGCCATAAAAGAGAATGTCGCCCTGCAAAACATCGCACTCTTCATCTACAAACATAAGACCAGAAGTCTGAACAAAGCCCAGGAATACATCAACCTATCCCTGGAAGATGCTTATGCATACAACAACCGGTTGCGCCGCATTGAGATTTCATCCAAATTGCAGATGATTACCAATGCCTATACAGATGACATCAAAACAACTAACAGATTGCTCAACATCGCCCTATTGGTCATTATCCTGCTCCTACTTGGAGTAGGTATTAGCAGTCTGTTCATCCGCAAGAAGAACAGGCTTCTGAAACAAAAGAAAGATGAAATCTCGGCAACGTCTGACAAAATGGAAAAGCTCAACGGTCAGCTACATCTCATCAACGACGAACTGAAGGACACCAACCAGAAGCGCGAGAGACTGGTAAAGGTGTATATTGACCTGTGCTATAAGAACATAGAGAGAAACCAAAAGCTAAGAACATTGGCTGTAAGAAAGATAAAAGCCAACCAAAGCAAGGAACTGCTGAGTCTTCTCTCTTCCTCATCAAGTACAGAAAAGGAAAACAAGGAGTTTTTGACGGAATTCGACAAAGCATTCCTGTCTCTGTACCCAACTTTTGTAAACGAACTGAACCAGCAGCTTACAGAATCGGCACACATCCAGCTGAAAGAGAATGGGGAAATGCCACCCATCCTTCGTGTGTGCGCCTTGTTGCGATTAGGCATTACTGAAAGTTCCAAGATAGCCGGCATCCTGTCTTATTCGCCACAAACCGTATATAACTATCGTTCCATACTCAAGAACAATGCCATAGACAAGGAGCACTTCGAAGAAAACATACTCAAACTCTGCATGGTTATCGCTGACTGATTGGAGATTATACCTTAATATATAGCATTTTACAGGAAAAACAAGCCGTAACACCTTTGTCGCAGCTTTGTCAATGCCTTTCAACCTCATCGCAACTCCGGTGTAATATAACCACCGTACCTTTGCAACCGTAATCAAACGATATAGGTTATGAATGCTAAAAGGGGAATTATTGTATTAGGATTGCTCTCGGCGGCAGGCTTGCCAACGTGGGCGCAACAAATCAAGGGTGTCGTAATCGACAAAAACTCGAAGGAGACACTCATCGGGGCAGTCATCACAGCCGTGGAAAGCAATGGAAAGACTGACCGCAAGCAGGAGACTGCCTCCGATTTGAAGGCAATCACCGACATCGACGGAAACTTCCAGCTCGATGGACTGAAGAAAGACAAGACATATACTCTATATATAAATTATGTAGGATATAAGACTCTAAAAATTGACGGGGTTCAGGCGAAGGATGCAAACCAGACCATCGCTTTGCAACCGGATGAACAGCAACTGAAAGAAGTGACCGTTACCGCAGTAGAAAGAAGAAATACGGATGCGGCAATGATACAGGTCGCAAAAAACAGTCCCGTCATCGTGAGCAATGTTTCGGCACAGGAAATATCCAGAACGCAGGATACGAATGCGGGTGAGGTGATACGCCGAGTGCCAGGCGTGAGCCTCATCGACGATAAATTCGTGATGGTTCGTGGTTTGTCACAGCGTTATAACAATGTGTGGGTGAACGGAGGAGCAGTGCCTAGTTCTGAGGCTGATTCAAGGGCATTCTCCTTCGATATCATCCCAAGTTCGCAAATTGACAACCTTACCATCGTGAAGTCGCCATCGGCTGAATATCCTGCTGACTACTCGGGCGGTTTCATCATCGTCAACACCAAGGAGATTCCGGCAGAAAACAGTTTCAATATCGCCGTGGGCGGAAACTGGAATACATCTTCTGCCTTCAAGGACTTTTCTTACTCAAAAGGTTCCAGAACCGATTTCCTCGGCTTCGATAATGGCTTGAGAAACCTGAACGGAGGCATCCATGCTGACTTGAATCCGCAGCTCGATGCCAACGGAAAACCGGTGGGCGATTATGCTACTTCGCTCCTGGGCAACGGATTCAACAATGATTGGCTCATCAAGAACAAGAAACCCTTGGGCGACTTGAAATTGGCAGCTAATCTCAACCATCGCTGGATGCTCGGCGGAAGAACACTCGGTATGCTCGCCGCCTTGAACTACACCAACGAATACCGCACCTACGAGAACATGGAGAACAATCTCTATGGTATCTATGATGCGACAAACGACAAACCGAACTATCTTCGTCACTCAGTTGACAACCAGTATAATAATAATGTCAGACTCGGAGCGATGCTCAACTTCACCTTCCTTTCTAAGGACGGCAACCACAAGTATCAGCTCAAGAACATCTTCAACCAGTTGGCTACCAGCCGATATACCTGGCGTGAAGGCGTGAGCGCCCAGTCGAACCTGGAGCGAAGCGCAGAGTATTACTACCGCAGTCGAACTACATATAACGGTCAGCTTACCGGCAAGCACACCTTCACTAGCGACGCCCTTGACTGGAGCATCGGGTATGCGTATGCCAACCGTCATTTGCCTGACCGTCGCAGATTTCTCATCGACGATGCTCTCGAATCGGGCGTTTATGCTCTGAGCACCGGCAACGACATATCACGCGAGTGGACTCAGCTCGATGAACACATTCTCTCACTTGGTGTAAATGATAAGCACCACTTCAAGTTTGGCAGCTTTGAGCCAGACTTGCAAGTGGGTGCCTATGGGGAGTATCGGACCCGAGAATACCAGACCCGCAACTTTATCTACAACTGGAATGTTTCAGCCAACAATATGCCATCCGACTTCCGCCACAGCGACATCCCTACCCTGCTCTCCAATGAGGCGAACATGGGTTACGACAAGCTGTATCTTCTGGAGGAAAAGCAGATGCGCAATAACTACCGCGGACACAACACCTTAGGCGCAGGATACCTGGCGATGTCTCTCCCCTTTGGCAAACTCGGCATCCACGCCGGTGTCCGCTTTGAGCATAATGATATGGAGCTCATCTCCAATTCCCGTGACTACGAGAAGAGTGAATCGAGCCGTCATTACAAGACCGATGATGTATTTCCATCTCTCAATACGACCTATAAGATCAGCGACCAGCATCAGGCTCGCCTCTCGTATGGACGCAGTATCAACCGACCAGAATTCCGTGAGGTATCACCGGCAGTATATTATGACTTCGATCTTGCCAGCAACGTACAGGGAAACACAGAACTGAAGAACTGCTATGTCGATAACCTCGACCTGCGATATGAGTGGTATCCATCCCGTGGAGAACTCATCTCATTAGCAGTTTTCTACAAGCACTTCGATTCTCCTATCGAGTGGACCTACACGGTGGCTGGCGGCACAGACTTGATTTATTCTTATAAGAATGCAAAGAGTGCCAACAACTATGGTGTGGAGCTGGACATCAGAAAGAATCTCGACTTCATCGGACTGAAAGATTTCAGCTGGTCGTTCAACGGTGCCTTGATCAAGAGTAAGGTGCAGTTTGAGAAGGGAGCGAAAGAGGAAGACAGACCGATGCAGGGACAGTCGCCATACCTTATCAACACCGGCATCTTCTATAAGAACGAGCCATTAAAGATGGATATCGCCCTGCTATACAACCGCATAGGCAAGCGAATCATCGGTGTGGGCAGAAGCGAAGGAAGCACAGGCGATGACTCCAATTCCCGAGTGCCTCACAGCTACGAGATGCCTCGCAACACCATCGACTTCTCGCTGGCAAAGAAATTCGGCAATCATCTGGAGCTGAAGCTCAACGTAAGAGATCTTCTTGCAGAAAAGATATATTACAAGCAGTTTGCCGATGTAACGTATAGCGACGGAAGCAAGAAGGAAGTAGAAGAGATAGCAAGATGCTATAAGCCGGGCAGAAACATCGGTTTGCAGGCGATATATAAATTCTAAATAATAAGAATAATTAGATGTTTGTTTAATAAAACAGAAAACAATGATGAACAAGATGTATTTTTTAGGATGCATGGGCATCCTCGCAGCATCTGCCATGTTGAGCAGCTGCAGCAGTGACAATGACGATCCAACTCCTTCTCCAAATCCAGGACCAGAAGTAGTTTACAAGTGGTCAACCGATGGCGGCTTGAAGGCTTGCGACCACATCCTCTTCGGTACAGACGACAAGGAGAACGCCAACGGAACACAGATCGGAAACGGCGACCAGGAGTTCGTTTTCACTGGCAAGCAGACTTTGAAGAAAGGCACTTATCTCCTCAAGGGATGGGTATATATCGCAGATGGCGCTGAGCTTACCATCGAACCGGGAACTATCATCAAGGGCGACAAGCAGACCAAGGCTGCACTCATCGCAGAGCGTGGCGGTAAACTCATCGCCAAAGGTACTGCCGCAGAGCCTATCGTCTTCACTTCTGAAGAGGCTGCCGGCAGCAGAAAGCCTGGCGACTGGGGTGGCATTATTCTCTGCGGTAAGGCTAAGAACAACCAGACAGAGCAGCAGATAGAGGGCGGTCCTCGTACCAAGCATGGCGGCGCAGATGATGCAGACAACTCAGGAGCCTTGAGCTATGTACGCATCGAGTTTGCGGGTTATCCATTCCAGAAAGATAAGGAAATCAACGGTCTGACCTTCGGTTCTGTAGGTTCTGGCACACAGATAGACCATGTACAGGTATCTTATTCCAATGATGATTCCTTCGAGTGGTTTGGTGGTACAGTGAATTGCAAGTATCTCGTAGCCTACAAGGGTTGGGATGATGATTTCGATACAGACAATGGTTTCTCAGGAAAGGTGCAGTACGGTCTTTCTCTGCGTGACAGCAAGATAGCCGATACCTCTCAGAGCAATGGTTTCGAGAGCGATAACTGCGCTGATGGTGCAACAGGAGATCCTCGTACCACAGCCACTTTCTCCAATATCACCTTCGTAGGTCCTAAGGTTTTGGATAGCCAGTTCCAGAATACCACAGATTATATCACTGCCGGTGCATACAATCCAAACAACGGTTCTGCTCTCGGCAAGTTCCAGGCTGCGATGCAGATCCGCCGTTCTTCCAACCTCAACTGCATCAACTCAGTAGCCTTAGGCTGGCCTATCGGTTTGATTATCGATGGTGAGAAGGGAAATACCGTAAAGGATGCCAAGGAAGGCAAATTCAAGCTCCAGAATGTATATTTCGCTGGTATGGATGCCGTTGGTACAGATGCCAACAAGAAGTATGAGGATTATCTCTACGATGCTGCAAAGAAGCAGGATATCGACAAGAATCAGAAGTCATACAGCAACACCTTCTTCTTTGCAGAGCAGAGCAACAAGTACTTCGACAGCTGGACCTCATTGGTTGGTGCAGATGGCTATACTCCTATCGCAGGAAGCCCATTGCTTGGTGCCGCAAGTTTCGCCGGCTGGACAGGTTTCGACACCGTAAGCTACATCGGAGCCTTCGATGGCAGCAACAACTGGATGAGCGGTTGGACCAACTTTGATCCTCAGAATGCAAAGTACTAGAAAAAGTTTAGTACCGGAATAAGAATTAGAATAGCTAATTTCTATTTTGACTATAAGGTTTTCTTTTATTGGAGCATGGCGCAGTGATTTGCGCCATGCTTTTTTTGTTGGGTTATGGAGGGAAACATTGATGTCCTGTTTCAGGACATCAACATATTATTCTTCTTTATCCTTTTCATCTGAATGAGCCATAAGATAGAGTTCTTTTTGCCTTTCGCAAGTCTTCCTTATCAGGCAAGTAGAGCTTGTACTTGGCACCGCAGCAAAAGAGTATGCTTTTCCTTTTATTGTTGTTGGGGGATTGCAAATCTTCCAGTTTTAATAGGTCGAATCTTTTTTTACGGCGGATTTCAAATCAGCCGGGACGCCTAGCGGGTTTACGCTCTTGGGAATAAGTAACGCCCCTCTAGTATGCTGCCTTTCGGCGCGCCTGAGGGGCGTAATATCTTTATAAACTCTGAAAGCCTTTCCATTTTTCAGGAATGTGCAAGTCAAAGTTTGCTTTTTCAAGATGTACAACATCCGGCAACAAACATTGCTTGAAGCGTGTCTCATACTGCTTCATGTGAAGAGGTTTTCCTGCTCCCATTGCAGCCAAATTGCTTGAATATTGATGTGGTGGAAAATAGATGAAGACTTTGTGCTTCGCTTCTGTCGCTAATTCGATTGCAGGTATCATATCGCTGTCAGCAGATACGACAATCTGCAAATCACAATTATCTTGGTAGGCATCGGCGACTATTTGCGTTGCAATTCTCACATCAGTTTCTTTCTCCTCATGGGTATGAATAACATTGCCACATCTGAAACACGTGATTTCCTTCTTCAAGTATTTGCCCAAAATCAATTTGAACTTAGGATTTTCCTTGTTGGCTTGAAAGAAAGCATTCTGTCTTAAACTTTGTTCCAAGTCATCGGGCTTGGCAGAGAAATATTTGACCGCAACCAGTTCTTGGTTCGGACGCATAAATGACTCAAACAACTTTACGATGTCAAGCCAATAATATTTCTTCCATTTCGCATTATGTTTCAAGCCAAAATAGAAATTGAATCCATCTATGTAAACGATTACACGCTGCATCTGTTGTTCCATACGTTAACATATAAAAAATAAGCCACCCCTAAAAGGAGTGGCGAGCCTTAGTTTTTTCCACCTAAGGGTGATATTATGGTGCAAAGATATGCTTTTATTTTCATATCTCCAAATATTTGGCTGACTTTTTTCGAAAAATGCGATATTTTCTACACATATTATGATTTTGGCACAGCATCATCGCCTAAATCTACTCCAATTCATGATGTCCAAGAATACCTCCCATAGCTGCATCAGAGAATAATGCCAGGAAAGGTGTCTCTACCCTTGTATCGTAAAACACGATGTATGGTAGTGACTGGCAAAATGAAGGATTGAACTACCACCTTTCTATCAGCAAGGGCAGCTAAAAACTTAAAAACAGAACAAAAACAAAAATAATCATCAAAAGTTTGGTATCTTAAAATATTAGTCGTAAATTTGCAGAAAAGAACATTTAAACTTTCAAAATATGGTAATACCAGTAGACGAAGAATCTTTCAATCTCATAACAAAATCATCGAAAAATATTATAGAATTCGTAAATGGTTTAAAAGAGGATGACAAGCTCATATCCGCAATTAAGTCCATACCTAACATGGATTCATATTTGGATGGAGGAGAAGTTGCGCCCATACTAATAGCTATGAGCGCACAAGATATTGTCAGTTGCTTAGATGCATTATTTGGGGATGTTAAACTTACCACAACAGGAGGGATTGGTTTGTACACATTCTTTAGCCAATTAAACAATAATGAATCCTCTTATTTATCTTATATACATTTAGCTTTAGGTGGAGTTGAAGATGAAATTTCAGATAAAATCTCTTTATTTCGAAATTGGGGGCTAAATGCAACAACTGATGAATTTAAGTTGGCTATACTATTGTCTAACGTAAACAATAACTATCTGAAAAAATACTGGGAACTAATTTGTCAGTTTGGCTATTATGTTGTCAAAGCAGAAAATAAGATTCTTAATGAAACCATATCAGAACATCAACAAAACTATTTAAATAATATTCAATTACGTGCTCAAAAATATTTTGAAGACTCGGCTATTGATTTTATGTCTGATTGCAAAAAAGGCTCTTCTGAATCTAATGGTGAAGATTTGTCTCCTGCTATTCCGTTTGTTAGTTTTAAGAAAGAAGGGGAATTTTATACATACACAATTCTACGAGATAAAATTATTGATTACACGATTGAATCAATAAATTCCAAAGGAACAAAACTTGCAGAATTACAAGCTAAAATCTTGCGAAGAACAGGAGGATTAGATATCGAAATCTTATATATTTATCCTAAACATTATTTAGGAGAACACCTAATTAGTGGAAAGAAGAATGTTGTAGAGGGAGAAACACTATGTGTATTAAAGTGCAAATATACAGGAGAGAATCATTCTCTAAAAGAAATTGACTATCCTTTAATAAAGATAAATACACCTTCAACTGGACAATTTATTTTGGATGATTTTGATATTATGGGAAGTTATAACATGACAGGTAATATCAAATTTCAGATAAAATCAAATTCAGATAAAGATACCGTCTGTTACGATAAGTTCTTCAACATATATGACTATTGCAAAATCAGCTCTGATATTTTGAAAAAAACGGAACCTTATAGTGATAGTCTGAATGTGATATTACAATGGAACTATCGCAATGGATGTTTTGTTCGTAAAGACGATATACTTGGTTGTATCAAAATTGAATCTTTGGAAATAGAAAGTAATTTTGTGGCTTTATCAGATGGTTACTTTTCTATCAACACAAAATCTTTTTGTGATCATGTAAATAAATGGAATTTTTTGGTTCCTAGCGAAGATGATTTTAGCCAAGAATGTTTGCTGTATTCCATATATCCAAGTAAAGGAAATTGGATAGAAGAAAATTGTGACATTTTTAATATCATTGAGAATAAAGACATTTTCAATGATCAAACTAACTTAAAATGGGAAGTCGTTGCCAATAGATATATTGATGCATACAAAATACAAGGATATCCATCTTTTGAGATGGCTTCAAATAAAGGCATTAGCATATATATATCATTTGAGTATCTTGATAAAAAGGCATATATCGCTTTTGGCATTAAGTCGGTAAACATCCAATTACGTATAGGAGATGTTTTTAGTCTTTTACTCAAAAAGGAGAAGAATAAGAAAGTCCTTGATTTCTCCATTTTAAATAAGCCGACCCAAGTAGATAGCTCAGACATAAAGGAATATGATAAAGTGTTCTATTTTGAACTCTTTTACGAAGACATAGACATATTAAAATCCTATTTATGCACAAATTGGAGAATTACATTTGCGGATAATCGTCGCACTTCTATTGATGGAGTAAACGAAAGTGATTGGACTCCAAGTTTCTTAGCTGGTGATGTCTTTAGAAACTACGCTTGCTCGTTCGATACAGAGTTAAACGAGCGAGAAATAGAAATAGAGCACCACAAAACGACCAAGCTTCTAAAAGGCAAAGACGTTAGCTTGGGAGATTCTTGCCATGTGTATTTAATGCATGATACGACTAACGGTTTTTATAAAATAGGAATTTCAAATAATCCGGAATACCGCGAAAGGACTTTACAAAGCGAAAAGCCTTCAATAGAAATCGTTTGCTGTAAAGAGTATCCTATACGTTCTATCGCAGAAGCTTTTGAGGCTGCATTGCATAAAGCATTTGCTAGTAAGAGAATCCGTGGAGAATGGTTTTCATTAGACGAAACTGATGTTATGGTTTTAGTCAAAACACTAAGCTAAAATTGGCACAGGAATGGTTGTCTTTCCACGGACAATCTCCCCCTGAGCCGCAACTATAAACAAATAAAAATGACAATATGAATATAAAAGAATTCGCACAATATGTTATAGATACGGTACAGGACTCTGCAGAGAACAATGATACAGACATCAATACCGAACTCGTAAGATACTATTTGGACTGTATGGAAGAATGTGATGAGGTTAGTGCTCCTGAAATATGCGTATTTTCCGGGGCTAAAGCTAAACTCACAGCGTACGACTATAATGATGAAGCTGAATCACTTGATCTTTTTCTTTTTATACATGCTACCCCATTAGCTTCTAGAATTGATTCCAGAGTAAGAACAGGTTTCAATTATCTCCGTGAGTTTTACAATCAATGCATTAAAAAGAAATCACCATTTTATGGATCTGAAAGTGAGTTTACCAGCGAAGTTCAAGATGCAATTAATATTGTAAGAGAGTCTAAAGGTAAGGTCAATATGATAAGATTTTACCTTTTAACCGATGGTGCAGTTTCTAGCAACGAAATCCACACTCTTAATGAAGAGGAGGACGGAGTACTTTATGAGTATCATGTTTGGGATATTGCCAGTATTTACAGACAGGACCAGATTAAGCAAGGCAATGATAAAATTGAAATTGATTTTGAGAATGACATAAAATATTATGTTACCAATAAGAATTCTCAAAATAAGGAACAAATTGCTCCAAAAATTCAATGCTTAAAGGTTGAGGATGATAATCCTAGCGTTGACACTTATCTTGCTATTATTCCTGGAGAAGTATTGGCTAAGATATACAACCAATATCGAACATTGCTTCTTGAAAAGAATGTAAGAGCTTTCTTACGCAATAAAAGTAAAGTAAACCAGCGTATTATGTCGACTATCAAGAAGACACCAGAAATGTTTTTTTCATATAATAATGGCATATCAACCACAGCAAGTGAAGTTGAGTTGAAACAAACTGGACGCATTCAATATATAACAAAACTGAAAGATTGGCAAATCGTAAATGGCGGACAGACTACGGCATCCATAGCCTGTGCTACAGATTGTGATCTAAGCAAGGTGTTTGTGCAAATGAAAGTGAGTGTGGTAAAGAATAAAGAGAAATATTCTGAAATTGTAAGCTCTATTTCTAAATGTGCAAATAGCCAAACCAGCATCAAGCTTTCAGACTTTGACTCAGGTGATGAGTATCTTGTAAAATTAGAGAAACTAAGCAAAGAAGAAATTGCTCCCATATCTAATACCAAATGGTTCTTTGAGCGTATGCGAGGACAATACACTGATACAAGAGCTAATTTAAATGAACTTGAGGAAAAGAATTTTAAGAATGAATTTCCCAAAAAACAGATGTTAACCAAGACTGACATCGCTAAAGTTATGACTATTTGGGAAATGAAACCTCATATTGCCTGCAATAGCAGAGAAAAATGCTTTGCTTCTTTCATGTCTTCATTGAAGAGAAACCAAACTGTCATAGATGCAACATATTGGCATAAAATTGTTGCATTAAGTCTTCTCTATAAGGACATTGAAGAATGCTTTGAAAAGAGATGCGGTCAAAATGGTTTTAAGTCAAGAACTACAGCCTACACTATGGCGGCGATTTCCCATCTGAGTAATCAAAGTCTTAACCTTACATATATTTGGAAGAATGAAAAGGTACAGCCTCAACTAGAAGAAGTTATAGAAAGAGAAGTCGTAAAAATTAATGAATTTCTCGACCAAGACAATTCCAGATCATTCACCAAAAATGCTAAGTGTTGGGAAGATTTAAAGGATATGTTAGAAGGGCATACCATTCCAGCATCTTTACTTATTTCTGAAGATGATAATATAGAAGAATATAATGAAGAAGAAAAAGGAATTATCATCCAGGCTAATGCTATCCCATCAGAATTGTGGGAAGCTATGTTGATTTGGGCAAAGAAAGAGAACAAACTTTCTTTAATCGAGAGAAGACAGATTTCAAATTATATTAAAAAATTCGAGAACAATAGACTCTTCAAAACTATAAAGACGGCAGAAAAGGCAATTGCCTTGAAGAAAAAAGCAGAATTATTAGGATTTTCTATTTGATAATCAGGTTGCTACTTTTCAATCCCAGACTTTATAAGGTATTTATCTCCGCACATCAGCTGAGACATGCGTGCACAAAAGCTGATGTGCGTTCTCTTTTTACAAGAGGCTAGCTAACTCTATCATTCTTCTTCAATTATCCAATCCTCAATATTTCCCTGGGTAGAATTGAAGTTGATACCCACTTTCACAATTGGTTTGCCGCAAAGCGCAAAGCGCTGGGCATAATTCTTGAGGTTGATTTGCTGCAAAGCCGTCTGGGCGTCCCTGTTCAGCTTCAGCTCTATGATATAGAGACGGGTGGCGGTCAGCATCACGATATCTACCCTTCCATTGGGAGTGTGCACTTCTACATCTACCACATAGCCAGTCAAGAGCGAGAAGATGATAAACAGCATCTGCTGGTAATGACCTTCGTGGTTGGTGACGTTGCAATATGGCACAGTTCCCAGAAAGGTCTGGAGTAGCTGTAATGCTCCGTCCATATCATCCTGACGGATAAGCACAGACATCTGAGCGATGGTGACATCTCCATTCTGGGCAAACATTCCTTCCAGATAGTTAGGAAGAAGACTCTCGAACAATCCAACTTTGATTTCCTTGTTCGGCAAATCAAGAGTATAGAGCTTGCTGGTTTTGTCATAATCTTTGATGGTAAGATAGCCACTTTGGTATAGCAAAGGGGTAATAGCCGTCATGTTCTCTGTCGGGGCATCAAAGGCTGATGATTTGGCATACATCTTTCCAAGAGTTGCCGGCAAGACATGAAACTTCCGCATCATATTAATCAGATAGGTTGGAGTGCCGGAAGCGAACCAGTATGAACCGAAATTCTGATTGGCAAAGCAGTTGAGCAGACTGAACGGATTGAATATATCTGACGACTGGGCAGAGAAATGATAACCATCGTAGTTCATTTTCAGTTCTTCGATGGCAGCTTCTCTTGTGGAGCCTAACGATTTTGCCAATTCATCAATGTCGTCCGACATCTGGGTAAGCAGCTCCTCCTTGGTGATTCCACATATTCCCGCATATTCCCTGTTCATCGAAATATTGGTGATATTATTCAGTTCGCTGAAGATGCTGAGTTGCGAAAACTTGGTGATGCCGGTGAGGAAGACAAAGCGGAGATATGGGTCGCAATCCTTCAATGGACTATAGAAATTACGCATGATATTGCGAAGATCCTTGAGATTGTCATCCTCGTGTGCTACATCAAGAAGAGGAGCATCGTATTCATCGATGAGCACGACCACCTTCTTTCCCGTTCGTCTGTACACATTCATAATCAGGTTTGCCAATCTCACATTCGGATCAACAGCATCATTTTCTATACCAAACTTCTTTTCATTCAAGCCGATGATATAGAGCAGGTATCTTTCCAGTTGCTCCTTCTCCATGTGTTTGCCCATAGCCATACTGAAATGGAGCACAGGATATTCTGTCCAATCCTGCTCCAGCTTTTCAATGGCAAGTCCCTTAAAGAGTTCTTTCTTTCCTTCGAAATAACTCTGTAAAGTAGATACAAGCAAAGACTTTCCGAAACGGCGTGGTCGTCCTAGAAATATATAGTTGCTGTCAGAATGTGTCATGCGGTAAACATATTCTGTCTTGTCGATATAGAGCCGGTCTTCCGTGCGAATCTTATCGAAGGTTTGTATTCCTATAGGATATCTTTTTCTTGCCATAATTTTACGCTTGATGATATTACAACTGCTTATCTTGCATAAAGCCACTGCAAAGATACGAAGTTTTTTTTGAAACTCTATTAAAAAAGAAGAAATATTGGGTTATCATTTTCAATAATAACTCTCGGAAAGATATTTATCTCATTTTTTCCAAAACAAAAAAAGAACTTGAAGAAGATGTTTCATGTTTTGCATACAAGTCTCAAAAAGATGCATATCTATCTTCAAAGTTTGATATCCTGAAACAGGACATCAAACTTCATTTGTCTTAATCCATGAACTTAATCATATCCTGGCGTCTTGGCTTTGCCTCTGGCGATTCATCAGGATAACCTAAGGCGATGCAGTAGAGCAGCTTGTAATTCTTGGAGAATGCCATGCGGTCGAGGTAAGGCTTGGCTGACGGCGAATCCAGTATCCAACGGGCTGAACTGCCCAGGCAGCAGGAACCGATACCCTTAGACCATGCTGCAAGAATGATGTTCTCACCCAGCAAACCGCAATCAATCTGCGCCATATCATAAGTAGTATCGTAGGCGATGCAAACCACGCATGGAGCATTCACGAAGATGTTCTTGAAGCCCTTGCGCTCTGCTATCTTAGGATTATCCTTTACCACGGCTTGGGTGATTGAATCGATGAGAGCAGGAGAATCTATCACTCTGATTTCATACGACTGCAGATTCTGTCCGTTTGGCGCGTTGATGCCGCATTTCAGAATCTCATTCAGAGTATCACGGCTGATGGCGGAATCCTTGTAAGCACGGATGCTTCTGCGACTCATCATCAAGTCGGTTACCACACTTGCAGAATCAACATTAGTCGTTGCCTCCGGCTGTCTGTTCTCGTTGCAGGCAGTCAACATCAGTGCAGCTGCCATTCCCAAAAATATCTTCTTCATATGATTCATGATTAAACTTATATTCCTATTAGTATATACCCATGTAGCGCTATTAGTATTTATCCACGTAGCGTTATTAGTATATACCGTGCAAAGATAGCAACAAATACTGGTATTCAAGAAGATAGAACCATACTTTTAAGAGTTTTTATTGGTCTTACCTATTCTGCTCTTTCTGAAAGGAAAATCATAAAACGTCAAAATATAACCTAATTTATTTGGTGATGCGATGTTTTCTTCGTATTTTTGCCGCAAAATATGCGGCGTTTTTTAGCAGATAATGCCGCATAAGATAAAAACTTCATTATTCACCAACAGAAAAAGAAAGAAGATGTATATACACGAAAGAAACAACTGGACTGATTTTCAATGGGACAACACAAAAATCTCATTGCTTATCGAGGAGGCGAGCAGAAAGCAAGGATTGCTTTTTGGCCGACTTTGTGGACTCGGCTTCGACAGCAAACTGAAGGCAATGGCAGAGAACATGACTAAGGACGTGGTCTTCTCTTCTGAAATAGAAGGCATCAAACTGAACGCAGACGAGGTCCGTTCCTCCATTGCAAGAAAGTTGGGCATCGACAATGTGAAATATACAGCACCTTCGCATTATATAGATTCCGTCGTCGCCGTCATGTTAGATGCTGTGGAGCACTACGACCAACCTCTAACAAAGGAAAAGCTATGCGGCTGGCAGAGTGCCTTTTTTCCATCCGGATATAGCGAAGGTTCGCAAATCGAGGTGGGGCAATATCGCACCCATGAAGAACATATCGTATCAGGTATGTTTGGCAGAGAAAAGGTTCACTACATTGCTCCCTCCCCTTCCCGAATAGAAGACGAGATGGATGGATTCCTTGCCTGGTTCAACCAGGAGCACACCACATCAAGCATCATTGCTTCTGCCATCGCCCATTTCTGGTTTGTCTCTATCCATCCTTTCGAGGACGGAAACGGACGACTGGCTCGCATCCTGTCGGATATGCTCCTGGCTCGTGGCGACAAGAGCGAACTTCGTTTCTACAACATCTCTTCAGAAATCAATAAGGACAAAAAACATTATTATGAGATGCTTGAAAAAGCCCAAAAAGGCGATAGCGACCTTACGGAATGGATTACATGGTATGCCAAGACCCTTATCGAGGCACTCAACGAAGCAAACAACCTGGTGAGTACTACTCTCAACAAGAGTTTTTTCTGGCAAAAGAACATGGGAGTCATTCTTTCAGAACGCCAAGTCAACATGCTGAACTTATTCCTTGATGGATATGAGGCAAAGATTAATACCAAGAATTGGGCAACCCTCGCCAAATGTTCCAAGGATACAGCACTGCGAGACATTCAAGACCTGGTTGGCAAGAATATCTTACGTGAAGATGTTCCCGGTGCCAAACGTCCAAGTTACTCCATCATATACGACTCCGAGCAGATTAGCGGCTACTTCTCTAATGTGAGAATCACGGAAGAAGCCGGCCGTTATCATCTGAAGGCAACTTTCAAGGAAAGACAGAATGTGGAAGAACTGATACTGCCTTTGGATGCAGAAAGATACAAAATGGGAGAATTGACTTTGGAGAATCTTCTGAATAAATACTGTTCATATCTTGTATAAACTTGTATAAAAAAGATATTATATGGAAAAGAATCAGATTTTTGAAAATATCATGAGCCGTACATCGGTGAGAAGCTATACAGATCAGCCTGTAGAGCCGGAGAAGGTGGAGATGATACTACGTGCCGGCATGGCGGCTCCATCGGCTTGCAACAAGCAGCCTTGGCATTTTGTGGTTATCAACAACCGGGAGATTCTCGACCAGATACCACTGTTCAGTCCTTATGCCGGTATGGTGAAGCAGGCACCGCTCGCCATCGTGGTTTGCGGATGCCTTGACAAGACGTTAGAAGGCATCGAGCAGGAGTTCTGGATTCAAGACTGTTCGGCAGCCACGGAGAACATCCTGCTGA
>OIZI01000684.1_pt1 | contig 16380 bp, 13 predicted proteins | sample 1588441 | NCBI WGS metagenome assembly OIZI01 (sample SAMN03283284) | human gut metagenome | biome: human-associated habitat; material: feces | host: Homo sapiens | place: Peru | collected 2012 | reverse complement strand
CTCCTATAATTCTTTTGTCACATGTCGATTCACATGACAACATATATTGACTGCTACCGGCAATCCTGCAATATGTGTTGGATATGTCTCGATATTGATGGCAAGTGCTGTCTTAGTTCCACCAAGTCCGCCTGGACCAATTCCAAGCTTATTAATCTTTTCAAGCATCTCTTTTTCAAGGTCTCTTACATATTCAACAGGAGATTCCTCATCTAAATCTCTTGTAAGAGCTTTCTTGGCAAGATATGCACATTTTTCAAATGTTCCACCGATTCCGACACCGATAACCATAGGAGGACAGGCATTAGGGCCTGCATCTCTTACTGCTGTAAGAATTGCCTCTTTAACTCCCTCAATTCCATCAGCAGGCTTTAACATGAATACACGGCTCATGTTCTCACTTCCAAATCCCTTAGGTGCAACAGTAATCTCCACCTTGTCACCTGGAACAATCGCATAGTGAATAACTGCTGGTGTATTGTCCTTTGTGTTCTCTCTGTATATAGGGTCAGCGACAACAGATTTACGAAGATATCCATCTACATATCCACGTCTTACGCCCTCATTAATTGCATCCGTGATATCTCCACCAGTTAAATGTACATCCTGGCCTACATTTATGAATACCACAGCCATTCCTGTATCCTGACATATAGGTATCATGTCATTGCCGGCAATCTCAAGATTTTCTTTAAGCTGGTTTAATACCTGCTTTCCAAGAGGTGATTCTTCCGTATCAACCGCCTCATTGAAAACCTTTTTCATGTCATCAGTAAGATAATGGTTAGCTTCAATACACATCTCTTTAATGTTGTCAGTAATTACAGCTACATCTACTTCTCTCATATACTCCTCACAGATATTTATTGTTTATTTAATCCCGCAAAATTAAGGAATTTTATCAGTTCTTTTTCCCAGAAATCCCACTCATGTCCGAGTCCTTCAATTTCATCATAGGTATAATCATAATAATTGCTATGACTACTAAAATAATCTTTCAATATGTGGTTCTTGTCAAGCCATGGATCAAGACTTCCACATGCATGATAAATCTGTGGCAGACTTTCCACATTTCTTTTACCACTATCCACCTCGTCTATAAGCCTGTCTGCAAGAAATGTAATTCCATATTCAGTCTTGTGAAGGTCTCCATCCCCATACAGCCTGATTCTTGTTATGGATTTGGCTCCACCATCATTAGGAAAATCTGAATCAGCCTTATCACCTGCTGAAAATGCTCCTACCTTGGAAAACTTATCAGGATACATAAGCACTGTATGAAGACATCCATAACCGCCATTAGAAAATCCTGACACATAATTATCTTCTCTTTTATCAGATATACATCTGAACATTTTCCATATGATTCCTGGAAGTTCTTTGCCTACATAGCTTCCATACTTGTCACCAATATTCATATCAACGAAACATGATTCGTGAACTGTTGGAAGTACAACAGCAAAATGCCTCTCATTAACTATATCAGTTAAACGCACATGATACAACCAGTCAACGTGGTCTCCGCTTCCACCGTGGTACAGCCACACACATTTTAACTGCTCACCATCATCTATCTCATCAGGAAGCACAACAGTGACATCTATCTCATGTCCAAGGTACATTGAAAATACATTTGCATTAATTACTGCCATAGCTGCCTCCTTTTGTTATATATTTAACAGTTCTTGCTATACATCTGTCCCAGTAAGTGAAATCGTGCTTGCCATCTTCCTCATAGTATACGGCTTCCAGACCTGCGTCTGTCAAAGCCTTATAAAAATGTTTTGACATATTGATTCGTGTATCCTGCATTCCACATTCGATTATGTATCTGCAAAAGTTATCCACATTATCCACAGATTTATCAACATTGTTGTCTATAGCATCAATAGGGACTTTGTTCTCTTTTCCACTATCGTTTCCACAAGTTTTTTGATATTTATCAACAATTATGTCATATAAATCAAAGCCATTATCTATCAATTGCTGCCTTGTTCCAAATGGTGTGAAAAGCCCCAAACCCTGCGGATTGTCGTATCTTTCGAGGATATCAAGAAGCCCTGAATATGAAAAAGCAGCTTTATATTGATATGGTTTATTAAGTGCCGCATACATTGCACCATAACCTCCCATTGACATTCCCGCTATAAATCTGTCCTCACTTTTTCTGCTGATATTGAACCATTTCTCACACTTATCCACAAGCTCCTCTGTTATGAAGGTAAAATATCCCTTTCCGTTGATGTTATCAACATAAAATTTGTTATTACCTGATGGCATGAATACCGCTATATCTGTATTGTCTACATAATCTGCAATCCGGCTTTTTAAAAGCCAGCTATCATGTCCACCTCCTGCACCATGTAAAAGATACAACGATTTATAACTGCCATGCCCCTGTGGAATCAGTGCATCCATAACAACAGGCATTCCAAGTGCCCTGGATTTAAAATTAACCGTAAGCCAAGCCATATCTTATTCCTCCCCGATTTATGCTAATATACTTCATTAAGTTATTGTGGAGCATCCTCTGAGTCTGCATTACTATCTGTATCGCCATCTGCATCATTGTCAGGGTCTTTACGAACCTTAGATATTGTTGCAACTTTGACTCCTTCATCAAGATTAATAAGCTTGACACCTGATGTTATTCTTCCAAGTATAGATATATCAGAACATTTTAACTGAATAATAATACCCTCATCTGTTATAAGCATAACTTCTCTTGTGTCATCAACAGCCTTAACACCTATAACATTACCAGTTTTCTCATTAATCTTGTAGCATTTGACACCCTTACCACCACGGTGCTGTATGTCAAATTCATCTATGACAGTTCTCTTGCCTAATCCATTCTCAGAAACTATAAGGAGTGAATCACCCTGAGTATTAAGCTGCATTCCGACAACCTCATCCTCATCTAACAGGTTCATTCCGATAACACCCATAGCACTTCTTCCTGTAGGTCTTACCTCTGTCTCTGCGAATCTAATACACTGTCCAAGCTTAGTGACAAGAATGATATCACAATCACTGTCTGTAAGCTTAACTTCTATAAGCTCATCATCATCTCTTAAACTGATTGCCTGGATACCAGTCTTTCTGATATTAGCAAATTCAGCTATAGGAGTCTTTTTAACGATTCCCTTCTTAGTTGCCATGAACAGATTATCCTTATCCTGAAGTGACTTCACATCTATAGGAATTATAGCTGTTATCTGCTCACCCGGCTGAAGCTGTAAAAGATTGATTATAGCTGTTCCTCTTGAAGTTCTTCCTGCCTCTGGAATCTCATAAGCTTTCAGCTTATACGCTCTTCCCAGATTAGTGAAGAATGTAAGGACATGATGGGATGTTGTCATGAACAAATCTTCAATGTAATCATCCTCAAGAGTCTGCATTCCCTTGATACCCTTGCCGCCACGGTTCTGGCTCTTAAAGTTATCAGGAGTCATTCTCTTGATATATCCTACATTAGTTCTGGCTATGACACATGCCTCATCTGGAATAAGATCCTCTGTTGAAAGGTCATATTCATCAAATCCGATAGAAGTTCTTCTGTCGTCACCATATTTGTCAGCTATAACAGATATTTCCTTCTTGATAACTCCTAAAAGAAGCTTCTTATCTCCTAAAATTGCCTTATATTCTGCAATCTTACCAAGTAAATCATTGAGTTCTGCTTCCAGCTTTTCTCTTTCCAGACCTGTAAGAGCTCTCAGACGCATTTCAACAATAGCTGATGCCTGTGCTTCTGATAACTGGAATTCCTTGATAAGACCTTCCTTAGCGATTGTTACATTGGCAGAACTTCTGATGATGCTGATAACTCTATCAATATTATCAAGGGCAATCATCAATCCCTCTAATATATGTGCTCTCTCTTCTGCCTTATTAAGGTCGTACTTAGTTCTTCTTGTGACAACCTCTTCCTGATGAAGAAGATAGTAGTTAAGCATTTCAAGAAGGTTAAGCACCTTTGGCTGATTGCCTACAAGTGCAAGCATTATTACGCCAAATGTATCCTGAAGCTGGGTATGCTTGTATAACTGGTTAAGAATTATGTTAGGATTAACGTCTCTTCTAAGCTCTATACATATTCTCATACCCTGTCTGTCAGATTCATCTCTTAAATCTGTTATGCCATCAATTCTCTTATCTCTGGCAAGTTCAGCAATCTTTTCTATAAGTCTTGCTTTGTTAACCATGTATGGAAGCTCTGTTACAACTATTCGGTTCTTGCCGTTAGCCATAGGCTCTATGTTAGTAACAGCTCTTACTCTTATCTTTGCGCGTCCTGTTCTGTAGGCTTCCTCTATCGCAAGCTTTCCAATGATAGTACCACCTGTTGGGAAATCAGGACCCTTTACTATATCAAGTATCTCTTCGATTGAAGTATCTCTGTCCTCTTCAATCTTGTTATCAATAATTTTTACAACAGCATTAATAACCTCACGCAAGTTGTGAGGTGGAATATTAGTAGCCATACCAACAGCAATACCTGATGTACCGTTAACCAGAAGATTAGGATATCTTGAAGGAAGTACTGTTGGCTCCTTCTCTGTCTCATCAAAGTTAGGAATGAAATCTACTGTATCTTTGTTAAGGTCAGCAGTCATTTCAAGAGAAATCCTGCTAAGTCTTGCCTCTGTATATCGCATGGCTGCTGCCCCATCTCCATCGACAGAACCAAAGTTACCATGACCATCTACAAGAGGGTATCTTGTATTGAAATCCTGTGCCAGCTTAACCAATGCCTCATAGATTGATGAGTCACCATGTGGATGATATTTACCCATTGTATCACCGACAATACGGGCACATTTTCTGTGTGGCTTGTCTGGTGTATTACTAAGTTCTATCATCGAATATAGAATTCTTCTCTGAACTGGCTTAAGTCCATCCCTGACATCAGGAAGTGCTCTCGATGCAATAACACTCATGGCATAATCAATATAATAACTCTCCATGGTTTTTTGCATATCTACTTCATGAATCTGGTCAAAGATATGTTCATCCATTTATATACCGCCTTTCGTCTGCTTATATATCCAAATTCTTAACATACTTGGCATTAGCCTCAATAAATTCTCTTCTAGGCTCTACCTGATCACCCATCAGCGTTGAGAAAGTTATATCAACATCTGTAAGATCATCATCATCCATATTAACTCTCTTTAAAATTCTCTTCTCTGGGTCCATAGTTGTCTCCCAGAGCTGTTCAGCATCCATCTCACCAAGACCTTTGTAACGCTGTACCTTGTTATTCTGGTCTCGTCCAATCTCTGCCATTATGCTGTTAAGTTCCTCATCACTGTATGCATACCATACTTTCTTATTCTTCTCAATCTTATACAGAGGTGGAGTAGCAAGGTATACATGTCCCTGCTTGATAAGCTCTGGCATGAATCTGTAGAAGAATGTAAGAAGCAGTGTAGCAATATGCGCACCATCTACATCGGCATCAGTCATAATGATAATCTTATTATATCTTAACTTAGTTATATCAAAATCTTCATGAATTCCTGTTCCAAATGCTGTTATCATAGCCTTAATCTCAGCATTGCCAAGGATTCTGTCTAATCTTGCCTTCTCAACATTAAGAATCTTACCACGAAGAGGAAGAATTGCCTGGGTTGCACGGCTTCTTGCAGTCTTGGCTGAACCACCGGCTGAATCACCCTCAACGATATATATCTCACAATTCTCAGGATTCTTATCTGAACAGTCAGCTAATTTACCTGGAAGTGAAGTACTCTCCAATGCAGTCTTTCTTCTTGTAAGCTCTCTTGCTTTTCTTGCAGCTTCTCTTGCTCTCTGCGCAAGTACAGACTTTTCACATATTGACTTGGCTATTGCAGGATTCTGCTCTAAGAATATCTCAAGCTGGCTGCTTACGATACTATCTACAGCACCTCTTGCAACAGTATTACCAAGCTTCTGCTTAGTCTGACCTTCAAACTGAGGGTCTTCAATCTTGACACTTACTACTGCTGTAAGACCTTCTCTTATATCATCACCTGTAAGTGCAGGGTCTGAATCTTTGATAATCTTATTCTTCTTGGCATACTCATTGAAAGTCTTTGTCAATGCATTTCTGAAACCAGCAAGATGTGTACCACCTTCTGGTGTCTTGATATTATTAACAAATGTATCAATAGTCTCGTTATATCCGTCATTATGCTGGAAAGCTACCTCTACCGCTACGTTGTCCTTGACACCCTCGCAGTAAATTATATTTTCATACAGAGGTGTCTTACTCTTGTTGAGGTATTCAACGAATTCTTTAAGACCACCTTCATAGTGGAATGTTCTCTCCTGTTCAAGTCCTTCTCTGGTATCTTTAAGTATAATTTTAATACCCTTAGTAAGAAATGCCATCTCTCTGAGTCTGTGCTTTAACACATCAAACTCATAAACCTGTGTCTCCTGAAATATCTCTTTATCTGGAAGGAATGTAACCTTAGTACCTGTCTCATTGATATCGCAGTCACCTACAACTTTAAGGTCATAGCATATCTTGCCTCTTTCATATCTCTGGTTGTATATATGTCCATCTCTCTTAACATATACTTCAAGCCATTCAGATAAAGCGTTAACAACAGAAGCACCTACACCGTGAAGTCCGCCTGATACCTTGTATCCTCCACCGCCGAACTTACCTCCGGCATGAAGAACTGTGTATACAACCTCAACAGCAGGTCTGCCTGTCTTATGGTTAATATCTACAGGTACACCTCTACCATTATCAGTTACTGTTATTGAATTATCTGGATTGATAGTCACTGTGATTTTGTCACAAAAACCAGCTAAAGCCTCGTCCACCGCATTATCTACAATCTCATATACAAGATGATGAAGTCCTCTTGATGATGTTGAACCTATGTACATACCAGGTCTTTTTCTAACCGCTTCAAGACCTTCCAGAATCTGAATCTGATCTCCACCGTACTGTTGCTGTTCCACTTCTATTCCCTCCTGTCCAATCAATTATCACTTGTTACTTTTCCGTTAACAACTTTGAATACCTTGTTAACCGAAACCCTGTTATTGATAAATTCTTCAAGACCAGTACAAGTTACAATAGTCTGTATATCTCCTATACTGTCCAGAAGAAAATTCTGTCTGTTACTGTCCAATTCAGACAATACATCATCAAGCAATAATATTGGAGTATCATGTATTATCTGTTTTACCAGTTCTATCTCTGCTAATTTGAGAGACAAAGCAACTGTACGCTGCTGTCCCTGCGAACCATATTTTCTGACATCCTTGCCATTCACAAGAAATGTAAGGTCATCCTTATGAGGTCCTATATTAGTACATTTAAACTTAATGTCCCTCTCTCTTGACTCCTCTACCTTTTCCGCCATCTCACCGACTGTCACGCAAGGCTCGTATATTATATGAAGTTCTTCTGTATTACCAGTCAGTTTGCTGTGAATATCTTTAATTATGGCATTGAGCTGTTCTATGAATTTAGTTCTCTGCTCAATTATCCCGGCACCAAAGTTACATAACTGGATATCCCATATATCAAGATTATCCATATTTTCCTTTGACGGATTAAATGAAATATCCTTTAACAACTTGTTACGCTGGACGACAACTTTGTTATAATTAATAAGATTATTAAGATATATCTTATCCAACTGGCTTAATTCCATATCCATAAATCTTCTTCGCTCCGAAGGTCCATCCTTGATAATCTCAAGGTCTTCAGGTGAGAAGAATACAATATTAATAATTCCAAACAGCTCAACTGCCTTATGGATAGGGATTCCATTGACTGCTATTCCTTTAGATTTGTTCTTCTTAAGGTGCATATCAATTCTATAATTATTATTGTTTTTAAGTACTGTTACTTTGATATGTGCCTCATCATTATCGAACTTAATGATTTCTTTGTCCTTGCTTCCCCTGTGGGAACGCGAAGTGGCACATACATAAAGAGATTCCAGAATATTAGTTTTTCCCTGTGCATTATCTCCGTAAATTATATTAACATGCTCATCAAAAGACATATTAAGTATATCTATATTCCTATAATTACATAAATCTACGGACTTAACTACCACAATAACACCTGTAATCTACCTTACTATCTTAATTTCTTCGCCTTTGTAAGAAATGATTTCGCCACCAGTAAGCTTCTTGCCTCTCTGTGTCTCAACCTCTCCATTAACGTAAACTTCACCATCCTGAATAACTATCTTAGCTTCAACTCCTGATTCAACAAGACCTGCTGCTTTGATAGCCTGTCCAAGTTTAATGAATTCATCCTCTTGTCTGATTTTAATAGTCTGCATTACCTGATATCCTCCTATTATGCTGCTGAAAAATTAACAGGAAGAATAAGGTATATATAATTTTCTCCAGCATCTCTGATAAAGCAAGGTGCTTTAGGATTAACGAGGTATATATCAACTTCCTCATCATCAATAACCCTTAATGCATCCATAAGGAACTTAGGGTTAAATCCAATCATAATATCCTTACCCTCTTTAGTTATATCAATATCTTCGTTAGAAGAACCGATAGCTGATGTTACCTTAACTTCCATGCTTCCATCTGTAATTGTTATGATAATAGGTCTCTTATCTCCCTCTTTGATAAGAAGATTAGCTCTGTCGATAGAGTCAAGAAGCTCCTTCTTGTTGATAGTTACCTTTGTCTCATAATCGTTAGAAAGCATCTGGTTTATCTTAAAATATTCCCCTTCTATCAATCTTGATACAACAATTGTCTGATCAAATTCAAATAATATATGATTATTAGTAAAGTAAAGATTAACCATAGATTCTGCATCAGATGATAAAATCTTGCTTATCTCACTTAAAGTCTTGCCAGGTACAACAACCTTAACTGATTCATCACTGTTATCTATCTTGATATTACGGATAGCAATTCTGTGTCCATCAAGACCTACAACCTTGAATATTCCTTCCTTAACTTCAAAAAGCTCACCAGTCATCATCTTGTTATTATCATTAGGAGCTGTTGAGAAAAGTGTCTGGTTGATAGTTTCTTTAAGAGTGAACTGTGATAAAGTGATGCTCTTCTCTTTAATAATAGCTGGAAGATAAGAGAAATCTTCTCCAGACTTACCTGCTATGTTGAATTTACTCTTCTCACATGTAATTGTAGAAGTATAGTTACTGTCTGTCTCAATTGTAATCTCATTATCTGGAAGTTTTCTTACAATCTCAGAAAAAAGCTTAGCATCAATTGCAACTTTACCCTTTTCAATAATATCACCTTCAACTATTGTCTCAATTCCAAGTTCCATATCATTAGAAGTGAACTTGATGCTGTTAGTTGTAGCGTCAATAAGAATACATTCAAGAATTGTCATAGTAGTTCTTGTAGGAACTGCTTTCATAACAATGCTGACTGCTTTAGATAAGTTACTTTTTGTAAATACTAATTTCATGATGTGTATAACTCCTTTCAACATGTTGTCATCATAGAAAAATCATATATATATAAATAATAATTCGTAGCCGTAGTAGTAGGGGCGGTTAATAAGTTAATAACGCTCACAGACCGCATGAATACTGGACTACAAGACTGTAATAAGTCTGTTAAAATGGGCTGTATATCGTGTTAATGCAGTATGGATAACTTTAAAATGCAAAATCTGCATATATGCTGATCCATAGTTATGAACTTAAATTAACAAAGATTGAACATCCAATTAACAGAGTTAACCACAAAAATAATCAAATAATTGCTCAAATTATCAGAAATATTGATAAATATGTGGATAAACCCCTTATTTTCTGTGGATAATTGTGGATAACTTTCTGAAATCCAGTATTAAGAAGGGTTAACTTTCTTGATAAGTACATCCACAGTCGCCTTAACAGATGTGTCAGTAGTTACAAGCTTACTGATTTTTTCACTTCCATGTAATATAGTAGTGTGGTCTCTGTTACCAAATGCTTTACCTATAGCCTGTACTGTTATAGGAAGCATCTGTCTGCATATATACATGGCAATCTGTCTAGGGTAAACAATCTCTGCATTACGCTTCTGTGATATTATATCTTCCGGCTTGATATTGAAATGTTCTGCAACAATATCAATGATTACCTCAGGTGTTAATTCCCTTACAGCATCAGGAGATATAAGGTCTTTTAAAGTCTCCTCTGCAAACTCAACCGTTATAGGAGAAGTTGAGAGCTTTGCAAATGCAGATATTTTAGTGAGAGCTCCTTCAAGCTCTCTGATACTTGACTTGATATTCTTAGCGATATAGTCCTTAACTTCATAAGGAATATCATATCCTGCAATCTCTACCTTCTTATTAATAATAGCCATCTTAGTCTCATAAGTAGGAATCTGGATATCAACAGGAAGACCCATCTCAAATCTTGTTCTTAATCGTTCATTAAGAGTTTCCATTTCTTTAGGAGGACGGTCTGAAGATATAACAATCTGCTTACGGTCCTGATAGAGAGCATTGAATGTATGGAAGAATTCTTCCTGAGTTGTCTCCTTACCTATAATAAACTGGATATCATCGATAAGAAGAACATCAATATTACGATATTTTTCCCTGAACTCAGAGTTCTTCTGATTCTTAACGGACTCGATAAGCTCGTTAGTGAATGTCTCAGAAGTAACATATAAAACTTTCAGAGAAGGATTGTTATGAATAATAAAATGTGCTATCGCCTGCATAAGGTGGGTTTTACCAAGTCCAACACCTCCGTATATGAACAGAGGGTTGTACACCTCACCGGGAGTCTCAGATACAGCAAGTGAAGCTGCATGTGCGATATTATTGTTGTTACCTACAACGAATGTATCAAATGTGTAGTTAGGATTCAGGTTGTGGCTCAGATTAGTGTCGTGAACAGGAGCAGGTTTCTTTTCCTTATTAATCTTCTCAACACTGTCAACGTCTTTAGAAGAGATTAAAACAACCTCGTATTCTCTTTTCATTACTTCACATATAGTAACTTTAAGTGGAGTAAGATATTTCTTTTCAACGTATGTAAAGCCCATCTCATCACCAGAGATAAGCAGTGTTATAGTATTGCCAACAACTGAATATATCTGAATAGGCTTAATCCATGTTTTAAATGAGATATCCTGAATTTCAAAATGATCTTTCAATGTCTCAAGGATATAATCCCATTTTTGCTTTAACTCTTCCATAATTATATATATTTCCTTTTTGTCCTTTTTTAAATGTAAAGATACTCCCATATATAATATAACATATAGAGAAATTTTTCAAGAAAATGAAAGGGTTTTAAAATTTTTTTGTGGATAAAATGTAGATAATACTAGTATCTGATTTTGTCATTTTCTACAATATTTTGTAGTTTTTTGGCATTTTTGAAGATTTATCCACAAGTTTTACACATTTTGTTGATAACTTTTTTGGGTTTATACACAATTTTGATTTTAAAAAATGCAGATATTTACTTGACTTTAGCGCATTTTATCAATATAATACAAATCGGTGTTTCTAAATTTATATACGAATAGAATATTCATACCAATTCAGTAATTCACTGGATTATTATATATTGGTTAATGAAGGAGGTGCATACGCATGAAAATGACATTTCAGCCTAAGACTAGACAGAGATCTAAGGTTCATGGTTTTAGATCAAGAATGAGTACAGCAGGTGGAAGAAAAGTTTTAGCTGCTAGAAGAGCTAAGGGAAGAAAAAGACTTTCTGCTTAATTGTATAAGTTAAGTATATGCAGATAGGTGCTCATGATATATTCATGATGAGCATTTATCTGTTTTTTTTATAATATGATGATACCAGGGTCAAAAGATCAGAAAGCCGATGCAAGCTTGCTTGCAAGAGGTTTTTTGACCTCTTGACCCACCAAAAACATGAGTAAGCAGCCATTTTTTCAAAGAAAAATGAGCGGATAATGTAACAAATTTATTTAACGGAGATAAATGTAATGGCACTTGATGGAATCGTAATTTCTAATATATGCAGCGAATTAAATAACACTATAAAAGGTGGAAGACTTTATAAGATAGCCCAGCCAGAAAGCGATGAGCTTCTTCTTACAATCAAAGCACCAACTGGTCAGTACAGATTAGTATTATCAGCTAACGCCTCTCTTCCACTTGTATATCTTTCAAAGGATAACAAGCCAAGCCCTATGACTGCACCCAATTTCTGTATGCTGTTAAGAAAGCATCTTAACAACGGAAGAATCATAGGAATCACACAGCCTGGACTTGAACGTGTGATAGACATTGAAGTCGAACACTTAAATGAGATGGGTGATTTATGCCGTAAACACATAATCACTGAGATAATGGGAAAACACAGCAATATTATATTCTGTGACGGCAATATGATAATCGACAGTATTAAGCATGTATCTGCACAGATGAGCTCTGTGCGTGAAGTTCTTCCTGGCCGTGAATATTTCATACCGAACACAACTGATAAATTAAACCCGCTTGACACTAATTATGAAGAATTTAAAAGCACTGTGCTTTCAAAGCCTATGCCTCTCCAGAGTGCCATATATAAGACATACACTGGAATAAGCCCTGTATCTGCACTCCAGATAATAACAGATGCATCACTTGATGCAGGCTTTGCCGCTAACTGCCTTAATGAAAACGAGTCAATCCATCTGTATAAAACATTTGAAAATGAAATGGATAATATTAAATCTGGTGTATTCTTCCCTAATATAGCATATGAAAACAATGTACCTGCTGAATTTGCGTCTCTTAAACTAACAGGCTATGAAAAGACAGCAGCTTACGATTCTATCAGTGAATTAATCAAAGATTATTATTCTAAAAAAGACAGTATAACAAGAATGCATCAGAAATCATCTGATTTAAGGAAAATTGTCTCAACAGCACTAGAACGCGCAAGAAAAAAGGAAGATATCCAGTCAAGACAGATAAAAGACACATATGACAGGGATAAATACAGAATTTATGGTGAATTAATCAACACATATGGATATAACATACCGCCTAAGTCAAAGTCATTTAATGCGCTTAACTATTATACCAACGAAGAGGTTACAATTCCGCTTGACCCAGAGCTTACTCCTTCTGAGATGGCGGTTAAATATTTCAACAGATATAACAAATTAAAAAGAACATTTGAAGCAAGTACTATCCAGTTAAAAGAGACAACGGATGAGATTGCACATCTTGAGTCTATTGCTACTGCTCTTGATATAGCTGTATCAGAAGACGACCTTGCACAGTTAAAGTTAGAATTAGCTGACTCAGGTTATATTAAAAAGGCTTCATCTAACAATAAAAAGAATAAGATAACAAGCAAGCCATTCCATTATGTTTCAAGCGATGGATTTGATATATATGTAGGAAAAAACAACTACCAGAATGATGAACTGACATTCAAGTTTGCAAGAGGTGATGATTTCTGGTTTCACGCCAAGAATATGGCTGGTTCACACGTAATTTTAAAGACGAAAGGAATGAATCAGAATGAAATTCCTGACAGAGCCTTTGAAGAAGCTGCATCACTTGCTGCATACTACTCCAAAGGACAGAATCAGGAAAAAGTTGAAGTTGATTATGTTCTAAAGAAAGAAATTAAAAAGCCTGCCGCCGCAAAACCGGGATTCGTTGTGTATTACACGAATTATTCACTTATCGCATCAACGGATATAAGTAAACTTACCCAGTGCGATTAATGATGCTGCATTGATAACAAGCAGGCTTATATATACTGCCATAACAGGAATTGATATACCAGCTATTATAACAGCTATACTGATAATCATTGAACACGATATGATTATCAGTATTTTTTTGTATGAAATTCTGTTGCTGGTGTCAAGACACAGTGATGTCAGAAGTCCTGTAACAATAATATCCAGTAATATAACTAAAACTGCCACTATGCCAACACTCTCAACCATGTCGCACACGCTTTCATCAACAGTTATGTATCCAAAAAGTCTTGGTGGATTGGCAAGGAATATTATAACTCCTATAGCTGATAAAACTCCCACCGCTATCGCTTTAATATGTTTTATCAGTTTCTTTTTAAACCCGGCATTGGATAACACAAGTGTTATAACCGCAGCTATAAGCACAACACATATCTTATCCAGAGATGTAAAGAAAATATTTTTAAGGTAATAGTCATCAAATATTCCATATATCTGCTGTGAAATGGTGTTATGTGAAAATGCCCATTCCATCACTCTGCTTCTTACCAGATCAATATACAATCCATATGCAACTGGCAGAAGCAATATAAGCCATGCTGCTCCAGATGATGCCTTATATATCTTCATCCTGCCTATCAGGCTGGTCTTAACCATAATTCTTGCAAGACATCCGATAACTATAAGCAGAATGCCAAAGACAACAACTCTTACCGGCATAGCTCCAACAGCATTATCTGCTTTGACATAATTAATTGATTCGCCAAGATATATTCTTGCAAATAATCTGTTTAACAGACTGTTATTCTCAAAGCATTTGGAAAACACAAGAAAAACGCCAGTTACTATACCTGTTATGCTTGCACATGCTGCAAGCGCATGTGTTCCTTTAATCTTAAGAAAAATGCCGGCGATTGATACTACTGATGAATATATAAGAAGTGAGAACAATATATTATATATAGCTCCCATACCTCTGTAATACAGGCTTGCATACAGTGGAAATCCACCATCAGCAGTTGTTATTGTTCCATCAGTGATTCTATCTGAAAGCTGTGTAAACACATTAAATCTTACACCAAATAAAATAATTAAAGCCAGTGCAGCAAGTAATACTGCCACACTGACTAATCTTATAATAAGTATATCATCTTTTTTCATAGATAATCTCCATGTAAAAGCAATCAAACAATTACTTTACGATAACTTTTCTAAAGCTCTTTTTGCCCTTCTTAAGCACAAGACCTTCATTAAACATATCTCTTGCAATAACCGTATCTATAGCTGATATCTTCTCGCCATTGACAGAAACACCGCCCTGATCAACTGCTCTTCTGGCATCAGACTTAGATGTTGCAAGACCTGCTGAAAATACAAGTGAAACTATATCAATAGCACCATCCTTGAAATTATCATCTGATAATTCAGCAACTGGCATATTCTCAGCATCCCCGCCTGTGAAGATAGACTTAGCTGTCTCATCAGCAGTCTTAGCTGCTTCCTCACCATGAACAAGCTTAGTAAGCTCATATGCAAGAATCTCTTTAGCTTTATTAAGCTGTGCACCTTCCCAGCTTTCCATCTCTTTAATCTGGTCAAGTGGTAAGAATGTAAGCATCTTAATACACTTTATAACATCTGCATCATCAACATTTCTCCAATACTGGTAGAAATCATATGGTGAAGTCTTCTCTGGGTCAAGCCATACTGCTCCCTTAGCTGTCTTACCCATCTTCTTGCCCTCTGAGTTAAGAAGTAATGTTATAGTCATTGCAGATGCATCTTTTCCAAGCTTCTTTCTGATAAGCTCTGTACCACCAAGCATATTGCTCCACTGGTCATCACCACCAAACTGAAGATTACATCCATACTTCTGATATAACATAAGGAAGTCATATGACTGCATTATCATGTAATTGAACTCAAGGAAACTTAAGCCCTTCTCCATTCTCTGCTTATAGCACTCAGCTCTAAGCATATTGTTAACTGAGAAACATGGTCCTACGTCTCTTATGAAATCAACATAGTTAAGATTAAGAAGCCAGTCAGCATTATTAACAATTAATGCCTTACCATCTGAGAAGTCAATAAATCTTGACATCTGCTTCTTAAAACATTCAACATTATGGTTAATTGTCTCAGTTGTCATCATCTGACGCATATCAGTACGTCCTGATGGGTCACCAATCATGGCTGTACCACCACCAACTAAGGCGATTGGCTTATTGCCAGCCATCTGAAGTCTCTTCATAAGGCATAAAGCCATGAAATGTCCAACATGAAGACTGTCAGCAGTAGGGTCAAATCCAATATAAAATGTTGCCTTACCGTTGTTAATCAAATCTTTAATAACATCCTCATCAGTAACCTGAGCAATAAGTCCTCTGGCTACAAGTTCATCATAAAGTGTCATCTGCTCTTCCTCCAAAAATGTCGAATAGCCGTATCAGACTAAACAACAATATTCTTTCTTTTGTCCAATAGAACCGATATAAATATCGCTATCAGGCAGCCACACATATCAATCATTACGTCTCTTGGATTGCCATTCCTTCCTGCCACACATAGCTGATGGAATTCATCAAGTGATGCTACGGCCAGAACAATAAAGAATGTAACATACTTTGTAAACTTGTATGAAAATTCGTCATATTTAAGGGCAAAATATACTGAAAATCCAAGAAGTGCAAACTCCGCCATATGTGCTAATTTTCTTACCGGAGT
>OIZI01000683.1_pt1 | contig 16382 bp, 9 predicted proteins | sample 1588441 | NCBI WGS metagenome assembly OIZI01 (sample SAMN03283284) | human gut metagenome | biome: human-associated habitat; material: feces | host: Homo sapiens | place: Peru | collected 2012 | reverse complement strand
TACATCTTTTCTGCATACCTGCCTACACACATCAAATTCCTAACGGAATTTCGTCGCATCTTCTTCGGGACAACATGTATATCATTTCATTGCATAATAGCCCATCCACGGCTCTACGAAGAAAAAGTGACAATATTGCCAAAAATTCTTCGCAACGAAGCCCCCAAACCACCCAAAAACGTCATCTTAGGAAGAAAAAGTGGCAATATTGCCAAAAATTCTTCCTAAGCATTGAATTTTTAATAAAAAAAATAGGTGTAAATAGGATTTAATGGATTAAATCGGTGTTTCCGTTTCTTGTTATCGGAGCACTCGGAGCACTCAGAGCACTCGGAGCACTCAGAACTATCGGAACTATCGTCTTAACTTCTTCAACTCCTTAACTTCTAAAATCTAACCTCTAATTTCTAACCTCTAATTTCTAACCTCTAATTTCTAACTTCTAATTTCTAATTTCTTCCATCTTATTTGTTGTTTTGGTGAAAATGAGTAACTTTGCTTAAAATAATTGACTATGAGCGAGAATCTTCAGTACTGGATTAATCAGAATGGCACCCAAAGCGGACCACACACCATCGAACAACTGGAATCGATAGCGTTTGACAAGGCGCACACCTACGTTTGGCACAAAGGTATGGACGGATGGAAGCGAATCGACAAAATCCCCGAATTGGCACACCTGACCGCTGCGCCAGAGCCTGCCGCGCCACAAGAAAGCGCAGTAGAGCCGATTGAAGCCGATGCCATTACTGAAGAGCCACAGGATGCCCCAGCCGAGGAAGAGGCTGCTGCTCCTGTGCCACCCGAATATGTGGAACCAGAGGTGCAAGTGCCGCCATTTGTGCCACAAATGCCCCCTCAAATGCAGCAAATGCAAGCCCCTGCGCCCGAATGTCCGCCCACCAACCTCGTGGCAGCCATCGTGTGCGCCGTGTTGTGCTGCACGCCATTGGCAGTGGTGGCGATAGTGCTGGCAGTGATGACCAAAAACAAATATAGTGCTGGCGAGTACGCAAAAGCCCAAAAATATAGCGAATGGGGAGCGTGGCTCTGCATACTGTCGGTGGTGCTTTCCATTCTGTTTATGCCATTCTCCATGCTTATGCTGTAGGCCATGCAAATGCCCATCAACAAGAAAATCACATTCATTGTCATCGCAGTGGCGCTGGCAGTAATGGCGGTGGTGTATTTCGTGTTCGACCCCACCACCACGCGCCTCTTTCCCAAGTGCGCATTCTATGCCCTCACAGGTTTTAAATGCCCCGGCTGTGGCTCGCAACGCGCCATTCACGCCCTGCTCCACGCCGACGTGTTGGCAGCCATTCGCTACAACGCCCTGCTCGTGTTCAGTCTCCCGTTCATCGCCCTGCTCCTGACCAACCGCTATTGGCGCGGCCACTTTCCACGCTTCTACTCGCGCCTCAACTCCACCATCGTCACCGTCATCGCCGCCATCATCGTCATCCTCTGGTGGATTCTCCGCAACCTCCTCAACCTCTAATCCCCACTTCCCCAACTTGTTCTGTTTAGGCTCACACAGAATCAACAGATTCAACAAAATTAATTTGTGAAAATTTATGGCTTAGGATCACACAGATTCCACTCGTAGAATTTTTTTGATGGATTGGGGAAAATGTTGTAAATTAGCAGTTGCTTAAACTGATAAGGCTACTATGAACGACGAAAGACTACAGCAGCAGGCGGCTGCAAAATTCGCGAAAGATTGGGAAGGTAAAGGTTACGAGAAGGGGCAAAGTCAAACTTTTTGGCTTTCCTTGCTCTCGAAGGTGCTGGGCGTGAAGGATCCTGAGAATATCATTTCTTTTGAGGACCAGGTGCACCTCGACCACACCAGTTTCATCGATGGCTTTATCCACTCCACCAAGGTGATGATTGAGCAGAAGGGATTGGGCAAGGACTTGCTGAAGCCCATTCGCCAGAGCGACGGCACCACGCTCACTCCTTTCCAACAGGCGAAGCGCTATGCCGCCGAGTTGCCTTACAGCAAGCGTCCGCGGTGGATTGTGACTTGCAATTTCAGCACGTTCCACGTTTATGACATGGAACACCCTCAAGACGACCCTTTCGTGATTGAACTGAAAAACTTGGGAAAGGAGTATTACCGCCTCCACTTTCTGGTGGAGACCGAGGCCGACCATTTGCAAAAGGAACTGGCGGTGTCGATGCAAGCCGGCGAACTGGTGGGCAAGCTCTACAATTTGCTGCTTGAACAATACCAAAACCCCAACGACCACACCACCCTGCGCCACCTCAATATTCTGTGTGTGCGACTGGTGTTTTGCCTCTATTGTGAAGATGCGGGGGTGTTTGGCAAGCACGACATGTTTCACAATTATCTTGCCCATTATGTGAGCGACCTGTCGGTGGCTCGTGCGGCTCTTATATCGCTGTTTGATGTGCTCAACACGCCTGTGGCAGAGCGCGACCCTTATATGGACGAGCGGCTGGCGGCGTTTCCTTACTGCGCCGGCAATCTGTTTGAGGAGAAGATTGTGATTCCTCGCTTCACGCCCGAAATCTTCGATATGCTGCTGGAGCAAGCGTCGCTCGACTTCGACTGGAGCCAGATTTCGCCCACCATTTTCGGTGCGGTGTTTGAAAGCACGCTCAACCCCGTGACACGACGCACTGGCGGTATGCACTACACCAGCGTGGAGAATATTCACAAGGTAATTGACCCGCTGTTTCTCAACGACCTGAAAGCCGAACTGGCTTCGGTGCGCAGCATCAAAACGGAGAAAATTCGCCGTAAGGCTCTCTATGAGTTCCAAGACAAACTGGCAAACCTCCGTTTCCTCGACCCCGCTTGTGGTAGCGGCAACTTCCTGACCGAAACCTATATCTCGCTCCGACGCTTGGAAAACGAGGTGATTGCCGACCTCAACAGGGGAAATATGATGCTCGGCGACCTTATCGACCCGGTGAAGGTGAATATCAACCAGTTTTACGGCATTGAAATCAACGATTTCGCTGCCACCGTTGCCACCACGGCGCTGTGGATTAGCGAGGCGCAAATGCTCCACGAAACGGAGCGCATCATGCAACGCGAAATCGAGTTCCTGCCGCTGAAAAACTACTGCAACATACACGAGGGCAACGCCTTGCGCACCGACTGGCAGCAAGTATGCCCCAGCGCCCAACTCTCCTACATCATGGGCAACCCACCTTTCATCGGCGCACGTCTGCAAAGCCCAGAGCAAAAAAGCGATGTGATTCACACGTTTGGCAAAGACTGGCAAAATGTGGGAAATTTGGATTATGTGAGCTGCTGGTACAAGAAAGCCGCCGATATGATGCGTGGCACCAACATTCAAACCGCATTGGTGAGCACCAACTCCATTTCTGAGGGCGAACAAGTGGCTAACCTTTGGGAACCGCTGATGGCCGACGGCGTGAAAATCAACTTCGCACACCGCACTTTCCGCTGGGATAGCGAAGCCAGTATGATGGCGCATGTTCATTGCGTGATTGTGGCATTCTCCTACCTCAACAACCCCAACAAACTGATATTCGACGGCCAGAATGTGATAAAAGCCAAAAACATCAACGCCTATCTCATAGATGCAGAAAACACCTTCGCTAAAAGTCGCACAAAGCCCATTATGCCCGATGTGCCACAAATTGGTATTGGCAACAAACCCATTGATGGTGGAAATTATCTTTTCAAGAAAGATGAAATGGAGGCTTTCATCAAATCAGAACCCGAATCGGCTAAATATTTCCACCCTTGGTATGGCGCAGAAGAATTTATACACCAGCGCCCTCGCTACTGCTTGTGGCTTGGCGACTGCTCTCCTGCTGAATTGAGAAAGATGCCTCACGCATTGAAGCGAGTGGAAAATGTGAGAAACCTCAGATTGGCAAGCAAAAGTGCTGGCACAAGAAAACTTGCCGACAAGCCCACACGCTTTCATGTGGAGAATTTCCCACAAGGGGATTATATTATCATACCTTCTACATCTTCAGAGAGGAGAAGCTATATTCCTATGGGCTACTTAGACAGCAACTGCATTTCAAGCAATGCGGTGCATATTATCTCTGATGCTTCGTTGTATCATTTCGGGGTGTTGGAGTCAAGTGTGCACATGGCTTGGATGAGAGTGGTGTGTGGCAGACTGAAAAGCGATTATCGTTACAGCAAAGACATCGTTTACAACAATTTCCCATGGCCAAAGGTGACTGAGGCGCAGAAGGCGAAAATCGAGTCGACGGCTCAAGCGATACTTGATGCGCGCAGCCTTTATCCCGATTCGTCGCTTGCCGACCTCTACGACAATGTGACCATGCCCATTGAGCTACGCAAGGCGCACGCCGCCAACGACATCGCTGTGCTCGAAGCCTACGGCCTACCAAAATCCACCGCAGAGCTCGCCATCGTATCCCACCTCTTCACCCTTACCGCCCACTGATTTTTTGTTGAATCTGTTGAGTCTGTGTGAGGTAGTGTGAGGGTGGGGGATGCAATCGTTTGCATTGATTTTTTTGGGGTAGGGGGGAGGGAGTGTTGGAGGTGGTGGGGATTTGTTTGTATATTTGTGGTCAGTAAATTAGCTTCTAAAACTACATAAACGCATGAAGATTACTCAATGTGTGGCTGCCTCGGAAAGGGGCGAAATCGCCATCTATACACTTACCAACGCTGCTGGGGCTTCGGTGAAACTATCGGCTCTCGGCGCTGGCATTCTCTCTATCGTGGTGCCTGACCGCGAGGGGAATATGGCTGATGTGGCTCTGGGTTATGCCGATGCCGCGCAATATATCAGCGATGGCCCTTGCATGGGCAAAATCCCCGGTCGCTACGCCAACCGCATTGCTGGCGGCAAGTTCACCCTCGATGGCGTGGATTATCAACTTGAAATCAACAATGGCCCTAACGCGCTGCATGGCGGTAGCGAGGGTTTCTACAATAAGATTTGGGACAGCGAAGCCACTGCGCAAGGCGTGGTGTTTACGCTCGTGAGTGCTGACGGCGACGCTGGTTATCCCGGTACGCTTACGGTGAAGGCGGAATACACTTGGAGCGACGATTGCGAACTTCGCCTTTGCATCAGCGCCACCACCGACCGCAAGACCGTAATCAACCTCACCAATCACACTTATTTCAACCTCCGTGGCGAGGCATCGGGCTCGGTGCTCGGTGAGCAACTGCAACTCAACTGCTCGAAATATCTGGTGACCGACGAAAACCTTACGCCCACTGGCGAAATGGCTCCTGTGGCTGGCACGCCGATGGACTTCACCAAGGCAAAGTCGCTGGGCGAGGATATTCGCAAGCCGTTCCCCGCGCTGGCTTTCGGCAAGGGCTACGACAACTGCTTTGTGATTGACGGCTACAAAAAGGGCGAGATGGCGCTTGCCGCCGTGCTGACCGACGAGGTGAGCGGCCGCACGCTTGAAGTGCTCACCACACAGCCAGCGGTGCAAATCTACACCGGCAACTGGCTGATGGGCTGCCCAGCCACCAAGAGTGGCAATCGCACCTATTTCGACTACGACGGTGTGGCAATCGAGTGCCAGGGTATGCCCGACGCGCCCAACCACGCCAATTTCCCCAGCCAAGTGCTCGACAATGGTGAGCAGTATGCCCAAAGCATTGTGTTCAGATTCTTAACTAAGTAACTTCAAAACCATAAAGATATATGCTTAAAACAAAACCTGATTTGAGTTTTGCGAAACTGTTTAACATCAGTTTCGGATTTTTCGGGGTGCAGATTGCGTATGCACTTCAGAGTGCCAACATCAGCCGCATCTTCGCCACCCTCGGAGCCGACCCTCACGATTTGAGTTTCTTCTGGATTCTTCCACCACTCATGGGTATGCTCGTTCAGCCTCTCGTGGGCTATTTCAGTGATAAAACATGGTGCCGCTTCGGCCGCCGCATCCCTTACCTGTTTGTGGGTGCGTTTGTGGCAGTGCTCGTGATGTGCTTGCTCCCTAACGCCGGCTCGTTTGGCTTGGCAGTGAGCGGAGCGATGGTGTTTGGCTTGATAGCCCTCATGTTCCTCGACACGAGCATCAACATGGCGATGCAGCCCTTCAAGATGATGGTGGGCGACCTCGTGAACGAAAAGCAGAAAACCAAGGCGTATAGCATTCAGTCGTTTTTGTGCAACGCTGGCTCCATCGTGGGCTATGTGTTCCCGCTGCTGTTCACCGCCATCGGCATTTCAAATATTGCACCAAAGGGCCAAGTGCCACCATCGGTGATTTGGTCGTTCTACATCGGTGCCGCAATCCTCATTCTCTGTGTGGTTTACACCATGATGAATGTTCGCGAAATGCCACCAGAAGAATTTGCGCAGTATCAGATTAAGGACGAAGCTGCCGCCGATGGCAAGGCTTCGAAGAAAGAGCCAGAAGGCGCATGGAAGGTGTTCTTCCAAGTGGGCGTGGTTCAATTCTTCTGCTGGGCAGCGTTCCTCTACATGTGGACCTACACCAACGGCTCCATCGCCGAAACCGTATGGCAGACCAGCGACACCGCAAGCCATGCCTATCAGGCTGCCGGCAACTGGGTGGGCGTGATTTTCGCCGTTCAGGCAGTGGGTAGCGTGATTTGGGCAGTGGTGCTTCCTATGTTCAAGAGCCCAAAACTGGCTTACGCGCTCAGTTTGGCGATTGGCGCTGTGGGCTTTGCCCTTGTGCCATACTGCACCAACCAGTATATGCTGTTTGTGCCTTACTTCCTGATTGGTTGCGCATGGGCTGCGATGCTCGCCATGCCGTTCACATTCGTGACCAACGCATTTGAGGGCAGTTCACGCATGGGCACCGTGCTTGGTTTGTTTAACTGCACCATCTGTTTGCCACAGATTGCGGCAGCCGCCACCGGTGGCTTCGTGATGCACCTTGTGGGCAGTTCACAGCCTAATATGCTCACGCTGGCAGGTGTTTACCTTGTGATAGCCGCCGCCTTTGTGTTCTTCATCAAAACAAAGAAATCATAAGAAATAGCAATAGTTTTTTTCAAGGAAAGGCTCCGAAGGAAGTGGTACCCATCCCATCCTCGGAGCCTTTTTCTTCACACGAATCCCCGCTTTGTGGGTGGTTTGGGGCTCACACGGATTCAACAGATTCAACAAAAAATTCGTGTGATTCGTGCTATCCGTGTTCGTTGTTTTTTAGCCACGAATTAGCACAAATTTTCACAAATTTTTCTTGAGGTGAGGCGATAGTTGCGCCCTTTCTATGGATTTTTGGGTGGGAAGGGCGTGGGGATGGGCGATTATGTTAGCCAGATGCCGAAGAAGCGGTCGTAAACTTCGTAGTGGGCGTTTTGGTCCAGTAGGAGTTCTTTTTCTACGAGGGTTTTTGTGCTGAGGCGTATGGTGCTGATGGCTCCAAGTTGATATTTCGCCACAAAGTTTTTCCCTGTGATTCCTTTGGCAGTGCCTTCGCTTGCCACTGCACGGAGCAGTTTGCGTTGGGCTGGCGTGATGAGGCGGACGAATGTTTGATATGTAGCCTCGTTTTCGGCAATCACATTTGCGATAGTGGCATCGATAAATTCTTCGGTGATATTCTTTTGTGCGGTTTCGAACAAGCGGTTGAGAATCATCTGCACATACCAGGTGTGGCCAAACAAAGAACTGTAAAGATGATTGAAAGCGGTGCTGGTCAGGATTTGACCATTCTGCTCCAGTTTTTTGTGGGCAAATTCGTAGTATGCCGCTTCGTCGATGCATCCAAGATTCATGATTTGCGTGCTTTGGAAAAATGGGCGGTTGGCAGAAACAAACATATTTTCAAGCACATGGCGTTGGCTTCCAGAGAACACGAACCGCACATTGTTCAGGTGCTGAATGTGGGCGCGAAGCAATGCCTCCACCTGCTTGTCGGCATAGCCGTCCACCACCTGAAACTCATCGAACGCCACATAGCACAGCTTCCCCGAATCTTCCATATAGGCGAAAATTTCAGAGAGCGATTTTTCGGCGTTCACTGGTTGCACATCAAGCATAATGTTGGGCTCGCCACTGATAGCGTCGAAACTGAATACCGGTCGGAGCGATGCGAAAAATTTGCTGATTTGCTTCACCACCTTTGTTTCCGAAGTGTCTAAAGTGCCGAGCACGGCCTCGCCCAACTTCTTCACCAGCGACGACAGGCTATCGGTTTGGTACAGGTCCACATAGTAGCAGTTGCCAGCCTTTGCGCTTTGGATTTCGTGGAAAGCATGGCGCAGAAGCCCCGTTTTGCCCATGCGTCGGGGACTGATAAGCGTCACATTTCGCCCATTTTTCAGGGCGGAAATGAGTTTTTGGGTTTCTTCCACGCGGTCGCAGAAATATTCAGGCGACACATAGCCCGACAGCAGAAAAGGGTTATACGGATAGTTTTCGTGTTTCATAATCATACAAATTTCGTTATAGCATAAATTGTGTAGCATAATTTATGCTGCATATTTTATGCCATAGCAAAGTTACACAAATATTATCGTATTTTCAAAGGATTCGACGAAGAATTATTTGTGCTAATTTGTGGGGATTTGTGGTTGAAATTATTACACGGATTCAACAAAAAATCTGTGTGATTCGTGCTGTCCGTGTTCGTTGTTTTTAGCCACGAATTAGTTGAAGAGGTCGTCCATTGTCACCTCTGATTGTACGATGCCGCTGTGGCTGTTTTGTGCCACACCGTAAGTGGTGATGAAAGTGTGATGGAGTGCCTTTTTTGTTTTGGTGACGGTGCGGAAAAGCGAGGCTCTGTCTCGTAACCTTTGCTCGTAGTCAGCATCTATCACGTATTTACTTGACACATGTTTGATTTCGCAGATGTTAATCACATCATCAGCACGGTCGATAAGCAGGTCGATTTGTCCGCCTTTCCATTGAGTCCCGTTTTTGTCGATAAATGGTTTGCAGGCCCAAGAGCAAATGTTACCGATGACCCCTCCAATGCTTAAAGCCTGTTTGATTTGGTCGATATGGTGCAAACATACTTGCTCAAAGGCATATCCGCTCCATGCGGTCATTTTTCCCTTGCCAGTTATTTTGCTCCAGTATTCGCTGTCTTGCCCACTATCGTGTGCCACAAATTTAATGTGGAAGAGCGAAAACAAGTCGGTGAGCTGATATTGTGCGTCCTGTCCGGTTTTACCGATAGCGTTGTACTTTCGTATAAAGTCGCATGTGATGAGGTTTTCGAGCACTTCTGTGAGAAATCCGCCTTTTTTCAACTTCAATGCATCTGCAATTTCTTGCCGTGACATACCTTTCATTTTTGAAGCTAAAGTCTCAATTACTTTCCTATAGATTTCGGCTTCATTGAAAAGAGAACGGAACAAGAAGTTAAACTCCATTCGCAGTGGTGCGCCTTGCTTAAAAAGCAGTTCGTCCACATTTTTGCTCAGAGGAATGCCTTTGATGAGCATGTCGAGGTAGTAGGGGATGCCTCCAAAAATCATATAGGCTTCAAGAATTTGGCTTCGTGTGAGTTCGATGCCTTTTATTTCCTTGATGAAAGCTTCTGTTTCGCCAAGGGTGAATGGCTTGAGCCAAATTGAGCGACAAACTCGCCCATACAGTCCACCCTTATCGCCAATGAATTTCGACAACATCCAAGTGGTGGCTGAGCCACAAACTATTATTTTGACGTTGGGGCGTGTTGATGCCCACGTGTTCCAGAACTGCCCAAATGCTGCAAGGAAATTGCTTTTTGGCGTGTCCATCCATGGAAGTTCGTCAAAAAACAAAACGATTTTGTCGCTTTTTAGAGTTTCGAGATAGCTTTGTAGCGCATCGAAAGCCTCAAACCAGTTCTTTATTTTAGGAATGGTGCTTTCGGAATAGCGTTCAAGATGCTTTTTGAATTGACTAAGCAACACAGCTCTTGACACATCATAAATCCCGGTGAAAGAGAATGTAAAATTTTCGTCAAACATTCGTTTGATGAGAAATGTTTTACCCACCCTTCTTCTGCCATAAACGGCTATTAATTCAGCCTTTTCGCTGTTGATGTAGCTGTTGATGAGTTTTTGCTCATAGGCTCTTCCGATTAATCCGTTGCTTGTCATAATAGTTATGGTTAATTTGTTTTTTGCAAAGATAGTAATATTTTTCGCCAAAACAAGCGATAGTTGCGCCCTTTCTATGGATTTTTGTGTAGAAAGGGCGTGGGTATAGGCGATAGTTGCGCCCTTTCTATGGATTTTGGGTAGAAAGGGCGTGGGTATAAGCGATAGTTGCGCCCTTTCTATGGGTTTTTGGGTAGAAAGGGCGTGGGTATAAGCGATAGTTGCGCCCTTTTTGTGTGGGTGGGGCATAAATTTGTGGTGTTTGATTTGTGGTGCGTGATTTTTGTGGGGTGGGGGGAGTGGTGTGGGGGAGTGGGGGGATGCAAACGATTGCATAAATAAATTTGCTATATTTAATGTGGGGAGGTGGTGATGAAAGTTTGATTTAGTAATTTTACGCAGAGAAAAAAGCTTAAATACACAGGGCTTAACAATACTTGTAAGATACTTGAAAATCAAATAAAAAACCTCATATAAAATGAAATTGACATTCGTAATTGAATATCAAACGATTTTTGGTGAAGAAATCGTGCTCAATGTGCTCTCCGACGGCACTGCGAAGCGATATTCCATGGGCACCGTAGATGGTCGTAACTGGAGTTGCGAAATCACTACCGCCGCCGATTCGACTAATGCGCTCGACTACTACTACAGCGTGGAGCGTGCTGGCGATGTGGTGCGTCGTGAGTGGCTCGTACAGGCACACCGCCTCGACCTCTCTGCCACTAAGTCGGCTAAAATCACCACTTTCGACCACTGGATCGACAATCCCGAAAACAGTTATCTCTACAGTTCGGCGTTCACAGAATGTTGTGCGCACCGTGAGTTGCTTGTGGCTCCTGCCACCACCTACGGCTACACCGTGATGCTGAAGGTGCGTGCGCCCCAACTCGGCTCTAACCAAAGGCTTGCCGTGGTGGGCAATGGCGATGCGCTCGGCAACTGGGCAGTGAATAAAGCCACCGCGATGGTGGAACACGCCCACAACGAGTGGGTGGCTTCAATCGATGCCGCCATGCTCAGTTCACGCGTGCTGGAGTTTAAGTTTGTGGCAGTAGATAAGTCCGACACCACCAAAGTGGTGTGGGAAGAAGGCGACAACCGCACCGTGGTGTTGCCAGAGTTGAAGAAAGGCGACGCTGTGGTTTACGAGCTCAACGAAGCGAAATTCGACCTGCCCGACTGGCGTGTGGCTGGCACCGTGATACCTGTTTTCTCGCTCCGCAGCGAAGGCAGTTTTGGTGTGGGCGACTTCGGCGACCTCAAAGAGATGGTCGACTGGGTGGTTTCCACCGGTCAGCGTGCGCTTCAAGTGCTCCCGATCAATGATACAACCATTACCAACACATGGTTGGACTCCTATCCCTACAAGAGCATCAGCATCTATGCGCTGCACCCAATGTTCGCCGACATTCGCCAGCTTCCACAACTTGAGGACAAAGAGCGTGCGCGCTATTACGCCGCACTCCAACACGAACTCAACGCACTTCCTCAAATCGACTACGAGCGTGTGAATGCCGCCAAGCGAGGCTATCTGCGTGAGCTCTTTGAGCAAGACGGCGCAAAGATGATGCGCACCAAGGCGTTTAAGACATTCTTCGACGACAATAAAGACTGGCTCGTGCCTTATGCGGCATTCTGCCACTACCGCGACCTTTACGGCACAGCCACATTCGGCGACTGGCCCGACCACCACACCTTCGATGAAAGCGAGCGTGAGGCGATGGCAAACAGCCGCACAAGTGAATACAAGAAAGTGGCGTTCTGGTATTTCGTGCAGTTTATCCTCGACCAGCAAATGCGAGGCGCGCACGAATATGCACGCAAGAAAGGTGTAATCCTCAAAGGCGACATTCCAATCGGCGTCAGCCGCGACGGTGTGGAGGCATGGGTAGAGCCACGCTATTTCAACCTCAATGGCCAAGCCGGCGCACCACCCGATGCGTTCTCCGCCAATGGTCAGAACTGGGGATTCCCCACCTACAACTGGGAAGAGATGATAGCCGACGGCTGTTTGTGGTGGGAAAAGCGCTTCAGCAAGATGGCGCAGTATTTCGACGCCTACCGCATCGACCACGTGTTGGGTTTCTTCCGCATTTGGGAAATTCCGATTGATGCTGTGTATGGCATACTCGGCCAGTTCTCGCCAGCCCTCGGCATGACACGCGAGGAAATTGCAGGCTACGGCTTCAACTTCCAAGACTACATGCTCGAACCCTTCATCACCGACTGGGTGCTCGAACGCACATTCGGTGAGCGCGCATCGGAAATCCGCGAGAAATACCTGCTCCCCACCCACGACGACATGTATCGCCTCAAACCTGAATACGACACCCAACGCAAGATTGAGGCGGCATTTAAAGATGCCGATCAAGACGGCAAGAACGTGGCAGAGGCACTGATGTCGCTGGTGAGCAATGTGCTCTTCTTGCGCGACCGCAAAGACGCCAATAAGTTCCACCCACGCATCTCCGTGCAGCACGACTTCATTTACGAAGCCCTCTGGCAATCAGATAAGGAAGCCTTTAACCGCCTCTACAACGACTACTTCTATCGTCGCAACAACGACTTCTGGTATGGTGAGGCAATGAAGAAACTTCCACGCCTTGTGGAAGCCACTCGTATGCTCGTGTGTGCCGAAGACCTCGGCATGGTGCCCGACTGTGTGCCATGGGTTATCAACCAACTCCGCATTCTCAGCCTCGAAATCCAGACGATGCCTAAAGATGTGAACGTGAAGTTTGGCGTGCTTGCCAAGAACCCATATCGCTCCGTAAGCACCATATTCACCCACGATATGCCCACCCTTCGCCAATGGTGGGACGAAGACCGCGACCTCACGCAGGAATACTACAACGCCGTGCTCTGGAAGCAAGGCCCCGCTCCGCACCCACTGCCCGGCGACGTGGCAGAGCAAGTGGTGGTGAACCACCTCAACAGCCCATCTATGCTGTGCCTGCTCTCGCTCCAAGACTGGCTCTCCATCGACGAGACCATACGCTTGGCCGACCCTGATGCCGAACGCATCAACATTCCTGCCAATCCACGCCACTACTGGCGCTACCGTATGCACATGACCATTAGCCAACTCATGGCATGCAAGGAGTTCAACGAGAAAATGACCAAATTAATTACTAATAGCGGACGAAAATGAAAAAAAATGCATCATTAATGCTTCTGCTGGCTGTGGCACTGGCTCCATTCGGTGCTGTGGCTCAGGAAGTGAAATCGCCTGACGGCAATGTGGTGGTGAAGTTTTATCTCGACGAGAGCAAACCCACCTACACCCTCACCTACAAGGGCAAGACAGTGTGTAAGCCCAGCCACTTGGGTCTCACATTGGCAAAAGACAAGCATGCGAGCAATGGCATGAACGAGCAAGACCTGCTCGACGGCTTCACCATTGCCGACACCCAGACTTCCACTTTCGACGAAACTTGGACACCAGTTTGGGGACAATACAAGAACGTGCGTAACCACTACAACGAAATGGCGGTTACACTCGACCAGACCAAGATGAATCGCAAAATGGTGATTCGATTCCGTGTGTATGACGAAGGTATGGGCTTCCGCTACGAATTTCCACAGCAAAAAAAACTCAACTACTTTATCATCAAGCAGGAAAACAGCCAGTTTGCCATGACGGGCGACCACATGGCATGGTGGATTGCGGGCGACTACGACACCCAGGAGAATCCTGGACAGACTACCCGCCTCTCTGAAATTCGCGGCACCATGAGCAAGTGCCTCAACCGCCCCAAAGGCGTGAAGAGCAATGGTATGCTCGATGCAGTGACCGGCAACTCGTCAACATCCCTATTCTCGGAAACTGGCGTTCAGACCTCGCTCCAGATGAAGACCGACGACGGACTCTACATCAATATCCACGAGGCAGCATGTATCAACTACGCAACCATGCACCTCAATCTCGACGACAAGAACATGGTGTTTGAATCATGGCTCACCCCCGACGCTGTGGGCAACATGTGCTATATGCAATCACCATGCAACACCCCTTGGCGTACCGTGATGGTGAGCGACGACGCGCGCACTATGCTCTCGTCGTACCTCATCTACAACCTCAACGAGCCTTGCAAAATTGAAGATACCTCATGGATTCACCCCACCAAGTACAATGGCGTGTGGTGGGAAATGATTGTGGGCCGCAGCAGTTGGAACTACACCGATGAACTGCCATCAGTGCGCTTGGGCGAAACCGACTTCACCAAGTGCAAACCTAACGGTCGCCACTTGGCAAACACCAAAGACGTGATGCGCTACATCGACTTTGCCGCAGCCAATAACCTCGACGAGGTGCTGGTGGAAGGATGGAACATCGGTTGGGAAGACTGGGCAAACCGTTGGAAATACGACGTGTTCGACTTCCAGACCCCTTACCCCGACTTCGACATCAAGGCACTCAACGAATATGCGCACAGCAAGGGCGTGCGTCTGATGATGCACCACGAAACCAGTTCATCGGTCACCAACTACGAGCGCTACATGGAAGACGCTTACTCATTGATGAACAAATATGGCTACGACGCAGTGAAGAGCGGCTATGTGGGCGACATCATTCCACGTGGCGAGCACCACTACGGGCAATATATGAACAACCACTACTTGCGCTGCGTGACCGAGGCTGCAAAGCACCGCATCATGGTGAATGCACACGAAGCCACACGCCCTACCGGCTTGGCTCGCACCTATCCTAACCTCGTGGGCAACGAAAGCGCACGCGGTACCGAATATGAGGCATTCAGCGGCAGCAAGCCCGACCACACCGTGGTATTGCCATTCACACGCCTGCAAGGTGGCCCAATGGACTACACCCCTGGTATCTTCGAGACCGACCTCAGCACATGGAGTCAGAATACCCACAAGGTTCACACCACACTCGTGGGTCAGCTCGCAGTGTATATGGTGATGTGGGGACCACTGCAAATGGCAGCCGATCTCCCAGAGAACTACGCCAAGTACAACGATGCCATGCAGTTTATCCGCGACATGGCCATCGACTGGGACGACTCTCGTTACATCGATGCAGAACCGGGCGCATACATCACCGTGGCTCGTAAGGCAAAAGGCACCGACAACTGGTTTGTGGGTGGCAAGTGCAACGAAAACGGCCACAAGGTGACCGTGAACTTCGACTTCCTTGAAAAAGGTCGTAAATACGAATGTACTATTTACGCCGATGCCAAGGACGCTCACTACGAAACTAATCCAAAGGCATACGTCATCACAAAGAAAACCGTGAAACAAGGCGACAAAATCAAGATGGTTGAGGCTCCTGGTGGCGGTTTCGTGATGTCGGTAATTGCAAAATAATCAGTTTATAATCACTCTTGGGCGAAATCGGACTATCCCGATTCGCCCTTTTTTATCTATAAGACACAAGTATGAAAAGATTCTTAATCTTGACAATAATGGCAGCGATTGCGGCACTTGGAATGAATGCAGGGCAATTTAACAATGAAGTCACCTACACCAAGCGTGGCACCACCTTTGCCCTGGTGGCGCAGAAAGCGCAGTCGGTGAACCTCAACATCTATGCGGAAGGCACAGGCGGCAAGCCGGTGAAGACCGTGGCAATGCGCAAAGGCGAGAAAGGCGTGTGGAAAGCCGAGGTGAGGGGCGATTTGAAAGGCCGCTTCTACACCTTCAATGTGAAGCAAGATGGCAAGATGCTGGGCGAGACTCCCGGACTCTTTGCCAAGGCAGTGGGTGTGAACGGCAAGCGTGGTGCCATCATCGACATGGCTGCCACCAATCCCGAAGGCTGGGAGAGCGACCGCGCTCTCGGCTATGCCCCCACCGACTTTATCGTGTATGAATCACATAACCGCGATTTCTCGGTCAGCCGTAAGGAAGCACGCTATCCCGGCAAGTTTATGGCACTCACCGAGTCTTGGGCTATCGAGCACCTGAAGAGTTTGGGCGTTACAGCCATTCACCTGCTCCCCTCGTTCGACTACGCATCGGTAGATGAGGAACACCTCGACCGTCCACAATTCAACTGGGGCTACGACCCACTGAACTACAACGTGCCAGAAGGCTCTTACTCCACCAATCCCTTCAAGCCAGAAGTGCGTGTGAAAGAGTTTAAGCAAATGGTGAAGGCACTGCACGATGCCGGTATCGCCGTGATTCTCGACGTGGTGTATAACCACACCATGGATATTCAGAGCAGCAATTTCCAGCGCACCAACCCCGATGTGTTCTACCGCAAAAACGACAAGGGCGAATACAGCGACGGCTCAGGCTGTGGCAACGAAACAGCCAGCGAACACCCATTGATGCGCCAATACATGATTGAGAGTTTCAAATATTGGGCAGATGAATA
>OIZI01000680.1_pt1 | contig 16415 bp, 12 predicted proteins | sample 1588441 | NCBI WGS metagenome assembly OIZI01 (sample SAMN03283284) | human gut metagenome | biome: human-associated habitat; material: feces | host: Homo sapiens | place: Peru | collected 2012 | reverse complement strand
GGTCGGGGCTATTCAGCCCCTCCTACTCGATTAGCAGATACAGGACTCGAACCCATTTCAATGCCATGTGCCGGTGGCACATGGCAGCAACCAGTTCAAAAACTGGTTGCAACCTTCTGATTTTGCCCCCAAGGGCAAAATCAGCAATCGAGTCCTATATCGTCCATCACCGGGGCCGATGCCCACATCGGCCTCTACGCACCCCTGGACATTTTGCGCCGTTTCGGGTAAAATAGAAAAAACATTTCCGGAGGGAGCAAAGAAAATGAAAAGCTATTTGATTCAGGATACCACAGAGGCGGAGCGCCGTCAGATTGTGGAGGAATCTCTGGGCCTGCTGGGTGGCTGCGATGAATGCAGCGGCGGGCTGGCGGATATGTACGACGATTATATTTACGGAATCCGGGAGCTGTCGGAAATTACCATGTCCTTCCGCACCGGCTACACCTCCGCCATGAACGGCCCGGAGCGGTCCGGCTGCGGGTATTAAAAGACTGGCAGCGAGGGAAACGAAAACAGACAAAGGAAAGCGGCAAGCCGTCAGGCCCCAAAAGGGGGCACGAGACGGATTGCCGCTTTTTGCCGCAATAAAATACAGAGCACGACAAGAAGTTATACTTGAAATTATAATAATTTAAAGTATAATAAATAGCAAGGAAGGAGGCAGCTACTATGCACCATTTTGTTGATCGGGAAGAAGAACTGGAAACATTGCAGCATGAGTATGAGCGGGACGGGAGCGCGCTGGTCATTCTGTATGGGCGGCGGAGAGTTGGAAAAACCACCCTGATTTCGGAATTTATCAAGGATAAAAATGCCTTGTTTTTCCTTGCCAGCGAGGAATCGGAAGCTCAGAACCGGAATTCCTTTCGGGAAAAGACCGCGGATTTTATAGGCAGCGACCTGCTGCGCGGTGCCGAGGTCAAAAGCTGGGATGTGCTGTTCAAGGCCATCATGGATGCGGACTTTCCCCGGAAACCGGTTTTAGTTTTGGATGAATTCCAATATCTTGGAAAAGCAAATCCGGCGTTTCCGTCTATTTTCCAGCGGATTTGGGAGGAAATTCTAAAGGACAAGTCGGTTATGGTGATCCTCTGCGGCTCTTTGATCTCCATGATGGAATCCCAGACCCTGGCCTACGGAAGCCCTCTCTATGGCAGGCGGACCGCGCAGATTCGACTGAAACAGATTCCCTTTGCCTACTATCACGAATTTTTCCCGGGCAAAAGCCGGAGAGAGCTGATAGAAATGTATGCCATTACCGGCGGAGTTCCGAAATATATTGAGCTGTTTTCAGAGCGCGGCGATCTTTACACCGCCATTGGCAGGTGCGTGCTCAATCGGTCCGGCTACCTGTACGACGAGCCCTACTTCCTGCTGCAGCAGGAGGTCAGCGAGGTGGGAAGCTATTTCTCCATCATCCGGGCCATTGCTGCGGGCAATACCAAGCTGTCCGCAATGTCGGCGCTGCTGGAGGTTAAGGCCACCAGCCTGACAAAATACCTGAAAACACTCATTGACCTGGATATTTTGGAACGGGAAGTGCCTATTACGGAGGAGAACCCGGAAAGGAGCAAGAAGGGCCTGTACAAAATCAAGGACAACTATCTCAGGTTTTGGTTCGCCTTTGTATATCCCAATATGAGCTTTATCGAAAGTGGTCACAGCGCCATCGTGATGGACAAGATCAGGAAAAGCCTTGTGAAGAATCACATTGCCTTTGTCTACGAGGATGTGTGCCGGGAACGGATGTGGGAATTGAATGCGGAAGATGCCTGGCCCTTTCACTTTGCAAAGCTGGGGCGCTGGTGGGATGCCAGGGACGAAATCGATATTGCGGGCCTGGACCCCGACGGCAAGAATTTGATTTTGGGCGAGTGCAAATACTGGACGGAGCCCGTGGGCGTAAGCGTTCTCCGGGAGCTGGAAGCAAAGAGCGCGTTTGTAGCCTGGGAGCGGGAAAAACGGAAAACATGGTTTGTCCTGTTCAGCGCGTCCGGCTTTACGGAGGAACTGAAAGCGTTGGCACAAAGCAGCGAGAACGTGATGCTTTGCGAGGGGTGACATGTGCCGTTGGAACGAAATCCCGAACGGCCCGGAGCGGTCCGGCTGCGGGGACTAAGCAACGGCGGCTGGGATGCTTCGCAAAGGGGTGTTTCTTCCCTCCGATTGGGTACACTGTACCTGACGGAGGGAAATTTTCTTGCAAGAAGCGCCAAAAAGTGGTATACTTTGGGAAACGAACGGATAAGGGAGAAGAGAAAATGCAGTTATCGGCCAAGATGATGCGGGAGCAGCTGGCGCGGATGAAGCCCATGCTGACCAATTGCTCCCTGGGAACCACCCGGAAGGGGCAGAACGCCGTGGGAGAGCTGATGCGGGGCACCCGGCACCGGCGGGTGCGGGTCAAGCACCATGATTTCCGGAATTTCCAGGGGGCCTGGGTCTCACCCGAGGACCTGCGCAGGGACGGGGTGATTCTCTACCTCCACGGCGGCGGCTATACCTGCGGCGGACTGGAATACGCCCTGGGCTTTGGATCGGTGCTGGCGGATGAATGCGGGGCCAAGGTGTTCTGCGGGGCCTACCGGCTGGCACCGGAGAACCCCTTCCCGGCGGCGGTGGAGGACGCGGCGGAGGCCTACCGGTATTTGCTGACAAAGGGCTACAGCCCCTCAAAAATCTGCCTGTGCGGCGAGAGCGCCGGAGGCGGCCTGTGCTTTGCCCTGTGCCTGTATCTGCGGGAGCAGGGGCTGCCGTTTCCCGGGAGCATCCTGGCCATCTCCCCCTGGACGGATTTGACCGGGGCGGGGGAGAGCTACGAGACCAATCGGGAGCGGGATGTGTCCCTTTCCCGGGAGCAGCTGGCCTTTTATGCCAAATGCTACACAGACGAACCGGAAAATCCCCTGGTCTCCCCTTTGTTTGGGGACCTCCGTGGGATGCCGCCCACGCTTCTGTTTGCGGGCGGGGATGAGCTGCTGTGCAGCGACTCCCAGAACCTGTATGACAAGCTCAAAGCCTCCGGCTGCAAATGCCAGCTGTTCATCCGCCCGGAGCGGTGGCACGCCTACGTGCTCTACGGGCTGGCGGAGGACAGGGAGGACTGGGTAAAAATCAACGCCTTTTTCACCCGCTTCCTCAGCCCGGAGCGGAAGCTCCGGTGGATGCGGCTGGACAACGCGGCGAAAATCTACCCCGCGGCCCTGCGGCAGAGCTGGAGCAATGTGTTCCGCCTGTCCGTGAGCCTTTCCGAGCCCGTGGACACGAAGGTCCTTCAATCGGCCCTGGATGTGACGGTGCGCCGGTTCCCCTCTATGTGCGTCCGGCTGCGGCGGGGGCTGTTCTGGTACTATCTGCAGCAGCTCAGCGAGGCCCCGAAAATTCGGGAGGAGAGCAGTTACCCGGTTACCCGGATGAGCCGCCGGGAGATTGGCAGATGCGCCTTCCGGGTGATTGCCTATGAAAACCGGATTGCCGTGGAGTTTTTTCACGCGGTGACGGACGGCACCGGCGGCCTGGTGTTTTTAAAATCCCTGACGGCGGAGTATTTGCAGCAGAAATACGGCATTGCGATTCCTGCCACCAATGGGGTCCTGGGCCGTCTGGAGGCCCCCCGGGAGGAGGAGCTGGAGGACAGCTTCCCCAAATACGCCGGAAACGTCAATGCCAGCCGCCGGGAGAACAACGCCTGGCGGCCCCGGGGCACCCTGGAGATGGACGGCTTTCTCAATATCACCTGCTTCCGGCTTTCCGCCAAGGATGCTTTGGAAAAGGCCCATGACTATCAGGTCAGCCTGACGGAGTTCCTCTGCGCCGCCCTGATGATGGCGCTGCAGAATATGCAGGAGGAGCATGTTCCCAATATCCGCAGGCGCAGGCTGATTCGGGTCCAGGTGCCGGTGAATCTGCGGAGGCTCTTTCCAAGCCGAACCCTTCGCAACTTCGCCCTTTATACAACCCCGGAGATTGACCCCAGGCTGGGCAGCTATGATTTCGGGGAAATCTGCCAGGCGGTGCACCACCGGATGGGCCTGGATGTCAACCCAAAGGTCATGAGCAGCCGGATTGCGGTGAACGTCAGCAGCGAAAAAACCATGCTGGTGCGGGTGATGCCGTTGTTTCTGAAAAACGCGGTGATGCGTGCCGCCTTTAACGCGGTGGGGGAAAAGAAGTGCTGCCTGTGCCTGTCCAACCTGGGAAGGGTCTCCCTGCCGGAGGAGATGGAGCCCTTTGTGGAGCGCTTTGACTTTGTCCTCAGCGCCCAGGCAACCGCCCCCCAGAACTGCTCCGCCCTTTCCTATGGGGAGAGCCTGTATATCAATTTCACCCGCAATATCCGGGAGCCGGATCTGGAACGGCACTTTTTTGAGGTCCTGCGGGATTTAGGCCTGGGCGCGGAGGTCCAGAGCAACAGCCGAGAGTGAGGGAAAAAGTATGTATTGTATCAACTGCGGTGTCAAGCTGGCAGATGGAGAGAAGCGCTGCCCCCTGTGCGGGACGGTGGCCTTCCACCCCGATATTCCCAGGCCGGAGGGAACGCCCCTGTACCCCCCGGACCGCTACCCCAATACCGAGGTGGGCAGAAAGGCGATTTTGGGGGCGGTGACCATTTTGCTGCTGGTGCCCATTCTGGTGACGCTCATCTGCGATTTGAGTATGCACCACCGGGTGACCTGGTCCGGCTACGCTGTGGGCGGGATTTTGCTGTGCTATCTGTTCTGCGTCCTGCCCCAGTGGTTTCAGCGCCCCAACCCCGTGATTCTGGTGCCCTGCTCCTTTGCGGCCACGGGGCTGTATGTGCTGTATATTGACCTGTCCGTCCACGGAGGCTGGTTTTTAAGCTTTGCCTTCCCGGTGGTGGGCTTTTTTGGGGTGCTGGTGACGGCGGTGATTGTCCTGACCCACTATACCCGGGGCGGGGCCTTCTATATTTTCGGCGGCGCGCTGATTGCCCTGGGGGCGTTTATGCCGCTGATGGAGTACCTGATGACCGTTACCTTCCATTTGCCCAAATTCATGGGCTGGTCCTGGTATCCATTGGTTGCCCTGGTGGTCATGGGCGGAGCCCTCATCTTCCTGGCCATCTGCCGCCCCGCCCGGGAAAGCGCCGAGCGGAAGCTGTTTCTGTGAGGGGCCCGCGGCCCTTCCTTATTGACAAAACAGAAAGATGCGGTATCATCTATTGCGAGATGGATGATATCGCATTTTTGCGCGATTGGGAGGACATTATGGACAGATGTAAACCGGACGGAATCGCTTTCTACTTCCGGGAGGAATGGAAGCTCCTGGCGGCGGTGACCGTTTCGGGCCTTGTGTACAACCTGGGATTAGTGGCGGGGCCCTGGTTCGAGGGGAAAATGGCCGGGTGCCTGGCGGACATCCTGGAGGGTCTTTCCGGCTTCCGGGAGATGCTGGGGCTTGCCATCGGCTATGTGGTGGTCATCGGCCTGGTGCAGTCCGCCCGGTATCTCAAACGGCTGTTTGTCCGGCAGTTTGCGAACAATGTAAACCGGCAGATGAAGCAGATTCTCTATGGCAACCTGGTCTACAAGAGCAAGCAGGCGCTGGACCGGGAGGGGGCCGGAAGCGTCATGACCAAGGCCATTGCCGACGTGGACGACTGTGTGGAGGGCATGCGGAAGTTCACAACGGAGATTTTCGATACCGGGGTGGCCCTGGCGGCCTACGCGGGGATGCTCCTGTACTACGATTGGCGTCTGGCGCTGCTCTCCATGCTCTTTACCCCCATTTCCTACCTGCTGGCGGAGAAAATGAAAACCGTGGTGCAGCGCACCGGCGCGGAATATAAGCTCCAGGCGGGCCGTCTGAACACGGCTACCCTGGACAGGGCCGCCAACGCCGTAACCTATCGGGTGTACGGCTGTGAGCGGGAGAGGCAGGAGGCCTACGAGGCGCATCTGTCAGCCTATGAAAAATCGGCGGTGCAGGCCAATATCTGGAGCTCCGCCATGCAGCCCCTTTACCGGGCCGTTTCCCTGACGGGGGTGCTGTTCATCCTGTATTTCGGAGGCCGGAATGTGCTGAAATCCGGCTGGACAGCCTGGGATATCGCGGCGTTTACCACGTTTTTGTCCTGCTTTACCAAGCTGGCGGTAAAATCCTCCAGCGCGGCCAAGCTGTTCAACGCGGTCCATAAGGCCCAGGTCTCCTGGAAGCGTGTCAAGCCCCTGCTGGGGCAGCCCCGGCAGGCGGAGAAGACCGCCATCGCCCCTGCCGCCCCGCTGGAGGTAACGGATTTGGGCTTTGCCTATCCGGAGGGCACCCCGATTTTTGAGGGCCTTTCCTTCTCCGCAAAGCCCGGGCAGATCATCGGCGTTACCGGGCCGGTGGCCTGCGGAAAGTCCACCTTTGGAAGGACGTTTTTGTGCGAGTATCCCTATATGGGCCATATCCGCTTCGGGGGTGCCGAGCTGGGGCTGCTTCCGGAGGCGGCGCGCCGAGGAACCGTAGGCTACCTGGGCCATGACCCGGAGCTGTTTGACGACAGCGTGAAGAACAATGTCCTTCTGGGGGCCCGGGAGGATTGTGAACCGTACCTAAAGGCGGTGTGCCTGGACCGGGAGGCCGCCGCCATGGCCCAGGGCACCGATACCGTTGTGGGCAGCAGCGGCGTGCGCCTGTCCGGCGGCCAGGCCCAGCGGCTGGCCCTGGCCAGAACCCTGTGCCACAGGCGGCCGGTGCTGGTGCTGGACGACCCCTTTTCAGCCCTGGACCGGACCACGGAGCGGCAGGTGTTTGAAAACCTGCGGGCCATGGCCTCTGACAGCGTGGTTATCCTGATTTCCCACAGGCTGTATCTGTTCCCGGAGCTGGACAGGGTCATTTGGATGGAAAACGGAAAAACCCAAACCGGCACCCATGAGACGCTGATGAAGGATGTGCCGGAATACGCCAGGCTCTACCGGGAGCAGGAAGGAGGGACGGAGGCATGAAAAAGGCAGAACATGTCAGCTATGTGATCTGGAAAACCGTCCGGCGGCATCCCTGGCTGTCTCTGGGGATTCTCTGCGCGGTGGCGGGGGCCATTGTGATGGCGCTGCTTCCGCCCATGATTCTCGGGCTGGTGGTGGACCGCCTGACCGCGGGGCAGCCGCTTTCCGTTGCCATGGTGGTGCTCTACTATGTCTTCCTGGCGCTGACCGGCATTACGGAAAGCGTCCGGGAGGGACTTCTGACCGTCTTCGGCCAGAAGATTACCCACGGACTTCGCGGCAGCCTGATGGAAAAATACACCCGCCTGACAACGGATGCCCTGACCGCCCAGAAGCCCGGAACCGTTGTGGCCCGGTTTGTGGGGGATGTGGACACCGTAGAAAACCTCTTTACCTCCGGCATCGTCAGCATGTTTGCCGATGCCTGCAAAATCGTCAGCATTCTGGGGGTCATCTGGCTGCGCAGCCGGGGGCTGGCGCTGGTGCTGCTGGTGCTGCTGCCCTTCCTCTATTGGTTCACCCGCACCGTTCAGAAGCGGATGCTCCAGGCCCAGCTGGAAAACCGCCGGGCCGTGGGCCGGGTCTCCGGCTATGTGCCGGAAACCGTCCACAATATCCGCACCATCCACTGCCTTGCCCGGGAGGACTATATGCGGCAGCGCTACGACAGCGCCATTGTGGATGGCTTCCGGGCCACCCAGAGGACCAATTTCTATGACGCGGTGTACTCCCCGGTGATTCTTGTCCTGAACGCGGTGGTTGTGGCGGTGGTCATGCTTTTCTCCGCCTCCGGAAATCCCGGGATGCTGAGCCTGTTCGGCATGTCCGCGGGCACGGCGGTTTCGGTTATCAACTACATTTCCCAGATTTTCACCCCTGTGGAAAGCCTGGGTATGGAGATTCAGACCATCCAGTCCGCCGTGGCCGGGGTACACCGGATTAACGAGTTTTACCGCCTGGAGGAGCGGCGGCCCGTTCCGCCCCAGGCGGCACCCGCGGAGGAGACCCCGGACTGCGTGCGCTTTGACCATGTGACCTTTGCCTATGACGAAAGCGGAAAGATTCTGGACGATTTGAGCTTTTCGGTCCGGGAAGGAGAACAGGTGACCCTTTCCGGCAGAACCGGTGCGGGCAAGAGCACCATCTTTAAGCTCCTGCTGGGCCTGTACGAGCCCCAGGGGGGCCGGGTGCTGATTGACGGCATCCCCGCGGCCGGTATCGGAGACCGGTCGCGCCGCCGGGTGTTCGGCTATGTGGAGCAGAACTTCCACATGGTTCCGGGAACGGTCCGGGACCAGATTTCCCTTTTCGATGCCTCCATCAGTCGGGAGGCGGTGGAACAGGCCACCCGGATGGTGGGGCTGAATGATGTGATAGCTCAGCTGGAGCGGGGCTATGATACTCCCTGTACCCCGGAGCTGTTCTCCCAGGGCCAGTGGCAGCTGCTGTCCATCGCCCGAGCCGTGGCGGCGGACCCCAGGCTGCTGCTGCTGGACGAAATCACCGCCAGCCTGGATGCCCAGACGGAGGCCCAGGTCCTGGAGGCCCTCCGCCGCTCCGCCGCCAACAGAACCGTCCTTTCCATCTCCCACCGGACGGGCGCCAAAATGGGAAGAATCATTTCCATTTGATATCCTGTGATAAAAATCTCTCCGCAAAACGGCAAGCCGGCCGCTTGGCGGGGAGATTTTTGCTGCCTGCTATGCCGGTTCGGAATAGGTGCATTCGTTTTGTGTATTGGGAAAAATGCCGGATTTCTTTTATAATACAAGCAGAGCAACGGCAAACCCTCTGCCGAAAAAACAAAAAGGAGCTGCCAGCTATGGGAAAATCCCTGACACGAAAAATTATTGAAAGCCATTTTGTATCCGGTTCCATGGTGCCGGGGGAGGAGGTTTTCATCCATGTGGACCAGACCCTGACCCATGACATCAACGCCGTTATGACCTACCTGGCCTTTGAGGCGGTGGGCCTGCCCAGGGTCAGGACAGAGTGCTCCGTCAGCTATCTGGACCATAACCTGCTGTATGTGAACAACATGACCCCGGACGACCATATTTATCTGCAATCTGTGGCCAAGAAGTATGGCGTATACGTCTCCCGCCCCGGCAACGGCATCTGCCATACGGTCCAGGTGGCCCGGTTCGGTGCCCCTGGAAAGGTCAGCATGGGCGGCGACAGCCACACCCCCCACGGCGGTGCCATCGGTATGCTGTGCATCGGCGTAGGCGGTATGGATGTGGCTACGGCCATGACCGGTGTGCCTATGCGGTTGAAGATGCCCAAGGTGGTCAAGGTCAATCTGGTGGGTGCCTTGAAGCCCGGTGTCAACGCCAAGGAGATTATTCTGGAAATGCTGCGCAGGGAATCCGTCAAGGGCGGTCTCGGCAAGGTCTATGAATATGTGGGCCCCGGCGCTGCCGCCCTGGAGGTGCCCCAGCGGGCCACCATTGCCAATATGGGCGCGGAAATGGGCGCGACCACCTCCATCTTCCCGGCGGATGCCCAGGTGAAGAAGTTCCTGACGGCCCAGGGTCGTGGGGATGCCTACCGGGAGCTGCTGCCGGACGAGGACGCGGAATACGACGAGGAGATGGAGATTGACCTGAGCGCTTTGGTTCCCCTGATGGCCTGCCCCCATCTGCCGGACAATGTAAAGCCCCTGGCAGAGGTTCCCAAGAAAAAGGTCCAGCAGGTGTTCATCGGCTCCTGCACCAACACCAGCTATGCCGATGTCGCCAAGGCTGCCACGGTCTTCCAGGGGCACCATGTGCACGAGGATGTGAGCTGCACCTGCGGCATCGCCTCCCGGCAGACCTACAAGGAGCTGCTGCGGGACGGCTACATCGATATGCTGGTGGATGCCGGGGTGCGGCTGCTGGAAATCTCCTGCGGCCCCTGCTGTGCCATCGGTCAGACCCCGCCTACCAACGGCGTGGCCGTGAGAACTTCCAATCGGAATTTCAAGGGTCGGGCCGGCAACCCCACGGCGGAAATCTACCTGGTGAGCCCGGAAAGCGCCGCCGCCACAGCCATCAAGGGCACCTTTGCCACCGCCGAGGAGATTATGGGCGAGGATATCGCCATTCTGGGTCGGATCAAAGAGCCGGAGAAGTATATTGTGGATGACTCCATGCTCATCCCGCCCCTGCCCGCCGAGGAAGCGGCCAAGGTGGAAATCACCCGGGGCCCCAACATCAAGTTTCTTCCCATTCCGGAGGTGCCTCAGCAGTATCTGAAGGCCGGGGTCAGCCTGAAGGCCCGGGACAATGTGTCCACCGACGATATCACCCCCGCCAGCGCGGAGTTCTCCTCCATGCGGTCCAATATTCCGCTGATGAGCAAATACTGCTACACCCGCTACGACCCGGAATTTGCGGAGCGGGCCCGGAGCATGGGGCAGAGCTTCATTGTGGGCGGTGAAAACTACGGCCAGGGCTCCTCTCGGGAGCACGCCGCCATCAACCCCATGTATTTGGGGGTCCGCTGCGTCATTGCCAAGAGCATTGCACGGATCCACAAGGGAAACCTGGTAAACCACGGCATTATTCCCATGCTCTTTGCCGACCCCGCCGCCTACGACAGCATCGACCAGGGGGATGAGCTGGAGATTGAAAACCTTCTGGACCAGATCCCTACCCGGAAGGTAAGGGTGAAAAACACAACTAAGCATTTTGAATTTGAGGTCACTTTGGACCTGACGGACAATGAAATCGATGTGGTACTTTGCGGCGGACAGCTGCGATACCTGAAAAAGCAGTTGGCAAAGATGGAGGAACAATAAAATGACACGTGCAGAAAGCATTGCAAAAGCACAGCAGGCCTTCGGCGAACTGATTCGCCAGGACTATCAACGCATCGACGGTATGAAAAAGGCCCAGGAGCCCCTGGACTTTTCCAAGCTGGACAAAATCATTGTGGGCATTCTCCCCGGGGACGGCATCGGCCCCGTGATCATGTCCCTGGCCCTGCAGGTCATGCTGGCCCTGGTTGGGGATGACGTGAAATCCGGCAAAATCGAAATCCGGAATATCGAAGGCATGACCATTGAAAACCGAGTTGCTCAGAACAACAGCTTGCCCCAGGAGTGCCTGGAAGAAATCAAAAAATGCCATGTGCTGCTGAAGGGGCCCATGGTCACCCCCAGAGCCGGTGACGGTCTGCCCAACCTAGTCTCCGCCAACTCCCTGCTGCGCCGGAGCCTGGACCTGTACGCTGCTGTCCGGCCTATCGACATTCCCGACAGGGACATCCACTGGACCTTCTTCCGGGAGAACATCGAGGGCGAGTATATCTGGGGCAACAAGGGCATCCAGGTAGACGAGGACCTGGCGGTGGATTTCAAGGTCCAGACCCGGCTTGGCAGCCGCCGCATTGCCCGGGCCGCCTTTGAATACGCCCGGAAAAATGGCAAGCACAATGTGACCGTGGTCACCAAGGCCAATATTGTCAAGCTGGTTGATGGGAACTTCATCAAGGCCGTGCGGGAAGTGGGGCAGGAATACCCGGATATTGAAATCCAGGAGCGTCTGGTGGACGCCATCTGCGCCAAGATGATGGACCCGGATTTCAATAGGGGCATTGAGGTCGTTGTCCTGCCCAACCTCTACGGCGATATTGTTACCGATGTAGCCGCTGAGCACCAGGGCGGCCTGGGCACCGCCTCCTCCTCCAACATTGGCGACCGCTATGCCCTGTTTGAGGCCATCCACGGAACGGCCCCCGGGCTGTGCGCCGCGGGAAAGGCGGGGTACGCCAACCCCTGTAGCCTGATCAGGGCCATGGGCCAGATGCTGGTCCACATGGGCTACGGCGAGGCAAATACCAAGCTGGAAAAGGCGCTGGATATCTGCACCAGAGGTGAGAAAGCCATGGCGGTAGGTCCCAAGGAGGGGCAGCACAGCGCTGCCGAACTTACGGAGCTCCTGATTTCTGAAATTCAAAAGCTCTGAGAAAAACCCCTTGCGGCTCCTGGGCAAATGTGCTATGCTTTTCCTGAAAATCATAAAAAGGATGGCCCATTATGAAGGATTTCGATTGGGAGCTTTTGCATGAGCTGTATAAAAATCCAAACCTGACAAAGGTTGCCAATGTTCTCTACATTACGCAGCCCACGCTGACCAAGCGCTTGCAGCATATTGAGGCGGAGTTCGATGTGACCATTGTGGAGCGGACCCCCAAGGGGCTGGAATTTACCCCGGAGGGAAAGTATCTTGCCGAGCAGGCGGAGGTTTATCTGCGCTTTTTAAAGCAGACCCGCAGCCACTTAGAGCAGCTGCGGGAAAATGCGGGGGGCCTTGTAACCATCGGTTCCTCCTACACCTACAGCAAATACACCCTGACAGACCAGCTGATCCGGTTCCGGATGGAGCACCCCGGCATTCGCTTTCAGGTGCGGAACGCCCATTCGGACCAGCTGTTCCGCCAAATGCTGGACGGCAGCCTGGATGTGGCTTTTGTCCGGGGAGACTATGCCGGTGCCGTCAACCGGGTGCTTTTGGGTAAAAACAGGGCATACGCCATGACCAAAGCGCCCATCGGAGACCTTTCAGAGCTTTTGGGGATGCGCCGCCTCTGGTATTCTACCAACGCCGAGTCTCAAAAGCTGCTGGATGCCTGGTGGGAGGAGCGATTCCGGCAATCGCCCCCTACCGGGCAGGAGCTGGGGTATGTGGACGTGGTATGGCAGATGGTCCAAAAGGGCCTGGGCTATACCCTGTGCTTCTTGCCGGAGGAATTTACCAATCCCTATGGCCTGTGCCTGACTCCGCTGACCCACCCGGATGGCACACCCGTCACCCGCAGCACCTGGTTTTTGTATCCCCAGAACAAGCGGCTGAATGAGCATGTAGAGCGGTTTGTTGATTTTATTTTGCGAGACGGAAAGCAGGCTGACAATGAAAGAGCTGGACTGGAAAATTCTGATTGTTCTGTATGAAAAACGCAGCATCACGAAAACGGCGGAAACACTGTTCCTGACTCAATCCGCCGTGACCAAACGACTGCAAAATATGGAAAATGAATGGGGCATCGAGGTCATCCGCCGCAGCAGCCAGGGCGTTAGCTTTACGGAGGACGGCACGTATCTTGCCCAAAAGGCCAGCATCATGCTGGATTTCCTGCGGGAGATCCGGGAGCACTATGCCCAGCGAAGCAGCCGGAAGGACAGCCTCACTATCGGCATCCCCAATTCCTTTTCCCGGCTTTATTTTCCGGAGGTGCTCAGTGCCTATATCCAGCGGTTTGACCGGCTGGATATTCAGCTGATTCCCAATTCCAGCGAGGTGATTCTGCAAAAGCTGGTGGATGGCTCGGTGGATCTGGGGTTTGTCTGTGGGGACTACCCCTATCTGGGGGAAAAGACCCTTCTGATGGATGAACCGCTGTACCTTTTGGCCCCTGTGGAAATGGACTTGGAATCGCTGGAACGGCAGCCGCTGATCCAGTGGAAGATGAATCCATTGGTGGAGATGATTTTGGAGCAATGGTGGAAGACCCAATATGGAACCCTCCCCCATAGCAGCTACCAGGTGCCCTTTGCGGACATTGCCATTGAAATGGTGGAAAAGGGGCTGGGCATGACCTTCCTGTTCGGCAACAAGTGGCGCTTCGATGCCAGCTTTGCTCAGCTGATTCCCCTGTATGATCCCCAGGGCAATCCTGTGGGCCGCCGTGTTTGGATGATGCTGTCTGACCGCTGCTTCCAGAATCCGGATATCGCGGACTTTGTAGGGCTGGTGGAGGCCTTCTTCCAAAAAGAGGAACCGTAGCGCAAAGTGCCCATCGGTGCAGCTGCCGATGGGCACTTTTTCACGTATCTCTGAAATTCCATTTTGGAATGCCCCGGGTCATGAAAAAGAGAATTTCCTTTTGACGTGTAAGTCTGCTATCCTGAACGCATCGGAAGACACTTCCAAAAACAGATACGGAGGAATCGCTATGCGCTATGCTTATGTAGGATGCCGCACCACCAAAGAGCGGAACGCCCGAGGAGAGGGGCTGAAGACCTATGAGATTCGGCCCGATGGCAGCTGGAACTGCATCCAGTGCCTCGCCACGGAGCCAAACCCCTCTTTCCAGACCCTGGACAGGGAAGGAAACTATCTCTACAGTGTCCATGGGGACTTTACCAAGGTTTCCAGCTATCGGATTCTGGAAAACCACACCCTGGAGCACCTGAATACCATTGACATCGGCGGGAAGAATCCCGTGGATGTGACGGTGGACAGGGAAAACCGCCATGTCATCGTTGCCACCCTGCAGGGCGGCAGCCTGTACACCGTTGCCCGGAACGCGGACGGCTCCCTAGGGCAGGTGGCGGCAAAGTACACCTACGAGGGCAAGGAGCCCGGCAAGGTATCCACCATCCACCAATGTCTTTGGGATCAGAGCAAAAATTATCTTTTCGCCTGCGCCCAGGGCCGAATCAACGGCTACGGCCAGATGCGGGCTCTAAGCTATGACCACGAAACCGGCGCGTTTACCCAGACGGACCGCTTCCTTTCCCGGACCTGGGATGAGCCTCGCCATGCCGCCGTCCACCCCAATAACCGCTGGGTGTATATGTGCGAGGAAAAGGGAAACAAGGTCCTGTTTTTCCGGTTTGATGACGAAAACGGCACCTTGGAAGCCCTCCAGGAGCTCTCCACCGTCCCGGAAACTGTCACCGGCTACTCCGATGCCAGTGAGGTTATGGTAGACCCCTCCGGGAAATTCGTGCTGGTTTCCAACCGGTATACCGACAGCATCGCCGTCTACCGCATCGACCCCGTTACCGGCTACCTGCGCAATGTAGGCTTCTATCCCTGCCTGGGGAAGACCCCCCGGTTCTTCTGCTTTGGGGACAACGGGAAGTGCTACGTAGCTAACGAGGACAGCGACACCATTGTGGAATTTGACTTTGACAATGTGACCGGTGTCCTGACCCCCACCCTGAACATCGTGCATACCGGCAGCCCCGTGTGCATCGTATTTGCCTGAGGAGGAACCGCTATGAACGTTGGTCTCATCTCCCTGCTGGCCCTGATCCTGGCCATTATCCTGGGCTTTACCCGGAAAACGAACGTTGGCATTCTCTCCATCGGCTTTGCCATGGTCATTGCCATTGTGTTTCAAAGCGATGTCCTCACCGTCAAAGCCGTGATCTCCGGCTTCTCCACATCCCTGTTCATTCAGATGGCGGGTGTCACCTATCTTTTTGCCATTATCAATGGCAACGGAGCCCTGGAGCTGCTGGCGAAGAAAATCGTCAGCCGGGTGCCGGTGCACGCCATTCCCGCAGCCATGTTCCTCATCGGCATGGTGCTCAGCGCCGTTGGCCCCGGCTCCATTCCGTGCCTCGCCATCATCCCCGTCATCGCCATTCCCCTGTCCGTATCTGCGGGGATCAACCCCATTATGGTGTCCATTATCGGAGATATGGGCGCTATGGCCGGGCGTATGAGCCCCCTGACGCCGGAGGCCGCCGTGGTCCGCAGCTTGATGGAAGCCCAGGGCATGGTGGGAAATACCGTGCCCATTATGGTCTGCACCGCCATCACCGCCGTGGTCTGCTCCGTGCTCATCTATGTCTATTACAAGGGCTGGCAGGTGGACAAGAGCATCGCCAATGTGGAAAAGGTTGCCCTGCCCAAATTCAACTGGCAGCAGCTATTGAGCCTTCTGGGCCTGGTGCTGCTGGCGGTGGGGGTTCTGGTGCTGAAATGGAACGTGGGTCTGACAGGCTTTCTCATCGGCAGCATCCTGAACGTGATCGGCTGCGGCCAGGACAAAAAGGCCGTTTCCGGAGTGCCCTGGAACGTCATTCTCATGGTTCTGGGCGTTGGGATGCTGATGAATATCATCTCCCTGTCCGGCGGCATTGACCTGCTGGTCTCTGGGCTGGAAAGCTTCATGGGGCCCAGGAGTGCCGCACCCATTATGGCCCTGACTGCCGGGATTATGTCCTTCTTCTCCTCCGGCCTGGGCGTGGTGTTCCCCACCCTGGTGCCTGTCTGCGGCAGCCTGGCAGCGGGGCTCGGTGCGGATGGGATCCAGCTGGTGGCCATGGTGGTCATCGGCGGCACCATTGCGGGCTATACCCCCATTTCCACCACTGGTGCTCTGATCATGGCCGGTGTTGCCCAGCAGCCGGACAGTGAGGCCCGGTTCCCCCAGAATAAGCTTTTTGTAGAACTGTTCGCCGTTTCCGTACTGAACCTGGTGGTTCTGGCCGTCATGTCCCTGTGCGGTGTCTATACGCTGATTGTCTGAAACCTTACCGGGCTGTTAGAAAAAAATCTGTCATTGTGAACCAGTGACATGCTTTTCTAACAGCCCCGATTCTGAAAGGAGGACCCTTATGGAATTACATATCGTCGGCGAAGCCAATCGATGCCTGAACTGCAAAAAGCCCATGTGTATGGAGGGCTGCCCCATTCATACGCCCATTCCCAAGGTAATCCAGCTGTTCAAGCAGGG
>OIZI01000679.1_pt1 | contig 16433 bp, 17 predicted proteins | sample 1588441 | NCBI WGS metagenome assembly OIZI01 (sample SAMN03283284) | human gut metagenome | biome: human-associated habitat; material: feces | host: Homo sapiens | place: Peru | collected 2012 | reverse complement strand
CCAGCACCTCCTGCACGCCGTCGCCCATCTCGATGATGGACACATCGAACGTGCCGCCGCCCAGGTCATACACCATGATCTTCTGGTCGGTCTCCTTGTCGATGCCGTAGGCGAGCGCCGCCGCCGTCGGCTCGTTGATGATGCGCTTGACTTCCAGTCCCGCGATCTTGCCGGCGTCCTTCGTCGCCTGGCGCTGTGCGTCGCTGAAATACGCCGGGACGGTGATGACCGCCTCGGTCACCTTGTCGCCGAGATAGGCTTCCGCGTCCTGCTTCAGCTTCGACAGGATCATGGCGGAAATCTCCTGCGGGGTATAGTCCTTGCCGTCGATGGTCACCTTGTGCGCTGTGCCCATCTCTCTCTTGATGGAAGAAATGGTGCGCTCGGGGTTCGAGACCGCCTGCTGCTTTGCAACTCTGCCGACGATGCGCTCGCCGTCTTTCTTGAATGCCACGACGGACGGCGTGGTGCGCGCGCCTTCGGCGTTGGGGATGACGACAGCCTCGCCGCCCTCAATAACGGAAACGCAGGAATTGGTTGTACCAAGGTCAATACCGATAATCTTTGCCATAATAATTACCTCCAATATATCTCACTTATGTGTGTCAGTTGGCTACCTTAACCATTGCGGGGCGCAACACGCGTTCACCGAGCTTATAGCCCTTTTGCAGGACGGCGGTCACGGTGTCCGCTTCTGCCCCGTCGGCGTCCTCACGCATCACCGCGTTGTGCAGTGAGGGGTCAAACGCCTGACCGTCCGCCGCGATCTCTTCCAGTCCCAGCTTTTCAAGCGTTTCGCGGAACTGGCGCATGACCATGTCGACGCCGGTCTTGTATTCCTCTCCGGCGGGCGCGTCGATGGCGCGCTCCATGTTGTCGAGAGAGGTGAGCAGAGATTTTAGGATCTCTGCCTTTGTGAATGCGCCGAGCTGCTCTTTTTCCTGTTCGGTGCGGCGCTTGTAGTTGGCGTATTCCGCGAGTACCCGTTGGTACTGATCGCGGCAATCGTCAAGCTCCTTTTGCAGCTTTTCGAGAGCGGCGTCCGCTGCAGCCTGTTTTTCCGCCGCGTCCGCCTTTTTCTCTTTCTTTTCTTTCTTTTCGGTCTCCGCCTGCGGCTTTTCTTCCGCGGCTGCCGCTTTCTTTTCGTTTTCTTCCACGCTACTCGTCTCCTTTGTCCTCCTCCAGCATATCGCTGAGAATTCTGCCCACCGCCTTGGCGAAATATTCGACCTTCGGGATGGCGGACGCATAATCCATGCGCATCGGTCCGATAAGCCCTATCGTCCCGCGCGCCTTGCCGCCGGAGGAATACTGGGTGGTGATGATGCTGGAGTCATTCAGTGCGTCACAGCTGCTTTCGCTGCCGAGCAGCACCTGCATGCCCGTCTCGCCGTCCGCGTGCTTTTGCAGCATATCCGCCAGCTGCTCCCGTTTCGCGAGAAATGTCAGAAGCGACTTTGCCCGCTCCGGTGCATAATCCGGATGCTGCAAGAGATTGAGCTGACCGGTGAGCAGCACCTCCGAATCGGCGGATTCCTGCACCAGCCCGTAAAACGCTACCAAAACCGGCGAATATTTTTCGGCGGCGGCGCCCAGCGCGCCGAGCAGCCCCTGAATATCCGCAAGGCAGATCTGCGCCAGCGGCACGCCCACAAAGCGCATCCGCAGCACCTCTGCCAATTTGTCCAGCTCGGCAAGCTGCACCTCCTGCTCAAAGCGGCAGGTGCGGTTGCGCAAAACGCCGGAGTCGGTCACCAGCAGCATCGCCGCTTTCCGCGTGGACAGCGGCATCAGCTCGATGCGGCGCACGGCGGAGCCGTGCTGATCCGGGGTGGTGGTCACGGCGGCATAGCCCGTCGTGGTCGCCAGAATGCGGGAGGCTTCTTCCACCAGCTGATCGGGGGAGTCCGACAAACGGCGCAGCGCCGTGTCGATATTCTCCTGATCCTCGTCGCTGAGGGCATCCTCGTGCATCAGGTGGTCGATATAAAACCGAAACGCCGGTGCGGTCGGGATGCGTCCCGCCGAGGTGTGCGGCTGTTCGAGGTACCCCTCTGCCGCAAGCTCCGCCATCACGTTGCGAACGGTAGCGGATGAGACCTGCTCCTCCAAACGCTCCACCAGAAACTTCGAGCCGATCGGCTCGCCCGTCTCAATATACGCGTCGACGATCGCCGCTAATATCTTTTTCTTGCGCGGCGTCCATTCCATACCGTTCACCTCCGTATTAGCACTCGCTCATGTGGAGTGCTAACGATTATTATATTACCCCGTCTTTCGGCGGTTGTCAAGAGAAAAGTATGAATTCTTTGTTAAGATTGATAAAAAAGAAGAAACGCCGTCATTGCGGCGTTTCTCCATCATTATCATTTGAATGACTATCTGAAATTTTCTTTTTGCGCTGCAAGGCTGTCGCACATTTTTTCATGATCGGGCGCAGGTGCTTTTCCCACACGGTGTTCCACACCGTGAAAAACGGGCAGTCCCGTTTTTCCACCGCGCAATACACCCCGGCGATCAGCGCTGCCGCCGACAAAAGCAGGATAACGAGCAGGGCGACATGCCGCCCCTCCTGCGGCTGTCTGCCCTTGGCGTCCGCCAGCGTCACCGTCATTTCCCACGGTACGTTGACCGCGACCACGCCGCCCGCCTGCGCAAACCCGCGCGACAGCGTCACGGTGTATTGCACCCTGCGGCTGTAGCTCATGTCGGCTGCGGCGATCGACGGCAATTTTGCCGCGACCTCGACATAGGGACCGGCAAACAGCGTTTCACCGTCCTTTTGCACCGTCAACTGCAGTGTGGCGAGATAGTCCCATGCCGCCGTGCCCTTTTCGGGCAGCGTGACGGCGGTGAGCGCCATGTTCACCGTGTGCTTGCTGCGGTTTTCGATCGTCAGCGTGCCGGTGATGCTTTGTCCGGCATCCACCTGCGGCGCTTCCCAAAAAGCAAGATCGGTCGACGGTGCGATCGCCGTTTTGCCGTCGGCGGTCTGCGCTGTGTAGGTCTTTTCGAGGAACACTTCCTTTGCCGCTATCGGGGCATAGGTTCGCGGCGTCACGGTCACTGTCGGATCAAACGGATCGGCATCCTGCGCCAGACGGCACACCTGCTCTGCCGTCAGCGCCCTGTCATAGAGCCGCAGATCCTGCATGAGTCCGGTGAAGCGCGCGCTGACGGTGTCGTTTGCGCCGATGAGCAGGGAGTCGGCTTTCAGCGCGCTGTAGTCAAAATCGAGCTCTGCCGTTTTCCACAAAAGCCCGTCCAGATACAGCGAGACGCTGCGCTGCCCGGCGACAAAGGCGATGTGATGCCAGGTATAGACGGGCAAGCCGTTTGAGACCGTGCGCGCGGCGGGATAGTAAAAGCTCTGCCGTTGCCAGCCGTCCTTTTGATAGCACACTGCGCGCAGTAACAGCCCGTTGATGATGTCGCCGTTTTCCGCCGTGTCCTTTGCGCAGGGGAGACAGAAAAGCCCGTCCTCGGCGTCCTTAAGCTTGACGGAGAACAGATATTGCCCGGCGGCTTCCTCGGCGGAAAGATCCGCCTGCCAATTCACGAAAAAGGAAAGGGTGAACGGCGCTTCTCTGTTCCGCATGTCGACGAGCATATACTGTGTGCCGTCAAAGCGCAGCGCTTTTTTGCCGTTTCTGCCGTCCTCAAAGTGCGCGTTTGCATAGTCCTCCGCGCCCAAAGCCCCGATCCACTGTGCCGATGCGTCAAGCGGCGTGTCGGCGTCGATGAGCACACGGTGGGGGACGATCGGCTCGGTCACCGGCGCGGCGGGCTCTGTCGGCTCTGTTGTCGGTTCATCCGGTGCGGTTGCCGTCGTTGCCGCTGTTGCCGTCGTCGTTTCCGCCGCGGCAGTGGCACTGCTCACAGCAGTGCTGCACAAAAGCAGCACTGCTGCAAGCAGCGCTGTACTCTTGCGCAACCGTTCCCAAAACCGCATACCGACACACTCCCGCCGTTTGTTTTTTTCTATTCTCCGCCAATTTCAAAAAATTGTCAATGGTTTTTGCCGAAAACCGCACGATTTTTTTCTGTCGCCTATTGCGTTTTCGGGAGAGGGTGTGATAGAATGTGAGCAATACATAATATGAGGAGTATATAAAGGCATGGCAAAACATATCCGCACCAAGCGGCGCACGGAGAAAAACGGCGCTTTGCAGAAGGTGCTGAAGGTATTGAAATGGGTCGGCATCGGCATCGGCGGGCTGTTGGCAGTCATTGTCATCGGCTTTCTGACCGTGTTCTATACGCCGTTTTTCCCGAAGGCGCGCACGCAGTATGTGCTGATGACGCTGCACACCTCGAACCCCTGGCTTGCGACGTTCTTCTTTTCGCAGGAGACCATCGACAAGATCGTGGAGGATAACCGCGTGGAGTCGCCCGACGGCAGCACCGACGTCGGCATGGTCAAGACCAATCCGCCCGTGAGCGCCACCACCGCCACCACGGCGGCGACCGATACCACGGGCACCGACAAGACCGAAAACCCGACGACGACCGTCACCAAAGCGACGACGGCGGCGACCGCGCCCCGCACCACCGCGGGCGGCTATCACGTCACCACCATCTATGAGGACGCGGGCATGGACATCCTGCAGATGAAGGAGTCGGGCTATACGGCGCGGCTCATCCGCGTCAAGGATCCGTCCCGCGTCAAGCTCGGACTTTGCGAGAACTTCATGGTGAAGGGCAAATACGGCGAGAAGCTGCCGCACATGGTCTCCCGTCTCGGCGCAAAGGCGGGCATCAACGCGGGCGGCTTCCAGGATCCCGGCGGACGCGGCAGCGGCAATTTTCCCACCTATCTTTGTGTGAAGGACTATAAGATCCTCTATGCCGACGGTCAGCAGAAGCACAACGTCATCGGCTTCAACAAGGATAACATTCTTGTTTTGGGGCAGTTCACAAACGATGAGATCGTGAAGAATAACATCCGCGACGCCGTCGCCTTCAAGCCGTTTCTGATCATCAACGGCAAAAAAGCCAAGTTCTACGGCGCGGCGGGCGGCACCGATCCGCGTGCCGCCATCGGGCAGACCGCCGACGGCACGGTGCTGCTGTTGACCATCGACGGCAGACAGCTCGGCATGGAAGGCGGCTCCATGCGCACCATCACCGACATCATGTGGGAATACGGCGCGATCACCGCCGCCAACCTGGACGGCGGCTCGTCCACGACCATGGTGCTCGACGGCAAGCTCATCAACAAAACCTGCGGCCCTGCCGGTCCGCGGTTTCTGCCCAACGCATGGCTGGTGTTCTGAAAAAAACCGCAAAAATGCATAAAAACCACTTGTATCATAGAAAAAAATACGCTATACTTTATATAGAGAAAACCAAGAGGGGTGCTATATATGAAACTGATCTTCGCCATTGTGAACAAGGATGACAGCAACATGGTCGCCTCGGCGCTCATCCGCGCCGGCTTCCCGACCACAAAGCTCGCCACCACCGGCGGATTTTTGAAGGCGGGCAACACCACCTTCCTGCTCGGCGTGGACGACAGCCGCGTGGACGAGGTCATTGAGGTCATCTCCAAATACTCCAAAAAGCGTACACAAATGGTGTCCAGTTCCATCTACGGCGCATCGGAGTATACGGCGTTCCCCGTGGAGATCACGGTGGGCGGCGCAACGGTGTTTGTGACCGACGTCGATCGTTATGAGAAGCTCTGAGTCTGTTTTCCCCGAATTTATCGGCAATCAAAGCGCCCTGCAGCAGTTGTCAGAGGATATTGCGGCAGGGCGTTTTCCTCATGCTTTGCTGCTTGAGGGGCCGACCGGCTGCGGCAAGCGCACCCTTGCCCGCCTGCTGGCGCGGGCTGCTGTGTGTGAAAACGAGGAGACTGCACCCTGCGGCGTGTGTGCCGCCTGCAAAAAGGCGGAAAACGGCAGCCACCCCGACATCACGGTGATCGGCGACGGCGCACGCACCCTCACCGTGGACACGGTGCGCGCCTTGCGGGAGACTGCCTATGTGCTGCCAAACGAAGCGGCGGTGCGCGTCGTCATTCTCTGCGACGCGCAGAACATGACCCTCGGCGCGCAGAATGCGCTGCTGAAAATTCTCGAGGAGCCGCCGCGGCATCTGCGGTTTTTGCTCACTTGTGAAAATCGCGCGCAGCTGCTTGCCACCATCCGCTCCCGCGTCGCCTGCGTGACGCTCTCGGGCGTCGAATGGGACGAGGCGCGCCCTTTCCTGTTGTCCCGCTTGCCGCAGGTGGATGAAGAAACGCTTAAAAAGGCGTTTGCCGTTTCGGGCGGGGTCATCGGGCAGGTGCTGTCCGGCTTCGAGGACGACACGCTGCGGCGGGTGCTGGAGCTTGCGCCGCGCCTTTCTTTGGCGCTGACGGCGCAAAACGAGTGGGATTTCATGGCGCTGACGGCGCAGCTGGACAAGGACAAGACCGCCGTCACGGGCATTTTGTCCGCGCTGCAGCTCATTTTCCGCGATGCGCTGACGCTGCGCTACGGCGGAGGTACAACGCTGTCCACCGCCCCCGATGCGGCGAAAACGCTTTCCGCGCGGCTTTCCGGCGCGCGGCTGATGGCGCTTCTGACGGCGCTTGAGGATCTGCGCAGATGTCAGCTGCGCAACATGAATCAAACATTGCTTTTGACCCGCCTTTGTGCCGTTTTGCGGCAGGCGGCGGTCGGCTGATAAGAAAGAAGGTTTGCCAGATGGCATTGACGATCGGTGTCCGTTTCCGCGAAAACGGAAAGGTATATGATTTTGCTGCAGGCGACTTGCGTCCGCAGGTCGGCGACATGGTGGTGGTGGAGACCGCGCGCGGCACGGAGTGTGCCACGGTGGTCACCCCCTGCCGCGAAACGCCGGAAAACAAGACGGCGCAGCCCTTAAAGCCCGTGCTGCGCGCGGCGACGCAGGCGGACATGCGCCGCTTTGAGGAAATGCGGGCGAAGGAACGGCACGCGATGGAGATCTGCCAGAAGAAGATCGCCGAGCACAAGCTGGAAATGAAGCTGGTGGACGCGGAATATGCGGCGGATAACGCAAAGATTCTTTTCTATTTCACCGCCGACGGCAGAGTGGATTTCCGCGAGCTGGTGAAGGATCTTGCGGGCGTTTTCCGCACCCGCATCGAGCTGCGGCAGATCGGCGTGCGCGACGAGGCGAAAATGCTCGGCGGCATCGGCATCTGCGGCAGACCGTTCTGCTGCTCTCAGTTTTTGCCGGATTTTGAGCCGGTGTCCATCAAAATGGCAAAGGAGCAGGGACTGTCCCTCAATCCCACCAAAATTTCCGGCAGCTGCGGCAGACTGATGTGCTGCTTAAAATATGAGCAGAATGTCTATGAGGAGCTTTTGAAGCTGACGCCGAAAAACGGCGCGCTTGTCAACACGCCTGAGGGCAAGGGCACGGTCGTGGAAGCCAACGTGCTGTCCGGTGTCATCAAGGTGCGGCTGGACAAGGCGGTCGACTCTCCGCCCGTCACCGTGCAGCGGGAGGACATCACCATCCTGCGCAACAGCCGCCCGAAGCAGGAGCCGCAGAAAAAGCAGCCAAAAAAGGAAGAAACGGAATAAAAGCCCTGCGGATTTTTTGACAGCCTGTACATTTTTACAAAGCGTTCACAAAAATGTATTGCATTTTCATGGAAATATGGTATGATGAAGGTACTAAGGACAAGGAGGTGCAATGTAATGGCTTATAAGATTTCTGATGAATGCATCAGCTGCGGCGCCTGCGCCGAGGGTTGCCCGGTCGAGGCGATCTCCGAGGGCGACGGCAAATATGTCATCGACGCGGATACCTGCATCGATTGCGGCGCGTGTGCAGATACCTGCCCTGTCGGTGCTCCGAGCGCAGAATAAGTACAAAACGGATAAGGGTGCCGCAAATTGCGACACCCTTATTTGCTGTCTGGAGGGGAATGCATGGCCATCCACTGGGAACCGGTCGGCGACGGACGCGTGCTCGCTGTGAGCGATGATCACCGTTTCGGCACCGACGCGGTCATATTGTCCTATTTTGCTGCGCCGCAAAAGGCGGAGGAAACCGTCTGCGATCTGGGCACGGGCTGCGGCTGCATTCCCTTTTTGCTGCTCAATCAAGCAGCCGTGCCGCGCTATATCCTCGGCGTGGACAAGCAGCCGGATGCCATCATGCTCTGCCGCCTTTCCACCGACAAGAACAAGCTGCACGGAACGCTGCAATTCACCGAGGCGGATTGGTGCTTCCCGAAAACCATCGCGGCGGCGGGCAGCTTTGACCGCGTGGTGTGCAACCCGCCGTATTTTCAAAACGGCAGCGGCAGGAAAAGCAGCAGCGCCGCACATTGCACCGCCCGTCATGAACAGGCGGATACGCTGTCCGCCGTGTGCGCCGCGGCGCGCTATCTTTTGCGCTACAGCGGGCATTTTTGCCTGTGTCACCGCCCCGAACGGCTGGCGGATGTGTTTGCCGCGCTGCGGGAAAGCTGTCTTGAACCGAAGGTCGTGCGGTTTGTCCAACGCCGTAGCGATACAGCTCCCTGGCTGGCGCTCATCGACGCCGTGAAATGCGGCAGACCGTCGCTCACCGTCCCCGCCCCGTATATCTTAGAGGACGAAAACGGCTTCACGGATACCTATAAAGAAATTTACGGAAAGTATAGAAATACATAAATTATACGGAGAATAGTATGGAAAACACAACAGGCGGCAGTCTCACGCTGGTCGGCACGCCGATCGGCAACCTGTCGGATGTCTCCCCGCGCGCGCTCGAAGCCCTTAGCGGCTGCGATTTTATCGCGGCGGAGGACACCCGCGTGACGCTGGCGCTTTTGAACCATTTTGATATAAAAAAGCCGCTTGTCAGCTATCACGAGCACAACAAGCGGGAGCGCGGCGCGCAGATCTGCGACCGCCTTGCGGCGGGGGAAAACGCCGTTTTGGTGAGTGATGCGGGGATGCCTGCCATTTCCGACCCCGGCGAGGATCTTGTGCGGCTGTGCCATGAGCGGAACATTCCGGTCACCGTCGTCCCCGGCCCCTGTGCGGCTGTGACGGCGCTGGCGCTGTCCGGTATGCCTGCGGGACGGTTCACGTTTGAGGGCTTTCTGAGCGTCACCAAGCGGGTGCGGCGGGAGCATCTTTTGTCGCTGCAAAAGGAGCCGCGCACCATGATCTTTTATGAAGCGCCGCACAAGCTGCCCGCCACGCTGCGGGATATGCTGGAGGTGTTCGGCGACAGAGAGCTTGCGTTGGTGCGCGAACTGACAAAGCTGCATGAGGAGGTCATCCGCACGACCCTGGCTTTGGCGGCGGAGCGCTTTGCGACCGAAGCGCCGCGCGGCGAATTTGTCGTGATCGTCGGCGGCGCACCGCATAAGGAGCAAGCGGCGTTCACCGCGGAGCAGGCGGCGGCGCTTGCGCGCGACTATGTTGCCGAGGGTATGTCTGCTTCGGCGGCAGCGAAAGCCGCAGCGGCGGAAACGGATGTCAAAAAGAGCGAAATTTATCGCTTGTTGGTAGAGGAGTAAAGACTATGGATGGGAATTTTTTTGCGGTCGGAAATCCGGGATATTATCTTTTGATGGTGGTGTTTGTCGGCTGTATCGTTGCCGTTTTGTATCTCAATCGGCGGCGCAGCCACACGGCGACCCGCGCCGAGCAGCTGCAAAAGCAGTATGCCGTCATGACGCCCGCGCTGCTTGCTGAAACGGCGGACGACGCGGTGGTGAACGCCGTCATTGCCAATCTGATGGGCAAGCTCAGGGAAGAAAACCCCGACCCGCTCATCACCATGCCGCAGCAGTCGGTCGGCAGATCCGCCGTCTATTTCTGCTGGCTTTTGTGCAAGGAAGCGGAGAAAAACGGCGTTGCGGCACTGCTGCAAAAGCCGACCGTGCGCTTTGCGGACATCGGCGCGGAGAGCTTCAAAATTGTCGGCGCCGTTGCCACCGCCGACGCCTTTGCCGCCTACAGGGAGACGCCGACGGACGAGACCGCTGCCGCACTCGAAGATGCGCTGCAGACCGAGCAGCCGCTGACGCTTTGCGTCGCCTATATCCGCAGTTTGCCGGACGAATTCACGGACTGAAAAACGCAGCATACAGCATATGAAACCTCACCTGCCCGATGTTTCATCGGGTGGGTGAGGTTTTTGCATGGGTGTTGACAAACGCACAAAATGTTGGTATGTTAACATTAGGAGGAAAATCAAGGTCACGCAGAGAGAAAGTCGGACAGTCGTTTTTGTGAAAAGGGGGATTATGATGAAACGTATTGTTTGGAAACTTGGGAGCATCGTTCTTGCAGCCCTGCTTTTGCTGTCGCTTGCGGCGTGCGGCATGCGGCGGGAGATCGTGATATCCTCGGAGGCGGAAGCACCGACGGTTCGTTCATCGACTGACGGTTTCCATTCTGTTTCCCAAAAGACAAAAACGGACGCCGAAAGCAGCAGCCGTTCGTCGACCGACGGCGCGCGTTCGGTTGCCCAAAAGACCGAAACAAATGCGGCAGCCCCGACGGTCATCAACGTGATGCGCAAAAGCTGGGAGTCGCTCAGTGCGGATGTGAAAAAGACGTTGGCGGACTGCGGCATGAAAAAGGAAGACCTGGTGGTCGACAAAGCCAAATTGACCTATGACAAGGAAAAATCCCTAACGGATACGCACCCAAAGTATGCCACCTATACCTATGACGGGAAAGCATATTCTTTCAATGACCTGCATGGAAAGCTGACGTCGATCACCTATCCCATCGAAACATCCCAACCGATGATCACCGAGGAGAAGGCAAAACAAATCGCAGCGACGGTTGCCGACCTGATCGTTGACACGACGCAGTATACCGTCTACGAGTATAGCCATCGGGATGCACAGGATCTTCACACGATCACTTATCGGCGGCAAGTGGGGAAGTATGACACGCTGGAGGGGATCAGTGTTTCTCTTTCGCCAAGCGGCAAAATAAAAGACATCTCCATGACAAAGCTCGGGCTGCTTGACGGTGTCAAAGAGCCGACCGTTTCCGATGAATGGCTGTATGCAGAGTGTGAAAAGGTTCTGAAAAGCCGTTATGAAAGGTATAAAAGCCACACCGTGAGCAAGACCATGCTGGACATCAAGGACGGACAGCTTTTGGCGTATTACAAACACCAGTCGGACATTCCCGACGGGCAGAAAGTGATCATCTGCCGATGCCGCCCGTCGTTCACCAAAGGTCTTGACGGACGCCCCGAATACATTTTGGTGCCGATAAAATAGAAACAGCCCCTCCCGACGGATTTTGCCAGGAGGGGCATTTATATATTGCGCTAGCTTATAAATTCATTTAACCAGTTATGACAAATTGCCGTTTTTGTCACAGCTTAGAACTACATGACAGCTTTTCGTATCAGTAACAATAAACAGTGTTTTGTGCTGAAAAGTACCATCTCCGATAGCTTGGTTTCCCGATGCGTAGCTTGAACCGGATTTCAAATCCCAGCCGCTTGCGAGATCACTTTTAGAGTACGATGTCTTCGTGCAGGTTGCTGACACTCCGGGGTTCACAGTAAATGTTCCGGAAACAATAAATTTCCATAATATTTCACCGTCTTTATTGCGCATTCTATATGTCTTTGTCCCGGATTTTGCATATGCTGCAGCATAAGATGAAACCAAATCTACTGATTCCGAAACAGTGATAATAGCAGAACTGCCGTCCGGGTAATACTCAATTGACTCGCTGACAATAACGCTATTGGATTGGTTGGCATTTTGACTTTCTGCACCTGCCGATATAGCACTAAAAAGCACGAGTACAGTGCATGAAAACAGAGATAAAAACTTTTTCAGATTCATTTTATATTTCCTTCCCAATCAAGTTTGTCATTTGTTTGTAATATGCTGCGGATTTTTTCGCTTTATGATAGGCTTACATTTCCGTTATCGGCTACCTCCTCATCATAATAGTATCCCGCCGTGCGATGATTATTTGTTGCAATGATGGTGGTGACTATTCCGACCAGTAGCAAAATGACAGCCAAAATTATCAGGAGCACTATGCGAACGCGTTTTTTGGAACGATTTTCCCGACGGCAATAGTCCTCGGCATCGGCAAAAAACTCATGTGCAATGGCTTCGGGCGTTCCGAAATGTGCCACCAGCTCCTCGAATGCGTCTTCGGGATTGTTTTCCCGATATTCGCGGATGTTGCTTTCAAAATCCCGCAAAAAGCTTGTCTTCGCTTTTCTGTCGCAGCACAGATTTTTTTTGATCTCATGCAGATACTGTTTCAGGCTGGCTTCAAAATCACAAGTCGTTTTCATGCTTCAAAAATTCCCCCAAATCTTTATATCCAAGCGCAAAAAAGATTCCCCTATTCAGTTGAAGATACTCCTCCAGGATTTCCTCTAAATATTGCTCCCCTTTCTTTTCTAAGTGATAATAGACGCGGGTGCGCCGTTTGCCGACCAACTCCCGTCGGTCGCTTATATAGCCGCTGTCCAGCATGCGATACAACGGAGGATACAGCGACCCCTCTTGTAAAGTATACAGTCCATGGCTCATACGCTCCAACTCTTGACATAGCTGATAGCCATACATGTCTTCTTTTTTTAACAGCGTCAGAAGCATGATTTCCACCGTGCCCCGTTTCAGCCCATCGACAATCCCCATCGCAGTTGCTTCTCCTTTGCAATTTATATTCTACAACATAATATCATTTTATATCAATACCTTTTGTCGAAAAATATTGTTGACAAATATTAAAATAGTTGATATCCTAGTAATGAAAGGTTTCAGAACAAAGACAAGCCGCTATTGTCAAGCCTGTAGTTTGGTGAGAGGAGGGGGTCAATGCACATTTAACAGGGGTATGTGTTGTTATACACCGAGGAATTCAATTGTTGTTGAAGAGAGGATTGGTTGAAATGAGAAAAAGACGTTTGTACATTAGTCTTTGCAGTGTGATGTTGGCTGTTAGCCTACAGATATCTTCGTTTGCCGCAACAGCACCTTCGCGAACGGAAGAAAGTATGCTTCCATCCTTATCAATATCGGATATCATAACCGAAGACATTGCTGCACGTGAAGAACGCGTTAAGTGTTACAGCAATACCGATGGGAGTCATTTTGCTGCTGTATACTCGGATCCTATTCACTATCAGGATGATAATGGTGCTTGGAAAGAAATCGATAACACCTTAAGCCTTGTATCATCATCGACCGGCAATCTGTCTGTAATGGGATTACATTTGCCGACGGAGTATTATCAAAATACATCTAACAGCTTTAGGGTGCAACTGCCTAAGAATTTGACAATTGACAGCACTATTCGCGTACAGCACGAAGAGTACTCTATAGGTTTTCGGATGTGCGATATTGATGCAAATGCGATGGTTCGAGCGCAAGTTGCTGTCTCCGAGGAACCGAATGCGAAAAGGGATGCATTAGTTGCTGAAGCAAACAGCAAGGCAAATGCGGGCGATGGTAGGGCGCAACAGGAATTGCTAAAAGAGGCAGCTGTCCTTGTTGCCAATCAATCTTCTTCTCTGAAGTATTCTTCGGTTCTTGATTATACCGATTTGGAATATTGTATTAACGGGCAGGAACTGAAAGAAAGTATCATTTTAGAGAGGCCGACGGATAAGAAAAGCTACTCTTTCGAGTTGTTCTATTCTGACTTGACTCCGATTGTTCAGGAACACGGCGCAGTATTCTTCTATGCAGAACAACAGGAATACCCCGTCTTCACGATTCAGCCGCCTTATATGGAAGATTCCGGTACGGTAGATGCTTTGTGTACGGATATCGACGTGTCCGTAATCCCAACGGAAACCGGTTGTATTTATACTATTACGCCTAATGAAACCTGGTTGCAGGATTCGGCGCGGGTATATCCGATTTGCATTGATCCGTCAATTACAACATCCACGGCTGCAACCGATATCCAGGATAGCGGCGTGAATCAGTATAACCCCACCACCAATTATTGGAAAGTAAACAGAATGTATGTCGGTTCTAATGTGTCTAATGGAGTTGGTTATGAAAGCCGCATTTATATACGTTTCCCGAAAGTAGCAGCCATCGGCACTAATGCATATATTACTTCTGCTACTATGTGGTTGAATCATCATCCGACAACTTCTTATCAAACAGCGGAGAACAATGAACTTCAAGTATTTGATGTCGGTGGATATAATTGGAATGCAAGCACTATAACATGGAATTCACAGGCGGGCTATACTTTTTCTAATGTTGTTGCGGGAGCAGTGACGAATAAATCTAATAGCTCCGAGAGTTTTGATATTACGGACCTGGTGCGTAAATGGTATGGTACTGCGGGTAGCAATAACGGCGTTGTTATTAAGCCGAAGGTTGTTTACAGTGATAAAACAAACCGCACGTGCTATTTGAGCAGTGACTATAGTGCTTCCGAAGCTACAAAAAGACCCCGTGTTGTTATCAATTATGACTATGGTACGGTCGTGAATTCCGTGAATACTCCGAGCGATGGTGGTGGCTATTTCCTACGAAATTTGCAAAGCGGCAACTATTTAGCGATTCCCAGCGGAGTCGATAATAATAACAAAGAAATCCGTACGGTGAGTTTTAAGGGAACAGCGTCGCAACGTTGGCGGGTGGTAATGAACAGCAACGGAACTTTCCGTTTGCAGTCAGGTTTGGGAAGCTTTAGTCGCTATGTGAATGTTTCAAATTCGGCGGTTAATTTGTACTCTAATAACACGGCGCAGCAAACCTTTAGTTTGGTGAGATATGGGAGTACAAACCTGTTCTATATTAAACACGGCGGAAAGTTTATTTCTCAAAAACCCGACGGAAGCGTTTTTGTCAGCAATGATAGCTGGGGAGCATTCTCATTATGGTCATTTGAAAGCGTATTTGCTATGATGGCACCCTTATATCCAAAGCTTTTAAGAAATCCCGTGCCTGCAAAGTATAAAGCCAGCAAAAACACTACTATGAAAAGTGAAAATCACGCTATAAATTTAATACGTGCATCGCGGGTGTTTATCAGTAATTGTCATGGTTCATTTGAAAGCATCGACGCGGGGAATGGTCTTTATGTTACAAGCGACATGATGAAGAATCTGCCTGCCAATGATTTGCGGGGAGTAAAAGTTATTGTTTATATTTCCTGCGAAACCGGGAAAGGCGGAGCGTCAGCCGATAATTTTGTTAATGCTACGTATAATAAAGGAGCGCAGGCTGTGATAGGCTTTAAGGAGTCAATTGGCGAAATAGGCGATAATTGGGGAGATGGTTTCATGGCCGCTTTGTGTGCCGGAAAAACGATCAGAGAGGCGATAAGTGCAGGAGATGCAGCCGGGAAAGAAGAGTGGGGCAGTTATGAAAACATACAGGAGAGAACCGAACGCGGAAATCTGAATGCAACTGTTTTAGAATGATATGCAAGGGAGATTATGATGAAACGTATTGTTTGGAGACTTGGGAACATCGTTCTTGCAGCCCTGCTTTTGCTGTCGCTTGCGGCGTGCGGCATGCGGCGGGAGATCGTGATATCCTCGGAGGCGGAAGCACCGACGGTTCGTTCATCGACTGACGGTTTCCATTCTGTTTCCCAAAAGACAAAAACGGACGCCGAAAGCAGCAGCCGTTCGTCGACCGACGGCGCGCGTTCGGTTGCCCAAAAGACCGAAACAAATGCGGCAGCCCCGACGGTCATCAACGTGATGCGCAAAAGCTGGGAGTCGCTCAGTGCGGATGTGAAAAAGACGTTGGCGGACTGCGGCATGAAAAAGGAAGACCTGGTGGTCGACAAAGCCAAATTGACCTATGACAAGGAAAAATCCCTAACGGATACGCACCCAAAGTATGCCACCTATACCTATGACGGGAAAGCATATTCTTTCAATGACCTGCATGGAAAGCTGACGTCGATCACCTATCCCATCGAAACATCCCAACCGATGATCACCGAGGAGAAGGCAAAACAAATCGCAGCGACGGTTGCCGACCTGATTATCGATACGACAAAATATACATTTTATGACTATGTACATGCCAATCAAGGTTCCCACACGATCGTTTATCGGCGGCAAGTGGGAAAGTATGTAACACTGGAAGGTCTTCTCATCACCATCAGTGGGAGTGGCAAGATGGAAAATATACACATATCGAAGCTCGGACTGTTTGACGGTGTCAAGGAGCCGACGGTTTCCGAAGAATGGCTGTATGCAGAGTGTGAAAAAATTCTGAAGAGCCGTTATGAAAGGTATAAAAGTCACACCATGAAAAGTTTGAAGCTGGATATTAAAGACGGTCAGTTTTTGGCGTATTACAAAAAGCAGCCGGACATTCCTTATGGACAAATGGTGATGATCTGTGAATGTTATCCGTCATTCACCAAAGGTCTTGACGGACGAGGTGAGTTCATTTTGGTGCCGATAAAATAGTGAATTGTCAAACTAAGTGCAACAAGAATTGAGTTCGAAGTCCCACAGTTCTT
>OIZI01000677.1_pt1 | contig 16445 bp, 18 predicted proteins | sample 1588441 | NCBI WGS metagenome assembly OIZI01 (sample SAMN03283284) | human gut metagenome | biome: human-associated habitat; material: feces | host: Homo sapiens | place: Peru | collected 2012 | reverse complement strand
GGCAGGTGCGAAGCACTGGCATCGCCAAAAGGCTGTTTTTTATGTTTTTTGTTTCGGTCCCCCCAGCATTTATCCACTGAACCATAATAGATTTTCGGTATTTATATGTGTGCATAAAAAAAGATTGCTCCCCAAAAATGGAGAGCAATCAAAATTGCGTAGGCTCGTAGCCTAAAAAAGTGCAATTTATTAGAGGTTTTCGTTGTCCTTCTTCCAATCTTCTACAGCTGGAACGATACCGAGTTCAACGATTTCGTCACGCATCTTGCAGAGGTGTGCGTAAGAAGCCTTGAGAGAAGCGAGTTCTTCTTCAGTACCTTGTGGTTCAGTGTAGTGAACACCAGTTGCGTCGATAGTGGTAGGCATAGCCATCATCACGTTCTTGAAACCGAGCTTTTCGTCGTTCACGTAGCAACCTGCTGGCAAAGTGAACTTTTCGCCACCCATAGCAGCCTCAATCATCTTAACGGCTACGTAAGCAGGGCTCTGGAATGAGCTGCGGCCACGGAGCTTGATGATGTTAGAACCACCTTGGATAGTGTGGTGCTTGATTTCTGCGAAGCGTTCAGCGCTCAAGCCCATTTCAGCGAGAGGCTTGCCGTCAACCTTAACTTGAGAAGCGAATACAGCCATTTGTTCGCCGTGGCCACCGTAAGTCTTAGCGCCAGTCACCTTGTCTTGTTGTACACCGAATTCAAGTGCGAGAGCTTGTTGCAAACGAGTTGAGTCGAGAGCAGCGAGTGAGGTGAGTTGGTTTGGCTTCAAACCAGAGTGGATAAGAGCGGTAAGAGCTGTAACGTCAGCTGGGTTGAAAATCACAACCACGTGCTTTACGTCTGGGCAGTATTTCTTGATGTTATCGCCGAAGTCAGCAGCAATCTTGCAGTTACCCTTGAGCAAGTCTTCACGAGTCATGCCGTCCTTACGTGGAGCACCACCAGAAGAGATGATGTACTTAGCACCAGTGAAAGCCTTCTTAGCAGCTTCAGCAACCTTTTCAGGATTACCCATATCTTCCACTGCAGGAGCCACATAAGTGATGTTAGCACCTGGGAAAGCGCATTGTTGGATTTCATCGAACACACCGTGAACACCTGGTTCATAGATATCATAAAGACAGATGTTTGGAGTAAGGCCGAGCATCAAAACGCTCTGTACCATGTTTGAACCGATCATACCACCGGCACCTACGATAACGAGTTTTTCGTCAGTTAAAAATCCCATAGTAAGAAATCTTTAAAAAGTGATTAAAAAATATAGTTGTTTTTATCTTTGTTTTCTATATGCAAAATTAATGAATTTAAGTATCATCACAAAACAAAAATCGGGAATATGTTAATTAAATAATGCTAAAGAATGAGCACTTACCTGTCTTTTTCGGAAATGAGGCGTGATTTATGCGCCGCCCACTTGCTTTTTTTGATATTTTTGGAGAACTTTGCATTCGAAAATAAACATATATAATCATACTTTTTCATTCTCACTACGATGACCGAAAAATTCATTTCAGATTCTATCAAATACATCGGTGTCGACGACCCCGACCTCACACTCTTTGAAAGCCAATATGTGCTCGAAAACGGCATGGCTTACAATTCCTACCTCATCGACGATGACGAGATTGCGGTAATGGACGCAGTTGACGCACGCAAAATCGACGAATGGATGGACAACGTGAATCGGGAACTGGCAGGAAGAAAGCCAAGCTACCTGGTGGTGCTGCACGTGGAGCCCGACCATAGCGCAGGCGTGAAAAAATTCCTGGAAACCTACCCTGAGGCAAAAGTGGTGGGCAATGCCAAGACGTTCACTTTCCTGAGCCAGTTTTTCAGCGATTTCAACTTCGACGACAAAAAAGTGGTGGTAAAAGATGCCGACACTTTGAAGTTAGGCAAGCACACGCTCACTTTCCTCACTGCGCCTATGGTACACTGGCCCGAAACGATGGTGGCATACGAATCTGCCGATAAGGTGCTGTTCAGCGCCGACGCTTTCGGTAAGTTTGGCGTGTATGATGCCGATAAGGACAACTGGACTTGCGAGGCGCGCCGCTACTATTTCAACATTGTGGGAAAATATGGCGCACCGGTGCAAATTCTGCTGAAGAAGGTGGCAAATCTCGACATCAAGGTGATTGCCCCACTCCACGGCCCGGTGCTGAGTTCAAATCTGAAATACTATATCGACCTCTATAACACTTGGAGCAGCTACGAGCCCGAAGATAAAGGCGTGTTTATAGCAGTGGCTTCCATTCACGGCAACACGCTCAAGGCGGTGGAAATCCTTGCTGAGAAACTGCGTGCGCACGGCGTGAAAGTCAGCGTCAGCGACATTGCCCGCGACGACATTGCCGAGGCGGTGGAAGACGCGTTCCGCTACGACCGTCTGCTGCTTGCCGCTTCGAGCTACGATGGCGGCGTGTTTACCCCAATGGAATCATTCCTCTCGCGATTGAAGCACAAGAATTTCCAGAACCGCAAGGTGGCTATCGTGGAAAACGGCACTTGGGCTCCTACGGCAGCCAAGACCATCAAGGCCGCATTGAGTGAAATGAAGAATATCACACTCGTGGAGCCTGTGGTGACTATCCGATCGGCTTACAAGCCCTCCGACGAGGCAGCTTTCGATGCGCTTGCCGAAGCACTGTGCAAATAATTCCTGACCACATTATTAATGAATATGGAACAAGAATTTGCATCATCTTTGCTGGAAAACGCTGTGAGCGAATTTGCCAAACTCCCTGGCATCGGTCGCAAAACGGCTCTGCGCCTTGTGTTGCATCTGCTGAAGCAAGACAAGCAGAACGCACGCCAGTTTGGCGAAGCCATCATCAAGCTCATGGAGGAAATTCAATACTGCAAGGTGTGCCACAACATCAGCGAAACCGAGGTTTGCCCCATCTGCGCCGACCAATTGCGTGACGCGTCAACCATCTGCGTGGTGGAGAATGTGAAAGACGTGATGAGCATCGAAAACACGCATCAGCACCACGGACTGTATCATGTGCTGGGGGGACTTATCTCGCCGATGGACGGCATCGGACCGCAAGACATCGAGATCGAATCGCTTGAAGAGCGTGTGAAATCGGGCGAGGTGAAAGAGGTGATATTGGCGTTGAGTGCCACAATGGAGGGCGACACCACCAACTTTTACATCTTCCGCCGTCTTGCCCCCTACCCCGATGTGAAAATCACGATGCTGGCGCGAGGTGTGAGCGTGGGCAACGAAATCGAATACACCGACGAACTGACCCTCGGCCGCTCCATCCTCAACCGCACCCTCTTCAGCGACACCTTCCACAAATCATAAGTTTGTTTTGATTTTATACACTGGTTTTTGACATTTCATACTACCGAACATGGCAGATAATTTCCTTGAATATCAGCGTGAAGCCTTCGAGGCACGCAAAGCAAAAAAAGAGCGTGAGCGCAAAAAGCGCCTACGCAAATACCTCGAAGACTACAAAAAGAAACTCGCCGCCCAAAAAGCCCAACAGCAACAACCACCACAAGACCAATCCGATTTCCCCCAACCATAAAGGGAATCCCCAAAAAGAAGTCGTAAAAAATCGTCTCAAAAAAAGAAGTCATCCATCCTTCTCTCCGAGTGCTCCGAGTGCTCCAAAAAAGCCTTGTCCATTCAAAAAATCACCAATTTTGCACCGTAAAAATGCAGTTTCCACCAAAAACTGCATTTTTTTAGTGCAATTTTCGTCATTTCCTGCACTTTTTCAGTGCAATTTTAGTATATTTGCACAAATATAAAATGGTATGGACAGATTATTCAGTTTTTTCAAACGCAAACTCGAAGAAACCTCAACCGATTTTCTTCGCTACAAATACAACGAAATTCATTGGAATAGCCACGCACTCGGATTGGTAGGACCTCGCGGTGTGGGCAAATCCACCATGCTTCTGCAATACATCAAGCAGAACCTCAACGCTTCGGAAACGCTGTACATATCAGCCGACCAACTGTATTTTGCCACCCACACCTTGCTTGAGGTGGCTGACCAATTCTCGAAAATGAATGGCAAGCACCTGTTTATCGACGAAATACACAAGTACCATGAATGGTCGCGCGAATTGAAAGAAATCATCGATACTTACAGCGATATGCAAGTGGTGATTTCAGGTTCATCTATTCTCGACATTTACCAAGGCATGGCAGACCTCAGCAGGCGTGTGCCCATCTATGAAATGCAAGGACTGTCGTTCAGGGAATATCTCGCATTTTTCCATGGCATTGAAGTGCCAGTATTCTCGTTGAGCGACATTCTCACCCACAAAGCCACAATTCCAGGAGTGGCGCACCCTCTCCCCCTTTTCAAAGACTATCTGCAACGAGGCTATTACCCCTTTGCTAAAGACGTGGATTTCGACATCGAACTCAATCAGGTTATCACGCAAACTATGGAAACCGATATTCCTAATTTTGCAAATATCAGCGTGGCGGCTGGGCGAAAGTTGAAACAGCTGCTGATGGTGATAGCGAAAAGCACGCCATTCAAGCCCGTGTATCAGAAACTCGCTGATGTCACTAATCTTAGTCGAAACGACATTCCTAACCACCTCTATTATATGGAGCGAGCAGGAATTATAGCCCAACTACGCGACAACACCAGTGGCGTTCGTGGACTTGGAAAAGTGGAAAAGGTGTATCTCGACAACACAAACCTTATCTACGCATTGGCTCCCGAACAAGCCAACATTGGCAATTTAAGGGAAACTTTCTTCATGAATCAAATGCGAGTGAACCACAATGTGGTGTGCAGCAAGATTTCCGACTTTGAAATAGACGGAACCACATTTGAAATCGGAGGAAAGAAAAAGGGACAAAAGCAAATTGAAACCGCAGCCAAAGGCTATATCGTAAAAGACGACATAGAATTTGGCTACGCCAACATCATCCCCCTCTGGGCTTTCGGCCTCAACTACTAAAGCGCAACAACCTGCCTTAAATCTATTATTTTGATACAGATTTAATCTATTTTAAGCAAACAAGCATCTAATTGTTTATCAACATTTTAAACCTCAATCAACTCTTAAAGAATCTAAAAAATCAGAAAAAAAGCACTGTTCTCAGGCAAGATTTGAGCGATGCCCTGATTTAATGGGCAGAAACATAAAAAAATAACAATATGAAAACTACGATGAATTTATTTTTGACGATAGGACTTATTGCCTGTACACTCACTTTTAGCTCGTGCAACAACGACGACAACTATGAGATTGTAAAACGCCCCACAGCTCTCGTGACAGTTTATCCAAATGGTTCTGAAGGATTTATTATGCAACTCGACGATTCAACTTCACTTGTGCCCACCAACATGAAAGAATCACCATTTGGAGAAAAAAATGTGCGGGCACTTGTCAATTACACAGTAGAATCTCCAGCCACAAAGTCACCCCACAATGTGTTTGTGAATTGGATTGACAGTATCCGAACCAAACAACCCGTTGCCACATTAGGCAAAGATGACAACAAGGTTTTCGGCAACGACCCAATAGAAATTGTTCGCGACTGGGTTACCGTGGCGGAAGACGGATTCCTCACGCTACGCATACGCACTTTGTGGGGAGGACACATCAAACACACAATCAATCTTGTAAGTGGCGTAAACGCAGACAACTCCTATGAGTTCGACCTTAAGCACAACGCTAATGGCGACTGCAAAGGCTATTTAGCAGATGCACTCATAGCTTTCGACCTCAATCCTCTGTGGAAAAATCACACAAAAGAAGTTAAAATTAAAATCAACTGGACATCATTCACAGGTAAAAAGACTGCTGAGTTCAAACTAAAAATGCACCCTGCAATATCCACTACATCCGACAATCAAATACGCTCTTTGTCTCGCCTTATATCATAAAATAGGTGAACGCAAAAGTGAATAACATCTGCAACAAAAAATATTAAGAGTACTCTACAACATTTATAATTGCACTCTGATTAAAGGTGGACGCATCATTATTTCATAGAGCACAAGTAGAACATAAAAAAAACAGAAAAAAGAAATGAACACAATTAAATTATTTAAATTTGCAACATTAATTGTCTGTGCTGTATTCGCAATGACATTCACATCCTGCACCGACGACAATAAGCTATCCACCATCAAGTTCAACCCCTCTGCGGTGGCAATAGCGGTTGGCAATTCACAAAACGTGACAGTTTCTGGTGGCACCGGAACCTACACCGCCAAATCAAGCAACGAAAATGTTGCTAAGGTAACAGTGAACAAGTCAAAAATAACCGTAAGCGGTATTGCAACAGGAAAAGCAACAGTAACTGTAACCGACTCTAAGAATGCGTCAAACAGCTTCAATGTCATTGTAGATAAAGGGATTGTGGTTGACAAGACTTCGGTTAGTATCAGTGTAGGACAAGAATGCGTAGTAGCTGTCAGTGGTGGCGCTACTCCATATACAGTAGTAAGCGCAAACACTAAAATTGCCACAGCATCTATCTCCAGCGGAAAGATTACTATTAAAGGTGTAGCAGCAGGTAAAACGACTGTCACCATTACAGACAAGAACAAAAAGACTGCAACGGTAGCTGTTGAAGTCTCAAAATAAGCATGCCTCCCAATTGATGGTGCAATAGCTTATACCCAACATGGTTTAGGCTTTTGCCCATCGTTGGTTCTCTGCGTTAAGACCAAATTATGCTCAGAACAACATTTAGAAGAGAGAAAACAGAAGAAGAGCACTGGCTCAAAAAGGCCATCGTTGGCGACCCTGCCGCCAACGAATGGATTTACCGTAAGTATGTGCGATACCTTTCGGCATTATGCTCTCGCTACATCATATCCGATGATGATATCAAAGATGTGTTACAAGAGGCATTCATAAAGATTTTCTCTTCTCTAAACAGTTTCAAGTTCCGTGGTGAAGGTTCATTAAAAGCATGGATGACAAAGATAACGCTAAATGAGACATTGAAGTTTGTCTGTAGCAATCAGCAATACAACTTTGTTGATATTGACTCTCCCAATATTGATATCACAAACGATGACGACATCAATACCGAAGACATTCCTACCGAAACGATACATCAGTTCATTCGAGAGTTGCCTGATGGCTACCGCACCGTATTCAACCTCTACGTTATTGACAACAAAAACCACAAAGATATAGCCCAACTGCTTGGAATCACAGAAAACACTTCCGCATCACAGTTGCACAAGGCAAAGGCTTTGCTGGCAAAAAAGCTCACACAATATCAATCCATTAATTCCATTTGATATGAAAAAGAACTGGCAAAACGACATACACGACCGTATGAGCGACTACGAAATACAAGAGCCTAAAGGTCTTTGGGAAGACGTCAGTAAAAAAATGGCAGAAATGAAGGGCGAGTGCCAAGAGCCTCTACCCCAACCATTCTTCAATAAGACATGGCGCACAGCCACAAGGGCGGTTGTGGCAGCAAGCATTGTGCTACTACTGGGATATGCCGTACTAAATATCATAGGCAACAAAGAGAGCAACACTCCAAAATTTGCGGGAGCGCGTGCAAACAAACAAATAATTCGCCTGTCTGAACGCGGCAACCATAAGACTAATGAGAGCAGCAATCTCTTGGCCCAAAACTCACAATCAGATAGTTACGATTTTGATGCAAACATCACTTCTTGCCCACATATTGCAACACCTTCGCAACACTCTGCCAACACAGCTTCCACCGAAGATGCCTCAATCGGCAATCACGCAGAAAAAAACAGCGAAATTAAAAAGGCACAAACAGCTGACAATCAACAACCCTCCAACGAAAATAGCCATAAAGACAAAGAAAAGGAAAATTACAGTAAGCGTGAAAATCTTTTTGACGGCTATGTGGCCTACAATGGTGAGAGAACGAACCATTCGCACTCCACAGTCCCATCACGATGGTCAATAAGCACATGCGCAATGGGGGCTGTCGGTGCATCAAAAACCACAACGTCGATTGGTGAATACACAGTAACTGCTGGTCCCGAAGGAGCTGATTGGGCCGACAACCCTATGCTTGGCATCAACCTTTTCAATAAAGGCAAGGAAGTGACAACAAAATATGCGCATAAGCTTCCCGTACGCATAGGGTTGAAATTGGCTTATGCTGTTAATTCCAAATTAAGCATCGGAAGCGGACTAACATATACGCGCCTATCATCAGATATGAGAGAAGGTTCGAAAGAAAACTTTTACACAGGTGAGCAAAAGCTCAATTATATAGGAATCCCTGTTGATGTTAAATATAATATATTGTCATTCAAGCGAATAAGTATGTACGGAGTGGCTGGTGTGCTCACCGAGAAATGTATTTCGGGAACAACTGTTAAGAAATACACCATCAATAGCGCTCAGAAAAAGACAGAGACCCTTGATATTGACAGTAAACCTATTCAAGTGTCAATCAATTTAGCAGCCGGCTTACAATTGAATGTGCTTGAACATGTTGGAATCTATGCCGAACCAGGTATTAGCTACTATTTCGACGACAACTCTCACCTTCAAACAATCTATAAGGAAAGGCCTTTCAATTTCAACCTAAATATTGGTGTCAGATATACCATAGGCAAATAATAGGCAATATCTTACTCAAACTAAAAAAACGAGAAATAATGATGACAAAATTAAAAACAACAGTATTGATGAGCATTGTGCTCTTTATGGCTTCATGCTCCAGCAACAAAGTTTTTACACAAGCTGACACTTTAGTTGGCGCATACGACAAAAGCACAACCATTACCGACGAGGAGTTTTCTCTCTTTAAAACAGTGATGCAATCGCACAGCAATTTACAGCTTAAACCCATAAAAGTTTCACGCCAAGTTGTGGGTGGAACAAACTATAAGTATGAGTGCATCAACGAAAACAAGAGAACTGTTGAGGTGGTGATTTTTCAGCCACTACCAGGACAAGGAGAAGCACGCATTTTGAGTGTCAACGGCAAAACTGACACTAAATAAACACTCGCAGACAAACAGTATAATCGCAGATTTAGACTCCCTATTTTTATGAGTTTCTAAATCTGCAATTATTTTATCATCCCAAGTGAAGTTTTACAAAGGTTGGAATTTGTTTTTGGTGTAGGCGAGGGCGGCTCCGAGGGCGGTGAGGAACACGGCGTTTTCGGGGATGTGGAAACGCACGCCGTAGAGGTCTTCCATCACGGAGAACACCTCGCGGCACTCTTCCATGCGGGTGAGGTTGCCAATCATGCAGAAATCCTTGATGCCGCTATTGAGGGTGGAGAGCACAGCAGCCGAGCCGATGGTTTCGAGCACCATCACGATGATGCCCTTCGCCACGTCTTCGTTCGACACCTGATTGTTCACCGCCTTACCGAAAAGCGATGCGGTGGCGTGCATGGGCAATCCTTCAAGCACATCCTTGCTGATGTCCTTGATTTGGAGGTTCACTTTCGACAAATCGCCGTGCGACGCCATTTCAATCAGGTTGGGAATGTTGCGCACATTGAGCAGCAGTCGCGACAGACCTTGCATGGTGCCGCCGCCCATACTGATACCGCCAGCGTGACTAATCACGTCGCCATTCACCTGCACCAGCGTGGTGCCTGTGCCCATCGACACCACCATCAGCGGATCGATATCGACGGCAAACTTCGCGCCCAAGCCATCACATTCAAATTCACCTGCGCGGCTCGTGGGAAGTCCGTAAATCGGAGTGGTCACGCCCGATGCGCCCACGCCGGTGAGCATCACATGCTCAATATCTGAAAGCGAAATGCTATTGTCGTAAACGTATTTGCCAAATGCTCCAAAAAGCGAAGTGATGGGGTCGGCAGCGGTGATATACATCGGCGATTGAACCACGCCGTTGTCCATTCCAATAATCTTGGTGGTGCTTCCGCCCACATCAATACCTATTACAAGTCCCATTTATGCGGTTGTTTTGATAGTTGTAATTGCTATTTTTTTATTTTTACGCAGTAAAATTAGTGCTTTTAGTGAAATGCACAAAAAATTTCGTAAATTTGTATGATTTTCAGATAAAAAATCGCTGAATTTTGGACATAACAATCGTCATAGTGAGTTTTCGTGTGAAGCACTTCCTTGAGCAGACCATCCGTTCAGCCCAGGAAGCGCTCAAGGGATTGTCGGGCGAAATCATCGTGGTTGACAACAATTCCGCCGACGACACCATGCCATACGTTAAGCCGAAATTCCCCGGTGTCACCTTTATTGAGAACAAGGAGAATGTGGGGTTTGCCCGCGCCAACAACCAAGCCATTATGCAGGCGAAAGGCACCTACACGCTCATTCTCAACCCCGACACCATCATCACCCCCGAATGTCTGCAAAAGCCACTCGAATGGATGGCGCAACACCCCCACTGTGGTGCTATCGGGCTGCACATGATTGATGGCAACGGCCAATTCCTGCCCGAATCAAAGCGCGCCTTCCCCACTCCGTGGGTATCGTTCTGCAAGATTTTCGGGCTTTCCAAACTATTCCCCTATTCACGGGCATTCGCTAAATACCACCTTCGCTATCTCGATGAGTTTCATCCCCACGCCATCGACATTTTGGCTGGTGCCTACATGTTCTGCCGCACCGATTTGCTTCAGAAGATAGGTGGGTTTGACGAAGATTTCTTCATGTATGGCGAAGACATCGACCTCTCCTACCGCATGGTGAAAGAGGGCTACCAAAACTGGTACTTGCCTGTGAACATGCTCCACTACAAGGGCGAAAGCACCAAAAAAGACTCGATGCGCTATGTGAAGGTGTTCTACGAGGCGATGCTCATCTTCTACCGCAAGCACTTCCCTCGCTTCCGCGCAGTGGTTTATCCTTTCATCAAACTCGGTGTGCTGGTGCGTCAGGGATTGGCTGTGGCTCGCCGCCTGTTTAGCCGCCTTTTCGGCAAAAGTAGCACTCCGATTGAAGACCGTGCCGGCTGGGTGATTCTCAGCAGCAAGCCCGATGCGGTGGCAAAGGCTGTGGGAATCAAGGATTACGCTACCAAGATTCCCGAATCGGGTGCGGCAAATGTGCTTATCGACGATGCCTCGCACAGTTATGAGCAAATCGTGGGCACCATCGCCGCCAACCACTCCAAAGACCGCTTTTTTCACATCTACGCCAATGAAAGCGGCATTGTGATTACCCCAAAAATGAATTGACGCAAATGGCAAACCTGCTCAGCAACGATAAAATTACGCTTCGGGCGATGGAACCCTCCGACATCGACCTCATCTACAAGTGGGAAAACGATACCTCGCTGTGGACGGTAAGCGATACCGTGGCGCCCTATTCGCGTGAGGCGCTGATGCTCTACATCGCCAACTGCGCCAACGACATCTACGCCAACAAGCAGCTCCGCCTTATGGTCACGCTAACCGCCACAGGCGAAACCGTGGGCACGGTGGATTTCCTCAACTTCAACCCCATTCACAATCGTGCCGAACTGGGTGTGTATATCTGCAAGGAACACCAGGGGCAGGGGCTTTCTGCCGAAACGATGAAGATAGTGAACGCCTACACCGCCCAGGGCATCGGCTTGCGCCAGCTGTATGTATATGTGCCCGAAGACAACGCCGCCAGCATAGCCATGGTTCGCCATGCCGGATTCGAGGAAGTGGGCATCTTGCAAAGCTGGATAAAAACAGGAAAGGAATACCACAACGTGGTACTCCTCCAAAAAATCTATTAATCCAAATTTGATATATCACAATTAATTGTCGCTGGGATTGGTGGGCCAGTTGTTCCATGTGCGGTATTTTTCTCCGAAACTCTCCACAGCCGCTTTCCACATATCGTCGGCTTCTTGGTCGCCCATGATCAATGCCTCGTCGATGTGCTTCTGTATCACCCAGTCGAAGCGCGAAATCTCTTCAGCCAACTGCCCTTTCTCCCAACCTGAATAGCCCACGATAAACTTCATTTTCCCCTCCACAGGCTCGCCACACGCCACATAGCGCTTCACCGCCTCGTAGTCGCCACCGAAATACAGCCCACGAGCCACCTGTATGCAGTTAGGAATCACATCGGGACCCAATGTGTGGAGAAAAAACATTTGGTTGAGCCCCACCGGTCCGCCCATATAAAGCGGTATTTCCTGAAAATAGTCGGGACCTTCAATCACGTCGGCTAAAGTGTAGTCGGTCAGCCGATTCACTATCACGCCCATCGAACCCTCACTGTCGTGGTCAACGAGCAATATCACCGAGCGCTTGAAGCAAGCATCGTCAACGGTTGGTTTCGCCAGCAGCACATTGCCGCGCGCCGGCTCCGGTTGCTTGTCGAGCAAATTGAAAATGTCGATACTGATTTCTTCCATAATCAACCCAAAATTACTATTTACCGCCGACCTACGCAACAAATCTGCCCACAAATCGAAAATGGACAAACTTGGACGCACGCCCATTAGGAAATCTCCACAATTTTTAGTATTTTTACAAAATAGAATTTGTTATAATGGTACGACTGATTTTCTCCTCACTGCCGATGTTTGTGAGCGGATTTTGGGCAATACTACTCCTGTGCACCCAAATTGAGAAATACAACCGAAGCAGGCTCGTGCTTTCCTTGTTTATGGTTGTCACCGCTCTGATGTTTTACGCGCACTGTGTGTTTTTCAACGAAATGCACAGCGAGATTCCTGTGAGCGACACTTTCTACTCGTTTGGCGTGCTGGCAAGTTATCCCCTATTCTACATATTTCTGGTTTCGATCACTTCCACCAGTCAGCATCTGCGCCGATCGTGGCTGCTGTTGCTCCCTGCGGTGTTTTTGAGTGTGACTGTGGGGGTGATGTACGCCCTGATGAGCGCCGACGAGACCACCGAGTTTATCACCCGATGCCTCTACTATGAGCAATTCTTCGACTTCACCGGCATTGTCCACCACATGGCCATTGCCCACTTGGTGATTAAAATAAGCTTCGCCATCATCGTGATTTATGTGGTGGTGGCTGGCATGAATCTGCTTGTGAAATACGACCGCCACATCAAGTCGGTGTATTCCAATTTGGAGGGAAAAACGCTGATTTCGTTCAAAATATTCCTGTATCTGTTTTTCTTCACCTCGGTGGCATCGTTTGCCTTCAACATTGTGGGGCGCTACCATTTCGACTCCACTTTCTGGGCGCTCACGCTGCCGTCTGTCGTGTTTTCGGTGCTCATATTCATATTGGGGCTGTTGGGATTGCGCCAGTCGTTCACTTTCGAGAGCATGAACGAGGAACTTGAGGAGCAGGATCAAGACTCTGCGCCACAGTCCATGCCATACGAGCGCGACAAGGCGCTGGCGGAGGATTTGGCGAAGCGCATCGAAAAAGTGATTGAGGAAAAGCAGCTGTTCCTCCAGCCCAACCTCAAAGTGTCGGACTTGGCTACGCAGCTGTGCACCAACCGTGTGTACATTTCCCAAGCCTTCAATTATGTGCTGCAAACCTCGTTTTCCGACTATATCAACAAGAAACGAATTGAATACGCCACACGCCTTATCACCACGCAGCCCGAAATGCCTGTCACCGACATCGCCTACGATTCGGGATTCGCTTCGCTAAATTCTTTTTACCGCAATTTCAAGAACATCAATGGCTGTTCGCCAAAGGTTTATATGCGAAATGTCGATACCACCTGACGCGCACAGTTGCACATGCAAAAAATTGGCATTATTTTTGTAGGCTGTATGTTTTTAAAACAGCCCGAAACCGCAAAATCGCATAATTTTCAACCGATTTTTGCGTTATAATATATTACACTTTTATATTCTGATAAATAGCAACAAATGAAAGTATTAAAATTTGGAGGCACATCGGTAGGAACCGCTGAAAGCCTTACGAATGTAAAACAGATAGTGACTGCTTGCAAAGGCCAGGTTATCGTAGTGGTATCGGCTTTGGGCGGTGTCACAAACCAATTGATTCAAATGGCAGATTTGGCAGAAGCGCACAGCGACGAATGGGAATCCATTCTGGAGCAGGTGAAGGCGCGCCACATGAGCGTAATCGACGCGGTGGTACCTGAAGACCGACAGGCGCAGTGCAAAACCGTGATTGAGGGCTTCATCAGCGAGGGGCTGTATAGCTACTACGCCATGCTCTACGCCAACAATCAGCTGCCACCAGCCTACAAGGAGCAGTTGCGCGACGCTATCGTGAGCCACGGCGAAATCATGTCGTCGGCTATCGTTACCAGCATGATCGACGGTGCCGTGCCACACTATGCCCCCAACTTCATCAAAACGAAAGATGTGGACTACGAGCGCATTCTCGACAACGCCTCATTCGAGCTGATAACTAAGGAGTTTGGCGGCAGACTGGAGCAAGTGCATGTCACTCAGGGCTTCATCGCCGAAGACTCGACCGATGGCAAAAAAACCAATTTGGGGCGTGGCGGCAGCGACTTCACCGCCGCACTGATTGCCGCCGCACTCGATGCCGAGGCTTTGGAGATTTGGACCGATGTCGATGGCTTTATGACTGCCGACCCTCGCACCAACCCCGATGCCACCGTCATTCCGCAAATGACCTACGCGCAAGCGCAAGAGATGTGCGAGGCTGGAGCGAAGGTTATCTACACCCCCACCCTCGGTCCTGTGGCATTCAAGCACATCCCCGTTTGGGTAAAGAACACTTTCAATCCCTCTGCCACCGGCACTGTGATTCTCGACCCTAAATAAAGCAACATATAAATGATATACCATAGCACAAAAGACTATAATGTGACGGCTTCGATTAGGGAGGCTGTGCTACACGGATATGCACCCGACGGCGGACAGTATCTGCCCGAAAACATACCCACGCTGCCTAAGGCGTTTATGATGAACCTCGGCGACATGACATTGCAGGAGGTGAGTTACGCCATTGCCAACTATGCCCTGCAGGGCGACATCGATGCGCAAGTGCTTCACGATGTGGTGTTCGAAACGCTCAATTTCCCCATTCCGCTCATCGACATGGGCGACAATCGCCACATTCTGGAGTTGTTTCATGGTCCTACCATGAGTTTCAAGGACATTGGCACTCGCTTCATGGCGCGTCTGCTGGCGCACTACCACGCCACCAAAAAGAGCGGTCGTGAAATCAATGTGATTACCGTCACTTCAGGTCATTCGGGCGGTGCCATCGCCAACGGCTTCTACGGCATCGAGGGCACGCATGTGTATATCCTCTATCCGCAAGGGCAACTCACTTCGCTCCAAATCGCACAGTTCTCCACACTCGGCGGCAATGTCACCGCCATTGAGGTGAACGGCACGCTCTCCGACTGCAAAAACATAGTGATGGAGGCGTTCAACGACCCCGAATTGTCGAAAAAAATGCTGCTCACCAGCGCCAAGAGCGTGAATATCGCCCGACTGCTTCCTCAGACTTTCTATTACTTCTGGGCATACGGACAGTTGGCAAAACAGGGCCACGACATGAGCCAGATGGTGGTGTCGGTGCCTTGTGGCAACCTCGGCAACCTCACCGCTGCGGTGATAGCCCGAAAAATGGGTCTTCCTATCAAGCGAATTATCGTTGCCGACAATAAAAACGACATTTTCACCCAATATCTGCGCACGGGCAAGTTTGTGCCACGCGAGAGCGAACCGTCGTTGGCAATAGCGATGGACTGTGGCAACCCTCGCAATTTCCCTCGACTGGAGAAACTGCTTGGCGACCACACCGCCATGTGCAAGATAATGGAGGGATTCGCCTACTCCGACGAGAATATCGTCAGCACCATAGCCCGCACTTGGCAGCAGGAGCACTACCTGCTCAATCCGCACAGCGCCACAGCATATCAAGCACTCACCGACGGACTGCGACCAGGTGAAATTGGCGTTGCCCTTGCCACCTCCCACCCTGCCAAGGCGTTGTCAACGGTAGAGGGAGCCATTGGCGAGACGATAGAAGTGCCTGCCACCCTCATGCGCTTCTTCAACGGCATTGGCCACATCAACGCCATCAACTCCGGCTACAAAAGTTTCAAAAAATTCCTCCTCACCCAAGGGTAAGCCCCCACACACACAAATCCCGCTTTGGAGAGGGCTTTGGCTCACACAGACCCCACAGATCTCACGGAATTGCGCGCCTAATGTTAAATCTCACGGATGCTCCACGGCTGCTTCACTACAAAGCCTCACACAGATTCCACAGATCTCACGGAATTGCACGCCTGATGTTAAATCCCACAGATGATTCTTTGGTTCACTGAATCGTTGCTACACTTGAAAGAAAAAAACACCTATTTCATCCATTAAATCCAATTTACACCTATTTTTATTTTAGGTGTTAATGGATTGAAATTGGATAAAATAGGGCTTTCTAACTGAACAGGCAAATTTTTTGGTGTTTTTTTTGAGAAAAATCACCATTTTGTGGGGATGGGTTTTCTTAGCCATGGCACGTTGCCAGTAACAAACTAAGGGTCGGGGCAAAATGAATGCCTCGGCCCTTGCAATCGTTACTGTGTAACGTGTCAAGCCTATTGCTGGCAGGTTG